>Ga0070733_10000053_pt1 | contig 113359 bp, 116 predicted proteins | sample Coa_R1_9_FD_66450 | JGI IMG/M metagenome (GOLD analysis project Ga0070733, IMG submission 66450) | Surface soil microbial communities from Centralia Pennsylvania, which are recovering from an underground coalmine fire - Coalmine... | ecosystem: Environmental > Terrestrial > Soil >...
GTTCAAGGCGCCGATCAAGATGCTGCACCCGCTTTTGACCGCGACGCAGGAGGGCAACTATATTGGCACCGAGAATATCGGGGCTATACCGTTCACCGGCATCGTTCTGGCGCATTCCAATGAAGCCGAATGGCAGAGCTTCAAGTCCAACAAGAACAACGAGGCGTTCATCGACCGCATCTGCGTCATCAAGGTGCCATATTGCCTGCGGGTTGCGGAGGAGAAGAAAATCTACGAGAAGCTCATTTCGGGCTCTGAGCTCGCGTCCGAGCCGTGCGCGCCGGCGACGCTGGAGACATTGGCGCGTTTCTCGGTGATGTCACGCCTGCGCAAGCATGAGAACTCGACGCTGTTTGCAAAGATGCGGGTCTATGACGGCGAAAGTCTTAAAGAGAGCGATCCCAAGGCGAGAAGCGTCCAGGAATACAAGGATGCCGCCGGCGTCGACGAAGGCATGGATGGCGTCTCGACGCGCTTTGCGTTCAAGGTTCTGGCTGCAACCTTCAACCACGACACCGCGGAGCTTGGCGCCGACCCCGTGCACCTGATGTATGTGCTGGAGCAGTCTATCCGGCGCGAGCAATTGTCGGAGGAAATCGAGAAGCGCTATCTCGAATTCATCAAGGCCGAGCTCGTGCCGCGCTATGCGGAGTTCATCGGCAATGAGATCCAGAAGGCCTATCTGGAATCTTACGGCGATTACGGCCAGAACCTTTTCGATCGCTACGTCGATTATGCCGACGCCTGGATCGAGGATCAGGACTTCAAGGATCCCGACACCGGTCAGATGCTCAACCGCGAGCTTCTCAACCAGGAACTCACCAAGATCGAGAAGCCGGCAGGCATCGCCAACCCGAAGGACTTCCGCAACGAGGTCGTCAAGTTCTCGCTGCGCTCGCGGGCGCAGAACGGCGGCAAGAATCCGTCCTGGACTTCTTACGAAAAAATCCGCGAAGTCATCGAGAAGCGTATATTCTCCCAAGTAGAGGATCTGCTCCCGGTGATCTCGTTCGGTTCGAAGAAGGACGGCGAGACCGAGAAGAAGCACGGCGAGTTCGTCGAGCGGATGGTGGAGCGCGGCTATACCGAGCGCCAGGTCCGCAGGCTCGTCGAATGGTACATGCGTGTGAAACAAGCCGGCTGAGGCGGATGCAACAGTGGCAATGTTTATTGTCGATCGGCGCCTGAATCCGGGCAGCAAAAGCCTGGAGAACCGCCAACGTTTCCTGCGCCGGGCCAAGGCGCTGGTTCAGGGCGCCGTCAAGAAGACTTCCGAGGGCCGCGACATCAAGGACGTCCTTGAAGGTGGCGAGGTCTCAATCCCGCTTGACGGGATGCATGAACCCCGCTTTCGCACCGAAGGCGGCACACGTGACCGGGTTCTTCCCGGAAACAAGAAGTTCGTCGAAGGCGACATTCTCCCCCGTTCGGGCGAGGGCCGCGGCAGGGCTTCCGCCCCGGGCGAAGGCGACAGCGAGGACGACTTCCGTTTCGTTCTGTCGCGCGATGAGTTCGTCGACCTGTTCCTCGATGACCTCGAATTGCCGGATCTTGCCAAGCGCAAGCTTGCTGAGGCAGAGAGCGAGGGACTGCAGCGCGCCGGCTATTCGACTTCCGGTTCGCCTGCGAATATTTCGGTAAGCCGCACCGTGCAGTTGGCGTTGGCGCGCCGCATCGCGCTGCGGCGGCCGCGGCCGGACGCAATCGCCGAGCTCGAGGCGGAGCTTGAGGCCTGCGAGGACGAAGAACGCCGCTCCGCGCTATTGGCCGAAATCGAGGCGATGAAAGCCAAGGCCAAACGGATTCCCTTTATCGATCCTATCGACATCCGCTTCCGCCGGTTCGAGACGGTGCCGAAACCGGTGGCCCAGGCCGTCATGTTCTGTCTGATGGACGTGTCCGGCTCGATGTCCGAACATATGAAGGATCTCGCCAAGCGTTTCTATATGCTGCTCTACGTATTCCTCACCCGGCGCTACCGGCATGTGGAGATCGTCTTCATCCGCCATACCGATCGCGCCGAGGAGGTCGACGAAGACACCTTCTTCCACGGACCGGCGTCGGGCGGCACGATGGTGTCGAGCGCGCTGCAGGCGATGAGCGACATCGTCCAGTCGCGCTTCCGCCCCTCCGACTGGAACATCTACGCGGCGCAAGCCTCCGACGGCGACAATTCGATCGCCGACAGCGCGCTTACAGGGCGGCTGCTCACCGACATGATCCTTCCCGTGAGCCAGTTCTTTGCCTATCTCGAGGTCGGCGAGGCCAATGGCAGTACGTTCGAGATGCCGGATTCCTCGTTGTGGACCCTGTACCAGCGTCTGCGTGCCGACGGCGCCCCGTTGTCGATGCGCAAGGTCAACGAGCGCAGCCAGATTTTCCCGGTGTTTCATGACTTGTTCCAGCGTCGGAAGAACCAGGAGAAGGCCGCGCCATGACCGCGTCAGCCGAACGCCTGTTTGAGGGAGCGGACTGGGATTTCCCGAAGCTGCAGCGCATCCACGACGCCTGCGAGGAGATCGCGCGCGAGGAACTCGGCCTCGATACCTACCCGAACCAGATCGAGATCATTACCGCCGAGCAGATGCTGGATGCCTATTCCTCGGCCGGCATGCCGCTGTTCTACAAACACTGGTCGTTCGGCAAGCATTTCGCCCACCACGAGGCGTTCTACCGCAAGGGCCTGAAGGGCCTCGCCTATGAGATCGTGATCAACTCCTCGCCCTGCATCTCCTATCTGATGGAAGAAAATACCGCGACCATGCAAACGCTGGTGGTCGCGCACGCGGCCTTCGGCCATAATCATTTCTTCAAGAACAATTATCTGTTCCGGCAATGGACCGATGCGGAAGGGATCCTGGATTATCTCGACTTCGCCAAGAGCTATGTGGCGCAATGCGAGGAGCGCCACGGGCGCCTTGCGGTCGAACTGACGCTCGACGCCGCGCATGCCCTGATGTCGCACGGGATCGACCGCTATCCGGGAAAGAAGAATCTCGATCTTCGCGCCGAAGAAAAGCGCGCCGAGGAACGCCGCGCGCATGAGCAGAGCGTGTTCAACGATTTGTGGCGGACGGTTCCGGCGGGACCCGTGAAGAGCGCGGAACGCTTGAACCTGGAGCGGCGCCGCAAGCTGCTCGGGTTACCGCAGGAGAACATCCTTTATTTCCTCGAAAAGGTCGCGCCGCGGCTGCAGCCCTGGCAGCGCGAATTGCTTCGGATCGTGCGGCACATCGCGCAGTATTTCTACCCGCAAACCCAGACCAAGGTCATGAACGAAGGCACCGCCACTTACGTGCACTACCGTATCATGAACCGGTTGCATGAGCGGGGGCAGTTGTCGGACGGCAATTTCCTCGAGTTCCTGCAGTCGCACACCAATGTCGTGTTCCAGCCCGAGTTCGACGATCAGCGCTTCTCGGACTTCAATCCCTACGCGCTTGGCTTTGCGATGATGCAGGATATCGAACGCATCGTGACCGACCCCGACGACGAGGACCGCGAGTGGTTTCCCGACATCGCCGGGAAGGGTGACGTCATGGAGGTGCTGCGTGCGGTCTGGGCCAATTACCGCGATGAAAGCTTCATCAGCCAGTTCTTGAGTCCGCGTCTGATACGAAGCTGGCGGATGTTTCATCTGCACGACGATCCCGCTGAGACCGCCGGCATCAAGGTCGATGCGATTCACGACGCGCGCGGCTATAGGCGAATTCGCCGCGAACTCGCGCGGCAATACGACGTCGGATACATCGATCCCAACATCGAGGTCATCGATGTTGATCTGGCCGGCGACCGCCGGCTGATGCTGCGTCACGTCGTGGTGAAGGGCGCCCAGCTCAACGAGACCGACGCCAGGCGCGTCCTGCAACATCTCGCTGACCTCTGGACCTATGACGTATCTTTGGTTGAAGTCGACGCCAAGGATACGATCCTAAAAGAGTATACAGTCAGCCCGCGCGCCCTTGCGGTAGCCGCTTAACAAAGCCTGTTGAAAAATCACCCCGCCACCAAATGTCCGCTTCGGACGCTGAATTTTGCCCCAATCCCTGCAGGATATGACAGCGGTAAGTTAGTCGTTGAGTAGGTAGGGGAGTACACATGGCGTGCAAGAGGACTGAAGTTGCTATCGAAAAAATCATCGCGTCATGTGACGGCAACATGCGCGGGGCGCTTGAGGCGCTGATGCTGGTCAATGAGCACCTGGAGGAGGAGCTTGGCCGGCTCTATGCATTTATGTCGCAGCTCGATGATACTGATGAAGTGTCTTTCGAAACGTTGCACTGAGACCCGACACATCTCCTGACGCATAATCCGTTCAGTCATCTGGCCCTTCTCAGAGTGATCAAAGTCACGTTGCGAAACAACGGAGCGCGATCGATTGCGTGTGGCGGATGTGGATGGTTGAAGAATTCTGGACGCGAAATGACCGACGCAGATCATTCGGAACCCGTGGTTCAGCTCATTCCAACCAGGTCAGAGGCGGAGATTGCCGCGGACCTGAAACGAAGGCTGATCGCGCACATGACGCCCATTCTTGAGATTTTCGATGAAGCCGCCGCCGCGGGCCTTGCGATTCAGTGGGAGAGCATCTCGCCGAGCTCCCCGCGCTACAAGCACGAGGTCAAGGGCTTGAGGATCGTCAAATATCTGTGAGACACGCGCTGGCGGTTTCACGTACGGTCGTCAATTACTTCTCTTCTTTCTTGTTCCCTGCGCCGATGCTTCCGAGGATGCGGTCGGCTTCGATGCGCCAGTCACCGCTGCGTGCGAATTCCTTGGCGCCGCGCTCGCCGAACAGGCCTTCGTCGGCGAGATCGGCAATCCATGCCTGGCGCTCCGCCGTACCCTGCGCCGACCACGGTTCCAGACCGATTTCGCGCACGGTCTCGGCGACCTCACGGACTTCTTCGCTGCGGCGCCTTCCATGCTCGATCACGCGCTGGAAGAAATACGCGCCCTGCTTTTCCCAATCGATGCCGGGAAATGTTTCCTTCAGCGAGGCCAGCAACGCGTCCTCGACGCCATAGGCACGCGCGGTGGTGAAGCCCTCGATCACCATGGCTTCAAAACCCTTGATCATCACGCTACGGCACATCTTGACCGCCGAGGCGACGCCGAGCTTCTCGCTCGCAACCTTGGCGGCGAAACCGAGCTCCGCCAATAGCGGCGCGAGCTCGCTTGCGCCGCCACCCCCGAGCAGCAAGGGTACCTTGATGCGGTAGGGTGGAACCGACGTCATCACCGCGCCCTCGACATAGCGACCGCCGCCACCGTCGATCAGGTGAGCAGCGCGCTGCTTGGCGCCGGGGGAGGCCGAATTGAAGTCGAGGAACCAGGCGCCTTGTTTCACCGCGCCCGCGCAGGCATGCGCCGCCGGTACGGCCTGGCTTGCGGTGACGGCGGAAACGATGAAATCGGCTTGCGCGGCAAGATCGGCGTGGGAAGCGCTCAACGCGACGCCGTGGCTTTTGGCGTGCTCGCGCAAGGGCTGGCCCGCCTGATCGCTGCGAAGCTTGATGTCATAGGCGGCGACCCTGACATCCTGCTTGCGCAGATCCTCGGCGAGGATGCGGCCGACTTCGCCGTAACCGACAAGGCCGATGTTCCATTGTTTGGGATTGGCTGACGGCGCGGTCATGGAAGAGGGTCTTTCGTATCTGAGGGTAGAGGCGTCGCGAAAGCAAGGCTCTACTGTTTTGGAATCTTAGCCTTCTCGATCACCTGCCGCCACTTGTCGATGTCGGATTTGAGCCGCTCTGCAATGTCCTCAGGCGTTCCCGCTTTGGCCTCGATTCCCAGTGCAAGCAGCCGCTTCTTGATCTCGGCATCCGCAAGTATCTCCTTTAGCGCGGCATTGAGCGTCTTGACGATCTCGCTTGGCGTACGAGCAGGCGCGAACAGCGCATTCCAGGACACGACGTCGTAATTGGCGACGCCGCTTTCCTGAACGGTTGCAAGATCGGGCGTGCTTTCCGAACGCACCGCGCCGGAGGAGGCCAGCGCGCGGAACTTGCCGTCGGCGATATTGCCCTTCATCGCCGCGTAGCTGTCGATCATCAGGGAAAGATTGCCCTGCAGCAGCGAAACCTCGACCTCGGGCGTGCCGCGATAGGGCACGATGGTGAAATCGATATTGGCCGCGGTCTTGAACAGTTCCGCCGAAAGGTTCTGCGTGCTGCCGATATTGATGGTGCCGACATTGAGCGCGCCGGGCTTTGCCCTGGCGGCGGCGATGAAGTCGGCGAGCGTCTTGAAGTCGGAAGCCGCCGAGGTAGCGAAGATGAAATCGAAAAACCCCAGGCTCGAAACCGGTACGAAATCGCGAAGGGGATCGAAGGGCAGCTTCGCAAATAGCGATACGCTGACGGCGGTTCCGTTGGTCAGCATCACCAGCGTGTAGCCGTCGGGCGCGGACGAGATCACCGTCCGTGCCGCGGCAATCCCGCCGGCGCCGGGCTGGTTCTCGATGTAGAAGCGCTGGCCGAGCTTGTCGGAGAGTTTTTCGGCGACAATGCGCGCGGTGGTGTCGGCGACGCCGCCGGCGGCGAACGGCACCACGATGCGAACGGCGCGGTTCGGATAGTCGCCTTCCGCGCGGGCGTGCGACGCGAGCGCGGCAAGCGCGCAAGCGAGCACCGCGCAAGACAGCATGCGAAACGACAGCACGGGGAAAGCCAGCACGGGAAACGGACACCATCGGGCGCGATCGGGAAATCTCACAAGCCATCCATTATTGTTGCCGGCGCGCGCCTATCGCGGCAGGCGAGCGTCGAGCGACCATTTTCCCGCGCCGACGATCAAAAGATAGATGTTGCCGAGCAGCATCGTGAGGTCGGCGCGCGATTCATGCATCGTGGTCCAAAAGCCGGTGCGCTTGACGTCGGCTCCGAGGTGAAACATGCCGACATCGTGGCCCAAGAGAATCGGTAGCTTGGTCGAGACCAGCGCCACGATCATGATGATGATGAGCGGCACCGCGGCGAGCCGCGTGAACAGCCCGAGGATGATCAGCGATCCGCAGACGATCTCGACCACGCCCACGAACGGGCCCATGATATCGGGAAAGGGAATGCCGATTTTGGCGAAACGCCCGGCGCCAAGCGCATCGGCGTGGATCAGTTTCTGGATGCCTTCGGGCAGGAAAGCCACGAGCCCGACCAGAAGCCGCACCAGGATGGTCCAACCGGATTCGGCGGTGCGCATGGTGTCGTTCAAGGTCATTTTCGAGCTCCCCCTTTAGAAAAGTTGCGACAAGGTGCCACCGCCTGCCAACAGCACCACCACGATCCACGGCGGCAGTTTCCACACGGCCAGGAGCAGGAAGCCCGCGAGCGCCAGCGCAAAATCGCGTGGAGTTAAAACCGCGCTGGTCCAGACCGGGTGATAGAGCGCCGTGCCAAGAATGCCGACCACGGCGGCGTTGGTGCCGCGCATGGCGGCTTGCGCGCTGGGGCGCGTGCGCATCGCATCCCAGAACGGCAACATGCCGTAGGCGAGCAGCATGCCCGGAAGCAGCAGCGCGACAAGTGCAATGGCTGCGCCGGCAAGCCCGTTCGGCGAGGTGTTCATGACGGCGCCGAGATAGGCGGCGAAGGTAAAGAGCGGGCCCGGCACGGCCTGCGCCAGTCCGTATCCGGCGAGAAATGCCTCGTTGCCGACCCATCCCGGCGTCACGACCTGCGCCTGCAACAAGGGCAGCACGACGTGACCGCCGCCGAACACCAGCGCGCCGGAGCGGTAGAAGGCGTCGAACAAGGCGAGCGCATGCGATCCGGTGGCGGCGGTCACGACCGGAGATAACAAGAGGAGCACGGTGAACAGGCCGAGCGCGATGCCGCCGCTGAGCCTGCTGACCGGAAAATTCAGATGTCCGGAAAAAGGCTGAGCCTCTCCGCGGCACAACCATAGCCCCGCGCAGGCGCCGAGCGCGATCGCGGCGATTTGTGCGAGCGATCCGGCGAACAGAGCCACGATCGCGACCGCAGCCAGCGCGATGGCCGCGCGTGGGCGATCCGGCGTGAGGCTTTTCGCCATGCCCCAGACGGCTTGCGCCACGACCGCGACCGCGACCAGCTTCAGCCCGTGCAGGAAGCCCCCCGCAATCGGCCCTTCGAAGGCGGCCGAGCCCAACGCGAAGGCGAACATGACAATGGCCGACGGCATGGTGAAGGCGAACCACGCCGCTAGTCCCCCAAGAAGCCCGTTGCCGCGCAGAACGCCAAGGGAAAAGCCGACCTGGCTCGAAGCCGGTCCCGGCAGGAACTGACAGAGCGCGACGAGGTCCGCAAATGTCGTCTCGTCGAGCCATTTGCGCCGCACGACCAATTCGTCCCGATAATAGCCGAGATGAGCGATCGGACCGCCGAAGGAGGTCAGGCCCAATTTGAGGAAGGCCACAAAAACCTCGCCGACCGTTCCTTTCGAAGGAGCTTCGGCGGAAAGTGGACCGCGATCCGGGCCCGCAGTCGTCGTGTCAGGCGAGATAGAATCATTCCCCATGCTACTTACCTGGTTTCCTGCGGTTTTGGGATCGATGTGATACGATTTCGCCGAACAGTTCCTTAGCCTTACTTCGCGCGATGGAAAGCGCTTTGCTTCCGGCCGGGGTCGCCCGATAGAATTTGCGTACCGTCCTGCCATCGCGTTCTTCTCGCGATACCAGGTAACCCACGGTCTCAAGCCGCCGGAGCATCGGGTAGAGCGTACCGGGGCTTATCTTGTAGCCATGACGCGCCAGTTCATCGATCATCCATTGGCCATATAGCTCACCCTCTACCGCGTGATGCAGAATGTGGAGACGAATGAAACCGCTCAAGAGGTCGTGATGTTCCAAGTCGAGATCATCCTCATCATAGACTTTCGACACAACTCATTATCTTATTTCGATAACGAATTCAATAACTGTCGAGCTCGAGATTCGAATAGGAGGGACGCAGGATGACGTGGTTCTGGTCGAAGACGAGGCCGAGCTTCTCGTGAAGTTCAGCCGTCCCGCCACGCCGGAGCATCCCTTCATGTACCACTGTCACATCCTCGAACACGAAGACGCCGGCATGATGGGGCAATATGTGTGCACTTGAAGGGCGGGCGGGCGTGCCCCGGCCATATCGGTTGACACGCCGGTGAATCGGCCTTGTATTTAGCCGAGCACGGCCGTGACCCCGGCTAAAACCAGGAAAACCATCATGCCGAATTTCAATCGACGCGATGCCTTGAAAATGTCGGCCGGCTTTGCCGCTGCGGCGGCGGCCGGCGGATATTCTTGCGCGGAGTTCGCCAAAGCGGGCGGGATCGAGGTTCCGACCATCGACAAACTCAGCGTCCGCGTTCTCGTCGACAACACCACCGACATCTTCTTCAAGCCGCCGGAAATGAGTGGCGTGAAGATCGAGCCCGGCCGCTCCGCGAATTCGCTGCGCCCGCTGCATAGCGAATTTGGATTGGCGCTGCTGCTCGAGCCGCAGCGCGGCGATACGAAACGCACCTTCCTGCTCGATTTCGGTTGGACGCCCGAAGCGATCAACAGCAACATCGAGCTCCTGAAGATCGATCCGTCGAAGATCGAGGCCCTGATCGTGAGCCACGGTCATTTCGACCATTGGGGCGGCCTGATGGGGTTTCTCGACAAGCACCGCAAGGCGTTGCCGGCCGACCTCGCGATGTATGCCGGTGGCGAGGACAATTTCTGCCAGCGTTACGTCCGCGCCGGCCAAGGCGGCGATCTGGCCGACTTCGGCATGCTCGACCGCCGCGACCTCGCCAAGCGGGACGTCAAGGTCATGCTGTGCGAGTCTCCCGTCGTGATCGGAGACGCGGCGTTCACGACCGGCAAGATCAAGCGCAACAGCATCGAAAAGGTGCTGCCGAACACCCTGGTCGAGTTCAAGCTCAAGGACGGCGCCGGCTGTAACTGGAGCCACTATCTGCCGGCCGAAATGGAAGGCAAGATTGTGCCCGATGAGCACATTCACGAGCACGCGACCTGCTTTAACCTCAGGGACAAGGGCCTGATCGTCATCAGCAGTTGCGGCCATGTCGGCATCGTCAATTCGGTACGGCAGGCGATGGAAGTCTCCGGTGTCTCGAAGGTGCACGCCATCATGGGCGGCTTCCACCTCGGCCCCGCGCCGGCCGATTACCTGACCCAAATCGTCGCCGAAATCGGCAAGCTCAATCCGGATGTTCTGATACCGATGCATTGCAGCGGGCTCAATTTCACCCAGGAAGCGCAACGGCAGATGCCGGGCAAGGTGCTGACCACTACGACAGGCACCCGCATCAGCTTCGGCATCTGACCAGGCGATGCCGACTTCCTGGGCGCGTGCGCTGCTTGTGATCGCGTCCTTGTGCTCTTGCGGCGCTGCCGCCGCCGAAGAGCAGCCATCCGCCGCGCAAATGATGGACGATCTGATGTTTGGTCGCGGCACGGTCGGCGGGCCGTTCACCCTGACCGACCAGACCGGACGCACGCGCAGCGACAGCGAATTCCGCGGCAAGCTGATGATCGTGTACTTCGGTTACACCTTCTGTCCCGACGTATGCCCGGCCGATCTGATCGCGATCACGCAAGCGCTCGACGCATTGGGTCCGGCGGCCGAAGGCATCCAGCCGATTTTCATCACGATCGATCCGGAGCGCGACACCAAGGTGCTCGGTGACTATGTTGCCGCCTTCCATCACGGCTTTGTTGGTTTGACGGGTTCACCGGAGGAGATCCGACAGGTCGCCAATGCCTACAAGGCGTATTATGCAAAAGTGCCGGGCGAACACGAAGGCGAGTATTCGATCGACCACATGGGCGCGATCTATCTGATGGGCCGCAAGGGCGAATATCTCGGCTTCATGCCGCCGCAGACCAATCCCGACCGGTTGACGGAGATCTTGCGCAAATATCTCGCGAAGTAGCGCTCGCCCCAATCAATGCCGATGCATGGAGTTTGACAGATAGATGCGACTGCATTAAATTATATGTATGTGCATCTAACTGGAAAACCCCATGACCCAACGTCAACTCAACGATCTCGCGGCCTTCCTGCTTCGTATCACCCTTGGCATCATGTACCTGGCGCACAGCCTGGTCCTGAAGCTATCGACCTATACCCTTGCCGGCACTGCCAGCTTCTTCGTCGGCGTCGGCCTGCCGGGCTGGCTCGCCTACCTTACCTTCGCGGCCGAGGCGGTTGGCGGGGTGCTTTTGATTTTGGGCGTCCAAACCCGCTGGGTCGTGCTCGCGTTGTCGCCGGCGCTGTTCGGCGCCATCATCTGGGTCCATGCCGGCAATGGCTGGGTCTTCACCGCACCGAACGGCGGCTGGGAATATCCCGCGTTCCTGATCGTCGTCAGCGTCGTGCAGTTCCTGCTCGGCGACGGCGCCTATTCGCTGGCGCCCGCGAAACTGGCGGGTCTGGAACCCCGTACGGCGTGAAGAGGCGGCGGGGTTCCTCGTAAGCCGCGCCGTCTCGAGCAAGGCGCGGCTTACGGCAGCCTTACAACGGGTGTTTTCGTTAACCTCCAAAGCTTGCGAGAACTTGTCGAGCGCATCAAAAGGCTTCAAAGCTGGTTAGGACAAATCCGAATTATCGCGGGTTGGCCTGTCCATGCGTTTGCTGGTCGTCGAAGACAATGCGCTGCTGTCCGAACTGCTCGCCAAGGGCCTGCGGACGGCTGGTTATGAGGTCGACCTGCTCGCGACGGCCGCGGAAGCCCGCGCCGCGCTGATGACGACGACCTATGCGGCGTTGATCCTCGATCTCGGATTGCCCGACGGCGACGGGCTGTCGATCTTGCGAGAACTGCGGCACCGGAAGGATCCGACGCCGGTGCTGGTGCTCACCGCGCGGGGCGGCCTGCAGGACCGCGTCAGCGGCTTGCGCAGCGGCGCCGACGATTACATGGTCAAGCCGTTCGCGCTGGAAGAGCTGGTCGCACGCCTCGAAGCCCAGTTGCGCCGGCCGGGCCAGCAGCTCGGCAGTTCGCTTCATATCGCCAATCTCGGCTTTGATTTGCGCAGCCGGCAGGCGACGATCGACGATCAGCCACAGGTGCTGTCGTCTCGCGAGACGGCGGTGCTCGAACTTCTGATGCGCAGCAAGGGACGCGTGGTCTCGAAGAAACAGGTCGAGGACCATATCTTCGGGCTCTCCGGCGACGTCGCCTCCAACGCCGTCGAGGTCTACGTTCATCGCCTGCGCAAGCAGCTTTCCGACAAAGGCGCCAAGGTACAAATCCATACCATCCGCGGCGTCGGATACCTCATCGCCGAGGAAAAGCGTGATCAGGTTTAAATCGATCATCTCGCGCATCGTGATCCTGCACGTGATCGCGGTGGCGATCACCTCGGTCTTGATGTCGGTCGCGCTGTCGTGGCTGCTCAACGTGGCGACCAATAACATCCACAACGAGGCGATGGAGGATCAGGCCTCCTCGCTTGCCCAGCATTTGGTCGCGCAGGCCGACGGCAGCCTTTCGCTGGAGCTGCCGCCGAACCTTCAGGGCCTCTACTCCCAGCCCTACGGGCGATATGTCTATGCGGTAATCGACGATCAGGGAAAAACCCTGTTCTCCTCGCTGAAGGACAAGGCACCGGTATTTCCAACCGATCCGCGCACCTCAGCGGTCCAGTTTCTGGAGACCCATATCGGCGAGGCCGCCATCTCCGGCGCAAGCATTCGCCGGACCATCGGCGACAAGACGGTGTGGGTGCAGGCGGCGGAAGACCTCGCCAACCGCGATGTCCTGATCGACGACATCGTCGATGATTTCTACAAACATGTCGGCTGGATCACGTTGCCGATCCTGCTGGTGCTTTTGGTCACGGATATCGCGATCTTCCGCCGCGCGCTGCTGCCGCTGCGGCAGGCTTCGGAAATCGCCCAGCATATCGGGCCCGCGCGAACCGACATCCGCTTGCCGCTCGACGAAATTCCGGGCGAAGTCAGGCCGCTGGTCGCCGCGGTCAACAAAGCGCTCGACCGTTTGGACGAGGGCTTTCGGGTCCAGCGCGAGTTCACGGCTGATGCGGCGCACGAGCTGCGCACGCCGCTGAGCATCTTGCGCACCCGCGTGGAGACGCTCGACGATCCGCGCGTCGCCAAGGCGCTGCATATGGACATCGAGGCGATGAGCCGGGTGGTCGGTCAACTGCTCGACATCGCCGAGCTCGAGGCCTTCAGCATCGATCCTGCCGAAGTGGCCGACCTGCAAGCCGCATGTGCCGAAGTCGCCGAGTTCATCGCGCCGCTCGCGCTGGAACAGGACAGGGAAATTGCGCTGCTGGGCGCCACCGCTCCGGTCTGGGTGAGGGGCAATGCCGAGATGATGAAACGCGCGATCCGGAATCTCGCCGAGAACGCCATCAGGCATACGCCAAAGGATACGGTGGTCGAATTCGTCGTCGAGGACAACGGCACGGTGACGGTGCAGGACCGCGGTCCCGGAATTTCCGTGGAGGAGAGGGCGCTGATCTTCCAGCGCTTCTGGCGGCGCGATCGCAACCAGCAGGGAGGCACCGGGCTTGGGCTCTCCATCGTGCAGCGCATCGCCGAATTGCACGGCGCGACCATCGATGTGCAGAACCGGGTTCGGGGCGGGGCGCAGTTTTCCCTGCATTTTGTGCCGGCGGCCACGCTGTGCTGAATCGCTGAAAAAAGCTGCGCTGCCCAGATCAGCATGTCCCGCCGAGGCGTAATGTTATTTGGCGACCGCCGACGCGGCGCTTGACGCGGGCACGCTTGGTGCGGTCAAAATAGGACCGCAACATGTTTTGACCCTCGGCGCCAATGTCAAAAAACCCCGCATGCATGGCGGACTGCGGGGGCGACAAATAAAGGAGACCTCTCATGAGGATCCATCCGTCGATCTCTGGAGGAAATCCCCGATGCACCGTTTTTTCCTGGCGGCTTTCTTGATGATGGCCGGCCTGTTGACTTCCGGCCGGCCGGCCTTCGCGCAGGACGCTGCCCAGCCCCTCTATGTCGTGACCTATATGGAAGTGGCGCCAAGCTCGGCCGCCGAGGCGCGGAAATTGATTCTGGCTTATGCCAATGAGGCACGAAAGGCTCCCGGTGCGGTGCAGATCGATGCCTTGCAGCGCATTTCCGATCTCGGTCACTTCGCCCTGATCGAGCAATGGCAGTCGCAGGCCGCAAAGCAGGCGTTTGCCGCGAGCGATCCGGTCGCCAAATTTCGCGCCGGCCTCAACCCGCTGCAGAGCGCGGCTTATGATGAGCGCCTTCACGCCGCGCTTTCGGTCGGCCCGTCGATGCCGCTTTCCGGCGATCCGGTGGTGATCCTGACCCACGTCGATGTCGTTCCGACGCAGGTCGAGGTCGGCACGGCCAAGGTGAAAGCTTTTGTCGAGCAGGGCAGGACGGCCAAGGGCAATCGCCGCTTCGACGACGTGGTCCAGCTCAACCGCAAGAATCATTTCACGGTGATCGAAAGCTGGGAGCAGCTTGCGGACAAGAACGCCTGGATTTCGTCGAAGGCCGCGCGCATCTTCCGCGAGGAGCTGCAGCCGATGAGCGGCGCGCTCTACGATGAACGCGCCTACAAGCTCGTGCGCTGAGTGCTGCCTGAAGCCAATACCTTCGGTGACAGCGGGAAAGCAATTTCCCGCCGTTTTTCTTTTGTTTTTGTTCAGAGCCTATTCATGCGCGTTCGCCCATGGTGCGGTAAGGGAGCGCGATAGCATTACGTGGCGTTAAGGTTTGCTCGAAGGCTAATTCGATGGAACCGAAGATCCCCGAAAAATCCCGCTATGGCCGTACCGCCATTTCATCGATCTGCGCCGGCTTTGCCCTGGCCGCCGCCATCTCCGGGTCCGCCGCCCGCGCCGCCGATCTAACCCAGCACGACATGTTTCTGCTCGACCGCCTCACCTGGGGGGTCAACACGTCGAGTGCGGCGCATCTGCAGGCTGTGGGTAGCGAGCGCTGGCTCAATGAGCAACTGCATCCTGCGGCCAATTCCGCCTTGCCAGAGCCAGCGCGATCACAGATCGAGGCGATGGCGGACGTGCACAAATATTGCTTCGACATCCTCGTCTCGTTCGAACAGCAGGCCAGGAGCGCCAATCAGGTCGCCGATCCCGACCAGCGCAAGGCCGCCCAACAGGTCTATCAGCAGGCGATGAACGAACGGGCGAGGCAGGCAGCAAGCCGCGCCATCCTGCGCGCGCTCTATTCGCCGGACCAGTTGCGCGAGCGCATGGTCTGGTTCTGGTTCAACCATTTCAACGTGCATCAATACAAGGCCAACCTCCGCATCCTGGTCGGCGACTATGAGGACCGCGCCATTCGCGCGCACGCGCTCGGCAAGTTCCGCGATCTCCTGGCCGCCACGCTGCATCACCCGGCGATGCTGCGTTATCTCGACAATACCGATAACGCGGCGGGCCATCTGAACGAGAACTACGCCCGCGAGATCATGGAACTGCACACCATGGGCGTCGGCTCCGGTTACACGCAAGCTGATGTCGAGGCGCTCACGCGCATCCTGACCGGTGTCGGCATCGATACGAGACCGGAGGACCCCAAGCTCAATCCGGAACAGCGGGCCCAGCTCGTGCGCGAGGGCGCGTTCGAGTTCAACCCGGCCCGGCATGACTATGGTGACAAGACGTTCCTCGGACATTCGATTCGCGGGCGCGGACTTGCCGAGGTGGATGAAGCGATCGACATCCTCGTTCACCACCCAGCAAACGGCAGTGCATCTCTCGAAGCAGATCGCGACCTATTTCGTCTCGGACAATCCGCCCGACTCGCTGGTGCAGAAGATGGCGCAGACCTTCAAATCAACCGACGGTGACATTGCCGCGGTGCTTTCGACCATGGTGCACGCGCCGGAGTTCAACGCATCGCTAAAGCCCGGTGGAAAATTCAAGGACCCCGTGCATTATGTGTTCTCGGCCGTTCGGCTTGCCTATGACGACAAGGTGATCCTCAACACGGCACTGATCCAGAACTGGCTGAACCGTCTTGGCGAAGGATTGTTCAATCATTTGACGCCGGATGGTTATGCGATGACCTCGGCCTCGTGGAACGGCCCCGGCCAAATGACGTTGCGTTTCGAGATCGCGCGCCAGATCGGCTCGGGCTCTGCTGGCCTGTTCAAGGTGGAAGGTCCAAACGGGGTCGAGAAGCCGGCGTTCCCGCTGATACAGAATTCGCTGTACTTCAACGGATTGCGCCAGACCCTGGGTCCGACCACGCTAGCCGCACTCGATCAGGCAATCTCGCCGCAGGATTGGAACACACTGTTTCTGTCGTCGCCCGAATTCATGCGGTGACATCGAAGGGATCGCAACATGAATCGCCGTGAATTGATCAAGGCCTTTGCAACCTTCGCCCCGCTGACGGTCGCGGGCCGCGTCTGGGCCGCTCCCGCCACCGATGCCCGACTGCTCGTGGTATTTCTGCGCGGCGCTTACGATGCCGCCAATGTCGTGGTGCCCGTGACAAGCGATTTCTATCACACCGCGCGGCCGACGCTCGGAATCGCCAAACCGGACGCCGGCAATCCGAACGCAGCACTTTCGCTTCATGCCGACTGGGGCCTGCACCCGTCTTTGCGCGACAGCATCTATCCGTTGTGGGCGAAGCGCGAGGTCGCGTTCGTGCCCTTCGCGGGTACCTCCGATGATCTGACGCGGAGCCATTTCGAGACCCAGGACACGATCGAGCTTGGCCAGTCGGTCGGCGGCGCGCGCGATTATCGCTCGGGCTTCATGAGCAGGCTCGCGGCCGAACTCACCCGCGTCAAGCCGATTTCCTTCACCGAGCAGTTGCCGCTGATCTTCCGCGGCAAGTCGCAGGTCCCGAACATCGGCATCAACAGCGTGGGCAAGCCTGGCGTCGACGATCGTCAGGTCCGGCTCATCAAGGAAATGTACGCGCAAAGCGATCTCGCCGCCTCGGTTTCGGAGGGTTTTCGGATTCGCGACGACGTCTATCGCTCGATTTCGGAGGAAATGACCGCGGCCAATCGCGGTGCGGTGTCGCCGCGCGGTTTCGAACTATCGGCGCGGCGGATCGGAAGACTGATGCGCGCGCAGTTCAACCTCGGCTTCGTCGATGTCGGGGGCTGGGATACCCACGTCAACCAGGGCGCGGCGACCGGCTATCTCGCCGTCCGGTTGGGCGAACTTGGCCGGGCGCTTGCCGGGTTCGCGGAAGAGATCGGACCTTCGCCGTGGCGCGACACTGTGGTGGTCGTGATCTCCGAATTCGGCCGCACCTTCCGCGAGAACGGCGACCGCGGTACCGATCACGGTCACGGCAGCGTCTATTGGGTGATGGGTGGCGGCATCAATGGCGGCCGCATTGCCGGCGAGCAGATCAAGGTCGCGCAGGCCACGCTCTTTCAAAACCGGGACTACCCGGTGCTGACCGATTACCGAGCCATGTTCGCAGGCCTGTTCGAGCGCGTCTTTGGGCTTCAGCCCGCGAGCATTCAGCGCATTTTTTCTGGCGTCCACCCAGTGGAACTCGGGTTGGTTTAATCATATGCCCTGATGGCATTGTAACCGTCCACAACGGGAAGTTTACCCTGTTTTCATGCACGGGGACGAGGGATTCGACAGCAAAGCCAAATTCGTCCAGCAGATGGCCACCGCGTGACGGGCGGGCGCGGGCGGCTTCCTCAACGCACCGGCGCGTCGAACAGCGTGGTGAGCTTCTTCACCATTTCTTCGGTATTGGCTTGTACGTCGGGTTGCTGAACGACAATCTTTCCATCCGCATCGAGGATTGTAATGATCGCCGAGTGGTCGAAACCGCCGCTTGCGTCGCGACGGTAACGCACGCCGAGCACCGCGGCGAGCTCGCGCACCGCCTTCTCGTCGCCCTGAAACAGCGTCCAGTGCGCAGGCTCGAGCCCGTGGTCGTTGGCGTAGGCCGTGAGCCGCTCGGGCGTGTCGTTGATGGAATCCAGCGAGAAGAACGCAAAGCGGATTCCCTTCAAGGAGGCCTCCTTCGCCCGGTCTTCGATCGCGACCATATCGGCTACGATCATGGGGCAAATGTCCTTGCATCTTGTGTAGCCCATCGCGACGACGACCGGTTCGCCGCGCAGCGACTCCAGCGTTACACGCTTGCCGTCCTGGTTGGTCCAGCTCGACGTCAGATTATAGATCGAGGCGCCGGGCAGGGGTTCTGCCGCCTTCATCAGGTGCGACATGTGGTCGTGGTCATGCGCGCTGACGCCCACGGGCCACGGCAAAAAGCTGATCGTGAAGGACAACAGGAAAACTGCGCTGCGCATCATTCATCTCCTTCGCATCGGAATCCGACATTTTCGACGGCGTAGTTCGCCTTCAGGCTCGAGCGAAGCGAGTAGCGCATGAAGGCGGGATAATCCGCTGGATCCCTGACCCCGATACTGCCGCTGCCGCAAAATGCCGCGTCGTCCTTGCTCGACGTGTTGCGCTGCTCGGTCCCGGTCATGAAGCTGCTGTTGTCGAGCGTCCACTCCCACACCAGGCCAACCAGGTCATAGACGCCGTATCCATTCGGTTCGCCGCGTCCGACCGCGCTCAGATGCTTGGGATTGGGCCTTGAGAACCAGTCGAGCGATTGTTGGGCGATTTCCTTCTGTTTGCGCCCCTGATCCGCGAGTGCATATTCCCATTGTTTGGTGGTCGGAAGCTGCAGGCCGCGCGCCTCGCAATAGGCCTCGGCCGCGAACCACGACACGTTGGTCACGGGTTCGTTCGCAGCTTCCGCGTCGGGAAGCTTCAGATCCGAGGCCCAGGTCGCCAGATAATGGTGGTCGGCGAACAAGGGTTTGATGCGCGACCTGCGCCATTCGGGATGCTCACGCACGAAGTCGAGAAATTGACCGTTGGTGACGGGATAAGCGTCAAGGCGGAACGCGGCCATCCGCACCGGCGCGGCCGCGACCGGGGCCTTGCCCTTTCCCGGGCTTTGCTCAAAGAACGGCAGGAAGTCACCCTCGGGTATTCTTGCCATCGGCGCCTGCCCCGGCGCAGCCGCGAGCGCAACCGCGCTCGCGGCTACCGCGCCAACAGCGACCGCGGCGAGGGTCCACACCTTTGCGCATGACCTAGTTCTTCGCGACACGGTTCGCCTGCACGTCGGTCGGGCGTACTTCGAGGCCGGAATTGCCCCATTTGCTGTAGATGTAGGTCATGACATTGGCGATATCCTCATCGGGCAGGTCCCATGCCGGCATGACGCCGTTGAACGCTACGCCGTTGACGGTCAGCTTGCCTTCAAGCCCGCCGGTGACAGCCTTGATGGCGCGGACCTTGTCGGCATTGAGGTAGTCCGACTTCGCCAGCGGCGGAAAAGCGTTCGCGATCCCTTCGCCATTGGACTGATGGCAGGCCTGGCAATTGTTTGCGAAAATAGCCTCGCCGGCCTTGATCCGTTCCGACTTGTTCTTTGCGGCAGGAGGCACCCTTGACGCCTGCTCGGCGACGCGTGCGCCGACGCCTTCGGGCAGGTAGACCTCGTCGCTGGTCTTGCCGGAATAGATCATCTTCTTTTCGTCGCCGTTGACCTTCAACTGCGCCAGAGCACCGCGGTTGAAGGCGCGACTGAGCGAGTGATCTACCACGATGAACGTGCCGGGCACGCTGAGCCTGAAGTTGACGATCGCCGAACCGCCGGCTGGAATCATGGTGGTCTGCACGTTGTGGGTCGGCGTGCTCATATTGCCCTCCGCCCAGACCGAATCGAAGATCTGGCCGATCACATGGAACGATGATGTCAGGTTCGGGCCGCCGTCGCCGACGAAGAGACGGACGTTCTCGCCGACATTCCCTGTCAATGCCTGGTCGCCGATTGTTGAGCCGACCGACCCGTTGAACACCACATAGTCCGGCCTCTCGTCGATCGCCTTTGTCATGCTGAAGGGCTGCAGGCCTTTCTCGCCGTTCGAGCCCTTGGTGTAGAAGTCGCCCTGCATGACATAGAATTCGCGGTCCACCTTGGGCAGGCCTTCTTTCGGCTCGACCAGGATAAGACCATACATGCCGTTGGCGACATGCATGGCCACCGGCGCGGTGGCGCAGTGGTAGACGAACAATCCGGGGTTCAAGGCCTTGAACGAAAACACCGAGGTATGACCCGGCGCCGTCAGTGAAGCCGCCGCACCTCCGCCCGGCCCATTGACGGCGTGCAGGTCGATGTTGTGCGGCATCTTGTTGGCGGGATGATTTTCGAGGTGCATCTCGACCAGGTCGCCTTCGCGAACCCGCATGAACTTGCCGGGCACTTTGCCTCCAAAGGTCCAGAATGTATATTCGACGCCATCCGCCAGGCGTCCCTCGACCTCCTTGACCTCCAGATGCACCACCACTTTGGTCGCATGGTCGCGGTGTACGGCTGGCGGCACCGCGGGTGCGTCGGTCATGACGGCTTCCTCGGAGCCGACAATCTCCGCCCGTGCATTCTCTTCGCGGCTCGCACTCCATGCGGGCACGGCCAGAAGTAGGGATGCGGCAGCAACAACGACAGTCTTTGTTCCGGTTCTCATCATTTCGGCCCCTTAGCGCAATTAATTAAGATTTGGTCAGCCCCGCCCGATGGGTTGGGTTCAATGGCATCGCAAGGATAAAAGCGGGCCGCGGGCCGGTCTTTGCGATAGCGCAAACAACTCCCATTTCATTAATCAGCGCGGGGCGGGCGTGGACAGCCAATCGGCAACCGCGCAAAATCCTGTCAAACCGGGCTTCGAATCGATACGATGCCGGGCCGGTTTCCAGGGAAGACAGACCGCGCGCAATGACGATGGATCGCTCCGCCGCCGAGGCCACCGCCCTTGAGCCGGCTCCGGAAGACCTGCCGCCGTCGGTCCGCCGGAGCATATTCCTTTATCTCGGCATCTTGATCGTGCTGCTCGCCTTCGGCGGGCCCTCCGGTGGCCTGATCGACATTCCGATCTCCTTCTTTCTGAAGAACCGGCTGCATCTGGAGGCGCACGAGGTCGCGCGGTTTCGCCTCATCGCTTCAATTCCGCTCTATCTGTCCTTTGTGTTCGGTTTCATCCGCGACTCTTGGAACCCGCTGCAGATGCGAGATCGCGGCTTCATGCTGTTGTTCGGCGGCATCTGCGCGCTGCTCTATCTCGGCTTTGCGTTTGTACCGATGAGTTACGCAACGCTCCTTGTTGCCATCATCGTATTGACCGCTTCGTTTCTATTTGTCGCCAGCGCCCAGAACGGGCTGACCTCGACGATCGGCCAGCAGCACGCGATGACCGGCCGGATCAGTGCGGCGTGGAATGTGTTCATGTCGGTCCCGATGGTTGCGACGTTGCTGATCGGTGGCTGGTTCTCGAATTTGCTCGAAGCCCACAATGACGATTCCGCCGCCCGCATCCTGTTTCTCGCGGGTGCCGCGATCATGACCGCGATCAGCCTGTACGCGTTGTGGAAGCCCGGCGACGTGTTCTCGCATGTTCATGCCGAACGCGGGCCCGAGCTTAACCCCGTTGGCGACATCAGGCGGTTGTTCGGGCACTGGCGCATTTATCCGGCGCTGCTGATCTGGTTCCTGTGGAATTTCGCGCCCGGCTCGGCGACGCCGCTCCAATACCACCTGCAGAACACGCTGCACGCCAGCGATGCGCAATGGGGCCAGTGGAATGCGATCTTTGCTGCTTCCTTCGTTCCGACTTTCATCGCGTACGGAATTCTTTGCCGGCGCTATGCCTTGAGAACGCTTCTGTGGTTTGGGACGCTGATCGCCGTGCCGCAAATGATCCCGCTGCTCTTCATTCATTCGATGACGGGCGCGTTGTTCGCCGCAATTCCGATCGGCCTGATGGGCGGGGTTGCCACCGGCGCCTATATGGATCTGATCATCCGCTCCTGCCCCAGGGGCTTGCAGGGGACCATGCTGATGCTGTCGGGCAGTCTTTATTCGGTGGTCACGCGATTTGGCGACGTTCTGGGGACGGCGCTCTACGATCACTATGGCGGCTTCACCGTTTGCGTCGCAGCGATCACGCTTGTCTACGCGCTGATCCTCCCGACGCTCTTGCTGGTGCCGAAGCCTCTGATTGCGACCGCCGACGGACAAGCACCCGCGCGGCTGGGTGAAGCTTAATGGCGCTCAACCCGCCTTGAGACGCGGCAGCAGCGCCAAGGCATTGTCGCGGCCGATCGCAATGAGATCGTCATTCGGCAGGCCGAGCTGCGGCATGGTGCCGGCGGTCTCGCCCAGCGGCCGGTACGGAAAGTCGCTGCCGAACAGGATTTGGCTGATCGGAATCAGACCCGTGAGCGCGGCGATCGCCGGCCGGTAACCGCTCACCGCGATATCGTAATAGAGCCGCTTTAACTCGTAATCGATGCCGTTCGGGAGCTTTTCGGCGATATTCTTCGGCCGATAGTCGGACACGCGCCCGGCGATCACAGGCAGGGTACCGCCCGCGTGGCAGAAGATGAACTTGATATCCTTCAGCCGCGTCAGGGTGCCCGAGAACAACAGGCTGATGACGGCGCGTGCTGTGTCCTGCGGGACCTCGGCCATGACGGTGGCGATCCCGGGGATCAGCGTGCGGCAGCAATTCGCCGCGGTCGGATGCGCAAAGACCACGGCCTTGCGGCGGTTGAGTTCCTCGAGCACTGTCCGGTAGGCGGGATCGCCGAGCCATTTGTCGCCATAACTGGTAAGCAGGCCGATGCCGTCGGCCTTGAGCACGTCGAAGGCGTATTCGATTTCGCGAAGACTTCCTTCCGTATCCGGCAGCGGTATCGCCGCGAACAGACCGAAGCGGCCGGGATGATTGCGCACGAGTTCCGCGCCGTATTCGTTGACCCGGCGCGCGATCGAACGCGATTCCTCGGCATTGCCGAACCAGACGCCCGGCGAGGACAGCGACAGCATCGCGGTCTCGACGCCATGTTCGTCCATCGCGGCGAGCGATTGTTGCGGCGTCCATTCCAGCCAAGCGCGGCTGATTTCGCCGCCCCGCGAGCCCGCAATCCTTTCGCGGTTCTCCGCCAGATAGAATGGCGGAATGATGTGGCTGTGGACGTCGATCAACCTGCGGGGAGCATCCGCCCGTGCGGTTCGTCCACCAGAAGCCACCGCACTCAGGCCGACCGCCGCCATGCCGGCGAGGAATTTTCGCCGCGGCAACGCAAGCGAGGCGGGCGCGTTACAGCAAAGGCATCCGCGGAAGGATTGAGGTCTATTCGACTTGACGTGCATGGCGCACTCTCGGGCAGGACGGAAGGCGAATGCAGCCTACGATACGCACCGGGTTTGGGAAAGTCGACCGGCTTGCAGGAGACGGGGTCGTTTGGCTGTCGCAATCCGGCGCGATAGTTTGTAAAAAGCGATCGGCCGGAGCTGCCGGTTCCGGCTGGCGCCTTCTGACATCTGACAAATTGTTCTTCCGCATTGGACGGCACACCACGTGAGCAAAGATCAAACGTTGCCTTCCGGCGATGGGCGGCAGACACCGAAGGGAAAATTGCCGGTTCTCGCCATGTCGGCGCTAGGGATTGTGTTCGGCGATATCGGAACAAGCCCGCTTTACACCTTCAAGACCGTGCTTGGCGCCGCCGAGGTGCCGTCCGATGCCGCCACGATCCTCGGCACGCTGTCGCTTGTGCTGTGGACGCTCGTCATCATCACCACGGTCAAATATGTCTCGTTCGCCATGCGCGTCGACAATGACGGCGAGGGCGGCATTCTGGCGTTGATGGCGCTGCTCGGCGTGAAGAAGCAAAGCCGGCCGACCATCGTGGCGGTCGGACTGTTCGGCGCAGCGCTGATCTACGGTGACGGTGCGATCACGCCCGCGATCTCGGTGCTGTCGGCGCTCGAGGGCTTGAACATGGCGACACCGGCGTTGCAGCCCTATGTGGTGCCGGCCGCGGTTGCGATCCTCGTCGTATTGTTTTCGATCCAGGCGCAGGGCACCGCTACCATCGGGCGCTTCTTCGGCCCGGTGATGTTGATCTGGTTCGCTGTCATGGCGGTGACGGGAGTTTGGGGCATCGTGCAGCACCCCGCGATAATTGCCGCGCTCAATCCGGCTTACGGCCTGTCCTATCTGTTCTCGTACGGATTCACCGGCTTTCTCGTGCTGGGTGCGGTGTTTCTGTGCGTCACCGGCGCCGAGGCGCTCTATGCCGATATGGGCCATTTCGGCAGCCGACCAATCAAGCTTGCCTGGTTCGCGGTCGTGTTTCCGAGCCTGATTCTGAACTATGCGGGGCAGGCGGCACTTGTGCTCGAGGGTGCGCCGACGGACGGCAACATCTTTTATCGGCTATGTCCGCAAGCGCTGCTGATCCCGCTGATCGTGCTCGCCACCATCGCCACCATCATCGCCAGCCAGTCGATCATCACCGGCGCCTTCTCGATGACGCGGCAGGCGATCCAGCTTGGCTGGCTGCCGAGATTGATGATCAAGCAGACTTCCTCGGAAGGCTACGGCCAGATTTACGTCGGCGTCGTCAACTGGCTGTTAATGATCGTCACCGTCGGTCTGACCGTCACCTTCGCAAAGTCGGACAATCTGGCAGCGGCTTATGGCATCGCGGTCTCGCTGACCATGTTGATGACGTCGGCGCTGCTCTTCATCGCGATGCGCGAAATCTGGGGCTGGAACATGCTCGCTGCGGGCACGGTCGCGGGTTGCTTTCTGGTCGTCGACAGCGCCTTCTTCCTCGCCAACCTTACCAAGGTCGCGGAGGGCGGGTACGTGCCGCTGATCCTTGCCGCCTCGGTCTATGGGTTGATGTGGATCTGGCATCGCGGCGCGGCCGCAATTTCATTGCGGATGCACGAATCCCTGATCCCCGTCAGCGACTTCATGGCGAGGATCAGGGCCGCAAACGTGCCGCGGGTTCCCGGCACCGCCGTGTTCCTGACCCGGACCGAGCGCGACACGCCGCCGGTGATGGTCTGGCATGTGAAACATAACCGTGCCCTGCACGGGAACGTTTTCGTGCTGCGCGTTGAAATCCAGTCGGTGCCGTGGGTGTCGCCGGCGAGACGCCTCACCATCGAGGAAGTGGCGCCGGATTTCTGGCGCGCGGAGGCACATTTCGGCTTCATGGAGCGCCCGCACATTCCCGAGCTGCTCGCCGCGAGCAAGTCGCTGGGCTGCACCGTCGATCTCACCGACGTAACCTATTATGTCGGCCACGAGACCGTGATCAGTCGGGAAGACCGCATGGGCCTGCCAGCCTGGCAGGAGCGGCTCTTCGCCGTGATGGAGCGCAATGCTATCCATGTTAGCGACTTCTTCAGCCTGCCCAGCGACCAGGTGGTCGAGATCGGCCGGCAGGTTGCGATCTAGGGCACGCGTACGCTCTTGCTCGCCTCACGTCAGGGACTTCCTTAGGGTTTCGTTCCCTTGGCGACGCAAGCACCTGAGGCGCATTTCAGATTCGTCGACGTGGTGAGGACAACGGGCTTGTTCTTTTTCGGCGGAGTGACCGGCGGATTTTGTTTCGCCGTGGCGCCAGTCGAGCTGGGCGTCATCGCGCCGGCATTTGATCCCGCCGTCGGCGTGCCGATGACGGAACTCTGTTTGGTCACACCGCCGACCGTATTAGGCTTGGCGACCACCGAAGTAGGCTTAGGCGTCGTCGCGCCTCCGACTGCCGGTGCAGGCTTGGCCGCACCGCCAACCGTATTCATCTTCGTCTTCGCTGGGCCGCCGATGGCGCTTTGGGCCGAGGCGGAATCGGAAACGCCCACGGCAAGCGCGCCGAGCACAAAAGCAGCAACCATTGTTCTGTTCTTCATGGACGTAGTCCTTGCGTAGTGCCGCTAACCGAACCTCGACGCGGCATGCCGTGATTCCCGCCCGTTATATGCCGGGTTGGGTTCATTTTATCCAGGGCCGTGGAAATGTGAAATGCTGGGCAACCGCAGGTTCCGGACGGCCGGCAGTCCGGGCAGCTACAGAAAAGCGCGCGAAGGGACAGCGAAAGATGCCAAATCAGAGGGTTTCTCTGATTTGGCTATTTTTAAATATACCATGTTGCCGTAAAAGCCGGCACCGCTGCGGTAGAAATCGGCAAGCGCGCTAGGCCGGCTTCTTGGCGTAGACCATGCACCAACCCTCGGGCGAGATGGTTCCGTCGACGGTCTTGCAGGAAGCGGGGGCTTCGAACAGTGCGCAGTTGTCGCAACGCTGCTCGCCTTTCGGGGTGTCCTGATACTTCACGGCCTTTTGCGGCGCTTTCGCGGCCCGTGCCGGCGCCGTTCCGCCGATGATCGCCGTGGCGGCCCCTGCCGCTCCGGCCACAACGGTCAACACCTGGCGGCGGGAAATTGTGCTTGTCTCTTTCATCATAGTCTTCCTGATTTGTTGAACGAATGAACTATTCATTGATGAACGATTGCGCGCCGCGTGGCGTTGATCTGGAGCAAACGGACATGCTGCGGCCCTTTTCAGGAATGCCGCGGCCGCCACGATCCCGGCGAGGGTTCAATCCAGATTGCTGAGATAGGCCGCTACCGCCTTGATCTGCGTGTCGGCCAGATTATGCGCGATCGGTCCCATGATGGCCGAGTTGTCTGGGTTGGCCTTGTCCTGGCCACGCTCCTTGTCCCAGTTTGTCAGCTTCCGGTACATGTAGTCGCTGAGTTGTCCCGCGAGGCGAGGAAATGCGTCGCGTCCTTTGGCGTCGGGTCCGTGACACGACGCGCATGGAGGAACGTCGGACTTGGGAATGCCTTCCTCGTAGATCTTCTTTCCCTCAGCCGCATTTCCCCCTGGCCCCCCGCCAAGCGGCTTCGGGTTGAGTTCCTTGAACTGCTCGGCCAGAGCCTTCTCTATCTGCGGAGTAAGCACATGCGCGACGTTGAACATCACCGGGTTGTTGCGCCGGCGCTCGATAAACGCCTGGAGCTGGTTTTGAAGATATTCCGGCTGTTGCCCGGCAAGCCGCGGCATCGGAACCGAGCCGCGGAATCCCTGTCCCGAAAGCCCGTGACAGGTCTTGCAATAGTCGATCTTGGCCTTAAGCTCACCTTGCGTGAAATCGGTTTTGCCTTTGGTCTTTTCCTGCGCCACCGCGGAGGTTGCGACGGTAAAGACCGCTACCAACAATATTTTTGAAATCCGCATAAGACGGCCCTTTTGATAATCGCCACGTTACGACGTGCCGGGCAGTTCGATCCAGCTTAATTTTTCGGAGACGGTTTGATCCGGATCAATTCGACTTCCGCGAATCTGCTTCACAAAGCCCATTACCGGGCAGAAGATGGGGGACTTACCGTCAATAGTGCCGGTGTTATCGTGTCGGCGTGCGGCGAAACGTGATGTTTCGTCGTCCGTCGACTTATATCATTTGCAACGATAGTTGCCAAAATGCCGCGCTTTCGTGAAATCTGATACGCTGAAAGCTATTGCCTTAGCCGCGCGTCCCACTCTTGGACTATCGTCATTCCGGCAAGAACGGCTCTTGGATTCGTGCATCGGCACGGAGCGCTGTGAAAAACGGGATAGCGCGCAATGCGGGGCGATGTCGGTCGTATCACTCGACCCTTCGGTAATTTACAGGTATTCGTCGCGTTCGCGTTGATCGTCGTCGCGTCGGGCCTGCTGACGATTTGTTTTTCTTCGCCCGCACAAGCGCTGCCGAGTTTCGCGCGACAGACCGGGCAACCCTGCGGCACCTGCCACACCGATTTTCCTGCGCTGACGCCATACGGCCGAAGATTCAAACTGCTCGGCTATACCACCGGCGGCGGCGAATTCCGCACGACGCCGTTCTCGTCGCAGGCGGGAAGAGACGCGCGCGCCGAATACGAAAAGATGATGGGCTATGTGAAGGCGCTGCCGCCTTCGGCAAAGCCCGAGGAAGACAAGGAGTGGGTTCCGCCGGTCTCGATGATGGCGATCGTCGGCTACACCCATACCCAGGCCGACCTGACCGGCACGGATCCCTATAGCGCCAACAACAATGTCGTGCTCTCGCCGTTCAGCGCGTTCTGGGGTGGTGCGATCACCGAAAATATCGGCGCCTTCGCGCAGGTGACCTACAACGCGGTGCCTCCCGGAGGGTTCGGCGATCCGTTCGGCCACACCTGGACGTGGGACAATACGGACGTCCGCTACGCCAGCACGGCTCACTTCGGCCCGCTCGACCTGATCTACGGCATCACGGCCAACAACAATCCGACCGTGCAAGATGTGTGGAACACGACGCCGGCGTGGTCTTTCCCCTACGCCGTGTCGACGATTCTTGGTCCGCAGGGTCATCCCACGACGATCGAGGGCGCATTTGCCGCGCATGTCGGCGGCGTCGGCGCCTACACCTTCATCAACGACCTGCTTTATCTTGAATTGACCGGCTACAGGACGCTCGGCTTCAGCCAGCAGAATGCGGTCGGCACCGATCCGTTCGGTGCGCCCGGTCTGCTCGGCGGCGTTACGCCTTATTGGCGCGTCGCGCTGGAACCGCACTGGGGCAGGAATACGTTCATGGTCGGCGCATTCGGTGCGCAATTCAATGTGCATCCCTGGGTCGATACCAGCTTTGCGAGTTTTTCGACCGCGACGTTTGCGCAGGCCGACACCTTCACCGACTACGGCTTCGACGCGCAATATCAGTATCAGGGCGACAATTACTGGCTGACCTTGCGCGGCAGCTATATCCGCGAGTTTCAGCGGCTCGATTCAAGCTTTGCCACCATGAGTGCGTCCAATCCGACCGATCTGCTGAATAGTTTGAAGCTACAAGCTTCGTTTGCCTATGGGGCCGACAACCGGGTGGTGTTCACCGCACAATATTTCAATCAATGGGGCACCGCCGACATGAACCTGTACGGCACCGATCCCGTCACCGGCCTCGCCTCGACGCCGAACACCAACGGCTGGACGACTGAAATTGCCTACATCCCGTTCGGTGCGAGCAAGATGGTCGGCTGGCCGTGGTTCAACGCCCGCATCGGCCTGCAATACACCTATTACAACAAGCTGAACGGCACCACGGTCGGTGCCCACGACAACAATACCCTGTTCCTCCATGCCTGGTTTGCGATGTAGGCGGACGCGTCCGCATACGGAGATTGTCCGATGAGAAAACTTCTTTTCGCCCACGCAGCGGCGCTCGCGGTTACCCTGGCGGGGCCCGCGATCGCGGCCGACTTGCCGATGAAGTCGGAGGCGCCTTACGTAGCGCCGCGGTTTAGCTGGACGGGCTGCTATCTCGGCGGACATGTTGGCGGCGGCCGCGGCACCAAGGACATGACCGATCCGGTGTTGCTCGTGCAGGATTCAATCAACGGTGCGGGTACGACGACCGGCGTCACCACCGTCAGAACGACGCCGACCGGCGCTGTGATCGGCGGCGAGATCGGCTGCGACTACGAGTTCTCCTCCAATGTGGTGATCGGCGTCGAGGGTACCGCCTCTGGCACGACCATGAGGGGCAGCGCCATCGTTGGTCTTCCGGCCGGCAATCCCGGCGACGTCGCCCTCGTGCAGGCGAACAACGACTTTCTGGTGAGCGTGACCGGGCGGATCGGCTACGCCTTTGACAACGTCCTGCTTTACGGCAGAGGCGGCTTTGCGGTCGCTGGAGACAAGTACAATGTCAGCGGCGGCGATTTTGCCGGTAGCGGTCCCTTCAACTTTCAGGGACTGGACAATCGCTATGGCTGGGTCGCGGGCGGCGGCGTGGACTGGGCGTTCTCGCGCCATTGGTCCATGAACATCGAATATGATTACTATCACTTCGGCGGCGGCAACATTTTGATGACCGAGCAGATCAGCAACGGCGCCTTTTCGGGCGTCGTGGACGTCAAGCAGACCGTTCAGGTCGTCAAGGTCGGCTTCAACTTCCATATCTGGGGGTCCGGTTGGTGATGCTCGGAACCCGTTCAGTTGCGGCGGCCGCGTCGGACGGCAGGCGAGGGGGCCTGACAGTCATGACACGCTTGCTGCTGACATTGCTGACGGCAATTCTAGCGGCAGTCATTGCCGCAAGCGGCCAGGCGCAGGAAAGAATGACGCCTGCGCATGGCGGCTTCGAGGCCAAACTTGAATATTGCAAGACTTGTCATGGACTGTCTGGCCAGGGCTATCTCGGATATTTCGCGATGCCGCGGCTCGCGGGACAACAGCCTGAATATATCGAGGCGCAGTTGCGGGCCTTCATCGAGCGCCGGCGCTCCAATCCGGTGATGCAAAACGTCGCGCACGTGCTGAGCCCGTCGATGATCACGGCGCTGGCCAACCATTTCCATCGCCTCAATACGCCGCCGTTCGGCGGTGGGCCGCGGGGACTGATCGCGACGGGCAAGAGAATCTATGAGGATGGCCTCCCCGAAGCCAACGTTCCTGCCTGCGCCGCGTGTCATGGCGCCGAAGGCAAGGGCCAGAACGAAATTCCGCGGTTGGCGGGCCAAGTCTATCCGTACATGGTCGGCCAGTTGACGGGCTGGAGGACCCAACGCGGCCAGGGCACCGCGGTCGATACTTCCGCGATCATGGCGCCGACGGCGCACAACATGACGCGGTCGCAGATTGAAGCGGTCGCGGCCTATGTCAGTCATCTGCCATGAGCACCGCCCTCTTATACGCCGGCATATCGGCGAAGTGCATGAAGCGCGAAAGCTTGGGGTCATGAAGCGTATCGGACTAAAAATAGCGATCCTTGCGACGGTCGCCTCCGCTCTCTCCACCGTTTCCGCCGGTGCCGGTGAGAGCGCCGCTGTCCGCAACTGCACCTGGTGTCACGGGACGGGAGCGCAGGGCTATACGGTTGCGCCGCGACTCGCCGGGCAGCGGCCGCAATACATCATGAGTCAGATCCAGAGTTTCCGCATGCACGCGCGAAACAATCCGTTTTCCAGGCAATATATGTGGGGTGCGGTCGCGGCGCTGGATGCCTCCACGGCCTACGAACTGGCGAACTACTTTGCCTCGATCCCGCCGAGGCCCGCCAATGACGGCGACGGCGCACTCGCCTCGCGTGGAAGAACGATCTATATGGACGGGATTCCCGAAGCCAACATCGTGTCCTGCTATGCCTGCCACGGCCCGAACGCCGAAGGCATCAGGGACATCCCGCGTCTCGGAGGTTTGGCCTATTTCTACATCAAGGCCCGGCTCGAGCAGTGGGGCCAAGGATATCATTCGACGCCGGGATCGCCGATGCCGATGGTTGCAACCCATCTTGGCCCGGAGGAGGTCGAGGCGCTCGCCTCTTATCTCAGCTTCGTCAGATAGGCGGCGATTCCGCGACTTGACTTGATCGAGCGCAACGTCACCCCGAGCCAAGCTTGCCAAACTGGCATTTGTCCGCGCCGGGTTGTGGACCGGCGCGAGCGTCGAACAGCCAGGAGGCCGAAAATGACCGGTCACATGCCGCCGATCCCCAGGGGGAACCTTAGCAACAAGGGGCCGAAATCAGCCAACGCCGATGCCGCACGCGATACGTCGGTGAAGAAAACTCACACCCAAAATACCAATGAACAGGGTGACTCCGCCAATATTCGGCAGAACACAACCAGCAAGGGTTTCTTTCACGGCCGGCGCGTGAAGTAGCAAGCGAATGTCTCGGACGAGCCTCTCCGGCGCGCGTGCGTGGGACGGCGAACGCTCGGCCAAGAAATTGACATGTCGGGCAAATCGCTGCCACATTGCCAACGTCGAAAAATCGAAAAGCCCGCGCCGGCCCCCCGGACGCGGGCTTTTTCGTGGCGCGGGAGAGGTCCTCCGCGACCTTGGTGCCGCCCCATTTTCCGAGTGACTTAAACGCGGGTTGTTCGGCGCGGTCATTCGGGGGAACTCGCCATGCGGAAATTTCTCGCCATCGCAGTGATCGTGAGCGCGCTCGTCGCATTCGAAGCAAGGGCGCAGGAGCGCGCGAGTGACGCAGCGATCGGCGCCGTCTCGGGCGCGGTGGTGCTGGGTCCGGTCGGCGCTGTGGCGGGCGCGCTGATCGGCTATACCGCCGGCCCCTCGATCTCGCGGTCATGGGGGATCCGGCGATCATCGTCGCGTCCGCGCGTGCAGCGAACATCGCAAGCGAGCGCCCCGCCCGAGCCGCGAGCCGCAGGCAACATTCCTTCGTCGCCGCCGCCCGTGATCAAAGCGTCTCCGGCGCCTGCCGCCGACGGCAAGCCACCGCCGGTTCAGGGTTTTGAATAGGCCGAGGGCTGCGAAAACGGAAACGCTCTATTGGCGCAAGATCATCAGGTCTGTCCCATCCCCTCATAGCACCCATTCAAAAAGGCTGTAACCCTTCAATCCCCAAGGTTCTAACGTTTTGGGAAGAACCGCAAAGGGCTGTATATGGTTGGCTGCCGGTTGGAATATTCTCCGGCCTCGGCAAGGGTCGACCATCGACGGTCGCTTATCGACAGAGGGAAGGGACAAGCCGATCATGACTGCCAGACCGCAATTGCCGGACCGGGCGCCCAGACAGAAGGGTGCTCCGACCGCCCTCGACGGTCTCGTGGTCATCGATTTTACCAGAGTGGTCGCCGGTCCCGCCTGTACACAGACGTTGGCGGATTTCGGCGCCGAGGTTATCAAGATCGAGAATCCTGAGGGCGGCGACGATACGCGGCATTATGAGCACGCCGATCTTGCCGGCGAAAGTGCGGCCTTTGTCAGTTTGAATCGCAACAAGCGGGGCATTGCGCTCGATCTCACCAAGCCCGAGGCCTGCGAGGTGGCGCGCGAATTGATCGCGCTGGCCGACGTGGTGGTGGAGAATTTCTCCTCCGGCGTGATGAAGAAATACGGCCTCGACTATGCGTCCGTCGCGGCGGGAAATCCTCGCCTGGTCTATTGCTCGATCTCGGCCTATGGCCGCCAGGGGCCGTTTTCGTCCCGTCCGGGCTTCGATCCAATCACGCAGGCCGAAAGCGGATTCATGTCGCTCAACGGCTTTCCCGACGGGCCGCCGGTGCGAACCGGGCCACCCGCAGTCGACATGCTGACGGGCATGTCGGCCTGCAACGCCATTCTGCTGGCGCTTCTGGCGCGCGACCGTCTCGGCCGCGGCCAGCATGTCGAGGTGGCGCTGTTCGACATCGCGCTTGCGATGACGCAATTTTACGGCATGGCCTATTTGATGAGTGGGGTGAATCCCAGCCGTCAGGGCAACTCGCCGAACGGGTCCCCTTCCGTCGGCGTGTACAACGCCTCCGACGCGCCGTTTTATATTGCCTGCGCCAACGATCGGCTGTATCGCCGCCTCGTCATCGAGGTGCTGGGTCGACCCGATCTCGCCAGCGGTGAATTCGGCGACCGCCGCTCGCGAACCGCCAACAAGGATAAATTGCGCGCCATCCTCACCGGCATCTTCGTGCAAGATGTTCGCGAGAACTGGGTGAAGAAGATGAAGGCGGCCAATATCCCCGTTGGCTATCTTCGCACGGTGGAGGAAGCCTTCAATTCGCCGGAGGCGCGCGAGCGCCATCGCCTTAGCCAAATTCCGCACCCGACCGCGGGCACCGTTCCGAATATCGAATCGCCGCTCAATCTTGCTCTGACGCCCGCGATCGACCCCGTGGCCGCGCCGCTGCTTGGCCAGCACACGAGGAACGTCTTGCGAGAGAGACTAGGTTATGACGATGCGCGTATCGCCGCACTGGCCGATGCGGGCGCGTTCGGAATGGTCGCAACTGTGGAGGTCGGCTGATATTTGAACGGCGCCCGTCGCCGGGCGCGCCAAGCGCGTAACATATTTTGGATTGAGACACCTGCCCGGTGGCCTTTTTGGCCGCCGGGCTTTTTTTCGTTTTTAGCGTCCGCGCTGGCGCGATTGATGCGCCCGCTGGCGCCAAACATTAATTCGAACACAAATTCCAGGTTGTCCCTGAACGCGAAAGCCCCGGGCTAGCCCCGCAGCGAGTATATCGCGGACAGGCGAAGAGGGGTTCAAACGGCCTGCACAGGCTCTCATCCGGTTATGCCTCCAGACCCCACGATTTCGGTTTCCAGTATGTCGCGCCAAGAGGGTATTTTTCGCCGCCGCTTTGGCACATACTATAACATGGCGGGGCACCGATCGTTCGGCTTTCGGGTTTTCTACCTTCTATCATCTTACGCGAGGAGTTGTTCCATGACGCACGCCATTCGCTTTCACAAGACCGGCGGGCCCGAGGTTCTTGTCTGGGAGGAAGTCAAGCTTGGCAAGCCGGGCGCCGGCGAGGCGCGCATCCGCCACACCGCCGTGGGGCTCAACTTCGTCGATATCTACAATCGCTCGGGGGTTTACCCGCTTCCCTTGCCGAGTGGGCTAGGCGGTGAAGGTGCCGGCGTAGTCGAGGAAGTCGGCCCCGACGTCACTGATCTGAAGCCCGGTGACCGCGTCGCCTATGGAGCCGCGCCGCTCGGCGCCTATGCCGAGGAGCGGTTGATTCCGGCCAATCGCCTGCTCAAGCTACCCGACGGCATCGACGACAAGACGGCGGCCGCGATGATGCTCAAGGGCCTGACGGTGCAATATCTCATCCGCCAGACCTACCGCGTCAAGCCAGACGATACGATCCTACTCCATGCCGCGGCAGGCGGCGTCGGCTTGATTCTCTCGCAATGGGCCAAGCATCTCGGCGCCACCGTCATCGGCACCGTCGGCAACGACGAGAAGGCCGCGCTCGCCAGGGCCCACGGTTGCGCACATACCATTGTCTATACGCGCGAGGATTTCGTGAAGCGTGTCGAGGAGATCACGCAAGGCAAGAAAGTGCCGGTGGTCTATGACTCCGTCGGCAAGGACACTTTCCTGAAATCGCTGGACTGCCTTGCCCCGCTCGGGGTCGTTGCATTGTTCGGGCAATCTTCCGGCAGCGTCGAGCCGCTCAACCTTGGCCTTCTTGCGCAAAAGGGTTCGCTGTTCGTCACGCGCCCAACACTCAACACCTATGCGGCTAAACACGAAAATCTCGTCGCGATGGCAAAAGAGCTGTTCGAGGTCGTGCTTTCAGGAGCCGTCAAGATCGAGGTTCATCAGACCTATCCCCTGAAGGATGCAGCAAGGGCCCACGCCGATCTCGCCGCGCGCAAAACTACCGGATCGACCGTGTTCCTGGTCTGAGCGAGGGCTGCCATGGCTCGCGTTCTCGTTCTCCTGCCGGCGCGGGACTTCGATCCAAGCGAAGCCGCCGTAAGCTGGCAGGTGCTAGTGAACGCGGGTCATGTCGTCGCCTTCGCCACACCGGACGGTCGGCCCGCGGTTGCCGACGACATGATGCTGACGGGGCAAGGCCTCGACCCCTGGGGCGTAATTCCGCTGTTGCGGAATCTGCCGCTGATAGGGCTTCTGATGCGCGCGAACCGCAACGCGCGAACCGCCTATGCCGCAATGGTTGCCGATCCCGATTATCGCTCACCACTGCGATGGAATGCTGTCGATGTCGCGGCATTCGACGCCTTGCTGCTGCCGGGCGGACACCGCGCGCGCGGCATGCGGGACTATCTCGAGAGCGAGACCTTGCAGCGCAACGTCGCAAGCTTCTTCGAGGCCGGCAAGCCAGTAGCGGCGATCTGCCACGGCGTCCTGCTGGCTGCACGAAGCATTTCGAAACGCACGGGCCATTCGGTGCTTTACGGGTACCGGACGACTGCCCTGACCTGGGCGCTGGAACGCAGCGCGTGGACGGTTGCCCGCATCACGCGCTTTTGGGATCCGAATTACTATCGGACTTATCTGGAACAGGCCGGACAGCGGGAAGGCTTCATGTCGGTGCAGCAGGAAGTCACGCGCGCGCTCGCACGTCCGGAGGATTTCGAGGATGTTCCAAAGACCGATCCGCAATACCGCCTGAAGACGTCCGGCTTGCAGCGGGACACGCTCGATGATGCGAGACCGGCCTTCGTGGTGCGCGATCGCAACTATGTTTCGGCGAGGTGGCCGGGCGATGCACATACCTTCGCAAAGACCTTTTCCGATATGCTGAAATAGTCGGAAAAGTCGGGGCGATCTCCCGCCATTTTGCCCGCGATGTTGGGCGTCATGATCTCTCCTCCTCATGCATCGGCCAACGCCGCAAAAGATGATATGAGCAGGGCGGCATTCGAACCGGAGCTAGAAGAGTCTCTTCGATGAGCATACAAGTCTACGGGTTTTGGCGATCGATCGCGTCATTTCGGGTACGGGTCGCCTTGAGGCTGAAGGGTTTGCCGTTCGAGGAGACTTCGGTCGATATCCTCCAGGGCGAGCAGTTCAAGCCGGGCTACGCGGCAGTCAATCCCGAGCATGTCGTGCCGACCTTTGTTCATGACGGCAACTGGCTGTTTCAATCGATGGCGATCATGGAATATCTCGAAGACATCAAGCCCTCGCCGCGGCTGCTGCCCGAGGATGTCAAGGAGCGGGGCTACGCGCGCTCGCTGGCGCTGATGACGATCGCCGATGCCCATCCGCTGGTCGTGCCGCGCGTCCGCAACCATCTGGCCAAGGCATTCGGCGCCGATGCCAAGGCGATCGAGAACTGGGGCAAGCACTGGACGACCGAGGGGCTAGCGACTTATGAAAGGTTGTTCGCGCGCCGCGCGCCGGCGCCGTTTGCGCTTGGTGCCCAGCCGGGCATTGCTGATATCTGCATCGCCGGCCAGGTCGTAGGCGCGCATTTTCTAAAAATCGAATTGGGCGCTTTTCCGCAGGTCTCCGGTCTCGCCGACCGCTGTTTCAAGATGCCGGAATTCGCTAACTCGCACCCGTTTGAGCAGCCCGGCTACAGGACCGCGGGCGTGCATCATTGAGCGCGTCCACCCTTCAGGCACGGAGATTCTCACACATCAAGTCCAAGCACCCGCGCGGCGTTGCCGCCAGCGATCTGCGCGAGGATGGCTTCGTCGATTCCGTGGACGCCGGCAATGTGTCCGACCGGATTATATTCGCCCATGTCGAAGGGATAATCGGTGCCCATCAGGATACGGTCGGGACCGAACACGTCGATCAGATAGGCGAGCTGGTGGTAGCTGAAGACGACGGTGTCGAGATAGACCTGCCGCAGATAAGTCGTCGGCGGCAACGGCAATTCACCGTGCGAGTCCCGCCGCGCGCCCCAGGCGTGATCGATTCGACCTGAATAGCTCGGCAGATAGCCGCCGCCATGCACCGCCATCAGCTTCAGATCAGGGAAGCGCGCCAGCGTTCCCGAAAAGATGAGGTTGTGAAGCGCAACGGTCGTATCGAGGGGATTACCGAGCACGTTGTTGAAATAGAAATGGGTAAGCCGCTCGCCGTGGGTGAATCCGTTGGGATGCATCATGATGAAGGCCCCAAGCTGCTCGGCGCGCGCGAAAAAGGGGCGGAATTTCGGATCGGATAGTTCCTGGCCATCGACATTGGTGAGGATTTCGACGCCCTTCAATTTCAAGTCCTTCATGACGTAGTCGAGCTCGCGCACGGCAAGCTCAGGCTCCTGCAGGGTGACTACGCCGAGCCCGACAAACCGGTCGGATTTGCGCGCGCAGAATTCCGCGACGCCATCATTGGCGAGACGATGGATCTTCTCGGCGATTTTGGAATCGATCGTATAATAACACTGCGGCGGCGCCGGTGCGACGACCTGAATGTCGATGCCCATTCTGTCGAGTTCGAAAAGGCGGCGGTCGATCGTGGTCATCACCTCCTCGACATCCTTTTCCTGCTGCGCATTGATTTCTCGGGTTCCGGCATCGGCAAAATGCGCAAGCGGAATGCGGCTGTGGTCGATACGCGGTTTCGCGAGCTTCGCGGCCTGGGGCACGACGATATGGGCGTGAATGTCGATAGTGGTAGACGACGGGCGCCGCGCGAGGCTGTCCGCGTCATGGACGCGCGCGGCAGTACGGCCATAGCGGTTCTTGCGATCGATCATTGAATTCTCTCTGCTGTTGCGTTGGTTGTTCGAAATTTGGCGATCAAGCGGGTCACCCTTGGGATTTGGACGGAGCGGCCTTGCGTTGGGTCCAACGGACCGGAATCGTGGTGGCGTCGGCTTCGCCCAGGCCTGCGGCTTCGGCTTCCTCAAAACAGGCCAGCGCGCTTCTGGCAACCGGAAGTTCGGCATGGATGGAGGAAGCAAATTGCACGGCAGTGGCGAGGTCCTTTTTTGCGGCCGTGATTCCGAATGCGGTTTCGCCAGGCGGCGCACCGCCCAAGACCTTGGCGATGATCGCGCCGCGCCCCTTCATGGCAGCAGGCGCGCCGGCAGTGTCAGACAGGATATCGATCAGCCGATCGGGTGGAAGGTTAAGCGGCTTGCAGATGGTCAGTGCTTCGCCGAGCGCCTGCCAGTAGACGAGGAGCGGCAGGTTTACCGCAAGCTTCAAGGTTGCGCCTGCGCCGAGCGGGCCGACATGCTCGATGCGGCGGCATAGTTGTTCGAGCAGCGGCATCGCTCGGGCAACATCGTCGTTTGTACCTCCGACAAGGCCGAATAGCTTGCCTTCCCTCGCCGGAACCTTGCTGCCGCCGACTGGGCATTCGACGAAAGCAGCCCCAAGTTGCGCCACCGCGTTGCCGACCGATATCATGGTGCCGGGACTCACCGTGCTCATGTCGATCACGAGCTTGCCGGCGAGTTCGGCCTTCAGGAGCCCGCTGGGGCCGCGGTAGACCGCTTCGGTTGCGGCGTCGTTGAGCAGCATGGCGATGACCGCCTCGCAGTCTTGCGCAAGCTCCGCCGGGGACGCGAAGGCCTTTGCGCCCTCGTCAACCAGCGGTCTTGTTTTGGCCGCATCGCGGTTCCAGACGCCCACTTGATGTCCGACCGATATCAATCGCTGCGCGATCGATGCGCCCATTCGTCCAGTTCCGCATACGCCGATTTTCATCTTCTTACCTCTAGGGGTCGATATTTAGCCTAATGGGTGTGAAAGACGCCAAGATTTTGCGTGATCAGGGCTTCGTCGTTGAGGATTTCGCTGGCGTTGCCGGCGAAGACGCAGCGGCCAGTGTTGAGAATGACCGCCTGATCGGCAACCTCAAGCGCGAGCTGCCGGTTTTGCTCGACCAAAACGATGGATTGTCCTTCTTCCTTCAGCCGCTTGATAGTGCGGCCGACCTCCGCGACGATCAATGGGGCGAGGCCTTCCGACGGTTCGTCGAGCAGCAACACACGCGGGTTGCCCATCAGCGCGCGGCCGATCGCCAACATCTGCTGCTCGCCGCCGGAGAGCGTGCCGGCGAATTGCGCATGGCGCTCGCGCAGCTTTGGAAACAGCTCGTAAATCCGCTCGACATTCCAGGGCTTCTCCGTGCTGCGTTCGCGCTGCCGCGCCACGATGAGGTTTTCCCGAACCGTGAGCGAGGGAAAGATCCGGCGACCCTGCGGCACCAGGCCGATACCGAGACGTGAAATGCGTTCGGGGCTGAGGCCCTCGATCGGCTCGCCGAACAGACGGATCTCGCCATCCCTCGCGGTCAGGAAACCGACGATCGTGGATATGCAGGTGGTCTTTCCCGCGCCGTTGCGCCCGAGCAGCGCCAGCACGCAGCCTTCCTGCAGCGAAAAGCCTATGCCATGCAGAATATGGCTGTCGCCATAAAATGCGTGCACGTTTGCCAGACTGAGCGCTTCAGTTGCCAAGATAGACCTCGCGCGTTCGCTCGTCCGCGATCACAGCATCGCGCGCGCCGTCGACGATGACGCGGCCGTAATTAAGCAGCGTGACAGTCTCGGCTAGGTCGAGTGCGGTATCCATGTCGTGCTCGATCATGACCACCGTGGTCTCCCGCGAGATCGAGGCGATCAGCGCTTTCACGGTCGACCTCTCGCTGTTCGAAAGACCCGCCAACGGCTCATCCAGTAGCAGCACCCGCGGCTTTTGCGCCAGCGCCATCGCGAGCTCAACCCGGCGCTTCTCGCCATAGGCGATTTCGGAGATCGGGTGATCGGCCAGATGCAGAAGTCCGACCCTATCGAGGGTACGGCGGGCTTGAGCGACGAGATCGCGGTAGAACGACAGCGGCCGCCACATCTGCCAGCGCGAGGGAAGCAGGCCAAGCAGTCCGAGCGTTACGTTGTGCTCGAGCGTATCGCCGGTAAACAATGTGATGATCTGGTAGGTGCGCGAAAGCCCCAGATGCGCGCGACGGTAGGGCGCAAGCGTGGTAACGTCGGTGCCGAACAGCCTGATCTGTCCGGAATTCGGCCGCATGTCGCCGTTGATCTGGTTGAAGAGCGTGGTCTTGCCGGCGCCGTTCGGCCCGATGATCAGGCGGCGTTCGCCTTGCCTGATTGCCAGCGATATGTCCTGGGTGACCCTCAATCCGCCGAAGGCTTTGTTCAAGCCGATGATCTGTAGCGCGTAATCTGATGTCGGCGCGGTCATCGCGAACCTCTCCGAAATCGAGCGGCCAGTTTGCCGAGGCCCGGAACAATTCCGGTCGGCATCACAAGTACGATGAACAGGAATACCAGACCGAGCAGCATGTTCCAGCGCTCGATATAGGCGGAGGCGTAGTTCTTCAACATCAGAACCAGCGTGGCACCGACGACAGGGCCGCCGAGCGTACCTGATCCGCCCGCGATCACGCCCAATAATGCCTCAGCCGAGCTCGTGGTCGAAAGCGAGGTCGGGTGGATGTACTTGTTGTAATAGACATATAGCAGCCCGGAGATACCGCCCCAGAAGCCGGCATAAATGAAGGTGATCCAGCGGATCATCCACGGATTGAATCCGAGTGCGGCCATCCGACGCGGCTGATCGCGCACGCCCTTCAGCGACGAGCCGAAGGATGACGATACGAAAATCGCCATCATCAGGAATGAAAACGACGCGACGATCAGGGCAAACCAGTAGAACGCGGCCGCGCTGTCGAGCGAGATTCCGAACGGCATCGGCCGGGTGAGACCGGCGATGCCATTGTCGCCGTTGGTGACGTTCGACATTCGATAAGCGAGCCCCCACAGCACCTGCGACAACGCCAGCGTGATCATCAGGAAACCCAAGCCCGTCGCGCGCAGCGCGATGACACCGAAGAAGGCCGCGGTCGCGACCGTTCCCGTGATCGAGATGATTGCGGCTGGGCCGTGGCCAAGTCCGTAGCGGCCGGTGAGTAGTGCCGAGATGTAGGCGGCGACGCCGAGATAGGAGGCATGGCCGAGCGAGGTCATGCCGCCAAAGCCGACCAGCAGGTTGAGGCTGAGCGCAAAGATTGCCGCGATCAGGATCTGGCTTGCGAGGTTGATGTAGAAATCGCCTGCGAACAACGGCAGCAGGAGAAGCGGCGCGGCGAAGAGGGCGCTGGCAATCCACTTCATGCGCTGACACGCCCGAACAGGCCCTGAGGGCGGAATGCGATCACGACGATCATCGGTAGAAACAGAATGATGTAGGCGAGCTCCGGAAACAGCGCCGTGCCGAATGTATAGATGAACCCAATAATGAAGCTGCCGACGAAGGCGCCGAGCAGGCTTCCTATGCCGCCGAGGATGACAACGATCAGCGCCAGCGGCAGCATGTCGGCGTCAAGCCCGGGATAGGCGGACAGGATCGGTCCGCCGAGCACGCCGCCGGCGCCGGCAATGCCGGCACCGAGACAAAACACGATCGTAAACAAATTCGAGACGGGGATGCCGACCGCGCGCGCCATCTGCCGGTCGTCGACGCCGGCGCGGATCATCGCGCCGATCCGGGTCCGCTCCATCAAGAGATAAAGCGCGACCGCGGTCGCGACCGCACATCCCACCAGCACCAGCCGATAGGTCGGGAATACAAAGCCAAACATCCGGGTTGGCGCCTGAAGATTATGCGGCGTCGGCACCGGAATGGAGTCGCCGCCCCACAACACCAGGCAAGCGTCGGAAATAATGAAGGACATCCCAAGTGTCACCAGCACCTGTCCGAGCGGGTTGGTCTTCAGCCGCGTCAGTACCAACCGCTCGAAGAGGCCGCCGATCGCCGCTACCGCCAACCCCGCGCCAAGCGCGGTAACCCAGAGATTCAAGCCGCTATATTCGCGCAGCGCAACGGCCGCAAAATAGGTTCCGAGCATGAAGAATGCGCCATGCGTGAGATTGGCGAGCCGCATCAGCCCGAAGATCAGCGAGAAGCCCGAGGATAGCAGAAACAACAGGCCGCCGAGCGAGAGACTGTTAAGACCCTGGATGATCCAAAATTGCATCTAGTGTCCCGGTTCAGAAGTTCGCATCATTCCTGCCGCAAGTTCGTCGTGCGGACTTTCTAGTTTCCCGCAACTCACGAAATGCTTGTGGCTCCAGATTTTTGGCCAGCGAATAATCGCGCGAATAGACCGGGTTCTTCACAAATGATCAAGCGATAACCCCACAACGGCTCGGCCTGGTCCCCGTTTCGGTAAGTGCGGATGATTGATGCCCTGCAAGCGCTCTTGATGCAGTGCGGCAAGGCAAATCTGTCGCGCTATTGTCCCTTTTTCGAGCTGCCCGTCTTGGTGACAATGGTTTTCTTCAACACTTCAAATACCGCCGCGGTGTCCTGATCGCCAAGCCCCATCGTCATCGCCTCCGTGTAGACCGGCTGCGTCAGCGTGAACAAAGGGGTTTTGCACCCGACGTCGTCGGCGAATTCGGCAATGATCGCCATGTCCTTTTTCCAGGTCGAAATTTTCATGGTCGCCGGCTGGTATTTGCCCTCGACCATCATCGGCGCGCGCATCTGGAACATGCGCGAGCCGCCGGCGCCCGGACCGACCATTTCAACTACCTTCTTCGGATCGAGGCCCGCGCGTTCCGCCAGGATCATCGCCTCAGCGGTGGCGACGTTGTGGATCGCCACCAGATGATTGGCGACAAATTTCATCTTGCTGCCGTTGCCGTACACCCCGAGATCGGCGCTTTGCTTGGCGAAGTCAGCAAACAGCGGCATACATCGGGCAATCGCACCGCTGTCGCCGCTGGCATAGACGATCAGATCGCGCATCCTGGCTTGCGCGCCGGTTCCGCTCAATGGGCAGTCGAGCGCGACGTGGCCCGCCTGTTTCAGGGTCGCTTCGAAGCGGAGCTTGTCGGCAAGGGTGAGGGTGGAGAGCTCGATTACGATACGCGGCGGCTCGCCGGAACCGGCGATTTGCTTCGCCACGCTCTCGACGGCCGCAGGGCTCGGCAGGCTCGTCATGATGACAGGCGCATCTTTCGTGAGCTGTTCCACGCTGTCGGCGATGATGACGTTGGCCGCGGCGAGCTCGGCCCGCTGTGCGGCATCGGTATCGAAGCCGATCACGCGCCAGCCGCGTTCGACAAGGTTGCGGGAGATCGCGCCGCCCATAATGCCGAGCCCGACAATTCCAACCGTCTTGTGCATGCGAGTTCATCCCTCCCTGTCGAATTCGATTGACGGGCAACGCGGGCCACGCCTTAATTAGTGATCGGGCGATAAACAACCGTCAAACGGTCGGCCGGTCAAGCAGCTTTCGCCGTCATGCGGCGCTGGCCGCTTTCGCAAGGGAGGCCAGAGATGAGGGTAACAGGTTTCAACCACCTGTCGATCGGCACGAAGAACCTCGACGAATCGGTGAAATTCTACGAGACAGTGTTGGGGATGCAGACTATCCCAAGCTATAATTTCGGCTTCAAGACGAAGTATCTGCGTTGCGGCGACCTGCAACTGCATATCTTCGAGCTGGAAGACCAGGTTCCGGTCTACCAGCACTTTGCGGTGGATGTTGACGATTTTCATGCGGCCTATGATGCGGCAAAGGCAATGGGCGCGCTCGATTCGACCACGTTCCGCAATTCCGTTAACGAACTTCCCGATGGCTGCGTGCAGATGTATCTGCGGGATCCATCCGGCAATCTGATCGAGATCGACTGGCCCGATGTCGAAACGCTTGACCGTTCGCGGATTTCCGAGATGAAGTTGTTGAGCGAGTTCGCCAAACAGGACGAAGAAGGCTTGGCCGCCTCGCTCTACCTTGATCGGCCGCACATGAAGGCCGCGCGCCGGGCGCGATAGCGAGGACCGCGAGATGACAGGTACCGGTCTGAAGTCGAATGCAGGGTTACCCCCGGGAGCGGAGACCGACGATCGCGCCTATGCGACCATGATCACCCGCGCCAAGGCGCTGGTTCCGCGCTTGCGTGACCGCGCATCGAAGACGGAGGAATTGCGACGGCTGCCGCCGGAGACCGAACGCGAGTTGCACGAGGCCGGCCTGTTTCGGATCGTGCAGCCCAAGCGCGTCGGCGGCTCTGAACTGGATTATATCGCGCTGGTCGATTGCGCCGATGCGATCGGGCAGGCCGATGCCTCGGCGGCTTGGAACTTCGCCAATCTGTCAAGCCACCACTGGATGCTGGCGATGTTCGACAAGCGCGCCCAGGATATCGTCTGGGGCAAGGACGCCAATGTCTTGATTGCGTCCTCTTTCATTTTCCCGGCTGGGCGCGCCCGGAAGGTCGACGGCGGCTATGTGCTGCGTGGCAGTTGGCCTTTCTCCTCAGGCGTTGATTCCTGCGAGTGGAACATGCTCGCCAGCGTCGTCTCATCGGACGATGAAGCCGACGGCATCGAGTATCGCATCTTCCTGGTCAACAAGAGCGACTACAAGGTCAAGGACACCTGGGACGCGACCGGATTGCGGGGCACGGGATCGAATGACGTCGAGGTTCATGACGCTTTTGTCGCCGAGCCGATGACGGTTGCGGTGAGCGAACTTGCCGGCGGGCCGACACCCGGAAGCGCGGCCAATCCGAACGCGCTTTACACGCTTCCGGTGTTCTCGTTGTTTCCTTACGTGCTGTCCGGCGTCGCGCTCGGAAACGCGCAGGCCTGTCTCGACGATTACGTCGCCCTCGCGCGGTATCGCGCGTCGACCTACAACCGCACGAAACTTGGCGACCTCCAGACCACGCAGATCAAGATTGCGGAAGCCTCGTCCAAGATCGACGCGGCGCGCCTGATCATGCGTTCGACCTGTATCGAGGCGATGGTCGAGGCCCGCTGCGGGCACGTTCCGGATATTTCCGCCAAAACCAGGACGCGCCGCGACGGAGCTTACTCCGTCAACCTCTGCACCGAGGCGGTGTCGCTGCTGTTTGCCGCAAGCGGGGCGCGAGGACTCTACACCTCGGGCGCCCTGCAGCGGCAGTTCCGTGACGCCCACGCGATCAATTCGCACATCGCCTTCAACTTCGACGCGGCCGGCACCAATTACGGGCGCGTCGCGCTCGGCCTGCCGTCCGAAAACCTGACGCTTTGAGGCCGAGAGGATGAACGATTCCACGAAGCATCTGACCGAGCCCGATCCCGCTAACGAGCTCGCGAGCGGCAGCTCCGCCATCGACCCCCGGGATTTTCGCAATGCGCTTGGCACATATGCCACCGGTGTCACCGTCATCACGGCGATGGGGACAGACGGAAAGCCCTACGGGTTGACGTGCAATTCGTTTGCCTCGGTGTCGCTCAACCCGCCGCTCGTGCTCTGGAGCCTGGGGCTGTATTCCCAGGGCTTGCCGGTCTTCCAGAACGCCAGCCATTTCGCAGTCAATGTGCTTGGTGCTTCGCAGCAGGCGCTGGCGACTAAATTCGCAAATGCATCAGTGGATAAGTTCGCAGGTATCGCCTGGACGCCGGGCCTTGGCAACGCGCCGCTTCTTGCCGACAGCGTGGCGTATTTTCAATGCCGGGCCGCCAACCGCTATTACGGCGGCGATCACGTGATCTTTTTGGGCGCAGTCGAGGCCTATGCCTATAACCGGCAGGAGCCGCTTCTGTTTGTACGCGGCGGCTACGGGCGGTTTTGTGGCGTCGATGATGTTCCGGTGGCCGCGGAGTCATGAGCAAGAAGGCTTCGCTCAGGCGCGCGCGCGTCAAACAGAAGCGGCTGTCGCCGGACGACCGGCGCAAGGAATTCGTCGCGAAAGCGACCGAGTTTTTCTCGGAGGAAGGATTTGGCGGCGGCACGCGCGCACTGGCGCGCCGGTTGGGGGTGACCCAGCCGCTATTGTATCGTTATTTTCCGAGCAAGGACGATCTGATCAAGGAAGTCTATCGCACCGTTTATCTCAAGCCGCTCGAGAACGGATGGGAGAAGCTGCTCGCCGACCGTTCGCGGCCGATCCGCGAGCGGCTGCAGGAGTTCTACAACGCCTATACGAATGTGATCTTCAACCGAAAGTGGATTCGCATTTATCTCTATTCAGGCTTGAAGGGGCTCGAGATCAACCGCTGGTATGTCGGCGTGGTACGCGACAAGATTATTTCCCGCATCATCAGGGAATGCCGCTTTGAAGCGGGGTTGCCGTCGCACACCAAGCCCACCGCCGCCGAGATCGAGATGGCCTGGGTATTTCACAGCGGAATTTTCTATTACGGCGTCCGCAAGTACATCTATGAGTCTCCCGTGCTCGAAAGCAAGGAGCAGATGATCGCCGATGCGGTGGATGCTTTCCTGGCCGGCTTCGCGCGCGTTTTTGGCAGCGTTGACGGCGTCGGCCAGTCTGCCGCGAAGGAAGTCGTCTAGCACGTCTCAGATCTTTTCGATGCTGCCGCTTTTCACCGAGCGCTGAATTGCCTCGAAACTGCGGACGTTGGCGAGCATTTCCTCAGATGTCACCGGGTAGGGCGCCTGACCCAGCGCGGCTCGACCAAAGGCCTCGAGGTTATCGCGTACCGCCGGGTGCGGCGGGTAGAAGCTGCTCGCCGGATCTTCGTCCCGGTGCACGCTGATCACGTCCCATCCGGTCGAGTTTTGCGGATGGCTGCGGTCGCGGATTTCCATCCAGCCCTTCGATCCCAACAGCGCCAGGCGCCCCATGAATGGTGTCGCCAGCACCGCGCCCAATATCGCGGTGGCGCCGCTCTCAAAGGCGAGCATGATCGACATCGTGTCGCCATTCTCGAAATGGCTGCCCAGTTGCGAAAGCCGCGCCCACACCCTGGTCGGCCGCCCCAGGAACGCGATCGCAAGATCGACCATGTGAATGCCGGTGGCCGAAAGGGGGCCTGCCGGATTCACCGTCTTCGACAACCGCCAATTGTCGTGGGGCAGTTTCAGGAACAGGTCCTGGCTGAAATTTCCTTCCAGAAGCAGGGGATTGCCGAATTCACCGGCGGCGAAGCGCTTTCGCATTTCGATCACAGCAGGCTCAAAGCGGCGTTCGTGGCCGGTGCCCAGTTGCACGCCCGCTTTCTCGACGGCGGCAAGGGCGACTTCCGCGTCGGCCGCGGTCGTGCATAGCGGCTTTTCGCAGAACACGTGGCGTCCAGCCTCTGCTGCCGCGACGATCTGGCCGGCGTGCTTCTCCTGTGGCGTGCAGAGAATAACGGCGTTAACGTCAGGATCCGCGAGCGCATCCTCGAAGCGTGGCGCGGTCGCAACGCCAAGCGCGGCCGCCGTTGCGCGCGCCGATTCAAGCGGGTCGACGCCAAGCACCGGCTTGACGACGGAACTATTGAGCAGGTTCTTGAGGATGTTTTGTCCCCACCAGCCCAACCCGATGACGGCGGTCTTCAACGCCACGGCGTTGTCCTCCCGATTTTCTCGAAACGCTATTCGGCAGCGGTGGATTGTTTAGAAATCGCCGCATTGAGCCGCGGAATGACCTGTTCGGCCATCAGGATCATGGACCGTCGTCCAAGTTCGCGGTCCTTCCAGTCCTTGCCGGCATAGAGCAGCGTGCCGAAGGTCCCGACCTCTTCTTGGAAGGCAAGCAACTGATCGGCGACGCTGTCGGGCGTTCCATAGATGACCAGCTTGTCGCAAATCATCTCCAGCGTCACCTCGTCGTCGGGCTGATCGCGGCGCGTCTTGAACAGCTCGATGCGGCCGTTCTTCTTCAACTTGGTGAACAGTGAGCGGTAGTAATAGACATAAGGGCCGTTGGGATCGGTTGCGTAGGCTTTTGCCGTTGCCGCGTCCTTGGCGACGAACACGCTTTTGGCGACGCGCCAGTTCGCAGGGTTCGCGAGGCGTCCACCGCGTTCACAGCCCTCAACATATTTCGGCCAGTGGCTTTTCACCCAGGCCGGCATCAGGAAGTTCGCAGAAATCGGGTCCCAGCCGCGCGCGGCGGCCTCGGTCACGCCCTTCGAGAACGGCGCCACAGCGGTTACGACAATCGGCGGATGCGGCCGCTGCATGGGCTTTGCGATAAAGCCTTGCCCGATATCCTGGATAAGCGTTCGTTCCGTCGAGATGTTCCAGTATTTGCCCTTGAAATTATACGGCGGTTCGCAGGCCCAGATGTCGAGCACTTGATTGATCGATTCCAGGAACATCTCGTTACGGTTGGCGTCGAGATTGCCGAATAATTCGGCATCCGACAGAAGCCCGCCGGGGCTGATGCCGAAGATCAAGCGGCCGTCGAGCATGTGATCGAGCATCGCGATCGTGGCCGCCACCGTGGCCGGATGGGTGTTCGGCATGTTGACGGTGCCGGTGCCGAGCTTCATCTGCTTGGTCGCAGCCGCAATCCAGGCAATGAATGCCATGCAGGAGGTGATGTTCTCGGCCTTGTCGGTCACATGCTCGCCGACATAGCCTTCCGTGAAGCCGAGTTCGTCGGCCAAAACGAAGGCTTCGCGATCTTCCCGGAGCGAGAGCTGCCAATCCTTCTCCAAAGGATGGATCGGCATAGTGAAGAAGCCCAGATTCATCGCCTGCTCCTCCCTGGAGCCGATCTCGTCGCGCTTCGAGAAAGATTGCGCTTCATCGCATTATGACTAATCCGAAAGTCGAGTCATCAGAAATAATCGGTCGATAAGCAAACTTGACCTTTGCCGGGCTGCGCCGTCTAATCCTGCCAAAAATACACCAATGCGGCCGGGGAGGTCACATCCATGAAAGCCTCGGCTTTCAGTTACGCCCGTGCAACCAGCGTTCTCAGCGCGATCGAGTTGCTGGCGGCGCATGGCGAGCGGGCGAAAGTGCTCTCAGGCGGTCAAAGCTTGATGCCCGCGATGAATCTACGCCTCGCGGCGCCCGAACTAATTGTCGATATCGGCGAGCTCAAGGAGTTGCGAGGTATCGCGGTCGGCGGCGGCCTTATCAAGATCGGAGCGTTGACCCGCCACGCCGATCTGCTCAAATCCCCCGAGATCGCTGCGCAGGCTCCGCTGTTACGAGATGCCGCCGCTCAAATTGCGCATCCGGCGATCCGCAACCGGGGCACGATCGGCGGTAGTCTCGCGCATGCCGATCCCGCTTCCGAACTGCCCGCTTGCATGGTGGCGCTGAACGCTACCATCATCGCCCAGGGAGCGGCCGGCGAACGCCGAATTCCGGCAACGGATTTTTTCGCCGGGATTTATGAGACGGCCTTGTCGCCGCAGGAGTTGCTGATTGCAGTCGAGCTGCCCACCGCGCGGAAAGGTTCCACGCACTTCTTCTCTGAATTCGCCCGGCGTCATGGCGACTACGCCATCATTGGCCTGGCGGCGCAGGCGATCGTTGAGAATGACAGGTTGACGGATTTTCGGCCGGTTTTCTTTTCTGTCGGCGATCGGCCGCATCTTGCCAAAGCCACGGCCGGGCTCGTCAAGAAAGCCGTCACGCCAGCGCTGCTGTCGGAAGCCTCAGATGCGTTGAGCAAAGAGCTCGATCCGCCCGAGGATCAGCAGGCCAGTAGCTCAATGCGGCGGCATCTGGCGAAAGTGTTGCTGAGCCGCAGCGTGGCAGCGCTTCTCGGCCGTCCCGATCTGAATGCCGGGGGAGCTCTGTGACGGCACCCCATTTCATCTCGCTCCACGTCAATGGCGAGCGCGTCGATGCGCAGGTCTTGCCGCGGCTCAATCTTGCGGACTTCCTGCGCGAGCATCTCAAACTCACCGGCACTCATGTCGGCTGCGAGCACGGGGTGTGTGGCGCCTGTACGGTACGCGTCAACGGGGAGATCGTCCGCTCCTGCTTGATGCTGGCGGTGCAGACGCAAGGGGCTTCGGTGGAGACGATTGAAGGACTTTCCGACACTGGCGAGATCGCCGATCTGCAGGCCGCCTTCCGCGATCGCAACGCGCTGCAATGCGGCTTTTGCACGCCGGGAATGTTGATTGCCGCGCAGGATTTGCTGAAGCAGGAGGCGGAGCCGGACCGCGAGCGCATCCGCGAGCATCTCGCCGGGAATTATTGCCGCTGCACCGGTTACCAGGCCATCATCGATGCGGTGGAGATAACCGCGCAGGCGCGCCGGGGGCAGAAGCCATGACGTCGTCGCCCGCAAACAAACAAGCTCTTTCGGAACTCGATCGGCCGAATTCGTACATCGGCAAGGTGGTGCCGCGCCCAAACCTCGATCGGCTGATGCAGGGACGCGGGCTCTATGTTAGCGACGTGGAACTGCCGCGAATGGCGCATGTCGTGTTCGTTCGTTCGCCGCATGCGCATGCCAGGATTGTCGGGATCGACGCGAGCGCGGCGAAGCGCATGCCCGGCGTGATCGCGGTCGTGACCGGAGAAGAACTCGCCGCCGTTATCACGCCGTGGGTCGGCGTGCTCTCGCATCTGAAAGGGCTCAAATCCGCGCCCCAAAGTGCAATCGCGATCGATCGCGTCTGCTGGCAGGGCGAGGCGGTCGCGGCCGTGGTCGCCGCCAGTCGTGCCGCGGCGGAAGACGCCGCCGAGGCCGTCGAGGTGCAGTTTCAGGAGCTCGAGGCGGTGACGGATATGCGCTCCGCGCTCGATCCGCGGACGCCGGTCATCCATCCCGCGCTCGGTGACAACCTCGCCTTCGAGCGCAACCTCGATGCAGGTGCAGTCGATGCGGCCTTTGTCAGTTCGGACGAGATCGTGGAAGCGGAGTTCGTGTTCGCCCGGCACACCGGCGTGACACTGGAGCCGCGCGCGGTGGTGGCGGACTGGAACGCGGCCGAGGCGCGGCTGACGATTTACCAGGGCACGCAGGCGCCTCATATGGTGCAGAACCTCGCGGCGCTTCACCTTGGACTTGAGGAGTCGCAGGTTCGCGTGATCTGCAAGGATGTCGGCGGCTCCTTCGGCATCAAGGTTCATATCTATGCCGACGAAATGGCGACCTACGCTTTGTCGAAGCTGTTGCGCCGGCCGATCAAGTTCGTCGCCGACCGGGTCGAGAGCTTCAACACCGACATTCACGCCCGCGATCACCGCTGCAAGGGACGGATCGGCGTCAAGCGCGACGGCACCATCTTGGCCTTCGAAATCGACGATCTCACCGGCATCGGTCCCTATTCGATGTATCCGCGCACCAGCGCTATTGAGGCGAACCAGGTCGTCAATCTGATCGGCGGGCCCTATGCGACCAAGAATTATCGCGCCCGCGCCCGCGTCGTATTCCAGAATAAAAATGTAATGTGCCAGTACCGCGCGGTCGGGCATCCCATCGCCTGTTCGATTACCGAGGAGCTTGTCGATCTGGCGGCCGCGAAGATCGGCATGGACCCGGTCGAAATCCGCCGCCGCAATCTGATTGCGGACGATGCGTACCCTTGCGCGTCGCCCTCCGGCCTGCGCTTTGAGCTGTTGTCGCATCACGCGGCGATGAACAAGCTGATGACGATGATGGATTACGACGCGTTGCGCGCCGAGCAGGCCGCGCTTCGCAAGAAAAACATTCATCGCGGGATCGGCATCGCCAGTTTTATCGAGGTCACCAATCCCAGCGCCGCATTCTACGGCGTCGGTGGTGCCAAGATTTCGTCGCAGGACGGCGTTGCGGTGCGGCTCGACGCGCAAGGTGCGGTAATTTGCCAGACCAGCATCACCGAGCAGGGGCAGGGCTCGGAATCGCTGACCGCGCAGATCGTCGGCAGCGTGCTGGGCGTCTCGATGGGCCGCGTGCGCGTCATCCTGGGCGATACCGATCAGACGCCTTACGGCGGCGGCACCTGGGCCTCGCGCGGCGCCGGCATCGGTGGCGAAGCCGCGCTTCAGGCCGCCAAGGTCCTGCGCAAGAACATCCTCGATGTCGCCGCCGCCATCCTGCAATCGTCGCCCTCAGAACTCGACATCGCCAACAACGCGGTCGTGAACGCGACCGATGGCGCGCCGCGCATCGAATTGCGCGAGCTTGCGAGAATCGTCTATTTCCGCCCGGATACCTTGCCGCCGGGCATTCAGGCCGAGCTGATGGCGACACGGCACTTCGTGCCCCGCGAATACCCGTTCGCCTTCACAAATGGCGTTCAGGCCTCGTGGCTTGAGGTCGATACCGATACCGGATTCGTCAAACTATTGAAGCATTGGGTGGTCGAGGATTGCGGCACCCTGATCAATCCGCAACTGGTGGACGAGCAAATCCGCGGCGGCGTGGTGCAGGGGCTGGGTGCGGCGCTGTTCGAGAAATGCATCTACGACGAACGCGGGCAATTGACCAATGCCAACATGGCCGACTATCTGGTTCCGATGTCCGGCGAAATGCCCGATATCGATGTCGGTCACGTGGTGTCGCCGACCGCCGAGAGCGAGCTCGGCGCCAAGGGCGCTGGCGAGGCTGGGACGGCGGGCGCGGCGGCGGCGGTTTCGAACGCAGTGAATGATGCGCTGAAGCCGTTCGGCGCCATAATTACGGAGATTCCGCTGACACCGCAGGTTATCCTGACCGCGCTAAAGCGAATTTGAGTGAGGACGGCGCCAGCAAGACCACATACAATATGACTTGAGGGGAGGAAGCATGATCAGGAATGTCACCAAATCGGGAAGAATTTCCCGCCGCCGCCTGCTCGCGACAGCCAGCGCCGGAGCCGCGCTCGCGGCGTCGCCATTTCGCATCAATCTTCTGCAGGCGCAGGAAACGCCGATCAAAATTGGATTTCCGGTTCCTTTGACCGGGCCCTACGGCACCGAAGCCCAGGATCAGGTGCGCGCCGCGCAGCTCGCCATCGCCCAGTTCAACGACGCAGGCGGCCTCAACGGGCGCAAGGCCGAGTTGCTCGTCCGGGACGACAAGCTCAATCCCGGCGAAGCTGCGACGCGAACGCTGGAACTGGTCGAAAAGGAGAAGGTGAATTTCGTCGTCGGCAGCCTTTCTGCAGCGGTACAGCTTGCGATCAACAACGTTACCAAGGAGCGCGGCATCATCTTCAATTCGATCAGCCAGTCCGATGCGATCAATGAAGCCGCCGACTTCAGCAAATACACCTTCCATGAGGCGATGAACCCGCATCTGACCTCGGGCGCGGTCGGCCGCTACGCCTTTTCGAAATTCGGCAAGAAGGTCGCGTTCCTCACCGCGGACTACGCCTATGGCCACGAGATGGTGCGCGGCTTCCTCGAGGTCGGCAAGGCGTTCAATGTCGAGAACCTCGGCGATATCAGGCACCCGCTTGGCACGTCCGACTTCTCGACCTTGTTGCCGCGTCTCCAGGCGCTGAAGCCCGATATTCTCTGCATCATCAATTTCGGCCGCGATCAGCAGATCGCGCTGAGGCAGGCGACCGATTTCGGCGTCAAGAAGACCATTCAAATCATCGCGCCGCTGCTCTCGCATGCGAGTCGGGTTGCGGCCGGACCGCAGGCCTTCGAGGGCGTAGTCGGCGGCTGTTCGTTCTATTGGGGTATCGAGGATAGATTCGCCTCCACCAAGGCTTTCAACGACGCCTTCCGCAAGATGTATGACGGCAAGGTGCCGACCGATTACGGAGCCCTTGGCTATGGCGGCGTGCGGACGGTGTTGGCCGGCGTCAAGAATGCCGGCAGCGTCGACACCGACAAGGTGATCGCCGCCATGGAAGCGCTGAAATACGACTTCTACAAGGGACCGCAATATTATCGCAAATGCGACCACCAGTCGGTGCAATCGGTGCTGCTCATCAAGTCGAAGTCGAAGGACATGAAGAACGAGTCCGACGTCTTCGAGGTCATCGGCACGGACGAACCCAATGAGGCGAACCTGCGCAGTTGCGAGGCGCTCGGTCACAAGGTCTGAGAAGGCGAGGGCGCGTATCTAGCCCGGGTACACGCCGCTTTGGGAAAACATATGGCCGGTCTGAGCCTTGATCTGATCGCCCTGCAACTATTTGCGGGGCTCGCGCTCGGCGCCATCTATGTGCTGTTTGCGATCGGCCTTTCATTGATCTTCGGCATGCTGACCGTGGTCAATTTCGCCCACGGCGCCTTCTACATGGTCGGCGCCTATGTCGGCCTCTACATCCTGATCCTCGGCGGCAATTTCTGGATCTGCCTGATCGCCGTGCCGCTCGCCGTCGGCCTGTTCGGTCTCCTAGTGGAACGCTTCCTGATTCGTCCGCTCTATGGCAGAGGCATCGACTATCCGCTGCTGCTGACGTTCGGCTTGAGCTATGTGATGGTCGAACTGGTGCGGATCGCGTTCGGCAAGACTGGATATCCGTTCGACACGCCGGAGATTTTGCAAGGTGCCGTCAATATCGGGGTCGGATATTTCCCGCTGTATCGTCTGTTCGTGATCGGCGCGACCGCGGCCGTGCTGCTGGCGCTCTGGCTGTTTCTCGAGAGGACAAGCTTCGGCCTGATCATCCGCGCCGGCGCGCGCGATCCGCAGATCGTGCGCGTGCTTGGGGTCGACGTGTCGCGGGTATGGCTGATCGTCTTTGGCATCGGAACGGCGATCGCCGGCTTCGCGGGGCTGTTGGCCGCGCCGCTTCAGGGTGTTATTCCTGAAATGGGCGGCACCATTCTTGCGGAAGCCTTCGTTGTCACCGTCGTCGGCGGCATGGGCTCGATCGGAGGCGCGGTATTGGCAGGACTCCTCGTCGGCGTCGTCGTCAGCATGACCTCGCTGTTTGCGCCCGAGATGGCCAAGGTGTCGATCTTCGCGCTGATGGCGGTGGTTCTGATCGTCCGGCCGCAAGGGTTCTTCGGCCGCGCGGGATTGATGAGCTGAGGTAAATGAGGGGCATGAAGGAGATCACCCAGCCAATGCTGCGGGCAAGGCCGACGCCTGTGAGCTGGTTTCAGTTCGCCATCGCCCATCGCGCCAGCCTTGCGAGCTTCGTGGTGCTAGTGTTTCCGCTGGTGATGCCCTTCACCGCTTTGGCCGTGAACATCCTGATCTATGGCCTGTATGGGCTCGGCTTCAACCTTGTCTACGGCTACCTCGGCCTATTGTCCTTCGGCCACGCCGCGTTGCTTGGAACCGGAGCCTATTTCTGCGGTATCGCGATCGTGCATTTCGGGCTGCCTTGGTTTGCGGCGATTGCGCTCGGCGTTTTCGGCGGGCTTGCGATGGCGGCGGTGATCGGTGTGCTGGCGATCCGCACCCGTGGCATCTATTTCGCGATGGTGACGATGGCGTTGTCGCAATGCGTCTATTACCTGTTCTATCAGGCCGTCGACTGGACCGGCGGCGAGAACGGCCTGCGTGGCATCAATGTGCGGGCGATCGACCTGTTCGGTCTCAAGATCGACTTCATCAATCCGCTCGCCCGTTACTACGTCATCGCCGCCTTTGTGATCGCGGCCTTCTTCGTGCTGTCGCGAATCCTCGCTTCTCCCTTCGGCGCGGTGATCGAGGCGGTGCGCGAAAACGAGACGAGAGCCCGCGCCTCCGGCTATGACGTAACTACGACGCGCCTGCTCACCTTCGTGCTCTCAGGCGGATTTTGCGGGCTCGCCGGCGCGCTGCAAGCCCTGCACCTTTCGATCGTTCCGATCGAAATCCTGCATTACGACACTTCCGGCATCGTGGTGATGATCGCGCTGCTCGGCGGAATGGGAACGTTCTTCGGCCCCATGGTCGGGGCCGCCGCCTTTCTGCTGCTGGAGAATCTCGTTTCGCTCTGGACCGTACACTGGCAGCTCTTTGTCGGTGCGATCTTCATGATCTGCGTATTGTTCTTCCCGGCCGGAATCTGGGGGACGCTGATTTCGCGTGGCAAGCCATGATGAACGCCGGCGCGTCTCCACAAGAGGTCATCCTGCGCACCAGAGGCGTCGGCAAGGTGTTCGGCAAATTCGTCGCGCTGAACAACATCTCGGCGGAGTTCAGCAAGAGCGCGATCACCTCGATCATCGGCCCGAACGGCGCCGGGAAAAGCACCTATTTCAACCTCTTGTCCGGGGCTCTCTCGCCCTCGAGCGGCCGCGTCGAATTCGAAGGCCGCGACGTGACCGGGCTCCCCCAGCACCGCTTTGCCCATATGGGTATCGCGAAGTCTTATCAGATCACCAACGTATTTCCGCAATTGACGACGCGGGAAAATATCCGCGTCGGATTGCAGGCGCTGGTGTCGCGTTACGACATGTGGCGTCCGCGCGCCAGGCTGCGCGAACTGGCCGAGCAGGCGGATGAATTGCTGGCGTTGGTGGGGTTGTGGGAATCGCGCGAGCGAACTGCGAAGACGCTTGCGCATGGCGAGCAGCGCGCGCTCGAAATCGGCATGGCGCTGGCGAGCCGGCCGCGGCTATTGCTGCTGGATGAGCCGACCGCCGGCATGAGCCCGGAAGAAACCGGCATCATGATGGACCTGATCGTGAAGCTCGCCGGCGAGCGCACCGTCATCTTGGTCGAGCACAAGATGAAACTCGTGCTCGGGATCAGCAACCGCATCCTGGTGCTTCACCATGGCGAGCTGCTCGCGGAGGGGACGCCAGCCGAGGTTCGCCAGAACGAAGCGGTGAAGCGGGTCTATCTCGGTCAGCGGGAGCACTGAGCCGATGTTGCAGGTCAGTAATCTCAACGCCTGGTACGGTGCAAGCCATGTGCTTCAGGACATCAATATCGAGGTGGCGCAGGGCGAGATCGTCTGCTTGATCGGCCGTAACGGCGCCGGCAAGACCACGACGCTGAGATCCATCATGGGTCTGATGGAGACGACGCGAGGCTCGGTGCGCTTCAAAGACAGGGAGCTTTTGAAAGAGCCCGCACATATGCGCTTTGCGCTTGGGCTGGCTTACGTTCCGGAGGAGCGGCGGATCGTGCAGGGACTTTCGGTGCGGGAAAACCTCCGGCTCGGCCTGGTCGCGTCGCCCGAGAAGAGGCGGGAGACCGAATTGATTGCGGAGATCGCGCGGGTTTTCCCGCGGCTCGCCGAACGGCTGGATCAGGAAGCTGTGACGATGTCCGGCGGCGAGCAGCAAATGCTAGCGATCGCGCGCGCCGTGATCGGCAAGCCCGATCTCATCATGCTCGATGAACCGTCGGAAGGGATCATGCCGGTGCTGGTCGACGAAATGTTCGATCTGTTCCGTTCCATGAAGGCGCAGGGGACGACGGTGCTGCTGGTCGAGCAGAATGTCGAGCTTGCGCTCGACCTCGCCGACCGCGCCTATGTGCTCGATCAGGGCGCGGTGGTCTATCAGGCGGCGGCAAAGGAACTATTGGCCGACGACGAGATCAAGGAACGCTATTGCTCGGTGTGAGCCGGGATTTTTTGTCCACTACGTGTGGGATTCGGTTCGACGACGGCGGGAAGCGGCCTGGCGCGGTTCCTCGGCTTGGAGAAAAACCTGCGGTATCCCACGACCGCGAATCTGGGCATGACAGCGACCGGAGGTAATTAGGTGGAGGGCGTCGCTTTCCGGCTATCCCAGCCCTTTGGTAGAAAATCTCCATCAAGCCTCAATCGGCGGAATGATCTTCTTTTTTTGGCTGCGCTATTGCCGCAGTTGGAAATATGATCCTACCTGACTGAATGCCGAGGGGCTTGTTCCGCCGGTACCCGCCTGTCGAGGAACCTTTGCGATGTCCACCAGATGCTGTGTCCTGATCGCGCGATCTCATACCGGTGCCAGTGCGCGCTGAATGGCCGTGATCGATCCCCTTTACGTTGTCTCCGGATTCAGCGTCGGCGTTCTTGTCGGCATGACGGGCGTCGGCGGCGGCTCGCTGATGACGCCGTTGTTGATCCTGCTGTTTGGCGTGCATCCGGCAACCGCGGTCGGCACCGACCTGCTCTATGCGGCCGCGACCAAGGCCGGTGGCGGCATCGTGCACGGCTGGGCGCGGAGCATTCACTGGCCGGCGGTGCTGCGGCTCGCCTGCGGCAGCATTCCGGCGAGCGTGCTCACGCTGCTCGTTCTATGGGAGCTCGATCTTGCCACTGAGGCCGCGCGCAGCCTGGTCAATTCCGTGCTTTGCTTTGCGCTGCTGCTCACCGCCGTGTCGCTGATTTTCCGGAAAGCGGTGGTCGAGACCTTGCGTGGGCGGCTGGAGCGCTACGACGCCACCACGATCGCGCGGGCGACCGTGCTGGTTGGCGCGGGGCTCGGTGTGCTGGTCTCGATTTCGTCGGTCGGGGCCGGCGCGGTCGGCGTGACCGCACTTCTATTGCTCTATCCGCAACTCCCGATGTCACGCATCGTCGGCTCCGACATCGCCCATGCGGTGCCGTTGACACTGATCGCCGGGATCGGACATTGGGCGATGGGCGCGACCGACTGGCAATTGATGGGCGTGCTGCTGATCGGCTCGCTTCCGGGCATTGTCATCGGCAGCTACTGCGCCTCGCGCGTCCCCGAAACCGCGTTGCGGCTGCTCTTGGCAACGACGCTGATCCTGGTCGCCGGCAAGCTTGCCTCCGACGAGTGGCACGCCTCGCCGGCAAACCTTGCCGCCATAACCCAAAGCGCCCCGCGCTGACGGGCGCGCTCCGGTTCTTCCTTGGCAAGCCAGCCACCACCGCTCCCGGTCAGTCGTTGGCCTCCGGCGGCAGGAAGTTCACCTCATGCTCGGCAGAGAGGCGGACGACCTCGGCCACGTCAGTCAAATTGTGCAGATGATTGAACAGCGCTTCGAGTTTTCGAGAAGGCGACACCCAGAACAGCGCCCGCGCGGGCTTGTCGGATTTGTTGAAATAGCCATGCGGGATACCGCGGGGCATCCGAACGAGATCTCCGGCCTTGGCCTGTACCCAAACGCCATCGAGTTTGAGATCCAGCATACCGTCCTGCACCAGGATGAACTCATCCTGCGTCGAATGAACGTGGACCGGGACAAACTGGCCGGGGTCGCTGTTGGTCTCAAAGGCGAAGGTCGACTCGCATACGGCCTTCGGAAAATAAACCTGGCCGAGGATGTTCCAGGTCTTGCCCGAAAACCCTTGTCCACTGCGAGTAATGCCTTTCTCAAGCGTTGCCATGATGGTGTCCTCCGTTTGTTAGACTTTGACGCAGCTCGTCCAACTCGACGCCCCGGCACTCGGCCTGTCAAGCAGGCGGCCCGTTTCGCGCCCAGCCTCGCGCTGATTTGTTGCAAAAATTTGAAGTTTAAAATATACGCGAGAGGCGCGTAAGATCACACGATTCATTCGGGGGAGGCTACGCATGATCGGACTGCCGCATTCCCCGCATGCGCTCGTCACAGGCGGCGGGCGGGGCATCGGCCGGGAGATCGCGTCCGCGCTGACGAAAGGAGGCGCAACCGTCACGGTGCTCGGCCGTCACCGCGCCAGCCTGGATGACGTCGTGGCCTCTGGCGCTGCGCATTTAGCCGTTGTGGCCGATGTCGCCGATCAGGCTGCGGTCAATGCTGCGGTTGCGGAAGCTTCTCGCCGGCAGCCGATCGATATCTTGATCGCCAATGCCGGCGCCGCGGAGTCCGCGCCCTTTTCAAAATCGGATGCGGCGCTGTTTCAGCGAATGCTGGATGTCAACTTCATGGGCGTGGTCCACACCATCCAGGCCGTGCTGCCCGCGCTGCGGGATCGGCGTTACGGCCGCATCGTCGCGGTCGCCTCCACCGCCGGCTTGAAAGGCTACGCCTATGTCGGCGCCTATAGCGCGGCCAAGCACGCCGTGATCGGCCTGGTTCGTTCGCTGGCGCTGGAACTTGCCGCGACGCGCGTGACCGTGAACGCGGTGTGCCCCGGCTTTACCGACACCGACCTTGTTGCCGGTGCCATCGACATCATCATGAAGAAGACCGGCCGCAGTCATGCGCAGGCGGTGGCCGAACTCACCAAGCATAATCCGCAAGGGCGCCTGATTACGCCGTCCGAAGTTGCCGACACGGTACTGTGGCTGTGCGGCGAGGGCGCCGGCGCAATCACGGGGCAGGCGATTGCGGTGGCGGGCGGAGAGGTGTGAGGAGCCGAGAACTTCGTTTGAAGCGTCATCGCGAGCCAACGGGTCGCGCGAATGCGCGCCCGATGACAGGCTCCGCGAAGCAATCCGTAGCCGGGACAAAAATGCACATGGATTGCTTCGTCGCGGAGCCTGTCATCGGGCCGGCCGAAGGCCGGATCCGTTGGCTCCTCGCAATGACGGTTAGATGATCGCAAGGAAAACCACCATGAGCACATCAGCCAATCCCGTCACGCTGCCGTTGGCGGAATATTCGCCCCGTCATTTCCTCCTGAAAGTGGGAGACGGCGTGGCGACGGTGACGCTGAACCGTCCCGAACGAAAGAACCCGCTGACCTTCGAAAGCTATCGGGAGCTCACGGATTTCTTCCGCGCCTGCGCATTTGATGACCACGTCAAGACCGTGGTGGTGTCGGGCGCGGGGGGTAATTTTTCATCCGGCGGCGACGTGTTCGAGATCATCGGCCCGCTGGTGCAGATGGATACCAAGGGTCTCACTGCCTTCACCCGCATGACCGGCGATCTGGTGAAGGCGATGCGGGCGGCCCCGCAACCGATCATCGCCGCGGTCGAGGGTATCTGCGCCGGCGCCGGCGCGATCATTGCGATGGCCTCCGACATGCGGTTTGCCGCAACGGGCGCCAAGGTCGCGTTCCTGTTCAACAAGGTGGGGCTTGCCGGCTGCGACATGGGCGCGTGTGCGATCCTGCCGAGGATCATCGGCCAATCGCGCGCCTCGGAACTGCTCTATACCGGCCGCTTCATGACTGCGGAGGAGGGCGAGCGCTGGGGGTTCTTCTGCCGCACCGTCGCGCCGCAAGAGGCGCTCTCGGCGGCGACCGCTGTGGCAAGGGAGATCGCCGCCGGGCCGACCTTCGCCAACACCATGACCAAGCGGATGCTGGCGATGGAGTGGGCGATGTCGGTGGAAGAGGCGATCGAGGCCGAGGCGATCGCGCAGGCGCTCTGCATGACCACAGAGGATTTCGCCCGCGCCTTTGAGGCATTTTCCAACAAGGCCAAGCCGGTGTTCCAGGGGAATTGAAGCTACGACTTAAGTCCTTGCGTACCATAAGACTTGCCGAGCAATTGCTTTAGGTTTAAAATAATTCCGCGCAGATGAACCGCCGGAGGCTTGCCATGAAGATCGCGATCATCGGTGGTGGACCGGCCGGTCTCTATTCTGCGATCCTGCTCAAGAAGCAGCGCCCCGAGGCCGAGATCACCGTGCATGAGCGCAACCGCGCTGACGATACCTTCGGTTTCGGCGTGGTGTTCTCCGACGCGACGCTCGACAATTTCGAGAAACACGACCCGCCGAGCTACCGCCGCATCACCCAGGAATTTGCCTATTGGGACGATATCGCCGTGCACTTCCGCGGCACCGTGCACCGGGTCGGCGGCAACGGCTTTTGCGGTTGTTCACGTCGCAAGCTGCTCCTGATCCTGCAGGAGCGCGCGCGCGAGCTCGGCGTCACCTTGAACTTCGAGGCCGACATCGCGGATGAGGCCCACCTTGCCGATGCCGATCTCGTGGTGCTCGCCGACGGCATCAACAGCCGCTTCCGGGAGAAATATATCGCGCATTTCGAGCCCGAGGTTGATCTGCGCTCCAACATGTTCGCCTGGATGGGTTCGACCCGGCCGCTCGATGCCTTCACCTTCATCTTTCAGGAAACCGAGTGGGGCCCCTTCATCGCGCATGCCTATCAATATGAGGCGGGTCGCTCGACGTGGATCTTCGAGACCGATCCGGAAACCTTCGACCGCGCAGGCCTCGCAAGCCTTAACGAGAAGCAGTCGGCCGAGCGGATGGCCGAAATCTTCGGCTGGTTCCTTCAAGGCCACCCGATCCTGACCAACCGCTCGACGTGGCGGAACTTCCCGATGATCCGCAGCAAGCGCTGGGTCAGGGACAACATGGTGCTGCTTGGGGACGCGAAAGCGACCGCGCATTTCTCGATCGGCTCCGGCACCAAGCTTGCGATGGAAGACGCGATCGCTTTGGCGGATGCGATGCAAGGCGCGCCGACGGTTGCGGCTGCGCTCGAGGAATACGAGCAGGGACGGCGCGAGGAAGTCGAAAAGACCCAACACGCGGCTGACGTATCGCTGGTCTGGTTCGAGCATGTCGAGCGGTTCTGGGATTTCGACCCCGTCCAGTTCGCCTTCGGCGTCATGACACGGGCCAAGGCGATCACCTATGACAATCTGACGCTTCGGGCGCCGGATTTCGTCCGCGAGGTCGACCAGGCATTCGCCAAACAAGTTCGCGCCAAGGGTTTCGACGTCGATGTCGAAAAGCCTTTGGCGCCGATGTTCCAGCCGCTGCGGCTGCGCGAGATGACGCTTGCGAACCGCGCAGTGGTATCGCCGATGTGCATGTATTCGGCCAAAGAGGGCGTGCCCGGCGATTTCCATCTCGTGCATTACGGCTCGCGCGCGTTGGGTGGCGCCGGTCTCATTTTTACTGAGATGACTTGCGTCGCGCCCGACGCGCGCATCACGCCGGGCTGCACCGGTCTGTGGAACGATGAGCAAGAGGCCGTCTGGCGGCGCATCGTCGATTTCATCCATGCCAATTCCGCGGCGAAGATCTGCCTGCAGCTTGGACACGCCGGCCGCAAGGGCGCCACCAAGCTGATGTGGGATGGCATGGATCGTCCGCTGGAACAGGGCGGCTGGGACGTCATCTCTGCTTCGCCAATCCCCTATTTTCCGGATAGCCAGATGCCGCGCGAGATGGACCGTGCCGCGATGGATCGCGTCAAGGCCGAGTTCGTCGCCGCTGCCGAGCGGGGCGAAGCGTGCGGCTTCGACATGCTGGAACTGCACTGCGCCCACGGTTATCTCTTGGCGAGCTTTATCTCGCCGCTGACCAACCAGCGCACCGACGCCTATGGCGGCTCGCTTGCCAACCGCCTGCGCTATCCGCTGGAAATCTTCGAGGCGCTGCGGTCAGCCTGGCCCTCGCACAAGCCGATGTCGGTGCGCATTTCCGCTACCGACTGGGCCGACGGTGGGATCACCGGCGACGACGCGGTCAAGATCGCCCGCGCCTTCGCCGAGGCCGGCGTCGATCTTGTCGATGTCTCGACCGGGCAGACCGTGCGCGATTCCCAGCCGGTCTATGGCCGCATGTTTCAGACCCCGTTCTCCGACCAGGTCCGCAACGAGGCCCGGGTTGCGACCATGTGCGTCGGCAATATCACCACCTCGGATCAGGTTAACACCATCCTGGCCGCGGGGCGGGCCGATCTGGTGGCGCTGGGGCGGCCGCATTTGGTCGACCCCGGGTTTACGATGAAGGCCGCGGCCTGGTACGCCGCCGAGGGGGTGTTCTGCCCACTCCAATATCTGCCCGGCAAGGAGCAGATTTTCCGCAACAGCGAGAGGGACCGGCAGGAGTTCGAAGAGCTCAAAATTAAGGCTAAGCCGAAGACCCGGGCCGAGCTGAAGGCGGAGGCCACAAAGCCGCTTGCGGCCGAGTAAGCCGCCATGCGATTGTAAGGCGCCGTCGCATTTTGTCTGGGGTTTGAGTGGAGTAGAGCGATGAAGGCGATTATCGTCGGTGGCGGTATTGGCGGCTTGACCACGGCGCTGATGTTTCGTGCGCGCGGCATTGGCTGCGAACTCTTCGAACAGGCCGAGACGATCCGCGAACTCGGCGTCGGCATCAACACGCTGCCGCACGCGATCCGCGAACTCGCCGGCCTCGGCCTGTTGCAGAAGCTCGACGACGTCTCAATCCGCACCGACGTGCTTTATTATCTCAACCGCCATGGCCAGGAGGTCTGGCGCGACGTCCGCGGCATCGACGCCGGCCATGATGTGCCGCAATTCTCGATCCATCGCGGCCGGTTGCAAAGCGTGATCCACCAGGCCGTCGAGGAGCGGTTGGGCAAGGATGCGATCCACACCGGCTGCAGGCTGGGGGCCTTCACCCAGGACGAGGGCGGGGTCACCGCCTATTTCTTCGACCGCACCGGCAGCCACACGAAGACCGTGCGCGGCGACATCCTGATCGGCGCCGACGGCATTCATTCGCGGGTGCGCGAGACATTGTTTCCCCATGAAGGGCCACCCTGTTGGAACGGATTGATGCTCTGGCGCGGCGCGCGCGACTGGCCGCTATTTCTGACCGGCCGTTCGATGATCGTCGCCGGCGGGCTCAATGCGAAGGTCGTGGTCTATCCGATCGCCGAAGGGTCAAGCCCTGCGAACCGCCTGACCAACTGGGCGGTGTTGGTGAAAATCGGCGACGGCAGCACGCCGCCGCCGCGCCGCGAGGACTGGTCGCGGCCGGGCAAGCGCGAGGAGTTGATGCCGCACGTCGCGCGCTTCTCGGTGCCCCATGTCGACGTGGCGGGCCTGATTTTGGCGACCCCCGAATTTTACGAATATCCGACCTGCGACCGCGATCCCTTGCCCTATTGGTCTGATGGACGCGTCACGCTGCTCGGTGACGCCGCGCATCCGATGTATCCGGTGGGCTCGAACGGCGCCTCGCAGGCCATTCTCGACGCGCGCTGCCTTGCGGACCTTTTGGCGCGCTCCGAGCATCCGCGTCAGGCGCTGGTGGCCTACGAGCAGAAGCGTTTGCCGATGACGGCGGAAATCGTGCGCTCCAACCGCCGCGGCGGCCCCGAAGGCGTGATCGACGCGGTCGAGCAGCTCGCCCCCGACGGCTTCACCGATATCGACAAGGTGCTGAGCTACGCCCAGCGCGAAGCCATCGTGCGCGGCTACGCCCACAAGGCCGGCTTTGCCGCCGTGCCCGGCCTCGCGGCGGTCAGGGCGTAGACACTGGCGTTCGTACCGACCTCATCCTGAGGAGCGCGCACTTGCGCACGTCTCGAAGGATGAGACCGAGAAGCGGGAATCGCATGGTTCGAGACGGCGCTACGCGCCTCCTCACCATGAGGAGTTCCTCGTGTCCCCTCACGCCCCCGGGGGCGGGGGCAGGAAGTGGATGTTGTATTCGGCGGCCATCGCCACGACGTCCTCGGGCTTTTGCTCCTTCATGTTGTGAAGGCCCCAGAACAGGTCGTAGAGCTTCTGCGTCGGCGTTACCCAAAACAGCACTTTGGCGGTCTGGTCCGATTTGTTGAAGATGCCGTGGGGAACGCCCATTCCGAGGCGGATCAGATCGCCCGGCGTGGCCTGGGCTTCGGAGCCTGCCAGGACGAAGTCGAGCTTGCCTTCCAGCATATAGAGATATTCGTCCTGGTCGGGATGAATGTGCGGCGGCACAAAGGTGCCGGCCGGCAGCGTCGCGTGCCACGAGAAGCTGTGATCGGTCCGGTTCTTCGGCACATAGGTCTGGCCGAGAATATTCCAGGAAATCCCCTGCATGCCCTCGTTGGCCCGGGTGATCCCGGTGATTTCGCTTATCATCGACTGTTTCCTTCCTTCGGATTCGGGACACTAGTTGCCCGGCGTGCATTCCTTGGCGTAGCGGTCGCCGTAATTCTCGAACACCTTCTGCACGATCTCGGTCTGGAATTTGCCGTCGGCGCGCTTGGCGACCTTGGTCAGATAAAAGTCCTGGATCGGATAGCCGTTGATGTTGAATTTGAAGTTACCGCGCAGCGAAACGAAGTCGGCCTTCTTCAGGGCGGCCGCGACAGCGTCCTTGTTGCTAAGGTCGCCCTTCACCGCTTTCACGGCGCTGTCGATCAATAGTGCCGTGTCGTAGCCCTGCATCGCATAGGTGCCGGGCACGATGTTGTAGGCGGCTTCATAGGCGGCAACGAATTTCTTGCTTTGCGGCGTGTTGAGATCGGGCGCCCAGTCCGCGCCGCCGAACATGCCGACCGCTGCATCCTGCTGCGCCGGCAGCGTCGATTCATCGACCGTGAAGGCCGACAGCACTGGAATCTTGTCGGCAAGGCCCGCCTGCCTGTACTGCTTCACGAGGCTGACGCCCATGCCGCCCGGAATGAAGGCGAATACGGCGTCGGGCTTCAGCGAGGCAATCTTGGATAATTCGACCTGGAAATCCAGCGCGTTCAGCGGCACGTAGCTCTCCTCGACGACCTCTCCCTTGTAGTCGAGTTTGAAGCCGGCCGCCGAATCCTTGCCGGCCTGGTAGTTCGGAACCATCACATAGACGCGCTTGTAGCCGCGGTCCTGCGCCACCTTGCCGAGGATCTCGTGTACCTGGTCGTTCTGGTAGGAGGTGACGTAGAAGAATGGGCTGCAGTTCTTGCCGGCATAACTCGAGGGGCCGGCGTTCGGACTGATCAGGAAAGTCTTGGTGTCGATCACCGGCTTGTGAATCGCCTGCAAGATATTGGAGTAGATGGGGCCAACGACAAAATCTACCTTGTCGCGTTCGAGCAGGCCTTTGACCTTCGTGACGGCCGCGTCCGGTTTTAGTTCGTCATCAACGACCACGACCTCAACCTCCCGGCCGGCCATCTTACCGCCGAGGTCCTTCATCGCGAGCGTGAAGCCGTCGCGGACCTGCGCGCCGAGCGCCGCTGCCTGACCCGACAATGTCACGATCACGCCGATCTTGAGTTTCTCGTCCGCGACCGCCGGATTGGCGATGATCCCCAACAGGACCGACAATCCCGTCAACTTCAACTGCTGTTTCATGACTTCCTCCCGATCGGCCAGTCGCGGCCGCCTTCCTCACCCTGGGTTCTCGGCCCATCGTTCCCGGCAGCTTATTCTGATGACGGTGTTGGCGGCAAGCAAAGCGGCCCAAAACTAAAGTTCAGACCGAAACGCGACGGGTAGAGTAACCATACCAACATGCAAAGGACGCGCCAATTGTTTGAAACCTAAAGAAATTTACACGACGGCCCGCGGGGCGGCTAAGGGGGCGCGTTTTGACTTGCGGGACGCCCCGAATTATTTGAAGGTCAAAATAACGGGCCGAAAGCCCGCGGCGCGCCGAATTGGCGGTATTAAGGCCGTCGCGGCTGGCTCAAGGCAGGTAAGATTGCGACCATGATGCTTGATTCCGAGACCAAGGCCGTCGAGCTTCCTGAAGACCACGGCAACGAGCTTCGGCTGTGGCTTCGGCTGTTGACTTGTACCACCCTTATCGAGGGCGAGGTCCGCAGCCGGCTGCGCGAGCGCTTCGGCGTCACGTTGCCGCGCTTCGATCTGATGGCCCAGCTCGACAAGGTATCGGAGGGTATGACGTTGTCCGATGTCTCGAAGCGGATGATGGTCAGCAACGGCAATGTCACGGGCCTCGTCGAACGCCTCGTCGAGTCGGGCCATCTCGACCGGCGAACGTCGGACACTGACCGGCGGGTGCAGGTGATACGACTGACCAAGGCGGGCCGCGCCGAATTTCGCAGGATGGCGGCTGAGCATGAAGTCTGGATCGCTGACATGTTCTCCGATCTCTCGCCGAAGGACGTCCGCGAACTGATGCGGCTGCTCGCCAAGACCAAGGCTTCCGCGCAGAAGTCCGCGCAAAAAAGGGCTTTAAGGTAAGCTGTGTCCGGCATCGACTACGAGGTCGAATACAACAACCGGGCGCGGGTTCCGGAAAACCCGGCGCTGATCGCAGGATGGACGAGGGATGCGGCCCTCTATCGCGAGGACCATCCTCCGCGCGCGATTTCCTACGGCCCCTCCGCGCGGCAAGTCATCGACTTCTTTCCGGGCGACGGCAGTGGGGCGATCGTCGTCTTCATCCATGGCGGTTACTGGCAGGCGCTCGACGGCTCATCCTTCAGCCATCTCGCTCGCGGATTGAACGCTCACGGCGTCGGCGTTGCCATTCCCAGCTACGATCTTTGTCCCAATGTCACGGTTGAAGCGATCATCGGCCAAATGCGGATGGTAAGCCGCGAGCTGGCTCGGCTTGGGCGGCGGCTTGTCATCAGCGGCCATTCCGCCGGCGGGCATCTGGCGGCCTGCATGCTCGCGACCGACTGGAAGGCGTTCGACGCCGCGCTGCCTTCGAACCCTGTGATCGCGGCTTACGCGATCTCTGGCTTGTTTGATCTTTTGCCGCTGATCGATACCTCGATCAACAAGGCATTGGGCCTCGACCAGACGACGGCCAAGGCCGCAAGCCCGCTGTTTGGGCGACCGCCCGCACGCGGCAGCCTCGACGCGGTGGTGGGAGAGGCGGAAAGTGCGGAGTATTTCCGGCAAAGCCGGACCATCGTCGATCTCTGGGGCAGGGCCGGCGTCGCGACACGCTTCGGCACGGTTCCCGGGGCCAACCACTTCACCGCGATTGCACCGCTTTCCGATCCCAATTCGCCGATGGTGTTGCGCCTCAAGGAACTGACGGCGCGCTAGATGGTTTCCAAAAAGTGTGACAAGGCGGAACTGGGCTATTGCGCCGAATTACTTTAAGTATAAAATGTTTTGGGTGAGGGCTCCGCGAGGGCGCGAAAATGCCTTTGCGCCTCATCCCGAAACGAGGGACGATGGACATGTCAGGTGGAAATCCCAGCCTTGGCGCATCCTTTGGCCCGTCGCTTGGCCCAACGGGTCACGTCGATGATTTTTCCCGGCGAAACCTTCCGCCAATCGACCAATGGCCTTCCCTGCTGCTCGACCGGCCGGAGTTCAGATATCCCGAATATCTCAATGCCGCCGTCGAACTCACCGACCGGATCGTCGAGAAGGGGCTGGGCGATCGCATCGCGCTGATCGGCAATGGCCGCCAGCGCACCTACAAGGAACTCGCCGACTGGTCGAACCGCCTTGCCCATGCGTTGGTGGAGAATTACGGCGTCAAGCCCGGCAACCGCGTCCTGATCCGCTCGGGCAACAACCCGGCACTGGTTGCTGCCTGGCTTGCCGCCACGAAAGCCGGTGCCGTCGTCGTCAACACCATGCCGATGCTGCGCGCCGGCGAGCTTTCCAAGATCGTTGACAAGGCCGAGATCGCGCTGGCGCTGACCGACAGCCGCATCGCCGATGAGCTCGTCGCCTGCGCTAAGACCAGCAAATTCCTCAAGCAGGTGGTGAATTTTGACGGCACCTCGAACCATGATGCCGAGCTCGACCGGGTTGCGCTGAACAAGCCCGTCCGGTTCGACGCGGTCAAGACCGGCCGCGATGACGTCGCTCTTCTCGGATTTACCTCCGGCACCACGGGCGAGCCAAAGGCGACCATGCATTTCCACCGCGATCTCCTGATCATCGCCGATGGCTATGCGAGGGAAGTCCTCAACGTCACGCCGGATGATGTCTTCGTGGGCTCTCCGCCGCTGGCCTTCACCTTTGGGCTCGGGGGGCTTGCGATCTTTCCGCTGCGGTTCGGCGCCACCGCGACGTTGTTGGAAAACGCAGCACCCGCCGAGATGGTCAAGATCATCGAAACCTACAAGGCCACGGTCTGCTTCACCTCGCCGACCGCGTATCGCGCGATGATGGCGGCGATGGAGCAGGGCGCCGATCTGTCGTCATTGCGCCTCGCGGTTTCGGCCGGCGAGACGTTGCCGGCTCCGGTGTTCGAAGGCTGGACCCGCAAGACCGGCAAGACCATCCTCGACGGAATCGGCTCTACCGAATTGCTGCATATCTTCATCACCAACCGTGCCGATGACGCCGCCGCGGGAACGACGGGCCGCCCGGTTTCCGGCTACGAGGCCAAAGTCGTCGATGAGGAGATGAACGAAGTGCCGCCGGGCACGGTGGGCAAGCTCGCGGTGCGCGGTCCGACGGGATGCCGCTATCTCGCCGACAGCAGGCAATCGAATTACGTGCGCAACGGCTGGAATCTGACCGGCGACACCTTCGTCCGCGACGAGCAGGGCCGCTTTTGCTTCGTGGCGCGATCGGACGACATGATCATTTCTTCCGGCTACAACATCGCCGGCCCCGAGGTCGAGGCGGCGTTGCTGAGGCATCCTTCGGTGGCGGAATGCGGCGTGGTCGGCGCCCCCGACGAAGCGCGCGGTTCGGTCGTCAAGGCCTATGTGGTTCTGCTGCCCGGCGTGACAGGTGACGCCGCGTTGACGGCGGAGTTGCAGGACCACGTCAAGCGTGAGATCGCGCCTTATAAATATCCGCGTGCGATCGAATTCGTCGCCCAATTGCCCAAGACGGAAACCGGAAAGCTGAAGCGATTTGCCCTGCGGCAGATGGCACAAGCGGGCGCGGCTGGATTAGCCGCCGAATGAAACGGGAAGGAGAACTATCAGTGAATCCCAAGAGTCCCAGCCTGGCCGTCCGGCCGGTGACCAAGGACGAGGCCCCGTCCGCGGGTCCGCAAGTCCTGCAACCGAGCGGCTGGCCGGCGCCAAAGGGATACGCCAACGGCATGGCCGCCGCCGGCCGCCTCGTTGTGACCGGCGGCGTGATCGGCTGGGACCCGCAGGGCCATTTACATCAGGATTTCGTCGCCCAGGTCCGCCAGACCCTGAGCAACATTTGCGCCATTCTCGCCGAGGGCGGCGCGCGGCCCGAGCACCTCGTGCGCCTGACCTGGTACGTCGTCGATATGGAGGAGTATCTGGCCAGCCTGAAGACGCTCGGCCAGATCTATCGCGAAACCTTCGGTGCGCATTATCCGGCGATGGCGCTGGTTCAGGTCGTCCGTTTGGTTGAAAAGGCGGCCAAGGTCGAGATCGAAGCGACCGCGGTGGTACCGCGCTGAATAAGTCTTGGTCCGCCCGCCTTGCTTGCGGAGATATTATTTCCACCAGCAAGTAATGCTGCCTTGAAGTTCACAGCCGGCCATTCCTAATATCCCGCATTGGTGGCCGGCAACTTGCCTCGATGCCGGGAGCTGGACATGAAGCGACGCGAATTCCTGGTCGTATCTGGTGCGATGGTGGCGTGGCCGTTCGCCGCAACCGCTCAGCAGCGACGCCCCGTGATCGGGTTTCTCCACCAGGGGACGCTGCCGCCGCAATCATCGTTAGCCGCGTTCCGGAAGGGCCTGGTCGAGGCAGGCGTTAGTGATGGCCTCAGCATTGCCATTGAGGATCGGGCGGCGGATGGCCAGTACGATCGACTGCCGGCATTGGCGGCGGACTTGGTCAACCGTCAGGTGACGGTTATAGCCGCCGAGTTTCTGCCCGCCGCATTGGCGGCAAAAGCTGCGACCCAGACGATCCCGGTCGTTTTCCTGAGCGGCAGTGATCCGATCGGGTCGGGTCTCGTGTCGAGCATCAATCGCCCGACCGGCAACGTCACCGGCGTCGCTTTCATGTTCACCAGGCTGGGGGCCAAGAACCTGGAGCTGCTGCGCACACTCGTACCCGACGTCACTTCGATCGCGGCGCTCATCAATCCGATCAATCCGAACTCGGAGCCTCAGTTACGGGATTTGCAAACCGCCGCGAGCGCTCTGGGGCTGAGTATCGTCGCAGTAAAAGCCAGCACGGATCAGGAAATAGAAGACGTTTTTCCCACGCTGCGGCAACGCCAGATGCGAGCCCTGCTTGTCACCGCTGACGGGTTTCTGATCAGCCGGAAGGATCGGATCGTGGAGCTGGCCGCTCGCCACGCAACCCCAACGATGTATCCCATGCGCCAATATGCCGATGTGGGAGGGCTGATGAGCTATGGCGCCAATCTTCCTGCCGGATTTCGCGAGTGCGGCATCTACGTGGGAAAGATCCTCAAGGGCACCAAGCCCGCCGACCTGCCGGTGCTGCAGCCGTCGACCTATGAACTCGTCATCAATCTCAAGACCGCAAGGACGCTTGGCCTCAATGTGCCGTCGACATTGATCGCGTTAGCTGACGAGGTAATCGAGTGAAACTGCGCCGTCCCATCAACTCGCCTCGGCGTAGCCCTCGTCCTCCGGAGAATTCAGATACATTCCGGACATGGTGTCGACCCAGCAAAGATGGTCGTGAACCTTCTTCACTCCCGTGATGTTCTCGGTGGCGACGATGGTGGCCTTCCGTGAACGTTCCTCGGTGATCACGCCCGAGAGGTGCACGATACCGTCGCGCACGACGACGCCGAGGCCGAACGGGCACCAATCCTGTTTCGCGAGCGTATCGATGACGCGGTTGCGAATGTGATCGTCGTCCGCGGTCGGATCGGGGACATCGCGTGCGAGACTCGCCACGGCCTGCAGAAGGTTGGAACGGGTCACGATGCCGACGACCTTGTCCTGGCGTATCACCGGCAGGCGCTTGACGTTGTTCTTTTCCATCAGCGCGACGATCTCCTCCAGCGGCGTTTCTTCGCCGGCCGTGAGGAGCGGTTCGGTCGTCATGATCTCGGAGACCTTGCGGCCGTGCTCGTGCACGAAATCGGACGCTTCCTTCCCTGGACCCAGGATGAATTTGAGGAATCGGCCGCGCTTGCGCTGAGTGCCGATCTCGCTGCGGCGAATGAAGTCCCCCTCCGAGATGATGCCGACCAGCTTGCCGTTGGCATCCAGTACCGGAAGGCCGCTGACGTGCTTCTGCAGCATGGTATTGGCGGCCTCGACGATCGTGGTCTCTGGCGTGACTGATATGACCGGCCGGGTCATGATTTGATGGGCGCGCATGGGCGAAGCTCCGAAGGGCTCAAGATTGAAACAAGTTAAAACCTAGTCCAGTCGGCGGAAGGCGTTTTGACGCAGGTCAAGCTTGCCGGCTCCCCTCGGCTTGATGCAGCTCAATGCCGGTTCGCGAATAAAGGGGTATTCATCCAAATAAATCAAAAATCGGAGGCTTGTCATGCCAGAAGCGCTGCGGAGGACCCCTATTATTGAGCCGATGGCGGTTGATGCCGCGGCACAATTTACCAAGGCGAACAAGAGCGCCCTGGAATTCATGTTCGGCGCGCAAAAGGCGCTGCTCGAGCAGGCGGTATTTACCGGCAACGAGATCCTCGATCGGGCGCGCACCGAAACGCATCTGTTGTCCGAATTCGTGTCGAAAGTCGCCGGATCGCATTCGGTCAAGGATTTGGGGACGATGTATCGGGAATGCAGCCAGCATCAGATTGATTTCCTCCGCCGCGACAGCGAGAGGTTGTTCAAACACGGCCAGCGGATGCTTGACGCCGTTTCGGCTTTGCTAGCCAGCCGGCAGCAGCCCTGATTCCGTCGTTGAGCTGTCTTGGATTTGCAGTCCAGTCATCGAGCGAGACAAAGAAATGAATTCCATGCAGCCGATATCGACCTTGCCGGTGGCCGAGGCAGTTGAGGTGGTACCGGAAACGCAACCGCACGAAGCGAAAGACTATCCGGCCGACCGTGCGCTGCATGCGATGTTTGCCGGTCTGACCGGCGGTGTGTCGCCGGTCGCGCTGTCGCTGGCCTATATCGACTGGGCCTCGCATCTGGCGGCGGCGCCTCAGCAGCGGATGGCCATCACCCAGGATGCGATGAATAGTGCGCGCAAATTCCTCGAAACCGCCGCGCATTTTTTCTCGCCCGGCCAGGGACCATGGGCTTTGCTCAAGCCGCAACCCCAGGACCGGCGCTTTGAAAAACCAGAATGGGAGGAGCCGCCGTTCAACCTGCTCGCGCAGGCCTTTCTGCTGACGGAGCAGTGGTGGCACAACGCGACCACGGGCGTGCGCGGCGTATCGCCGCAAAACGAGGCGATCGTCGAGTTCTCGACGCGGCAGCTTCTCGACATGTTCGCACCTTCCAATTTTGCTGCAACCAATCCGCAAGTGCTTGCGAAGACCTTCCAGAGCGGCGGCGAGAATTTCGCTTTCGGCTGGCAGAACTGGTGCAGAGACCTGATGCGGTTGTTGTCCGGCAGTCCGCAGGGCGACAAGGAATTCGTCGTCGGCAAGACAGTGGCGACGTCGCGCGGCAAGGTGGTGTACCGCAACAAACTCATCGAGCTGATCCAGTACTATCCGTCGACCGGGCAGGTACGTCCGGAACCGATCCTGATCGTGCCCGCCTGGATCATGAAATATTACATCCTTGATCTCTCGCCCCATAATTCGCTGGTGAGATTCCTGACCGATCAGGGATTCACCGTGTTCATGATCTCCTGGCGCAATCCCGGCGCGGCCGATCGCGACATCGCCTTCGACGACTATCGCAGCCTTGGCGTGGAAGCCGCGGTCGCAGCCATCGCCGACATCATTCCCGGCCGTCAGATTCACGCGCTCGGTTATTGCCTGGGTGGGACGTTGCTGTCGATCGCGGCCGCGACGATGGCGCGCAACGGGAGCAACAGGTTGAAGACGATCACCTTGCTCGCCGCGCAGACCGACTTCACGGAAGCCGGTGAACTCACTTTATTCATCAATGAAAGTCAGGTTGCGTTTCTCGAGGACCTGATGTGGGAGAACGGCGTCCTTGGAACTCCACAAATGGCCGGGGCCTTCCAGTTGCTGCGCTCGAACGACCTGATCTGGTCCCGGATCGCGCACGACTATCTGATGGGAGAGCGGGCGTCGCCGAGCGATCTGATGGCCTGGAACGCCGACGCCACCCGCCTGCCGTACCGGATGCATTCGGAGTACTTGCGCAAATTGTTCCTCCACAACGACCTCGCCGAGGGCCGTTACCTCGTGGAAGGAAAGCCGATTTCGCTATCCGATATTCGCGCGCCCATGTTCGTGGTCGGGACGGTTCGGGACCACGTCGCACCCTGGAAATCCTCCTACAAGATCAACTATCAGGTCGACGACGACGTTACCTACCTCCTGACTAGCGGCGGACACAATGCGGGCATCGTGGCGCCGCCTGACGAAGCGGGGCACAGCTATCAGGTAGGCACCAAGAGAAAGGATGCTCCCTATATCGGCCCCGACGAATGGCTGAAGACCACGCCACTGGTCGAGGGTTCGTGGTGGCCGGAATGGACGCAGTGGTTGGCCGGGCGATCCGGCGCTCCCGGCGAGCCGCCGCGGATGGGCATCGGGAAATCAGTTAATTTGCCCGATGCGCCGGGCGATTACGTTTTCCACTAAACCCGTAGCGATTTTAGCTTGGCGAGTTTCTCGTAGGCCGAGGCCGCAGCGCGCAACAGCCGCTTTTCGCGCTTCGGGCCGAGAAGCAGCTCCGCGGCGACGGCCTTGCTTTGCCCGAGCGAAGCCGCAAGTGACTGGCACCTTTGGTCGTCGTTCAATTGGCCGAGAGACCGTTGCGCCTTGCGCAGGACCTTCAGCGTCGCCTGCTGGTTTGGAATCTCGGCGGCTGGGATCAGATTCGTGACGGCCTCGATGGCGTAGCCCAGATTCTTGTTCAGCAGCCGCAACCGATGGCGCTTTTTGGCGTCGATATCCTTCAGCTTGCGGCTCTTCTTGATCAGTTTTTTCTGCCATCGCGGCAATTGGCGCGCGCTGTGTTCGCCGAGGCTGCGGGTGCGTCGTCCGGCGGCTTTGATTCCGTGTTTCGTCGACCAGGCACCTTTCTCGATCCATCGGGAGATGCTTGTGATCAGACGCTTGAACCTCGCCGAGCGAAGGGCGCGCGTAAGGTGCCGCTGGCTTTCGACACGCTCCTGCATCCATCGTTGATGGTCGGCCTGCTGACGTTTTGTCTTCACCTTCATTAGCCATTCGATTGCGACATCGAGGTCGCGCACGGCGCCGAGATGGGCGTTCAGCCACTTCAATTCCTCCGCAAGCCGCCTCTGTTGCGGGCCCGCGACCATTGGCAGGAAGAAGGCGATACTGGTCCGCAATCGCGTCAACGCGATGCGCATGTCGTGCAAGGCGTCGGCATTGCCGGCGCACGTCGCCCGATGCTGCACAGTCAATTCCTTGAGGTAGTGGCCCGCAATCGTCCGAAACGCCGTCTTGCACGTCATCGCGCCATTGATCGGTGGTGGGCCCTTGTTTGCTGGTCTTGTTGACGCCGGCAAAACCATCTCGATAACGTGCCTCTTCTTAAACGTCCGTGGTGACCTCCGGTGAACGAATGTCAGGACGCCTCCCTCTGCGCGATATGAGGGAGGCATTGCTTCACGGTTTGTTCCGGCGTCCCCGTGGCGTCCACCTTCGTCCAGTCGAGCTTGCCGATGTCATATTTTTCCTGAAGTCCGGCAATCTCCGGCGTAGCGTCGGATGCATCGGCTTGCCGATGGCCCACGCGCTGTTGCCGGGTCGCCAGGTCAGCTAACAGAAACAGGCCGAAAAATCGAATGTCGAGCCTTTGCGCCACCGCGGCGATCGCGGCGCGTTCGGTTTCATTGGCGAATACCGCATCGACCACGACGGAATGACCCTGAGCCAGAATTTGCGCGGCGCGCTGTGAGAGGGTTTCATAGATCGTCTCGGTCACCTCGGGGCGGTAGGCAACTTCCGGCAACCGGTCGGTCTCCTTGATCTGGAAATACTGTTTCCGCAACACGTCCGTGCGCAATATGACGGCGCCGGGCAGGGGCGGGATGAGAGGGGCGAGCGCGCGCGCCAGAACGGATTTTCCGGTCCCCGACAGCCCTCCGATCGCCACAAGTGCCGGCGGCGAGGGATGGATTAGCGCTCGCGCGAGTTCGAAATAGGCACGGGCCGATTGCAGGTCGTCGGCGTTGTCGCGCGAATCGCGATTGACGCGGGCAAGCAGCACATGGGCGCGGATCGCCGATCGCAGCGACATGAAGAGCGGAAGGGCTGCGAGCGCATCAAGATTGTCGATCGGCGTCAGCGAAAGATAGTCGTTTAGCAGCGCGTTGGCGTTGGCGGGCCGGTCGTAACGCAGAAAATCCATGATCGCAAAGGCAAGATCGTACAGCACATCGACCGAGGCGATCACTGGGTCGAATTCGATGGCGTCAAACAGCACTGGCCGTTGATCGATCAGCACGATATTCGCCAAATGCAAATCGCCGTGGCAACGTCGCACATATCCCTGCCGCCCGCGCTGTTCGAGCAATCCGGCAAGCCGGGAGAACACCGCAGCCGAGGCTAGCGCGAGATCGTCGATCTCATCAGCCGCAAAGCATGCCGCTTGCCGGAACGCCGTGGTATTGCCTTTAATGATGCCAGGGATGGAGCGGATCCAGGGCTCCGCCCGTGCAAGCGGGGCTTTACCGTGGGAAGCCGCAATCGCTTCCGCAACCGCGCCGATAAGCGCTGGGTCGAGGGGACCCGCCTGCGCCAGATGATCGAAGGTCCGCTGCTCGTCGAAGCGGGTCATTTCGATGGCGAATTCGACCGGCGCGCCGCCGCCGTCGATCGCAAGCCTGCCGTCGTCGTCTTGCGTGATCGGCACGACGCGACGATAGATCTGCGGCGCGAACGCGCGGTTGACGGCGATCTCCTCCTCGCAGGCGGCTTTTCGCTTCTCGAGCGTCGAATAATCCAGGAAGGGGAAACGCACGGCGCGCTTGATCTTCAGGGCACGCTTGCCCTCGAGAAAAACCGAGGCGCCATGGGTGTCGATCCGCTTCACCTCCGGATGCGTTGAAAGGTCCGCGAGGTAAGCGAACACGCGTTCCTGCATGTCGGATTCGGACGGAATTGACGCTGCCATGCGGGAGGCGACCTTAGGGCTTGAGAACCGCCGCGCCAAGGATTTGCCCTGTCCGCAATTTCCTCAGAACGTCGTTGGCTTCGGCAAGCGGGAACGCGGACGTCTCGGTCCGCACGCCGGCCTTTGGTGCAACTTCCAGGAAATCCAGTCCGTCCTGGCGGGTGAGATTGGCAACCGATACCAATTGCCGTTCTTCCCAAAGCAGATGGTACGGAAAGCTTGGGATGTCGCTCATGTGAATGCCGGCGCAGACCACCCTGCCGCCCTTGCGCACCGCGCGCAGCGCCGCCGGAACCAATTCTCCGGCCGGTGCGTAGATGATGGCCGCATCAAGCGGAGCGTCGGGAACCTGGTCGGAAGCGCCGGCCCAGGCCACCCCCAATTTGCGGGCAAATTCCTGCGCCGCGGTGTCGCCCGATCGGGTGAAGGCGTAAACGGTGCGTCGCTGCCAGAGCGCGACCTGGGCAACAATGTGCCCGGCGGCGCCAAAGCCATAGATACCGAGCCGCTTGGCATCTTGCGTCATCACCAGCGAGCGCCAGCCGATCAGGCCGGCGCACAACAGAGGAGCGGTCGAGACATCGTCGCCTTCTTCGCCGAGCGGAAAGGCGTAACGGCTGTCCGCGATGGTGTGCGTGGCAAAGCCGCCGTCCCGCGTATAGCCCGTGAAAAGCGGACGGTCGCAGAGATTTTCCATGCCGTCCTTGCAGAAGCGGCAAACGCCGCAGGTGTAACCAAGCCAGGGGATTCCGACGCGGTCGTCAAGGCGGTGCGTGGTGACGCCGCGGCCGAGCAGGTCGACACGGCCGACGATTTCGTGGCCGGGGATGATGGGATATCTGATGTTGGGCAATTCGCCGTCGACGACGTGAAGGTCGGTGCGGCATACCCCACACGTGCTCACCCGGACGCGGATATCTCCGTCGCCGGGAAGGGGATCGGGGCGTTCCTGCATTTGCAGGGGCGCGCCCGGCGCCGGTAACACCATCGCACGCATGACGTTTCTCCGGACAACGGGCGGCCCGCAAGGGCAACTTATTAAATCTAATAACGCCGGCGGGCGAGCCAAGGTTTGACCTCAATCAAGGCCGATCCTTGTAGATGTGGTGGGGTGCCGGCGAGCTCGAATGGCTCGTAGTGACTTTTAGGAGGACCGACCATGACATTGAAATCCCTGATTCCCGTTGGAAACGAACGCGGCGTCGCGCGTTTCTCATCCAATCCATTCTCTGCCTTGCAGCAGGAAGTCGACCGCCTGTTCGAGGGTTTCTCCCGAGGTTTTGCCGGCTTCCCTTCGCGTGAGCTGATGCCGAGCATGGACGTCAGCGAAACCGACAAGGAGATCGAGATCACGACCGAGTTGCCGGGTCTTGAAGAAAAGGACATTCAGTTGAATGTTTCCGACGACGTTCTCACCATCCGCGGCGAGAAGAAGAGCGAGCGCGAAGAGACCAAGAAGGACTATCATCTGGTTGAACGCAGCTACGGTTCGTTCACCCGATCCGTCGAGTTGCCGAACGGCGTGAACGCGGACAGCATCAAGGCCGTGATGTCGAAGGGTGTATTGAAGGTGACGGTGCCCAAGCCCGCGCCGGCCCAGACCAAGAAGATCGATATCAAGGCGGCGGCCTGAGGGCCAAATGTCTCTGTAGAAAAAATGCGCTGCCGCATTGCGGCGGCGCATTTTCGACGTTGGAGCGCAGATGCCGGGCCTATCCTTGGTTGGCGCCGGTTTGACCGAGATCAACTAGGCCTCCCGGTAAGACCCTATTCTGTCGGCCTGAAGGAGAAACCCCCATGGCGATCAAGGATGTTCTGTTGCCGCTGACCGGTGAGCCCAATGCGGCAGCGATTGCCGCGATCGAGAAGTGCACGGCGGTGGCCGGCGATTTCGGGGCCCGGGTCACCGCGATAGCTGTGGAAGAAGATATTTTGGTCCGGCCGAAGGTCGTGATTTCTTCCGATATCGACAATGCCGAAGCGGCTGCGGCCGTGCGCAGTGTGTCGGATGCACGCGGCCTGTTGAAGGCATTCGATGCGGCGGCGAACCGCTTTAGCGTTCGTAACGAGCAGCGAATCAGCCGGTTCTCGTTGGCGGACATTCCTGCGAATTTCGTCGAGCCAGCACGGCTTGCGGATTTGTCGCTTTTTTCGGTCAAGCCGGACGACAGCCGATCTGAGAAAATCCTGGAGCGGCTGATCTTCGAATCGGGCCGGCCGATCCTGATCTGCCCAGAGGATAGAGCGCGCGAACTCGCGGTCGCCTTTGATCGCGTGGCAATCGCGTGGGATCATACCGCGCCGGCGGCGCGTGCGGTGGCTGACGCTCTGCCATTGCTTCAGGAAGCCACTGAGGTGCGCGTCTTCACCGCAACAGACGACAAGACGCCAACTGAGACGGAATCCGGAACCGCCCTCGTGCGCCATCTCGCGGAACACGGAATCGACGCGACGTTCGAGACGGTCAAGATCGCCGGCAGTTCGGTCGGGAAGGTATTCGAGGCCTATGTGAGGAAGAACAGAATCGATCTTCTGGTCATGGGGGCTTACCGCCACTCCCGCCTCAACGAAATTGTCTGGGGCGGTGCCACCAAAACCGTCATCGGGCAGCCACCCTGCTGGGTTATGATGTCGCGTTAGCGCGATCGCCCCGCCAGCACAGAAGGCCCGATGTCAACTTATCGCCTGAAAAATCTGCTCGCGCCGCGCTCGCTTGCATTGGTTGGAGCAAGTCCGCGGAAGGGCTCCGTCGGTCGCTCGGTTTTGCGCAATATTCGCAACGCGAAGTTCAAGGGCGAGTTCGGCTTGGTGAATTCGCATTATGCGGAGATCGACGGCGTTGCCACCGTCAAAAGCCTCCACCAATTGCCGTTCGTGCCAGAGCTTGCGGTGATCACGACGCCGGCCGCGACCGTGCCTGGCCTCATCGAGGAAGCCGGACAACTCGGCGCCGCCGGTGCGGTGATCATTCCGGCCGGGCTCGGCCACGGCGGCGGATCGCTCGCCGAGGCCGCCGATCGGGCCGCGCGCAAATATGGCATGCGCCTGATCGGACCGAATTGCCTTGGCATCCTGGTGCCCGGTGTGGACCTCAACGCCAGCTTCTCTGCGCACATGCCCCTTGCCGGAAATCTCGCGCTGATCTCCCAATCGGGAGCGATCGCGACCGGCATGGTCGACTGGGCCGCACAACGTGCGGTGGGATTCTCGGCGATCATTTCCATCGGCGACCAACTCGACGTCGATATCGCCGATCTCCTCGATTACTTTGCGCTCGACGGCCGGACGCGCGCGATCCTGCTCTATGTCGAGGCGGTCAAGGATGCCCACAAATTCATGTCCGCGGCACGCGCCGCGGCGAGGGTCAAGCCGGTCGTCGTCGTCAAATCCGGCCGCATGGCGCTGGGGGCGAAGGCGGCAGCCACGCACACCGGGGCGCTCGCCGGTTCCGATGCGGTATACGATGCCGCGTTTCGTCGCGCCGGCGTGCTGCGGGTGTCGGATTTGCGTGAATTGTTCGACTGCGCCGAGACGCTGGGGCGGGTCGGTTCGCCGCCGGGAAAGCGGCTTTCGATCCTGACCAATGGCGGCGGTGTCGGCGTGCTCGCGGTCGATGAGCTTTGCGAGCTTGGCGGAATCCCTGCCGCGATCACGCCGGAGATCCGCGAAAAGCTCAATGCCGTTCTGCCGCCGACCTGGTCGGGATCAAATCCCGTCGATATCGTCGGCGATGCCGATTCAGCACGCTACGCGGCGGCGCTGGAAGTTTTGCTTGCGGACCCCAACAACGACGCGATCCTGGTCATGAATGTTCAGACCGCAATCGCGCCGGCCGACGAGATCGCAGCAACCGTGGCCGCTATCGTCAGGACATACCGCGAGCAGCGCCGCAAGGCGGCCAAGCCGGTGCTCGCCGTGTGGGTCGGCGCCGACCAGAAGATCGGTGACATGCTGAGCAGTGCCGGCATTCCCAATTACCCCACCGAGGACGACGCGGTCCGCGGCTTTATGTATCTGGTCAGGCACCGCGAGGTGATAGCGGCGCTGGCGCAGGTTCCGCCGGCGATGCCGAGCGATTTTGCGCCCGACATCGAGGTGGCCCGCGGCATCGTTGCCACAGCCCTTGCCGATGGCCGCCAGTGGCTCGACCCGATCGAAATCAAGCGGCTGTTTGACGCCTACGGCATCGCAATGGTGCCGACCTTTGCCGCGGCCGATGCCGAGCAAGCGGTCGTTCACGCCAAAAGCCTGTTCGCGCAAGGCGCGACAGTTGTGCTCAAGATCATGTCGCGCGACATCGTGCACAAATCCGATGTCGGCGGCGTGGTGCTCAACCTCACCACGCCGGACGCCGTTCGCGCGGCCACCGCCGACATCATCGCACGCGCAAAGGCGCTTCGGCCCGAAGCGCGGATCGCCGGGGTGATCGTGCAGGCGATGGTGGTGCGGCCGAAGGCACGGGAACTCATTCTCGGCCTTGCCGACGATCCGACCTTCGGTACGGTCGTGGTGTTCGGCCGCGGCGGCACGGCGGTCGAGATCATCAACGACAAGGCGCTGGCGCTCCCGCCGCTCGATCTGCAACTGGCGCGCGGCCTGATCGAGCGCACCCGCGTGTCGCGGCTGTTGCGCGGCTATCGGGACGTGCCCGCGGTCAAAGAGGACGCGGTGGAAACGGTTCTGGTCAAGATCGCGCAGATGGCCGCCGATATTCCCGAAATTCGCGAGCTCGATATCAACCCGCTGCTGGCAGATGAGAATGGCGTGTTGGCGGTCGATGCGCGCGTCGCGGTAGGAAAGGTGACGCGGAAATTCGCAGGTTCAGGTCCCGCCAATTTCGCCGTGCGGCCATACCCGTCGCAATGGCAGCGGCATATCGAGGTCAAGGACGGCTGGCGGGTCTTTGTCCGTCCAATCAGGCCCGAAGACGAGCCGCAGCTTCATGAGTTCCTCAAACACGTCACCAGCCAGGATCTGCGGCTGCGTTTCTTTGCCCCGATGAAGGAATTCACCCACGAATTCATCGCGCGGCTGACCCAGCTCGACTATGCCCGCGCGATGGCCTTTGTCGCGTTCGACGGGGCTTCCGGCGAAATGGTCGGCGTGGTGAGAATCCACTCGGACTCGATTTACGAGAACGGCGAATACGCCATTCTGCTCCGATCCGATCTCAAGGGCAGGGGGCTCGGCTGGGCCTTGATGCAGCTTATCATCGAATATGCGAGGTCCGAAGGCCTTAAAATGATCTCGGGCGATGTGCTTCAGGAAAACGCGATCATGCTGGAGATGTGTCGCAGCCTCGGTTTCGAGATCAAGACCGATCCGGTCGATCCCGGCATTTGCGATGTGAGACTGAAGTTGTAAAGGGTCGGCGTCATTCCGGGGCGCGCGTGAGCGCGAACTACGATGTGCACCTGCACATCGGAGAATCTCGAGATTCCGGGTCTGGTCCTTCGGACCATCCCGGAATGACGAAAGTCAATCTACGGACGATCATTCCTGTTCTGACGTGTCCGGCTTCGCGGCAGCCCGCGGTTTCTTCAAACTTTTGATGATGATGGTGATCAGGGGGATTATCAGCGACGGCAGAATGCCGTGCAGGGGATTATGGATTGCGCCCGATAGCCGCAACTGCAACGCACGCGTCTCGATCTGCAGCGCGTCGACAGCAGCGCTGTGGATTTCGTTCGCGAGCTCGAGTTCGCGCCCCGATGGCGATCGCGCGGCGATCGCAAAAAGAATCGCTGCGATCACGAAATTGGCCACGCCGAGAATGGCTGCGGCGTAGATCGCGCTCCAGACCTGAACCAGCGCAAAATAGGCCGCCAGCTCCAGCATCAAGAGACCAAAGGCCGCGATCAGCGCGGCAAACGCCCGAATCCCAAGGCCGACAAGCAGATGTTTCAGCCGGATATCGGCGATGATCCGGTCGGTGCGCCAGAGCACGCGCAGATGTTTGACGACGTTCTCCGTATTCACAGTTAGTGTCTCCTCAACATGAAGCCGACGACGACGCCGAGCGCAAAGGCCGACGCAAGCGTCGTGATGGGCCGCTCGGAGACGATATCCCCGAGCCGCTCCTCCTGTTCGCTCAAGGTCTCGCCGAGATCGTTCAGCGCGGCCTTGATCTGGTCGGAAAGCGCCTCCGCCTGCGCCTTTGAGGCGTCGAAAATCGCCTCACCGCCTGCGTTGAGCAGCCGCGATACCTCGTTTTTGAGGGCCTGCAACTCGTCATTCAGTTCCCCGGAATCAAACATCGGCCTTACCTTTGTTGTCTCGTATTGGGGAGTTTAGGTAGGCACCCTTTTGTCACACTTGATTTGCGTCAACCATGGAGGCGGGTTTCGGCCTTGAGGCAGGTCAAGTTGAGGGCGGCAGCCAGCGCTTAGAGATAGCCATTGTATTGAAGAGGAACACAAATCTTGACTTCTTCCCCTCTGTTAACCGCCATGCCGTCCGGCGATGTGCTTGAACTGCGTCCAGGCGGAGCCTGGACCGCCGCCCATGCCGCGACGCTTGAGGTTCTTTCCAATTCGGTCGCAAGTGAGCTCGAACAGGCCAAGGCGGTTAAACTCGATATGGCCGGCGTGCGCGAGCTCGATACGCTCGGCGCCTGGCTACTTGAGAAAATATCGCGGCGCGCGACGGCTTCGGGCCAACGCGCCGAGATCGTCGGCGTTGCCGACAATTATGCCGGCTTGATCGCGGAGGTGCATCAGGTCAATCGCCGCAACCCGGTTCCGGTTCCACCGCTCAACCCTGTTATCGCGAACTTGAACGACATCGGCCGCAGTACGCTCGGCGCGAGGGAAGACGTCGGCGTGTTCCTGCAGATGCTGGGTTCGCTCGCTCTCGCCCTTGTCGGCGTGCTGCGGCGGCCGCGATCGCTGCGGCTGACGTCGCTGGTCTATCAGCTTTACAGGGTGGGCTTTCAGGCGATCCCGATCATGGTGCTGATCACTTTCCTGATCGGCGCCATCATCGCCCAGCAGGGTTTTTTCCATTTCCGAAAATTCGGCGCCGATTCCTATGTCGTCGACATGGTCGGCATTCTGGTATTGCGCGAGCTCGGTGTGTTGATTGTCGCGATCATGGTCGCCGGCCGTTCGGGGAGCGCCTATACCGCCGAACTCGGATCGATGAAAATGCGCGAGGAAATCGATGCGCTGTCCACCATGGGCCTCGACCCGGTCGAGGTTCTGATCCTGCCGCGCATCCTTGCGCTGATTTGCGCCCTGCCGATTCTCAGTTTCATCGGGTCGATCGCGGCGCTCTATGGCGGCGGGCTGGTGGCGCAGCTCTACGGCGACATGGGTCCGGCGATCTATATCGCGCGTCTCCATGACGCCGTCTCGGTCACGAGCTTCAAGGTCGGCATCATCAAGGCGCCGTTCATGGCGCTCGCGATCGGCATCGTCGCCTGCAGCGAGGGGCTGCGCGTCAAGGGAAGCGCGGAATCGCTCGGCAAGCAGACCACGACATCGGTGGTCAAATCGATCTTCCTGGTGATCGTGCTCGACGGATTGTTTGCCGTGTTTTTCGCATCGATCGGAATGTAACGATGTCAGCAGCCGCGTCTTCTCCGCAATTTGCGATACGCGTCAAGGATCTGGTGGTCGGTTTCGGCCGGCAGATCGTGATCGACCATCTGTCGCTCGATGTCCGCCGCGGCGAGATTCTCGGGCTGGTCGGCGCTTCCGGCGGCGGCAAGACGGTACTGATGCGAACCATCATCGGGCTCATTCCGCGGCGAAGCGGGGAAATCGAGGTGATGGGCGCTGCGATCGGGCGCAGCGCGGATAGCAGCACCCAGAGCGCGGCCGGGCGATGGGGCATCCTGTTCCAGCAGGGCGCGCTGTTCTCATCCTTGACCGTGCGGCAGAACGTCCAGTTTCCGCTTCGCGAAAATCTCAATCTGTCGCAGGGGCTGATGGATGAGATCGCCATCGCCAAGCTCGAAATGGTTGGGCTTGCGCCCGAGGATGCCGACAAGTTTCCTGCCGAATTGTCGGGCGGCATGACCAAGCGCGTGGCGCTGGCGCGGGCGCTCGCGCTCGATCCCGCGATCGTATTTCTCGACGAGCCGACTTCGGGTCTTGACCCGATCGCGGCCGGCGAGTTCGACGCATTGATCAAGACGCTACAAGAGACGCTGGGGCTGACGGTGTTCATGGTGACCCATGATCTCGCCAGCATGTATACCGAATGCGATCGCGTCGCGGCGCTGGCGGACGGCAAGATCGTCGCCATCGGACCGATGCATGAACTCCTTCAATCCGAGCATCCCTGGGTGCGGGCCTATTTTCACGGCAAGCGCTCGCAGATGCTGCAACCCCAAGCGAGCTGAAAAAGAAATGGAAACCCGCGCTCCCTACGTTGTTGTCGGCGCCTTTGTGCTGGCGACCATCTTCGCCGTGTTCGGCTTTGTGTACTGGCTGAACAACACCGGCGGGCTTGGCCCGCGTAAGACCTATCACGTCCAGTTCGACGGCCCGGTGCCGGGGCTCCTGGTTGGGGCCGGTGTGCTGTTCAACGGCATCCGCATCGGCGAGGTGACGGATCTCGCTCTAGCGCCGGATAATCCCCGCCGCGTCAATGCGACGATCTCGGTTGCTTCCAGCACGCCGGTGCGCTCCGATACCAAGGTCGGTCTGGAATTCCAGGGCCTGACCGGCGTGCCCGTGGTCGCGCTGGAGGGTGGCGTGCAGCTTGGCAATATCGGCGAGGTGCCGACCCTGATCGCCGAGCCCGGCGCGGGACAGAGCATGACGCAGGCGGCCCGCGATGCATTGCGCAAAGTCGATTCGGTGCTCAGCGAAAACTCCGAGCCGCTCAAGGACACCATCGCCAATTTCAAGGTGTTCTCGGAGGGGCTTGCGCGCAACACCGGCAAGCTCGACAGCATCGTTGCCGGTATCGAGAAGATGACGGGCGGCGGCACGCCGGCGCAGAAGCTCACCTACAACCTGCGCGCGGCACAGGGTTTTGCCGCCCCGACCAGGGCGATCAAGGGACAATTGGCGCTTCCAGAGCCGACGGCGGTGGCGATGCTGGAGACGCAGCGGATGCTGTTCTCTCCGGTCAAGGAATATCCGGATTTCGCCGAGTTCGTCTGGGCCGACGCCATTCCAAAGCTGCTGCAGGCAAAACTGATCGAGAGCTTCGAGAACTACGATATTGCACACGCACCCTTGCGGGCTGCGGATATCGGTCAGGCCGACTTCCAGCTCCTGATCGACGTCAGGAATTTCCGCATCGACACCGATTCGCAGGCGGTGGCGCAGATCGGATTGTCGGCGAGAATCGTCGACAAGAATGGAAAGGTCATAGCTTCCCGGCTGTTCGAGCAAAGCGAGAGGCTCGACCGCATCGAGCCGCAGGTGGCGGTTACGGCCTTCAACGAAGCGTTCGGGCGGTTGGCGAAAGACATGATCGCCTGGACCGTCCAGGTGCTGTGAGCCTGAGAGGACCTATTCGAGCGTCTTAAGGTACGACAGGAGATCGTGGATCTGGTCGGGGTTGAGCTCGAATGCCGGCATTTCGGCGTGACCGGTATAGATACCTTCCGCCAACGCTTCGCTCAGCGTTTCGATCGGGTAGCGCAAATGCAGGGTCCGAAAGGGCGGCGCAATCTTGAGCGGGCTGTCGCTCACGCGATCGATCGCATGGCACCGTCCGCAATGGGAGTGCGCATAGGCCTTGCCGCGCTGCTCGGCCGGCGAGATAGCCCAGGCCGGGGCCGTCGCAAGCAGCGCGACGAGGATCTGACGCAGGGCAAATCGCAGCATCGCTAGGCGGCCCTTTCCATATGCGAAGCAGGCATTCCAATAAGTGCTTGATATGGCCCTGACGATCCCGATCGTTTGATCTGCATCAACCCCGATAGGGGCGATGGGATATGATCCGATCATTCGCGGGTTCAGCGCGCAAGGGTATCCGGAGCGCGGCCCATCCTGGAGCAAGGCATGATGACGTCCCTGGTCACGGGCGAACCGAATGACCATCCCTGCACCGAATGTGCGGTACGCCGGCTCAGTGTCTGCGCGGCCCTCGACAAGGCCGACCTGCGGGAGTTGGCGCATTTAGGACGCCACGTCCATTTCGGGGCAGGCGATACCGTGTTCGCCCAGGAGGAGATGACGACATCTTTTTACAATCTGCTTGATGGCGTCATGCGGCTTTACAAACTGCTTCCCGACGGCCGCCGGCAAATCATCGGATTTGTGCTGCCCGGAGACTTCCTGGGATTGTCGGCTTCAATCCATCATAACTTCGCCGCCGACGCGATCGGGCCGGTGGAGCTTTGCCAGTTCTCCAAATCCGCGTTTGCGCGATTTAGCAAGGACAGGCCCGACCTGCTACGTCGCGTCAATGAATTGGCGGTTCGCGAACTGGGCCAGGCGCAGAACCATATGGTCCTGCTGGGACGGCGTTCGGCGGAGGAAAAAGTGGCGACCTTCCTGATCACCTGGCGCGATCGGCTGGCCCGGGTCAACGGGCCCTCGCAAGCGGTATCCCTGCCGATGAGCCGTCAGGACATCGCCGATTACCTCGGCCTGACCATCGAGACGGTCAGCCGGACCTTCACCAGGTTCGATCGCGATGGAGTGATTGAAATCATGCCGGGCAGCGTCTGCCTGAAGGATCCCGCACGCGCCGAAGCTCTCGCGGCGGCTTGACCGAAGCACCGGCGCCGAAGGCGCCCTTCCGATTTGATCCGAATCAATGACCGCCGAGCGGCGCGCCGGGGATGATGGCATCGACTCATAGGAGGTCCTGATGCCTTTCGATGCGATAGTGCTGAGCGCGGCCGTGGTGGCGGTTTTTGTTGTATTTGCGGGCGTGGTCGCCTGGGGTGACTATCAGACCCAGCCGGATCGCCTGAAGGCGTCCTCTCACAGGCGCTGAATGGAATCCGAAAGCACGACGCCTTATTGGCGCGGCGCCCACCGTGGGTGGCGCCCTAAGGCCAGCTTGCGATTGATTTCGTCAAAAAGAGCAACCAGAGATAGCGATGGGCGTCTTTTCCCAAGAGGGCCTTCCGTCTGTCGCATCGCTTGAACGGCTCCCCCCAACAAGGCCCAATACGCTTGTCCTGCCGTCATCTTTGGTTAATTTAGCCCCATGGGCGGACGCCCCAAGACATCCGGCCTTCACATTCTCCGCCCGAATATGATGATACCATGATCATGTTCGGAGCCGTCCCATGCCGGCTCCGCTTTTCGGAGATTTGATTGGCGTGCCTCAGGACAAGACGCAGCAAGCTCGGCAGTTCCCGGGCAACAAATTGGCGGTGCTACGCAAGCATCCGATTTTCTGCGATCTGGATTCTGAGGCACTCGACCAGCTCTGCCGCTACGCCAAGCCGGTCTCGCTGAAGCGCGGCGCCACGATCTATTCCAAGGGTGATCCCGGCAACAGCCTCTACGTGGTCGTATCGGGTACCGCGAAGATGAGCATCTCTTCGCCCGATGGCCGCAGCGCTATCTTGAATTTGATCGGACCCGGCGAGATATTCGGGGAAATCGCCTTGCTCGATGGGCGCGAGCGGACGGCCGATGCGATCGCAAACACCAATTGCGAGGTCTTCATCATCGACCGTCGCGAATTCATCCCCTTTGTGCGAAGCCAGCCGGCGCTGGCGATGAAGTTCATCGAACTGCTGTGCGGGCGGCTGCGATGGACCAGCGACCAGGTCGAACAGATCATTCTTCAGGACCTGCCGGGCCGGCTGGCCAGCGCGCTGATCCGCCTCACCGAAAGGCACAAGGCCGCGCAGGGCGGCCGCACCATCGCGATCACCCAGCAGGAAATCAGCGAGATGGTCGGCATGACCCGCGAGAGCATCAACAAGCAGTTGCGGGCGTGGGCGGCACGCAACTGGGTTCGTCTCGAACATGGTGCGATCGTTGTCCTCGATTTCGAGTCGCTTCAGGCGCTCGCGGGAACCGGCGGCGAAGCTGGTTAGCTATCCTTGCGCGAAAGCCGATGTGAAGCAGGTCACACTCACCGGGCGCGCGCTACGCTAAGCAGGCATGGGGTACATCCGCTGAAGTGGAGGCATCCATGCACGGTTCACTCAACAAGTCAGATAAGAGCGACAAGAGCATCTACGAGAAATGGGGCATCGGATTTCTTGCCTTGCCCTTAATTCTCCTGATTGTCCTGTTTGCTCTCGCGGTCATCCAGCCGGTTTCCTCAAACTGGATAGCGGAAGCCGTACAGGCCGAGTTGACGGGCACCGACGTCCTGCCTGACGTAGCTCCGACGCAGCTCGCACGTCCGGCGATGCAATTCCGCGACGCTCGAGCCAATTGACGGACGGCTCGAAAGCGCTTTCTCGCTATCAGAGATAGCCAGCGCCGGCTTCCGCGGCGAAACGGCCCGGATCGCCTTCCCAGACGATCCGGGCATGTTCCAGCACATACACCCGGTCGGCGTGCGGAAGCGCGAAGGTGACGTTCTGCTCGCCCAGCAACACGGTGATCTCCGTGGTCTGGCGCAGCCGCTCGAGTGCCTTTGACAATTGCTCGAGAATGACCGGAGCCAGCCCCAGCGTCGGTTCGTCGAGGATCAGGATCTTGGGCTGCATCATCAGCGCGCGGCCGATCGCCAGCATCTGCTGTTCGCCGCCGGAAAGCGTCTGCGCCATCTGGCCCTGACGCTCTTTGAGGATCGGAAACAGCTCGAACAGCCAGGCGAACTGCTTTGCGCGCGCATCATCGTCGAGGTGCTGACCGCCGAGATCGAGATTTTCTCGCACGCTCATCTCGCCGAACAATTCCCGGGATTCCGGGCATTGCACGATGCCGCTGCGCGCGATCCGCGCCGGGCTGACGCCGCGCAGCTTTTCGCCGTCGCGTATGATCTCGCCGCTGTAGGGCAGGAAACCCGAAATCGTGTTGAACAAGGTGGTCTTGCCGGCGCCGTTCAGTCCCACCACCGAGACGAATTCGCCTTGATGGACGTGGATCGAGACATTCTCCAGCGCCTGGGCCTTGCCGTAGAAGACGCTGACGTTTTCCACTTGCAGCAGTGGAACCTTGTCCTTGAAGCTGGTTTCAGGCCGCGCCGAAGTCTCGATCGCGCCGCCGAGATAAACGCGCCGCACCGTTTCGTTGCGCATCACCTCGTCGGCGCGGCCGGTGACGATTTCCTCGCCGAGATACATCGCCAGCACCCGGTCGACCAAGGCCGCAACGCTCTTGACGTTGTGGTCCACTAGCAGCACCGCGCGGCCTTCGTCGCGGAAACTGCGGATGAGTTCGGAGAAGGTGCCGACTTCGGCAAGCGTAAGCCCTGCGAAGGGTTCGTCCACCAGCACCACCTTGGGGTCGCGGGCGATGGCCTTGGCGAGTTCCAGGCGCCGCAAGTCCGCAAACGGCAAGGTCGGCGGACGTCGGCCCATGACCGCGCCGAGGCCAACGCGGTTGGCGATCCATTTGGCGCGTTCGATCAGCGCCTTGTCCGCAAACAGCATGAACAGGCTGTCGGGCAGTAGCGCGACCATGATGTTCTCAAGCACGGTCTGCCGATTGAGCGGCCGCGAATGCTGGAACACCATGCCAAAGCCCTTGCGCGCGATCTTGTGCGCAGGCAGGCCGGCGACGTTTTCACCCTGGAACATGACCTCGCCCGCATTGGGGCGCTCGATCCCCATGATCGCCTTCATCGCGGTCGACTTGCCGGAGCCGTTCGGGCCGATCAGGCCGAAAATCTCGCCGGCGCGCAGATCGAGGTTGAGGTTTTTGACCGCGGTCAGGCCGCCGAAGCGCTTGGTGAGGCCGCGGACCTCGAGGATGGGCGGGTTGTTGGCGGTCGCGTCCATCACGAATTCGCCTCGCGCGACAGGGCCGCTCCGAGGAAGCCGCCGGGAAAGAACAGCACGACGAGGAGAGCGACCGCCGAGACGATGAAGGTCGCAAGTTCTCCGGTCGGTCTTAAGAATTCGCCGGCGACGATCAGGAAGATGGCGCCGAGTGCCGCGCCGAGCACGGTGCGCCGTCCGCCCAGGACAGCAGCGACGATGACGTTCACCCCGACCGCGATATCGACCACGGTGCCGACCGAAGCGGTGCCGAAGTAGAACACCAGTAGCGCCCCCGACAGCCCAGAGAAAAACGCGCTGACGACGAAGGCGGCGAGCTTGTGCTTGACGATGTTGAAGCCGAGTGCGCCGGCCTGAACCGGGTCCTGGCCGCTTGCCTGCAACACAAGGCCAATCGGCGATTGCGAAAGCCCGTACAGGATGACGGCGCTGACGGTCATGAAGCCGAGCGCGATCCAGTAGTTCACGCCGGCGTCGATCGAGATGACATCGGGGATGGTGAGGCCGATTTCACCGCCGGTAAGGTCGGCGAACACGACGATGAAGTTCTGCAGCATCAAGACCGCAACAAGCGTGGTGAGCCCGAAATAGGGGCCGCGCACCCGCAAGGCCGGCAGCGCCAGGACGACGCCCGCGACCACCGAGGCCAGCGCGCCCAGCACGATGCAGAGATAGACCGACCATCCATACTGGTTGTTGAGAATGCCGGCGGTATAGGCGCCGACCCCGATCAGGAAGGTCGGACCGAAATTAACTTCGCCCGCGAAGCCGAACAGAAGGTCCCACGCCATCGCGAACACGCCGAAGTAATAGGCAACGGTGAGTAGCCCAAGGACGTAGCCGGAGACGTAAAGCGGCAAGGTAGAGGCAATGACGACGACGGCGAGCGATATGACGAACAGCCGTGATTTGAAGAAATCGCCCATCCTCACCGTCTCCCGAGCAGGCCCTGCGGCCGGACATACATCACGGCGACCAGAAGCAGCAGCGCCGGAATGGTCCGGTAGGCCGGCGAGATTAGATAGGCGGTGATGGTTTCGAGATAGCCGACCACGAAGGCGGCGATCAGCGAGCCGGACACGCTGCCGAGCCCGCCCAGCACCACGATCGAGAACGCGCTCGCCGTGAGCGGCCCGACGCTGTAGGAGCTTACCCCTAAGAACATTCCGAGCAATACGCCGGCGATGCCGGCGAGGATGCCGTAAATTGCCCAGACCACGACATAGATGCTGCGAAGCTCAAGCCCGAGCAGGGTCACGCCGCGCGGATTCATCGAGGCCGCGAGCACCGCCTTGCCGGTGCGGGTGCGGTTCACGAGCAGCCAGAGCAGCGCGATCACGAGACAGCAAACCACGGCGGTGAAGATTTCGTTTTGCGGCGTGCGGACGCCCATGATGTCGATCACGCCCTCGACGATCGGCAGCACCGTCTTGGCGTTGTTGGTGAAGAAATACGCGATCAACTCCTGAATCATGATTCCCCACAGCAGGGTGCCGGTCAGGACGAAGATTTCCTTCTCCTCATTGGGAATTCGCGCCGATTTCTGGATCGGCTGCACCACCGCGAAATAGGTGGCAAAGGCGGCGACCAGCGCCACCGCCACGCCGATCAGCGCGCCGGAATAAGTGTCGACGTGAAGCACGCTCGCGGCCGCCCATGCCGCCACCGCCGCCAGCACCATGATGGCGCCGTGCGACAGGTTCAACACGCCGGAAACGCCGAAGATGAGAGTGAAGCCGGTTGCCCCGAGAGCGTATAGCGCGCTGATGGCAAAACCGTCGATCAGGATTTGAAGCGCAAGCATTTATATCGGCCGCGGCAGCTCCGCTGCCTAACTTAAGGAAACTGCAATCATCGAAAATGCTCCCGGGAAAGCCCCCGGGAGCATGATCATGCGAAAATTCAGTTCGACGTAACCTTGATAAAGCTCGGGAACTTCAACTTGCTCTTGGCGACTTCCGGCGGCCACACCGCGACTTGCCGGCCGTCCTGCCACTGCAGCATTAGGCCTGTGATCAGGCCCTTGCCGTATTTGATCGAGTGGGTGAACGTGTCGTCCTTGCCGTAGAACTGGACGCGGCCGATAGTGCCGACCCAGTCGGTCTTTTCCAGCGCCTCGACCAGCTTGTCGGCATCCGTCGAGCCCGCCCGCTTCACCGCATCGGCGATGTAGTAGACCTCGTCATAGGCGGGGTAGCCGGCATAGGACGGGTAGTTGCCGTACTTCGCCTTGAAGGCTTGCGTGAAGGGCACGCTCTTCTCGGTCACCGGCACGTTCGGCCCCGAGACGCCCTGATAGAGCACGCCTTCGGAGGCCTCATTGGTGTCCTTGCCGAAGGTCGAGTTGGTGGCCTGCGAAGAGATGCCGAACATCGGGATCGGAACCTGCTGGTTCTTCCACTGCACGGTCGGTTGCACGCCGACATGCGAAATGCCGGTGATCATCACGTCGGGCCGCGCGCCCTCGATCTTGTTGAAGATCGGCGTGAAGTCGGTGGTGTCGGGCGAGAAGCGGATGTGGTCGAGCACCTTGAGCCCGATCTTGGGCAGGCATTCCTCGTATCCGACGTCGAGCGGTTTGGTCCATGCGGCGTCTTCGCTCATGATGACGGCGGTCTTCATGTGCTTCTGGTCGACCAGCAATTCCTTGGCGGCGTCGCATACCGACTGCGCCAGCGCCGCCGAGGTCAGGTAGCCGTGGAAGGTGTATTTGTTCTTCTCATAGTCGTTGTGGACGCTCTTGCTGATCTCGTTGGAAGCAGCACCCGGCGTGATGAAGGGCGTCTTCAGGCGCGAGGCCCAGGGCTCGAGCGCCAGCACCACCTCGCTGATGTAGCTGGCGATGACGATATTGACCTTGTCCTCATTGACGGCGCGCTGGAAGGCGCGAACGGAATCGGCCGACGAAGAGTGGTTGTCATAGGTAATGACTTCGATCTTGCGTCCGTCGACACCGCCCTTGGCGTTGATTTCGTCGGCGGCCAACTGGACGGCCTGCGGGATCGACGCGCCTGCGATGGCCTGGGCTTCTGCGATGACGCCGATCCTGATCGGGTCGGCGGCGAGAGCGTGACCGGACGCCGTTGCCAGCACGCCCAAGGCTGTCGCTGCAAGAAGTCCCTGCAATGACCGGAAAACTAGCGGTCGGAATGTCTTTTTCATGTCGTTTCTCTCCACTTTACCGGCCTTTCACTGGCCTTTTTTGCATTGGCCTTCGCGGCCTTGGGCTTATTGTAGCTTTGCCTGCGTCTCCAGCAAGCGAAACCACATCGCAGACCCCTTGGCAACGATCAAACTAAAGTTGGTCCGCGCCTTGGGAACGATGGTGGACGAAGGTCCGGAGGCGATGGCCCGACACGATGGAGTTTCCAGACATCATGTAAATTCGGCAGGGTAGCGCCGTTGACGCAGGGGCGGATCAGCCGGTTCCCAAATTGGCGCCCCTTTCGATCGTGAACTCGACGTCGACCGGCCCACGTGAATGATTCATGTCGGACTGCGACATCAGTAGCGTGAGGCCCTTGCCCTTTAACGATCCCAGCACTTCGGACAGTCGCTCGGAAAGCGCCGGCGCGATTCCCTCGAACGGCTCATCGAGCAAGAGACATTTGGTGCCGATACCAAGCGCTCGGCCAAGCGCGACCAGCTTCTGCTGGCCCCCGCTCAACAGGAGCGCTTTGCGATCGCGCATGTCGGTGAGTTCGCCGATTACCCCATATACGAAGTCGAGCCGCGCCTTGCGGTCGAGATGCGGCGCGACCCACAGCGGCAGCAAGATATTTTCCTCGACGGTGAGCTGAGGCACCAAACAACGATCCTCCGGCATGTAGCCGATTCCAAGCGCCGCGCGAGCATGGCGCGGGCGGCCCAACAGATCTACGCCTTCGAACCGGATGGCTCCCCGGACCGGCTTGAGATGACCCATGATCGAACGCATCAGCGTGGTCTTGCCGGCGCCATTTCGGCCGGTCAGGCTTACCACGGCGCCTTGGTCGAGGCGCATCGAGAAGCCGCGCAGCGCCGGCATCGATTGGATCTCGACGACCAGATCGTCGATTTCGATCAATGGCGCGGCGTTCATCGCGCGCTGCCCGTAACGTAGCGGCGCACTTCGGCGTCCTTCAGCACATTGCCGGGATCGCCGTCGGCGAGAATGCGTCCCTGGTAGAAAGCCACCACGCGGTCCGCATAGCGGCTCACGATCTCCATGTCATGTTCGACAAAGACGATGGTGGCGGCATCGGACGCGACGGCATGCATCACGCGATCCATCGTGGCGAACTTCTCTTCCGCAGAAACCCCGGATGTCGGCTCATCCAGTAATAGCAATTTCGGCCGGCGGACCAGCGCCATGGCAATGTCGACGAGCTTTCGGACCCCACCTGCGAGTTCCGAGATCGGGCGGTCGGCTAGCTCCTTGAGGCCAAACCGCGCCAGCAATTCGATCGCCTTGTCGTGGCGTCCCTGGGAATCCGCCGGCGCATGAAATGAGAGGGCGGTTGCGCGCACGCCGGAAATCGCGACAGCAAGGTTTTCGGCGGCGGTGAGATCGGTGAACAATTGTGGAATCTGGAACGACCTGGAGATGCCGAGCCGGGCGACATTCCGCGGCGAGCGTTTGCCGATGTCAATGCCGTCGAGCATGACCGAACCTGAGTCGGGCTTGAGATAGCCGGTAACCATGTTGACGAAGGTTGTCTTGCCCGCGCCATTTGCGCCGATCAGGCTCACCCTCTGACCTGCCGCGATATCGATCGACAATGCGTCGGCGGCGACCACCGCGCCAAAGCGCTTGTCGAGGCCGCGCACAGAAAGCACCGATTTCACTGTACTGCCTCATTTTGGGTCGCGGCGGCCATTGGTGCGGCGGACCTGATTCTCGTGCGCCGGTTCCTGATCCATAACGAGCCGATGCCGCGCGGCAGAAACAGGATGACGCCGAGAAGGAAAATGCCAAGCACGAGCTGCCAGGTGTTGGGAACGTACAGGCTCGAGAAGGAGCGAACCAGTTCGAGCGCCACCGACGCGACGAACACCGCGGCGACGCTTTGATATCCGGCAAGCACCGCCACGAAGACGAATTCGCCTGAGGTGGTCCAATAGGCGAATTGCGGATCGATATGCCGCTGCGCCATCAGCGCAAGAGCGCCGCTGGCGCCGGCAAAGACCGCTGCGATCACGAAATTGATGGTGATGATGCGGTTGGCGGAGAGCCCGAGATACTCGACGCGCAGATTGTTTTCGCGGACCGCGCGGCTGACGAGGCCGAGTTCGGAGCGGAACAGGACGGTCGCGGCGATTCCGGCAAGCCCGGTGGTAACCACCGAGACCGCATAGAGCATGAAGTCGGCCTCGCGCGTGTCGGTGAAGACCATGCCGAACAGGCTCGGCCGCCCGACATTGAACCCGTCGGAGCCGCCGAGCACGCTCGATTTGAGCAGTGCACCGTACAGCACCATCGACAACGCAAGCGTCAACATGCCGAAGAAGATGCCGCTGTAGCGGGCAATCAAGGGACCGATCAAAAGGCCCAGCAGACCGCCGCAAATGGCGCCGATGATCACCTGAACGACCGCATCCGTGATGCCCCAGGGGTGGACAAGCAAGGCTACGCCATAGCCACCGGCTGCAAAGAACAGACCTTGGCCGAACGATACGTTGCCGGTGCGCGCCAATACCACGATGCCGAGTGCGATCAGGGCATTGGAGGCGGCAACGGTCGCCAACGACAACGTCCAGGTTGGAAATACCCGGCCGAATAGCGCCACGGCGGCTACCAAACCGATCATGACAAGTAGGTGCTGGCCGCGCTCCATCAGATTCGCCTCGCCGTCTCGCGCTTGAACAGGCCCTCGGGGCGAAACATCAGCACCGCCGCCATGATCAAATAGATCATGAACAGCTCGGCTTGCGGCATCAGGTGCACGGAGGCGGCGCGCGCCAGCCCAACAAGAATCGCCCCAACCGCCGCGCCCTCGATACTGCCCAATCCGCCAATCACCACGATCGCGAAACTCAAGATGATGACGTCGGAACTCAATCCCGGCTGCATCGAAATTTTGGGCGCGGTCAGCGCACCGCCGAGCGCCGCGAGCAGCACGCCGAAGCCGAAGGCGGCGGCGTAGACCCGGTTCACCCTGACCCCCATGCTGACGCTCATTTCCTCATTGTGGATGACCGCCAGCACGATCTTTCCCGTAGTGGTGCGATTGAGGCCGAACCATACCGCAAAGCCGATCGCGGCGGAAATTGGGATCAACACCAGATCGTAGCCGACGTAGTAAAGGCCGGCGAACGCAACGTTTCCGAACAATTCGTAAGGCTGTGTCGCATAGATCGGGTTCACGCCCCAGATCAGCTTGGTCACGTCCTCCAGGATGAGAAACACCGCATAGGTCACGAGCAGCAACACCACTTCATCGCGGCCGTAGAACATTCTCAACAAGCCGCGCTCGAGCAGAATCCCGACCGCAGATGCGATCAAGGCGACCGAAAGCAGCATCGCGACAAAGCCAATGCTCGGCGGAAGGCTGTGGGCTGCGGCCAGGGTCACAGACGACGCCGCGATATAGGCGCCGAGTGCGTAAAAGCTGCCATGGGCGATATTGAGAATCTTCAGCACCCCGAACACCAGGGTCAGCCCGAGGGCAACGACGAATAGCCAGGAGGCCTGGATCAGTCCGTCGAGAAGGATCGTCAGAAACAAATTCATGGCAGTGGCTTCGTACGGGCCATTACGAGCGGCGCGCAGCGTTCGACGCAGGCATTGAAAATGCGGCGACCACGATTGGGCGCCGCAGAACAGGCATGGCGCAGCGGCGCGAGGGTTTCACGCGCGCCGCCGCAATCCTCGCTCTGCCAAGCTTGGCTGAGGGCGAGGTTCAATAGCACTTACAGTTTTTACTCGCACTTGTCTCAGTTGCACTTGTCTTAGTTGCACTTTTCTCAGTTGCACTTGGCGCCGGCCATGCCGCTCTTGATCCAGTCGATCGACTTCACGCCCGGAGGCGGATTGACGCATTCGGCAGGGAAGTACTGGATATCGACCACATCGACCCGCTTCTTCGCCGGATCATATTTGGTGCGGCCGAAGGCGATCGGTTGGATGGCTTGATGGCCGTCGGCAAGCTTCATTTGAATAAGGCCGCCGGGCGACTGCCATTCGAGACCGGTCATCGCCGCGATCAGCTCATCGGTTGAGGGCTTCTTGCCGCCATTACTGGCCATCGCCTTCTCGACCGCCGCCTTCAGCCCAAGGATCGACTGCGTGACGCGATAGGCCGCCTGAACCGGGTAGATGCCATTGGCGGCTTCGTAGCCCTTGAACAGCCAATCGTTGAGCGGCGATTTCTGCGACATCAGGCCGTAAGCGCCGCGCGCGCCGATGATGGTGCCGTCCGGCATCTTGTCGCCGAGCGGCGGCAGCACGTGGTCTGCGGCACTGAACACCAATTGGCTGCGCTTCTGCAGGCCTCGGGGTGCGGCCTGCAGCACAAAGGCCTGCAGGTCGCCACCCCACAGGCTCGAATAAACCACATCGGAGCCGGCGCCAACCAGCGCCGAGATCTCAGTGCCGTACTGGCCCGCGCCGAATTTCGGCAGCAGGTCGGTCTCAAGCTTGGCGTCTGGATAAAGCTGTTTGGCGGCGGCGACGAAGTCGGCGCGGCTGTCCTGACCCCAGGCGTAATCCTGGTTGATGGCCGAGAGCGTGTCCATCTTGATGTTCTTGGATTTCATGTAACGGATGAGGCCGACATTATCCATCGTGGCGTGGGCTGCGGTGCGGAACACATAATTGTATTTTGCCTCCTCGAAGATGCGTGGCGTGCCACAATCCATCAGAACGAGCATCTTCTTCAGCTCTTCGGCGATCGGGGAAACCGCAAGGCAATCGCCCGAGCCGATATAACCGAGCACGACATCGACGTTGTCGCGTTGATAAAGATTGCGCAGCTCCTGCACTTGCTTGGTTGCGCCGCCGTTCTCATCGATGATGACGGGCTCGATCTTCATGCCGCCGAATCCGACCTTCTCGTAAGGTGAAGGGGCGGAGCCATTGTTCAACTGATCGATGACGAATTGAGCGCCGTTGCGCGCCGGTATGCCAAAGCTGTCCGCAGCCGGCCCGGACAAGAATGTCACAATGCCGAGTTTGAAACTCTCTTGCGAAGACGCTGGCGACGCCAGCGCCAGTGAGGTGGCGGTGACGGCGGACAATAGCGCGACGGAGCGGTGAATCCGCAAAAAATAATCCATGATTCTCTCCCCCGTTGCCGGCGGCCGTGCCGCCGCCGATCCGTGCCGGTTCTCCGGCATCGGCGGTTGGAAGTGCAGTTTAAGCGGGCTTTTACGGCGCGTCTATAATCGCAACAGCCCGTGTCCAGCCCGCCGAGGCGCGCTCGATCTTGACCGGGAAGCAAGACACGCTGAAACCGGTCGGCGGCAAGAGCTCCAGATTATGCAGCTTTTCGATGTGGCAATAGCCGATATGGCGTCCGGCCTTGTGTCCCTCCCAGATCAGACTTGCATTCCCGGTCTCGGCGTATTTCTTCGCGGTATAGACGAAAGGCGCATCCCAGCTCCAGCCGTCGATGCCGGTCAGCCGGACGCCGCGCTCGAGCAGGTACATCGTTGCCTCGTAGCCCATGCCACAGCCGGAATTGACAAAATCGGTCCGGCCATATTTTGCGCCGGCGCTGGTGTTGACCACGACGATTTCGAGCGGCGAAAGCGTGTGCCCGATGCGCTTGAGTTCGGTTTCGACATCCTCGGCGGTGGCGACATAGCCGTCGGGGAAGTGGCGGAAGTCAAGTTTCACGCCGGGTTGCAGGCACCATTCGAGCGGCACCTCGTCGATGGTCCATGCCCGCTCGCCGCGATTCATGGTCGGATGATAATGATAGGGCGCATCGAGATGGGTGCCGTTATGGGTCGACAGCGCCACCGTCTCCATCGCCCAGGCCTGGCCGTCGGGGAGATCTTCGGCCTTGAGGCCCTCGAAGAATCCCAACATGCTCGGGAGGCTCTGCTGGTGATCGAAATACTGAATACGCGGGTTGATGCCGGGTGGATCGGCCGGCACGTCATTTTGCAGCGGCACGGAAATGTCGATCAGCTTTCGCGCCATGGCGCTTCCTCCCGTTTTTTCTCGTCTTGTGTGGTTGAGGCATTGTGAAGGCCAGATGCCATTGGCTGTCAAGGTTCCGCGCCAAGCGTAGCTGGGCTGGGCTGCGTCAGGATTTTGCCTGTTCGCGCGAATGATCTCTTAAGACTCCCTTGATATTTTCGGCCGATTGGCGAGGCGGTGCCCTGGTGCGGCAAGTGCTTAAGCCTTGCGCTCCGGCGCCAATTCTTGAACGGCACAGGCTTTCATCTTGGTGCGGACATGAACAGGACGCGTATTGGACTCGCTGTCCTCTTGATAGGAACGCTCGCCGCCGGCTTCTCGTTTTTCAGGAAGGAAGCGATTGCCGATTCACACCGGCAAGCCCGTCAGCTCGTCCTGTACTACACGCTGAGCAGGGTCGATGACCCCGTCATTCTCGTCGGCGACAGCATCACCGAAGCTTCCACATTGCCCCGCACCGTCTGCGGTCATCCAATCGTCAACGCCGGATTGAACGGTGCCTCGACCGCGAGCGATCTCGGGACTTGGCTGATCGAGGCGCTCGACGGCAAACGCGCGGCTTCCATCGTCGTTTCGCTTGGAACCAACGACGCCTTGATGGCGCGGAGCGCGCAGACCTTCGAGACGGATTACGCCGCGTTGCTCGCCCGGCTTGCCAAGGTGACCGATCATCTTTCCGTGCTGGCGATTCCCGGGATCGACGTTCAGGGCCGGATGACGGCCGAAATGCGGGCCGAGGCGATGCGCCGGATCGACGGCTTCAATGCCGCCCTGCCGGCGCTGGCCGCAAAGAGCGGCGCCACCTTCATTGCGCTTCCGGCGATGCCAAATCCGCACACGATCGATGGCGTCCACCTGAACGCCGTCGGCTACTCGGCATGGGACGAAGCCATCCTCAAGGAGGTATCGGCGATATGCGGCCCCCGTTGAAGGCGCCATCGCCGGAGGCGGCGAACAAGCTCTTGGGGCTGGAGGCGCTGCGCTTCCTGACCGCATTCGCGATCCTGGTGTTTCACTATCGCCACTTTTCCTTTGTCGCAGACAAGCCAGTCGGCCTCGTGCCGGAGCGCCTGCCGCTTTACGGCCCTTTGCAGGCGTTCCATGATTCCGGAGCGTTCGGCGTCTGGGTCTTTTGGTGCATCTCCGGCTTCATCTTCTTCTGGAAGTACCGCGACCCGATTGCGGAGCGATCCGTGGGGGGATGGAAATTCTTTGTTCTGCGTTTCTCGCGGCTCTATCCCTTGCACTTCGTTACGCTGCTTCTGGTCGCGCTGTTGCAACCCGTCTATTACGCACTCAGCGGCAATTTCTTCGTCTATCTGGACAACGACCTGCCGCATTTCCTGGCGCAGCTCTTCATGGCGAGCGACTGGGGCATGGTGCACGGCTACAGTTTCGACGGGCCGATCTGGTCAATCTCGGTCGAGGTGGTGGTCTACTTCCTGTTCTTCCTGATGCTTCTCGGCACCCGGTCGTGGTTGTTGAATGTGGCCGTTGTCGCGGCCTGCATCGGTGCTGCCTTTGTGCACACCAGCGGGCAGGTCACGAACTGCCTCGCGCTGTTCTATATCGGGGGGCTGGCGGCCATCGCGCGGCGGGCGGTCGCCGCATCGAGGTTCAGATGGCTAATCGAGGCCGCCGCCTGGCTTGTGGTTTTGGTCGCGCTGCCGCTCACCGTGAGCCTGATGCGCGACCGGCTCAATCTAATCGATTTTCCGCTGTTCCTGACCTACACGCCGGTTTTGCTATTTTGCCTCTCGCGCGAGATCACCCTACCGGCTTCGGTCCAGCAGGCGGTCGAGGCGGCTGGAAACATGACCTATTCAAGCTATCTCTTGCACTTCCCGATCCAGCTTATGGTCGTGATCGGCTTTACGATGGTTGGCGCAAGAATTCCCATCTACGACGTCCGGTTTTTCGGAATCTATCTGGCCGCGATACTGCTCGCCTCACATCTCGCCTATCGCTATCTCGAGGCGCCCGCGCAAAATATCATCCGCACGGTATTGTTGCGTCCGAGAACGTCTGCAGCGAGAACGGTCTTCGGCATTCCCAAGGCTTAGGCCGAGGCGGGTGAGGTGCGTTCGGTGAGAAGCTTCCAAAGCATGCCCTCGCCAAGACGAACCGAAATGACGCGGAACGCGAAATAGGGAATGAGGATCAGCAGCATCAGAATGCTTGTGGCAAGCGCCTGCTGCAGCGTGCCTCCTCCAATCTCGCCGACGGCCTCACTGGCAGTCCGTCCGTGAAGAAAGCCGACGATAATTTCCTCGACCACCGTCAGCGCGCTAAGAAATATCAGAAAGATCACCGATTTTTTGAGGATGTCGGCGAGCAAGACGCCGGCGCCCCCTGTATGTTCGCCGACATTGAGCGCGTGCAGAACCAGAACGAACTTTCCAAGGACAAGCGCTTTTGCGGCGGCGATGCCAAACGGCGCGAACTCGACTCCATCGCTGTGAAGGATGGCTGCCTTATAGAAAAGCAGCGCGCCAAAGCAGACGAACAGGTAGATGGAGATCACAAGGTATTCGAACAGTTCGCGCCGCAGTCGGCGCACAAGCGTGGCTTTCGTGGGAGTCGCGGGGTCCCGGACGACCGATGGTTCGATCTTCGCCGGGGCGGGTCGGGAAGCTGTCCGCAAAAGCTGCGACAAAGCGGGCACGGCGTCCGCTTCCGCCCATTCGGCCATGCCCTCGGTCCAGACCAGACGCGACCGGCCGGCGCGCCTGATCCGTCTCGCGAGGTCCTCTAAGGTCGTCGGGCCCACCGTCTCATCGTTTTCGATGTAGTACCAATTGGCTTTCATGGGAGGTCCTGCGTGCCGTTTGAGACGCCACGATAGCTCCTCGGCCAGCCGGATCAAACCTCGGCTGGAAGTTCCTTCAGATGAATGGTGCGCACCGCCACACCATCTCGGCGACGTTCTCAGGCGAGCTTCATCAATTTGAGCGCCGCAAGGCCGTTAGGGCCATAAGGGTTACCGAGGCTTTCGGCCATCTCGAAATGGTTGAAGTTCGGCGCTTCGACCAGTTCGACTGGTTTGTCCACGGTCTTCGCGGCCGCTGCGAAATCGCGGGACTGGCGCTGGAATTCGGGCGTCTCGTTGGTGCCATAGGTGACGGTGATCGGCGCGCGGAGCATGTTGATGTGCCGGATCGAACTCAGCGACTGCTCCATGTCGTCGTCGAATTTGATGTAGGCGCTGCGGGTGGCGGAAAGCCGCGCCGGCCTGAGGTCGTAAATTCCGCTCATCAACAGGCCGCCCGTAATCATGTCGGCTGGCAGCCCGAAATCCTTTTGCCAGTCGGTCACCAGCGCGACGCCGCAGAGGTGACCGCCCGACGAATGTCCCCCGACATAGAACCGCCTGGTATCGCCGCCAAAACTCGCCGCATTCTTGTAGACCCAGGCGATGGCGCGGCGCACCTGCTCGGCCATCGGCCTGATGTCGCCACCGGCAGCGTCTGACTGGATGAAGTCGAGCGCGACGTAGTTCACGCCGGCGTTGACAAAGAGATCGGCGGCATAGCCTGAGGTCTTGGCACTGCCGAAAAGCCACCTGCCGCCATGGATGTAGACGAATATGGGGGCATTGGATGTTTTGGCCGGATAGAGGTCGAGGCCTTCGATCGGCGTCGGTCCATAGGTGAACCGTTTCGGCAGGCCCAGGCGCGCGCGCGTCGTCTCGCTGCTTGAGGCAAGGCGCTTCTGGATTTGGCCGGCCAGCGGTGCGTAGGCGGACTGGTCATAGGCCGCGTCAAGTTCGACTTGATCCATGTCCATCCAGACCTTGGGACCTTTTTCGTGCGGCGGCGGCCCGATCGGGCAGCCTGCAGCCAGCGCCGGTGTCGCGGCGATAGTGGCCGCGGTGCCGAGCAGAGACCGGCGCGACACCAGGTTCAGACTTGTCTTGTGATTGCCAGGCATTGCTTCCTCCGCGTCGTGCTCAAAAATCGGCTTTCTTAGGCCGTGCGCGGATTAGAACTACAGGAAATGATCTCGCGTAGTCTAGCTGTGGGCCACGCTGGGCAGCATCCGCGCCTCATTGGATGGATTGAGGACGCGTCCCACAATCAGGAAGGCGACGATCAGCGAGCTGCCAAGGCCGAGCGGCATTTCAGAGAACGGAAACGCGATCAACAGCGCAACGGCGCAGGCCAGCGCCGCGAGTTCGCCGCGCCGAAAACCCTCGGCAAGGCCGATCCGCAACAACAGCCCGACCGGAATCGCCAGCACCATCATGTCGTAGAGAAACAGATAGGGCGTCAGCAGCAGCGTTCCCGTAGCAAGGGCGGCAGCCTTGAGCGCGTAATCGGCACGGCTGCGCCAAAGCACGACGATACCGACCAGAACGGCGCCGGACATCATCCACTGGAAGGTCCACGCCAGTTGCTCGCTGCCGCCAAACGTGCGCACGAGTCCGAACACGCTTTGCAGCTTGAAGAAGGTGGCGCGGCCCTCGGTGAAGAAGGCCTGCGAGAACATCGGCATCCAGTGGAAAAACGCCTGCCAGCTCGCTGGTCCGAAGGCGATCCACGATACCAGCGCCAGCACGGCGGTCGTCACCGCGGCCGAGGCGAACGCTCGCCATTGCGAGGCCGCGATCAAGACAAGCGGAAACAACAGGCCATATTGCGGCTTGTAGGACAAAAGCCCGAGGCAAATGCCAGCCAGGATCGGCCGCGCCGGCAAGAGAACCAGCGTGCCGCCAAGCAATGCGGCGGTGAGGAAGCCGTTCTGCCCCGCCATCGTATTGGCGAGCACCACCGGAAACGCCGCCCCCACCAGAAGCCCGAACCGTTGTCCGACCACGGCGCGCATCATCGCCATGTAGGGGACAAAGCTCGCTGCCGCCCAGCCGACCAGGCCGGTGGCATAGGAAAAATGCGCCAGCAACATCGCGACAAAGAGAAACGGCGGCGGATAATGCCAGCCGTAATCCCCGACATAGTCCTGCCCGAGCATTGCCACCTGAACCTGTTTGTGAATTCCCCAGTCCCAGGCCTGCGCGGGGTGCCCGTCGAGGGCGAGCCTGCCGGCCGCCCAGACGTTGACGAAGTCGGTGTGGATGAAGTGCCCGTGAGCGTCGAACAGCCATGCATGGGCGAAATACATCGACGGGATCATCGCCGCATTGAAGACGGCCAGGAAGAGGCAGGCCTTCATGAGCGGCGTAGGGACGGCGTCGCGCGGTGCCGCGCTGGGTAGGGATGTCGACGACATCCATTATGCCTACCGCAGCCGGCCTTGAAGAAAGATGAACCCGGGAAGGCCGGCGAACCGCCGCCAGGGGGAGGGCGGAAGGGTTTCGTTAACCATTTTTAAGGAATCAGCGATAGAGACCGAAGCGGCCTTTCCTCAAAACGGGTCCAATAGCATGACTGAGCCCGACGTTTTAAGCCGAGACATAGACGCCCTGAAAGCAGTCCAGCGAGACGCTTGGCGCGAACTCGCCAGCCCCAGCCTCACCAGCTTCGACCGCCGCGAGATCCGAAACCGGATCAGGCAAAGCGAGCTTGAATTGCGGGATTTTCTGCGGTTGAGGTCGGAGCGCCTGCGCTTTCGGCCACCGCCGGCGGAAATCGTGGGCGACAGTCTCGCCAACATCAATTTCCGGATTCTTTAGCAAATTCTAGAATTCGAAGACGTCGGTGCTTCGCCGCGCCATTTCGCGCAAGTCCGCTACTGTTCCACGAACCGCGTTGCAGCGGCCGCAATAGACTTTGGTAAGGTCGGTCGCGCCGGTCGGGTCGATCGCCCTGATCGACAAGTTGCCGCACTCCTCGCAAACCGCCTTTAGCCCAGGTCGTTCCAGACACTGATGGTCGAGGTCCATGGGCTGCCCTCTAGCCGATGATCGCCGAAGCAAAATAGCTGACGGTCGCGAACTTGAAGGCGAGGCGTCCGAAGCGCCGGCCCAAACCGGTCGAGGCAATCGCCTCGGCAAGCTGCTCGTACAGTTCAGCGAAAGGATGCTTGCGACCAGCAATATACGGCCCGTACAGCACGTCGCCGCTGCATTCGATCAACTTGGCGGCCAGCGTGACCGCGAGGAACACCAATCCGGGAATTACAATAATTTCGGCTGTCATCTTCGGCCCCCGCCGTTTGATCCCATTCTCGGCCATTGATACGCCAAAGATTTTAAGACCGGGATCGCGGGCAGAACCGCAATTGAGCGATCGCATTAGCTAAGCCTAAACCACGGCAGCGGCGCGCTTGTGCGGGTTCGGCGGTCGGGTGAGCTGGCGAACGTGGCAAAACCGCTGGCGGATCACTTCCGGCGTAAGTCGGCCAAAGCCCCGGCGTAAACGAATTGCCCTTCAAACGCCGGCAAGTGGCGTGTATCGATTGACTTTCATTTGAAGCGCGGGATCGCCATGGGGAAATTGTTCTTGGTCGCAACCTTCTCGACCCTTGGTCTGGTCACGCCCTGTTTCGGTCAGGCCCAGTCGGAAGGGTTGACCAAGGACACATCTCCGCCGCCGGCCAACAAACTCTACGAAGACAACCTTCGCCTGCCGGACGATGCGGGCAAGCTGTTCTTGCCCGATGAGGCCTATCTTCGCTGGCCGCTGCCGGCGGGCGAGGAGGCCTATGCCGGCATCGACGGCATGACGATGAAAAAGCAAATACCTGAGATCACCGCGATCTCGCGCAAGAGCTGGGACGACGGCAATCAGTTCTGGGGCAGAATCGCCGGCACCGTCTACGACCGGATGATCCAAGATTGGGTGATGCAGGAGTTCAAGGCCATCGGGCTTGAGCAGGTGAGGCGGCAAGAACTCGACATGACGCCGCTGTGGTACCCGAATTCCTGGCAAGCGAGTTTTGTGGTCGGCGGCGCCGTAACGCCGCTCAAGACGGCATTCCCGATCACCGATACGGTGGGTACCGGAGGCAAGACGATCGAGGCACCGGCGATCTGGCTCGGCCTCGGTACGCCGGCGGATTTCAGGGACCGCGACGTTCGAGGCAAGGCGGTGCTGCTCTACAGCAACCCGACGCCGGGCGGGCGCGATCATTTCGCACGGTGGAGCGGTTCGATGCTGCGTGCCAACAAGGCAGGCGCGGCCATGGTGCTCATCGTCATGGATATCCCGGGAAACGTCACGACCGAACCCGAGGCGGGCGCGGGCACCACGGTGCCGACGCTCACCATCAGCATGAAGGAGGGAACTGCTATTCGTGAGGCAATCGAGGCCGGCGAAGACGTGAGCTTGCGTCTGCGCGCCGACATCGAACGAAAGCCGGGATTGAAGACGGCCAATGTCTGGGGTGTGCTGCCGGGTATGACGGACGAGAATATCCTCGTCATGGCGCATACGGATGCGATGTTCGAAGGCGCGCTCGACAATGCCTCGGGGATCGTGATGCTTCTCGAGATCGCGCGCTATTATGCGGCGATTCCAAAAGAACAGCGGCGCCGGACCATCACCTTCGTCACCACGCCGGACCACCATCACGGCGCGACGGGCGTCAAGTGGATCAATCAGAACATGCGCGACTTCCTCGACAAGACCGCGCTGATCGTCAATTGCGAGCACCCCTCGCAGACGCAGACCTACCGCCTTGGCTCGGGCCTCATGACGTCCACCACGACAAGCGCGCGTCGCTGGTTCGTCGGCGGCAGCGAGGCGCTCAGGCGCGTGGTGCTGAGTTCTCTCAAGGAATTTGGCGTCGCGGTCTACGCCCGCCCAGAGGGGCGCCCCGGCGGCGAGCTCCAGCACATTCACACGCGGGCCCCGAGTTTCCACGTCATCGACCACATCTTCTATCATTCCGATGCAGATACCGCCGATTTGGTGCCGGCCTGGGGCATCGAGGCGGTTACCCGTGCCTATCTGAAGATCATCGACAGCGTGAACAGGATGGAGATCAGGGAACTGGTCGCTGTCAATGCGAAGGACGGGCCTGCCCGGTGAGGGCGGTCATCGGATTTTCTTGTTCGGCAGGCCTCGGAGGTTTCACCCACCGGATGCTTCGGCGTGAAATTCGATAGACCCTTAGCTGAGTGGATGCAAAACCGTCGTTTTTTTGCGAATCCAGCGTGATGATGCACCCCTCACCAATTGCTAACGCTGCTTTCCGGTTTTTTGGGTCGGTCGATGAAATATCGCCAAAAAGGCGCGCGCCGATTGAACCAACATGGTATATGTTCGACCTAAGCGTTAAGGGAATTTAGTTTTGTTGCTTTGTTTACCGCTTTGACCGCTGTCAAAGGGGATCGTGATGTTAGTACAGGCGTCGCGTGGTCAATCCGGCTCGGCACATGTCATTGTGTTGGGTAATGAGAAGGGCGGGTCGGGCAAGTCGACGATCGCCCTCCATATTGCGGTCGCGCTGCTGAGAGCCGGTCAGCGTGTCGCCACTATCGATCTCGACTGCCGGCAACAAAGCTTTACCCGTTATATCGAGAATCGGCGTGCCTGGGCCCGCCGTACCGGCCTTGCTCTCGAACTCCCGCATCATCACCGCATCAATCTGGGCGATAGCATGCAGATCGCCGAAAACGAGGCGATGGAATTCGCCCAGTTCTCGGCGGCGGTCAGCGAAGTCGAGCAGTGCTGCGATTTCATCGTCATCGATACGCCGGGAACCGACAGCTATCTCATGCGGCTCGCGCACGCGATGGCCGATACGCTTCTCACCCCGCTGAACGACAGCTTCATGGATTTTGACGTGCTGGGAACCGTCGACCCGGCGAACTATGCCCTCATCGGTGAGAGCCACTATGCGGAAATGGTGCGAGATACGAGGCGCAAGCGCCGCCAGCTTGACGGCGTCAGCACCGACTGGATCGTGGTCCGCAACCGGTTGTCGATGCTTGGGTCGCGCAACAAGCAGCTTATGGCCGAAGGGCTGCAAGCTTTGTCGCTCCGGTTCGGCTTCCGCCCGATCGACGGTCTGACCGAGCGTGGCATTTACCGGGAGTTTTTTCCGCGTGGCCTGACTGCGCTGGACAATCTTGACGAGGCCGCCCCCGGTACCCGCCCCAGCGCCGGCCGGGTCGCGGCGAACCAGGAGGTTGCCGAGCTGTTGAGCCAGCTCAAGCTTCCGCTCGACGAGCGCGGCCGCCGTCGTGCCGCCAACCGGGCCGAATGGTTTGCCCAGGTCGACAAGCCCTTAAGGACGCTCGACCTCATCGAAGCGTGATTGCTGCCGGATTTTGATTGGATCACGTCGGATCGCTGGGTTTTGTCAGCTCAACAAGGTACGGACCTTGTTGGCATAAGTGCAATATCGCGCGGGCCGGAGGAGTTTTGAGAACTCCACGCTCAGTGTACAATTTGGTCACCAGCGGTCTTGGGATAATCGCGTGCCGCCTGCCAGCGCGTGATGACAGCGCGGGTCGATTCGTCGAACTTTCCGTTGACCTTTGTGTCGAAGCCGAGACCAGTCAGCCCGCGCTGCACATTGCGACGCTTTCCCTTGTCGAGGCCGATCTGATCTTCGGTTTTCTGAGTTGCTTCGTCGGTAAAGATCGCCGGGCCGACGAATGCCGACAGGTCGCGGGGGGTCGCGCTCAGATCGGCTTTGGCAGCATCCGCACTGACGAGAATTCCCAGGACTGACAATGCGAGGATCAGGACACGCATGACTTCTTTCTTCCTTAGCCATTCAATCACACACCCGCGAAACTCGAACTTCCGGCGGTGTTCAAGTCTCAGAACGCCGAGACGCGGCTCGACGAATTCACGCTCGTTTCTGGGAGATATGACTGATGCCGAGAACCGCCGTAGGCGGCCTCCGCGAACGGAGGCCACTCAGGTTCGCAATCATTGATTAGTCGCGGTCGATAACGACCGGACGACGGTCGCGGTCTCTGTCTCGGTCGTGATCGCGGTCCTTCCGAATGATTGTCTCATCGCGATCTCGGCGATCCCGATACCGAGATTGTTCGCGGTCACGATCGCGATCACCATGACTCTCACCCACCGTTACGCCGCGAGGGCCTATGCCGATTCCGACCTCCTCGGCTCCCGCAGGAATTGCGCTAAAAATACCCACCACGGCGGCCACCGCTACTGCGTATCTGATCATTGCTTGTTCCTATTATGTGAACGCTGGAGGTTGCCTAACCGATGCAACAACCGATCCGCCGGGATTGGCGATTCGGTCAACAACAACAAAAGAACTAAATAGTTCCACGCATACAACTTATATTTGAACTGATCATTCCATTTAGGCTGGGATCGGAATCCTGAATCGCGATATCGGCTGCGTTCTCATTGGGCCGGTAGTTGTTTTGATTTTGGGTATGCTCGTTGCGGCAGACACTGGCGGATCAAATCCGGCCCAGAACCAGCAATACGACGAGAATGATCACGACTATCCCGATGACGCCGATCCCGCCGTGACCGAAGCCATAGCCGTAACCGCCGAAGCGGCCACTGAAGCCACCAAGCAGAAAGATGACGAGGATAATGATGAGTATAAGTCCGAGCGACATGGCCTGACTCCTTTGGTTGATCCAGATGATCCCCAGGTAGTCCCGTGTTGATGCCCCGACCTTCATGCTTCCGCGGAGGAAAAACCCCCGCTATTTCGTTTCGATCGAAGGGCCGCATTCGTAGCGCGCTACAAGTCGCCAGTGTTCGAGAGGTTCCGATTTCGGCCGCAAAATATATTCTGGCTTTGTGGGCAATATTGATCAGAGCGTTAGAGTCGCTAACGTGCAAGGTTCGCGATATTACCGCCCCGCCTGTGCAGTGCTGCTCCGCATTTGAGGCTTGAAAAGCCGACAATGATGCACTGCTGCGATTGTGCCTTCGTCAGGCCTCGCAAAATCGAAATTACTACTTATCTATAAGAATTAATCTAGCCCAAGAGCATGTCAGTGAGGTTGACCCGGTGAGCGCGATATATCCCTTGAGCTTCCATCGTCGCATTGAACGGCAGTGGGCGGAACGCATCAGGTCGCTAAGACGGATGGGTGGCCAAGTTGGTTTTGCGGCAAAACGAACGTTGCAATCGGCAATCAACCAAGACGGTTCGCAGATTCTGGTCCCGGTCAGACTGGTCGTGGACCGGCGACGAAGTGATCAATTTCGTGATTGATTTTCCAAATCACAGTCGGTCATACGACCAAACGCGGCGTGCCGTTCGATTTTGGGGACACGATAGCGCAATAGAAGCGTCATTTTTCATAAGCGAAGACGCATTGAGGCGAATTCAACCAAATTCGCGCGCCGATGAGGTGGGCTTTCTGAACGCGTTCGATCGCAATCGTGATTTGATATGTGCCGCCGCAGCCCGGATCTATGTTCGCGGAAGCAGGGGCTCATATGATCTGGTTGCCGCTAATTTTTGAAACGCCCGGGAGTTGAGCCGCGCAAGATAGTTTAGGCGATCGACGATGTTTGCTCTGGGTCGATAGTTTGCAGAAGTCTTTTCGCGGCACGGGACAAAATTCTTCGAGCCGGTTCTCTGGACGAGCCGGACGACGCGATCGCTAGGCTTGTTCGCTCAACAAGGTACGGGTCTTCTTGTCTGCGTCGTAGATTTCGATCTGAAGCATCGGATAAGCCGCCTTTAGTTTTCGACCCGACGCCTCCGCTGCCTCGGCAGTATCAAATTCTGATTTGAAGTGACCGTCGACAATTGTCACGAACCCTTCGGTGGGAGGCCGATCCGCTCTCAGCGGTTTCTTCAGCTCAGGCTCGTCAATTGAGAGAACAGGTTTTTTCATGTTTGATCTTTCTGCGATTGGTCGCCGCGATGATTAATCTGGTTCAGTTCTGCTTGTGGAACTCCGGCGGCAAAGGCTCGCGCACGAGTTCACTTAGATCCAAAGTCTCGCCGCTTTCGGTAATGTCCGAGAATAGAATTTCGATAAAGGGATGTTGGCGGTTGAACGCGGCGCCTCGCTGGTATTTCGCGCTCATGATCCGCTGGATTGCCGCAAGATTCAGCTTGCCAAGCGCATTGTATTGATCACGGAACAGACTTTGCCTTCCTCCACGGTGCTCGACAGAGTCGGCCCATACGTCCATCACCTTCCGGCTTATGAACGCCTCGACCCATTGAGAGCCATCCTCGGCGTAAAGTCGCAGCCCGTCCATGTTATGGGAGTCGTCATCGACTCTGGATTGTGTAAGTGACATCTGGATTCCTTCTTTTGCGGGCGTACCCAGCCTCGCGACGGGCGACTTCCGCGAGTTTGTTGTAACCGGCATTATTCATGCTGAGACTTGAACATGCCGGGCCCATTTCGTTGGAAGTCTCGGCGCATTCCCGCCAACCTCGATGGTTGAGCGGGATACACATAGATATGTGTACAAAAGCTCGAATAACGAGCCCCGGCGCACAAAATAAGATGGGCACGAAAGAGAGCGCGGCGTGACTTCGGCCGCTACTTGGCCATCGTTATTTGGCCATTCGCCAGCCGAACAGCACGACAGCAGCTCCGACCACTGCGGCAATGACTGCCGTCACTATCCCGCCGCCGAGCGCCAGCAGCATGGCGAGGTGATAGCCAACGAAAGCGCCGGCAACGCCAACCAATGCGCTGGTGATCATCCCGCGTTTCGGTCCGGAGAATTGACGGGCAAGCCAGGATCGACCGGCGAGCCGGTCGAATAAGAGCCCGGCGATGATGCCGATTGCGAGAACGAGAAGAAACGTGATGGCTGGGTCGGTGACTCGCATGATTCAGGCCGCCTTGAGTGGTTTTGATTTGAACGTTGCGTGCGTAATCGTGGTCGCGGTGCCTCCGGGATCGCTTTCGATCTCCACCGTAGCATCAAGTTGCTTCGCCAGAGCCTTGACAAGACTGGTGCCAAGTCCGCCTTTTTTCTGAAGTGGACTTTGGTCCGGCTTTCCGTCGCCATTGTCGGAAACCGTCAACTTCCAGTCGGAATCCGACACTTTGTAGGAAACGACGATAGCCGCATTCCTCTTTTCGCGGGGAAAAGCGTGCTTCAAAGCGTTCATAACCAGCTCGGTCACGATCAGGCCGATGCTCACCGCCTGATTGGAAATAACGGTGGCCGTTTCGGCATCGGTTTCGACTTTTAGAGAGATTGGCCGACTTTCACCGATCATCGATTGTGCCAATGTCTCGCATAATTTTTTCAGATAGGTACCAATCACGATGGGAGCGCCGGGACCGGTAATTTGTAGATGCTGTTGCACGGCGGCAACCGAGAGAACGCGCTTATGAGCATCTTCCAATTGCAGGCGTGTTTCCTCCGACTGAACGGTGCGTGCCTTCATGAGCAGGATACTTGCAATTATCTGAAGGCTGTTGGCGACCCGGTGCTGCATTTCCAACAG
>Ga0070733_10000054_pt1 | contig 112238 bp, 113 predicted proteins | sample Coa_R1_9_FD_66450 | JGI IMG/M metagenome (GOLD analysis project Ga0070733, IMG submission 66450) | Surface soil microbial communities from Centralia Pennsylvania, which are recovering from an underground coalmine fire - Coalmine... | ecosystem: Environmental > Terrestrial > Soil >...
TGCCTGCTTTCTTTCGCTGATATCGCGGATGAAGCCGGTAAATACCTTATGCCCATCTCTAGATAGTTCTCCAAACGAGATTTCCACGGGGAATTCTTGGCCATTCTTGCGCAGTGCGGTCAGTTCAGTGCCTTGCCAGTTGATGCGCCGCTGGCCGGTGGCCAAATAGCGGCTAAACCCTTTCTCGTGCAATTTCCGCAGGAATTCCGGCATTAGGACGGTCAACGGCTTCCCGATCAACTCCGTCGGATCATAACCGAAGATTCTCACAGTGGCGGGATTGGCAAATAGAATTGCACCGCTCTCGTCAATGCTGATCACGGCATCAGGGGCCGTTTCGACCACGAGGCGATGGTTTTCTTCGCTGTAGTGGAGGGCAGATTCCTCTCGTTCGCGGTCGGTCTGTGCAGGTTGTCTTTCAGCGGTCATGTTTTGCGAGCTTTACACAACCAAGGCATTCTAAACCGAAAGGGAGACTGGGGTCATTAAGGATCGACATTCGACACAGTCTCGTCGTGAAGGAACCGGTGAGGTGCCTTCGATCGCCGCTGGGGGCGGCGCAGAGCCGATACCAAAGTATCGACGATACCATCGTCCAATTGTTCATCTCCCAAGCTTCTGTTCTGATTACTCGCGTCGACAGAATTCAATCGGAATCGTCACGACCAGGAATGGGAGAAGGAACGGCTTTCTGTTCCGCGAGTGAGTTGATAACGTTTTTGGGCCGCGCTTAGGTTCCTATTTCGATCGGTCCCGCCACCGGCTCGGCCTGGGCGTCTTTCGCGCCGGCCAAGATAAGGGCTCGCTATAGATACACGTGACAAATAAGCATCTCGGAACGGAGGACATCGTATGAAAGAATTTGCTTACCCGTTGGTTGCACTTGTAGCGCTAACTGGCGTCATCGTCTACATGGCTCACGCCTCTGGACGCTCCAATGGAGAGGCTGATCCGGTTTTCGGAATCACAATTCCTCCCGGATACCGCGACTGGAAGCTGATCTCTGTGGCCCACGAAGAAGGCAGTCTCAACGATCTTCGCGCCCTTCTCGGCAACGATGTAGCGATCAAGGCATATCGCGAGGGGAAGCTGCCGTTCCCGGACGGCACAATCATCGCACGCCTCGCCTGGAGTTATGTCCCGTCCGAGGAAAACAACAAAGTCTTTGGCCGTTCCCAATCTTTCGTGGCCGGACCCGCCACGAACGTTCAGTTCATGGTCAAAGACTCGAAAAAATATGCCGCGACCGGTGGCTGGGGGTTTGCTCAATTCAAAGACGGCAAACCTTCCGACGCGGCGCTGCTCAAAACCTGCTTTCCCTGCCACGACCCTGTCAAAGCTCGCGACTTTGTCTTCACCCAGTACGCACCCTGATTACGGGAAGGTCCCATGGAAAAGGAAAAATCGTATTCCAATTCGACTTGCGAAGGCCAGATCAAAATGGCGGAGCGCGAGTTATCGGCGTTCATTCGTGCGGTGACGGAATTGTTCGGTCCAGAGCATGCTAGGCTTTCGACAGAGGACTGGCTCGACGAGTCAGAACTAAAGGATAGGCCGTCTCGAGCCACCAGTCGAGATTGGCGGGCCGTCACAGTCGCGGCCTCGGCTCGACTGGCAAATCGTGTGACTGGAGCGCGCGATCGTCGAACGCCCGCGTCATCGACTGATCCGAAGGTTCCGCCAATACCATCGTCCAATTGTTTCGCATCCGCGCTTCTGGTGTGATGCCTCATCGCAGCGGATTTTTCTTACCGAAGCATATTGAATGGAGGAACCATTATGAGACGCTTCGCATTCTTCTTAGTCGCAGTTGCAACGGCCGGCATCGCTGCGCTCGTTGGCCCCGCCCCGGGCCACGCGGACGGGCAGGCCGCCCCCTACGTTACGGAGATCCCTGACGGGTACCGCGACTGGCAGTGGATTTCCTCGGCCCATGAAGCAGGCAGCCTGAACAGTTTAGGGCTGTCCTGGCCAATGATGTGGCGATCAAGGCCTTCCGCGCAGGCAAGGTTCCGTTCCCGGATGGCACGATCATTGCCGCTTTGCATTACCGTTACGTCCCGTCGGAGGAAAACAATAAAGTTTTTGGTCAGGCTCAATCTTTCGTCCCCGGAGCCTCGACGAACATTCAATTTATGGTAAAGGACTCAGCCAAGTACGCCGCAACGGGCGGCTGGGGATTCGGTCACTTCGCGGACGGCAAACCCGGCGACGCGGCGTTTATGAAAAGCTGCTTCCCCTGCCACGAGGAGACTAAAGGGAGCGACCTTGTCTTTACTCGTTATGCGCCTTGATGTTGAAGGCTAGAGCAGAAGGAATGAGACGTTGGCACGAAGTTTTCAGACGAGATCGGAAGCCTCGCCACGTGGTGTATCGCGTGGCCAGCCTTCCGCTCCGGGACACCAGTGGAGATTGAAGTGATTTTCGAGGTGCTGAGTACCCACAGAACGAGGTGAAGATAATATGTCACACCACTACTCCGGTCCCGACTATGGCTTCCCCCATGGGGACGCTCGCCTCGATCTTACTGACCTGTATGCATTCCCCAAGCCAGGGGATGTTGGCAAATCGATCCTGGTTATGAACGTCCATCCATCTGTTGGCGTGAACCCGGCCGGACCCACGACGGACGACCCTTTCGCGACCGAGGCGATCTATGAGCTCAAGATTGACACCGACGCTGATCTCATTGCCGATGTAGCGTACCGAGTGCGCTTCACTTCAGACAAGAAAGGAACCCAGACTGCAACATTGCGCCGCGTTCAAGGCGAGCAGGCTGCGGGCACTGGCGGCGACGGGCAGACAATCATAGAAGGGGCACCTGTCTCGACCGCAGACGAGGCACACGTAACCGCGGCCGGAGACTACCGATTCTTCGCGGGCTGGCGCAGCGACCCCTTTTGCTTTGACACGATGGGGGCGCTGAACAATCTGCAGTTCACCGGTGACGATTTCTTTGCCGACAAGGACGTGTGCAGCATCGTTCTGGAAGTGCCTAATTCCGCCTTGGGCTCCGGAAAGATGGGCCTGTGGCATCGCACTGTGGACGGCACGGGCGGGAAATGGATTCAGGCGGACCGCGGCGCGCTGGCTTCGCAATCTGTATTCCTTCCTGGCGATCAGCAAGCCGCCTACCAGGCTGCGCAGCCGGCGGACGATGCTCGTTTTATCCCTGTCTTCGCGCACTCGCTGGAGCACGCGGGTGGCTATACACCGGAGGGAGCAAAGCGTGCGGCGGGAATTCTGCTGCCGGACCTCCTCCCTTTTGATCCCAGCAAGCCCGCGTGCTATCCCGCCAACGGACGGACACTTACTGATGACGCTATTGATATCTTTCTTTCCATTCTTACAAATGGGAAGGTGACGCGAGACAACGTAGGGCCGCACACAGACCTGCTCACCTCCTTTCCTTACGTCGGCTCGCCGCATAAGATTCGATCCGCGGGACGGGTGGCCGCGTAAGCATGCACGGAGCCAGGTTTAGAATTTCCGCATCCCCACGCTGCATTACATCCTTGCATTCTGACGACATGCTACTGGTGATTTCTGTAATGCTTGCATCCTTGCAACTGCTTGCCCAAGTTCAGGAGCCCCAAGTTCAGATCCGATTAGAGGAATAAATCATGAAGAATTTGATTTCTTATCGCACCGCACAGATCGATGGGCTGTCAATTTTCTACCGGGAGTCTGGTCCGAAAGACGCCCCGACGATTCTCCTGCTGCACGGTTTGCCGTCTTCCTCGCGAATGTTCGAGCCTCTCTTCACCCGTCTTTCCGATCGCTATCACCTTGTCGCGCCCGATTACCCGGGTTTCGGTCACAGCGACTGGCCGGACCCGATGAAATTCGCGTACACCTTCGATCACATTGCGGAAATCATGAACCACTTCACCGAGGCGCTCGGTCTCTCCAGCTTTACCCTCTACATGCAGGATTACGGTGGCCCCGTCGGCTTTCGCATGATCTTGGCCCACCCGGAGCGAGTCGAAGCTCTCATCGTTCAGGACGCGGTAGCACACAACACCGGTCTCGGCGAGAACTGGAAAACGCGGCGCGCCTTTTGGGCTGATCGCGCTCCCAACGAAAGCGCCCTGCGCATAAATCTCCTGTCGCTTGCAACCACGAAGGCCCGCCACGCGGGGAACGACCCCAACGTGGAGCGCCACAACCCTGATCTCTGGATCGACGAATTTTATTTTCTAAATCAGCCCGGCCAGGCTGATATTCAAAGCGACCTCTTTTACGACTACCGCACCAACGTCGATTCCTACCCGAAATGGCAAGCATGGATGCGCGAGAAGCAGCCGCGCCTGCTGGTGATCTGGGGTAAGTATGAGTCTTCGTTCGACCCCTCCGAGCCAGAGTCCTATCGCCGCGATGTCCCCAAAGCCGAAGTCCACATCGTTGATGGCGGCCACTTCGCCTTGGACACCGCCGCAGATGAAATTGCCGCACTCGTCCAAGGATTCGTCGGTTCTTTACACCAGGGCTCTGCGGCGCGGCGAGCAGGGTGAATCCGCTTTTCAGAGGGGCGGTGCTCAGCGGTGTATTGGGAAAGGTTGTTTATGTCTGGCAAGAAAACAGCAATCATAACCGGAGCAGCGGGCGGTATCGGCGGGGGGTTGGTCGAAGGGTTTCTGGGAGAAGGTTATAACGTCGTCGCGACGTCCCGTGAAGTCAATCGAAAGCTGACTAGCTCGGACAGCCCGGTTCTGCTTGATGGCGATATTGGCAACCAGCAAACGGCTGCCTATGCTGTCGAGGCAGCGATCAACAACTTCGGAGCCGTCGACGTTCTGGTAAATAACGCTGGCATCTTCCTAAAAAAGCCTTTCACTGACTTCACTACGGAGGACTTCGATGCCCTTGTCTCCACTAATCTGCTTGGATTCTTCTACATCACTCAGCGCACTGTGAAGGAGATGCTGAAACAAAAATCGGGATGCGTTGTGAGCATCACTGCGGCGCTTGCCGATCGGCCCATTGCGGACGTAAATGGCTCGATCTCCATGATTACGAAGGGCGGCTTGAATTCGGCAACCCAGAATCTGGCAATCGAGTATGCACAAGATGGCATTCGCTTTAACGCCGTAGCCCCCGGCGAAGTGGATACACCGATGCACAAGAATGATCCCAGCGGCTCGACGTTGCAGCCGGCTATGAAAAAGGCGACGGTCAAGGATATCGTCGATGCGGTGCTTTACCTGGCACAGGCAGGCCATGTGAGCGGAGAGATACTCCACGTGGATGGTGCCGCTCCGGCTCGTCGGTGGTAATGAATAAAAGGACTGTAACCAGACGCTGGGCTTCGACGAGGTGAGAATGCCCCGATTGCTTTCAGTAAATGTCGGCCTTCCGCGCGACGTGACATGGACCAGCAAGACGGTCCGAACGTCAGCTGGAAATCTCCAAGCGCAGGTGTCACTCTGGATCTTTAATAGAAGATCTTTAAGGGAAACGAGAGGAGTCCAATAATGCGTTCTGATATTGTGCCCGGAGGCATTTTCCCCGACTACAAACTGCCCGATCACACGGGCACACTGCGGAAGCTCAGCGAGCTACAGGGCGACGATCCCTTAGTCCTCACGCTTGCGCGCGGCCACTATTGTCCGAAGGAGCACCAGCAGCATCTGGAACTCGCCGCGTTCCATCCGAGGATCGCTGTGGCGTACACTCAGATCGCCACCATCGCCACTGACGATCACCATACTCTTCAGGAATTCCGTGCATCAGTTGGAGCCCAGTGGACTTTCCTTTCGGACCCCGACCGAACGGTTCAGAAGGATCTCGACATCCAGGAGTACACCGACCCTGAGCATAATCCGATGATCCCGCATACGCTCGTGCTCAAGCCGGGCCTGGTGATTTACAGCATCTATAACGGCTACTGGTTCTGGGGGCGTCCATCGGTCATCGATCTGTGGCACGATCTGGGCGTCGTGACGAGTGAAATCCGCCCAGACTGGGATCTGAGTACTCCTGGGCTCCGCGAGGCATGGAATGCGGGCGACCTCTCGCGTTTCCACGGGTGGAACAAGCGGGCCGGCGCGGAAGATGCCTCGACTGCACGCAAGAAGTAGTAGCCAAGAATACACAATAGTTCGATAAAGAATGGAGGATCAGATGACGATTTCAAATCAAACAGTTGAGCAAGGTATAGAGGAGTGCTTGCAGTGCTCACGCTGGTGCGCTCAATGCCGCGCTGAGTCCCTGGACCAAGATCCGATCATGATGAGGGACTGTATCCGACTTTGTAACGAATGTCTTGAATTGTGCCGAACCTGCGTAACCCTACTTACGGGCAGCTCTGGATTCGCTCACCGGGTGTGCAGTATCTGTTCCGAGCTATGCACAGCCTGTGCGGCAGAGTGCGGGAAATCCGAAGGCGAAACGATGAGGAAGTGTGCTCAAGCATGCCGTCAATGCGCAACTGCGTGCGCTGAGGTCGCACAAGCGGGGCCAATTCGGCGGGCTGCTGCATGAGATCAAGTCTGGGCTACGCGCGGTGGAGCCGGCATCGGGCGAGCGACTGCCTTGCTGTTCGCTGAAGGTGTGGCCAGAGTGGACCTATCGGGCGGCAGTCGGGATGTTCCCGTTGTCCCCTCCGCAGGATCAACAGTGCGCGGGCGCCCTCATGTGGGTTTGGGTGACCTATGCTTATCTGATTCCAGCCGTGGTTATCACAGTCCAGCTCCTATCGGTTCCGAACCAACAGCCGCTGAACACGACCCCGGACGACGTCCAGTGCCGCAATCTACCTGGCCGGGCTGGTAGGAAAAGGGTTCTCGTCGTGAAAAAGGCTAAGACCGAAAAGCCCGTTGTGTTGACGGTTGGGCATTCGACGCGCACGTGGAAGGATTTCCTCAGGCTTCTGAGGGTCTACGGCGTCAGGCGTGTCATAGATGTTCGCAGTATCCCGCGATCGAGACACAATCCTCAGTTCAATCGGGATACGCTGTCGAAGAAGCTGCGATCTGCCAGGATCGGCTATGTGCTCTTGCGGAAGCTCGGAGGCTTGCGTCGCACCCGTCGCGATTCGGTCAATATGGGGTGGCGTAACACTTCGTTTCGCGGCTTCGCTGACTACATGCAGACTCCCGCATTTGGAGCAGGGTTGGACCGATTGATGAAACTGGCTGCGCAGAAACGGAACGCGATTATGTGCGCGGAGGCGGTTCCATGGCATTGCCACCGTTCGCTCATCGCTGATGCGCTGACTGTACGCGGGATTCGAGTTGAAGACATTATGAGCATGAAACACTCCCAAATTCATTCGCTCACTCCTTTTGCACGGGTCCAAGATGGCCGCATCACTTACCCTGCAGAGAGGTCGCGAGAGAGCCGCTACTCTGGGGGGTCACCTTGAGGATAAACCCTCCCAGGCCAACCTCGCCGGGCTCGGGACGCCACAAACGCTGTTCACAACGCTGCTCACCCTCATTTTTTTCAGCAAGAGCGGCTTTGCGCCGGTGTCCGGAGCAGGCGTCGACCCAACTTGAGTTGATTGTGCCTGCGACATGCAAACCGCAAGGAGCGTCGCAGCCGCTATTTCGACGACCTCCGCCTGATACGACACCTCGCGCTGTTTTTGAGCGTCAGTGTCTGCTCTCCGCCGTCGCAGGAGTCAATGCCAGCAATGGGGAGTGCAGCGATTCTAGACGCGGCCTGCTAGGGAACATGCTCCGTATCGACATTGCCGCGTTCTACACGTTCGACGTTGTTTCAGCGAAGCTCACCTCGGAAAGGACTTACTACGATCAGGCGAGCGTTGTTGAGCAGATGCAAGCAAAGGTCGGTGGCGGTAGCGTGGCACACCCAGATGATCCACGACAAGAAGAGCCGACGACAAGAAGAGCCGATTCTGAGTCTCGGTCAGTCGTTGCGTTTCTGTTAAGCATTCTCAGGTTCCCACGTAGGCCTGAAGGCATATGTCTCCCGTCAGCCACTGTGCACGGCAACCCGGCGAATTCGGCTTTGGGATCCGGCTGCAGATTAGGATCACGCATTTCGATGCGCTGATGCGCACTTCTCGGCCGTGGCTTCTCACGACGAAAACTTGGGCAAAACTTGGGCAAAGAATCGATGCCGAATAGGGTCAAAATCGGGTATCGAGGGGTGCAAGAGTCGTCGAATCAACAACAGGTTAGATTGACCGCCTGGGCTCATAACCCAAGGGTCGGTGATCCACCCGTAGTCGGGTCGCCAAGGTGGTGCAAAAAGCTGCCTGCGCCTCTGAACCGCCTGACCCGACCTGAACCAGCCGGACAGTGAGTCCAGCCCTGGGTTAGGCATCCCCGCCATGATTCACGATGACCGCACAGTTTCACTACGAGAAGAGTCGATTCTGAATCCGGGCGAGTTCCACGGGTGCAGAGCATTCCGCGTCGTCGTTAGCCACGCTGTTGATCCGAGTACTCACGGGAAAGGACCGCATCAGCCCGGCATCGAATGGCTCCAATAGTTCAGAAACGACATTCGCGTCGGTCATCCCCGGATCGAGCCACAGGTCATAGCTGTCTTGGTCGAGGATGACTGGCATTCGGTCGTGGACGGCTGCGGTCACAGAGTTTGGAGTCGTGGTCAGAATGGAGCAGGTTCTTATCCAATTGCCGTTGAGGTCTTTCCAGCCATCCCATAATCCAGCGAATGCGAACAGCTCGCCTTCCTTAACTTCAAAACAAAACGGCTGCTTGGTCTTTCCTTCCTTTTTCCATTCGTAAAAGCCGTCTGCCGGAATTAGGCACCGTCGATGATTGAGAGGATCACGAAACGCAGGCTTTGTCGCCGCTGTTTCTGACCTCGCGTTAATGGTGCCTGCCTCACCAGACGCATCTTTTGCCCAATGTGGAATGAGTCCCCACTTCATCAGCGAAAGTTGCCGGACTGGTTCCCTTGGGTGTTGGCGGATCACAGGAACAGGCTGGGTGGGAGCAATGTTGTAGCGAGGAGACCAGTCGTCTTGCCAGTCGGCAGTGTCGAAGTATTCCTCGACGATTTGCTTCCGCCGCGATAGTCGGTAGCGACCGCACATGGGGAGATTATGGCAGATAGGGGTGGCTCACCTGCCCGTGACCCCGGTAACTAGCTTCTTCTCCAGTTCGGTGGTGAGATTCACAGTGAGGAGAAGTGTCATGAGAAGAATGACCATCATGGTGTCACTACTGCTGACCCTACTGCTGGCGGGCTGCAATAAGGTAGGGACTCAAGCTGAGCCCGCTAAGACTGTCCGACCTCAGCCCTCCACAGTGGCGCAACCGCAACCCGCAGCCGAACCCGCAAAACATACCCTCATATCGAAAGATGATCCCGAGTTCCAGAAGATCAACAAGTATGAGGGTGGTGCTAAAACTCTAAGGCAGCCTGAAACTCGATGGCAGCAATTCATTGAACAGTACGAAGAGTTTGTCAAGGAATTCAATCCGAATTATGTTGTCGCGCTTAAGGAGAGGCAGTCACGAATCGACGCAAAGGTCGCCAGCATTAATGATGATCAACTCCGCGAGAGTCTCCGAGCCAAAGCTGAGCAACAGGAGCCACCGATTTCGAGCCGACCTTTCGTGCGAGATGCTGTTCAAGAGTTTAATCGCCAACAACAGTCCTACTTCAACCGCTACAAGGATGCGGTATTCGTACTTGCAACATACGACACGTATTACCCTGACTCGCAGGTCGCCGTCTTCAACCTTTTCAAGTTCCACAACTGCGGTCTTAACGATAAGCAGTACCCATTTGGTTCTCCTTACACCGCGAAAGTGTTCAACAAGTTGTATTACGAACACCACGATGACCAGTTTCCGATTGATGGTCACTACAAACCAGATTCGTTGTACATCAAGGCTGAAAAGTGGGACTTGTCTGGACGACTGGACAAAGCGACCGCGCTTAATGATGCTGCCAGCTACGCGCTCGTCCTGCACCTAACGCCTCAGGAAATGGATCGCATTTATGCAGCGGCGGATCAAGCGTGGGATTCAGAGGCTAAGAGGATGTGGCAGGAAGAGATGGCAATCGGCGGCGAGTGGATATATCCAACAGGGGGCGCTCAGAGCGTAGAGGAGGTCGCCAACAACAGGCGCTACGTGAATTACGATTCTGAACAAATACTCAGGCTTGCACGCAACTATGTGCGTCGCAACGCCATTTGGATTGTTGCAAAGGGTGATCCGTTCAGCCTAGACGCTGAAAACTGCTGGGGGAATGGATGGGGGGGGAAAACGCCGTCCAACTTGCAGGAAGCTTATCTTACGATTGGCGGAACATCCCAGCACATTAAGCAATTGTATCCCCTTCGCGGAGATGGCGATGGTGAGCTAGCGGACCCAGAACTTGGAACGACGGCAGGTTCGACCCCAGACGTAGCATCACAATCCAACGTGCGGGAGGTTCTGGTGAAATGGCACCACTAGGCATGCTGGAGTGCGATTACAAGGAGTCGTTCAATCGCCTCGATTCGGATGGACTCTCAGTTCCCACTACCATAAAAGCCGATCCTTAGACTCTGCGATCTCCACAGGTCGCGAGCATTCCACATCATCATTGGCGACGTGATTGGTCCGCGTGCTCACCGGATAGCACCGCATCAGCCGAGCATCATATGGCTTCAGCAGTTCGGAGAAGACATCCGCGTCGTTCATTCCGGGGTCGAGCCAAAGGTCATAGCGGTCTGGATCAAGGATCACTGGCATCCGGTCGTGGACGGCTGAGGTCACAGCATTTGGCGTCGTGGTCAGAATCGAGCAGGTCTTGACCCAATTGCCTTGGGGGTCTTTCCAGCCATCCCACAATCCAGCGAACGCGAACAATTCCCCGTCGTTGCCTTCGAAGCAGTACGGCTGCTTTGCCTTCCCCGTTCTCTGCCACTCGTAGAAGCCGTCCGCAGGAATCAAGCACCTGCGAAATTTCAGCGGGTCGCGAAACGCGGGCTTCGTGGCGGCTGTCTCCGATCTTGCGTTAATCGTTCCTGCCGCCCCAGAGCCGTCTGTCGACCAATGTGGAATGAGTCCCCATTTCATCAGCGAAAGCTGCCGGACTGGTTCGTTCGGATTCTGGCGGATCACCGGGACTGGCTGAGTCGGCGCGACGTTATAGCGAGGGTTCCAATCATCGTCCCAAGGGGCGCTGCCGAAGTATTCCTCGATAACCTGCTTCCGGCGTGAAAGGCGGTAGCGTCCGCACACGGCCTTTACTTTAGCAAAGGCAGACGTCAGAGGCGAAACATTGCTCGGAAATCTTTGAAGACGTCCTGAACGGCGTTTCTGAGACGACCTACGGCAACCGCTTGGTTGGGCTGAACAGCGGTTTGCCATTTCTTTCTTTGATGCGTGAGAAGCTTCTCCGCGGAGACGCCGCTAATGTTCGTAATAAAGAAACACTCTCTGCTTGAAAGGTCAGAACACAAGCCAACAAATCCCCGCGCTAAGCCGATACCGAGGCCTGCAGAATAAAATTTGCATTCCGCCGAAAGGATGCTTCTCTTAGAACGCGGCGGAACGAGGTTTTGTCTCGCCAGCTGGGTCTCTTCGGACAAAAGAACCAGAACATCGGACTCGTGGATCAATCCGGACTTACCAGAAACATAGACCCCGGTATGAGCCTCCAGCAAAGGAAGGTTGGGAAACTGAATCTCCGCGTGGGTGTAGGGTTGGCTTACCGACCAGATGTGACCAGGACTCGTTCTGAAAGTGAACGTATTGGTAATTGGGCCGTTTACATTTCGAAATCCGATTGCTGCCCCTTCAATGCTTGCCGCCTGCAGAATAATACTCAAAATGTACGCCTCGAAGATGTCTGAGCCGGCTGACGCTGCGGTCAGACTCGGCATAATTGCCGGACCCAAAGCCGTCTGAATCGCTTGTAGCAGAGCCGGCAAATTGGGCTGGGTGGCCATCTACATCATCCCTCTTAGCATGTCTATGAGTTTCTTTAAACTCTCGCATGCACGGGTTCTGTCCACGTCCTCCTGCGAAGGGATTACCAGCGGCTGTCTTTCTGTCTCATCCGTCCGCAAGAGTCGGACCTCATTCCAGTCGTTTACGTGAGAACTGAAATAGGTTCTGACGGCCCTTTGCATCTCATCTGTCTCCACGCAGACATTTTCAAGAGCAGCGATGAGGATGTTTAGCTTTTCCCGAGGGCTGTAAGGCGTGGTCGCCGATACTCGCACCTTAGCTTGTCGAGTCTTTTCTCCTAGACCGTGCACCACCAGGTCTTCAGGATTATCGGGACGAGAAGAGACTGTTTTAGTGACCGTTTTCCCAAATCTAATTTCCTCGTCAACTTGGTTCGTTACCCATCCGAGGCCTGCATGTGTTAGGGCCTGCTTCAGCGTGTCGAACGTTCGGTTGCACTCCTCGTCTGTCATTTTCACCCGAGGACTATAGATTTGGGACTCTTTATAAGCAAATTAGTTTAATTGAAAATAGCCAGTGACTCCAATTGAGATCGGTGCATGTTCGGATTCCGTAACAAGCTTGACTTGCGTGAATCAATGAACGGGCCCTTTGGAAAAGCCGTCTCTTTTTCCCGCTTTGATGAACTTAATGAGCGTCACCTCTGCCCGCAAATCTAGAGTCGGTTTTCAGTTTCTTCCATCTTCCTCGCCAGCGCTTCGCAGATTTCGCGCAGATTCTCGCCCTTGATGGTTAGGTGGATCGCCGTGGATAGATTGTCCGTGGATCAAGCATCCCCGCGAGTAAAGGCCGCTATGGTCAAGGCCAACCTCCTTGCCGTCGTCGTCTAGGTATTGGCAGTCCTTCCAGCCTTCCAGATAGAAGTCGAGGGCCGATGCCAGGTCCCTGAAGTAGTAACGCTCATCAACGAGATAGCCCCCTCCGTGGCAAATGTCCACCCAGAATTTCGTAACGTTGTCTTGCATCTCGTCGACGGAAAGGTATTCCTGCGTGCCGTTGACGACGCGCATGTCGGCGCGCTCCCACTGGCCATCGATTTTCGTGTAGTAACGGTCTATGCTCATACGCTCTCCGGTTGGACGCCTGTCTCGACTGCTGGCGGAAACTCGGTGTGGCCTTGTTCCGATGCCTCCGGCTCCGATGAAGCAATTTCGTTCTTTAACGATGTCGCGACGCTCAGAATAGCGTCCACCCACGGTTTCCAAAGACTCCCATACTCGTGTCTTTCGCCGTAATACTCGGACCTGAACGGCGCAAAGATGTCCGGCAACGCCCAATCCCATCCCTGAGCCTGCTGATCACCGTCGAACACCTCCCGGACCATCTCTCCGGCTCGCATCACCCGCTTGCCTGCGTAGCTTGCCCCAGTATCGAAATATTCGATCAGGAAGATGGCCGTCGGAAAGGCCTCGGAGAACCTTCGTCCAGTTCTATGTCTTGTTCTTCGTTGTCGCGGTCCTTAACTTCGGCGATTTCCGGCGAAGTTAGGGGACGCAGGTCATTGAGTTCATCGTTGGATATGCTGTTCATAGGTTTTCCCATATGGCTGGTGCGCTATCGACCAGCCGAGATCGATTTCGATCTACCCGCCTAATACTGTAAATTTCGGAGAATCCGAATTATTGGGTCAGCCTTGTGGTCCCTCACCAAACGATCGGTGTGCTACATGGACGTGGCAGTCCTGGACCGACAATCTGGCCAGTCGGGATCAGTCATCGGTCTCGAAGTGGCAGGATTCGTCGCACGGCGTGGTATGTACCTTAAAAGGCTGCCTTGGCGGATGGGACTCGGCCCGGGGAGTCGCGAACACCGGAAGGCAAAACGCAGCATTAGTCTGTGTGCCGATTGAGATCTGGGGATGCGACTTGAGACTCTGCAGGCTTCGACGGTATCGAGCAACAGAAATCGAAGTTGAATGAGGGCGGCGGCTTCTGGCGTTCCAGAGTTCCGTGGAAATCACTGAACCCGGTGGCTTCACTCTCGATCTATTTCAGCAAAGCTACCATTGACCTGCGTGCGCGTCTTCTCGCTCCCCAACTCCGCATCTGCCAGATAACGCAAAGTGGTTTCCAGAGACTCGTGACCAAGCCACAGTTGAATCGTTCGTGCCGGGACGCCGTTGGCATGGTGCATCGTGGCAAACGTCTTGCGGAACCGATGAAGAATCCAATGCTGACAGCACGGCGCATCCTTGCAGGAAACCGCTTTGCCATTCGGCGTGCCTGTGCAATGACCGCAGTTGAGTCCAGCCGCCAGTGCTCGTTCCTTCAGCATCCTGAGGAAGTGACCCTGCGGATTTCCCTCGGTATTGGGAAAGATCAGCCAGCCATCAGGATGCATCGCCTTGCGCACCTTGAGCAGTTCTACCAGCGAATCAGGAATCGGCACCGTGCGTCCTTCTTTGTCCTTTGGCTTCCAGTTCCACTGGCGTTTCTCCAGCACACTGATAGTCCTCAGTTTGAAGTCAACGTCGGTGTCGCAGGCATGAGCAACTTCATCCTCGCGAAATCCTGTGCCAAGAAAGAATTGCCATATCTGCAACTCTTCGTCCGTCGAGGCGGCGTTGAGCGCACGAAGTTCCTCGACGGAATATGCCTTCACTTTCTTTTCCGTGTATTTGTGCCGCAGCGTCACAGTGACGACACCGTGCGCCCGCAGGAAAGTTACGACTCCGGCTACGCGGTTCGCGACCGTGCGGTCATCCTGTCCGTCTTTCTTCTGCGCTACGACGAACGCGGTGAGGTCACTCTTGTCGATCTGGTCGAGATACTCTTTGGTGCAGGTCTTGCGGAATTCATTCAGGATTAGGTTGTATGCCAACCACGTCTTGTGCGCCCGCGTCGCGGCAACGGTGCTCAGGTAGGTGCCCATCGCATCGTCCACGCTGATCCGTTTTGCACGGGCGGATGCGACAGTGAGACCTGCTGACAGCAGTGCCGCTTCCTTGGTTGCCCTCGCTGCGAGTGCAGCATTCAGGTTGGTGACGTCGAGAGTCTCCCACCGTCGCTTTCCATCGATGGAATAGCGCAGGCAAAAGACGGTGCTATTGGGGTAAAGCTTTTTCTTGTTGGGTTTCCTGTAGGTGCGCTTGCCACCTACAGTCTGCCGAATCCACAGGCTCACGGTCATGACTTCTTCCTCTGAAGCCCAACCCAATACTGAGCATCAGAGAAAAATCATGAATATTGGTAGCCACCTGTGGTAGCCACGCCCCTAAGTGATTGTGATTAAAGGAATGGCGGAGAGAGTGGGATTCGATAATCCCGGAATCTCCATCTCTTGTCCTATCAGGGAGATAGCTAGTAACAGATTGAATAATAAATGGTTAATCCTCGTTGCTCCTCCTAATCGCCGTTGCATGCGTTGCTGCTGAATGCCTGTTTTTCGTGATTTTAGGTATCACTGGTATCACCCACCAATGCCCGATAGCATCCACACCTCGCTGGAATATATTCGCACTATTTTAAGATGCGTAAGCGAACCGAGCGAGGCAGCGATTCGCTCGAAGAAATCGCGTTCCTGACAAGCCCACGGGATGAAAAGAGGTTGGGGGCAACGCCCCGCGGCGAGGTCGAATCGTTTTTATTTCCCGGATGCCCGTCGGTTGACTGCACTACCCATGCTCGCAGCTTCACTCAGGCTGAAATAAAACGTAGCTCCCTTGTTGACCTCCGATTCGGCCCAGACGCGTCCACCGTGCTTTCGGACGATGCGCTGCACCGTGGCCAGCCCCACGCCGGTGCCTTCAAACTCTTCGTCGCTGTGAAGCCGTTGAAATGTTCCGAAAAGCTTGTCGGAGTATTTCGGATTAAATCCCGCGCCGTTGTCCCGAACGAAAAGCACCAGTTGGCCGTCGATTGTCGACTGGTCAACCTCAATGATCGCTGGCTCACGACGGCGGCTATATTTGACGGCATTGGACAGAAGGTTCGCGAATACCTGCTGGATCAGTCCGGGATCGCAATTGACGGAAGGCAGTGCGCCTACACGCCACTCAATTTTCCGGGCGATGGTTTCGGATTCAAGGTCGTGGAGAACGTTCTCAACCAGCGAATTCAATGAGGTCATCTGCAGAGCCATGCTGTGACGATCCAGCCGGGCCAGATTGAGTAAATCGTCGATAATTCGGGCCATTCTCTGGGTGCCTTCCTTAATGCGTTTCAGCAGTTGTTGAGCCTCGGGCACTAACTGAGAGCTATGTTCCTCGATCAACGTGCCGGAAAATCCATTGATATGGCGCAGAGGCGCCCGGAGGTCATGCGAAACTGAGTAGGAGAAGGCTTCCAGTTCGTCATTTGCAGATGCAAGCTGTGCAGTACGCTCGGCCACGCGACGCTCCAGGTCTTCATTCAGTTTCTTGATCTGTTCTTCAGCCCGTTTGCGCTCGACCAGTTCAATCTGCAGCTGCTCGTTGGTCTGGGCGAGTTCGGCAGTGCGCTCGGCTACCCTCACCTCCAAAGTCTCCTTCGCTTGCTGAAGTTCCTGCTGTTTGATCTCGAGTTCCTCATTGATCTGGACGGCACCTTCGTAGGTCGAGATCAGCAAATCAAGAATCTGCTGTTTCTCCGCGGTGATGAAGTGCGACTGCCCGCCAAATTGGAGTTGTACTCCCACCTGCAATCGTTCGGTCTTTCGCAGCTCCACGTTGGTTAAAATATATTCGACTCGCGAAAGCAGGTATTTGTCGTCGTAGGGCTTCCGGATGAAACTGTCCGCACTGCACTCCAAACCCTTGACAATGTCCTGCGGCCTGGAAAGAGACGTTAGTAGGACGACGGGAACATCCTTGAGGGCGGGCAAAGACTTGATCTCCTTGCACAACCTATAACCGTCCATCTCTGGCATCACCACATCGGTGATGATCATCGCAGGCTTGCTTCGGAGCGCCGCAGCAAGCGCTTGTTTACCGTCTCTGGCGACGGTGACGGTATAGCCCCGGGCGCTCAAGTAATGCGTCAACTGCTCGGCCTGGGTTTGGCTGTCTTCCGCGATGAGTATCTCGACTCCGTTGAGGAAACTTCCCCTGCTTTGGCCCATAGATCTCCTGACTCTTTTCTTAGGTCGCAGAAAAATCGTGTCCGGAAAAAACACCGTTGATCTTTGAGGCGCCATCTTGGCTGTCTGTCATTGCCCGCTCGTGGGTGTCCACGCTCTTGGTGGCGAGGCTTGCCAACGCAATGCGAATCTTTTCTGGTGGGAGAACATAGGTTGCCCCGCCCAGTCTTATTGCCTCACCTGGCATTCCATGCACCACGGATGTCTCACGGTCTTGGGCGATGGTCACCGCCCCTTGTTCCTTCATCAACTTCAGCTCCCACGCGCCGTCTTTTCCCATTCCCGTGAGCAGCACACCGACGGCGCTCGGGCCATACGCTTTCGCGACAGAGCGAAACAGACAAGCAACAGATGGCCGGAGTCCGTTCTCGGGCTCGTCTAATCTGAGTTGTACGTGGCCATCTGCGCCCACCGCCATGTGCAATCCGTCGGGAGCCACGTACACATGTCCTGGAAGAACGGATTGACCGTGCGTGGGTATATGAACCGACAAGCTTGAGGATTGAGCCAACCAGTCCACAAGACCTTGGGTGAAACCAGCCGCAATGTGCTGCACAATCAAGACCGGAATAGGAAAGTTACGAGGCAGCGCCGCTAGAATCGTTTGGAGCACCGGCGGCCCGCCGGTTGAAGCTCCAATGGCTACGATCCTAGGTTGCGATTGAGTGGTCTGGAGCCGGATTTCCTTACACAGTGAGGTCTCCGGAACAGCTTCTGCGGGGCGATAGCGCGGCCACCGCCTCACCACCTTCACTTCCGACATCAATTTCACGGTGCGGACTAATTCCGCCGTACTCTGTTGATGGTCCGGATGACCCACGCCCGCGGGCTTCGCTAACACCGCGAGCGCGCCAGATTCTATCGCCCGGAAGGCCTTGGCCGTATCCGTAGCGTCAGCCGCACCACTCACGATAACAATCGGCGTGGGATGGGTTTCCATGATCCGCCGGGTGGCATCGAAGCCGTTCATTCTGGGCATGTGGATATCCATTGTGATGATGTCAGGTCTGAAGCGTTTCACCGCTTCGAGCGCTTCCTCTCCAGTCTCCGCCGTCCCAACAACTTCGATTGCAGGATCAGAGCAGAGAATCTGAACCAGGAACTCGCGCACCGTTGGTGAGTCCTCGACCACCAGAACTCGAATCATTCCTCACTCCCGACTATTTAGATCAACCTGCGAACAACTTCCAGCAGATTGCCTTGATCAAAACTGCTCTTCACGATGTACGCACTGGCCCCGACATCCACTCCGTGTTCCCGGTCTTGGCGAGAGTCTAGCGCCGTCACCAACACCACGGGCAACTGGCCAAGCCTTTTATCAGCCCTGATCCTCGCGGTCAGGTCAAAACCACTCATCCTGGGCATCTCGACATCCGACACCACTAAGTCAAAGGTTTCAGTCGCCAGCACGGCCAAAGCCTCAGTCCCGTCGATCGCGGTTTTCACTTTGTAGCCGGCAAATTCAAGGATGTTCTTCAGCAGTGTCCGCGAGGTGATCGAGTCTTCCGCCACCAGGATGGACTTGGGAGCTTCCTCGGTCTCACGGGCTGCACTTACGGGTGTGATTTTGACTGCGGAATGCATCAAGTCCGCGACGTCGAGCACAGGCAACACCTTGCCGGTTCCGAGGACCGTAGCGCCGGCAATATTGCGCACGCGCGGCAACTGCTTCCCCAAGCTCTTCACCAGGACTTCTCGCTCGTCGAGAATCTCGTCGACGACAAATCCAATTTGCTCACCCGCCCAGGCAAGAACCAGTACGGGTACCTTGCGTTTCGGATCGGCGTCTGTGCTTGTCTGAGTCATTTCCAGGACATCACTCAAGCGAACAACTGAAGCGGCGCGGCCGTTGATCTGAATGGTCTGCCGGTTTTCCGCGCTCTTGATTTCGTCACTGCTCACCCGAAGAACTCTTTGTACGTAGCGAGTTGGAAGCACAAATAAACTCTCCCCCACACGAACCAGGACGCCACGGAATCGGGCGAGAGTTAGCGGCAGAATGAGTCGAAACGTCGTGCCGACGCCGGGTTGAGTTTCAACCGAAACCGCTCCGCCCACCTTTTCCGCTTTTTCGCGCACAATCGCCAGGCCAAGACCGCGCCCTGAGATTTCGGTGATCATCGGGCTGGTGGAAACTCCAGACTTGAAAATGAGCCGCGCGGTGTACTGTTCATCCATTTCCTGACCGTCTTGTTGAGAGACGAGACCCAACTTTACCGACGCCGCCAGCACCTTCTGCACATCAATGCCTGCGCCGTCATCCGAAACGACGATCTCAACCTTGTCCGCGCTTTTGGGAAAGATGGCGATGCGGATGGTTCCCCGCAGCGGCTTTCCTCTTTCTTCCCGGCGCTTTGCGCTCTCGATCCCGTGATCGATGCAATTTCGTACCAGGTGCATGAGAGGGTCTTTCATTTCTTCCAAGATGCGGCGGTCGGTTTCGATCTCGCCTCCCACAATGGTCAGTTCCACGTCCTTCCCACAGTCTCGACTGAGATCACGCACCAGCTTAGGAAAAAATTCGAGCAGGGCGGAAAATGGAAGCATCGACACCCGTTTCACGTCTTCCACAAGATCGTCCACTCTTCGGTCGAGCGCGCGTCGGTCGTATTCGAGATGCTTTGTCAGCGCCGCGACCTTCTGCTTGACTGAGTTTAAGGCGCTCTCATTCCGGTCCAGAAAAGCCGTGACCTTCAAAGTCCGGGACCGGGTAGCCGCGTGTCCGTTTGACGACGGGCTCCGTCCATTGGACCGATGTTCCCCGTCTCCACCAGCCACCGAGGGCAAGGCACGCGCGTGAGGCCGTATCTTCCTCCACTCCGTTTCCCACGAAACCAGCGCATGACTGATTTCACGCAACTCCGTTACCCGTTGGGCCGCTGTCGCCTTGGCCGGAATCAATTCTTCCGCTTGGCGAAGCAGCACGTCGAGCTTGGCCGCCGGAACTCTCAGGGTCTCGGACAATCCTTGCTTTTGGTCCCCGAAGTGTCCCGGCTCAAGAGCGCTCTCGGGCTGGCGAATGGTCGATACGCGGTAACTCGCAGTTTCCGCGGACTGCAATGCTAGCGGCCTGGCTTGTGAGGTGGCCGTAATATTAGGGGCATCGGGAGTTCCCGACCGCTGGAGTGGGCGGGACTCATCGCCTCCCGCGGTTTCAGTGCTGTCGGCGGAAAGCAACAGGCCGAGGTTGTCCACCACTTGATGAAGCTGATCAAAGAGCTCGGGGGATAGCGCTATTTCCTTGGATTTAAGTCGAGCAAATAAGCCTTCCAGGAACTGGCAGGTGCCTTCGATTTTGACCAGATTGACGGCGCGCGCCGCGCCCTTCAGGCTGTGCGCTTCCCGGAACACGGTCTCGATCATCTCCATTTGTTGTTCAGGCGAGGACACTTTCTCCAGTTCGACTAAGCCTGAAGAAATGGCAGTGACGTGTTCCTCCGCCTCGACTCTAAACATCGGGAGAAGCTTTTTGAGAAGCTCTTTGTCTTTAGGTCCCATTTCTACTCTCAGGAGGCATTGGCCGCCATGCTCCGCTCTTTGACATTGACCTTATAGAGCGCCACGAGTTTCTCCAGTTTTCGCCCTAGCTCTCCAATATTCCTTGCCGCCGTTTCTGTCTGTTTAGTGCTGGCCACGTTCTGCGTGCTTGCCGTCTTGATGCTCTCCATGGCTTGCGCCACCTGATCCATTCCGGCCATCTGTTGCTGGCTCGAAGCGGCAATCTGGGTGGCTGCCTGAGCCGCTTCCGCGACGCTTTCTCCAAGCTTCTGCACCGACTCTCCCGCCTGGACGGATTGTTTTACTCCGGCTTCCACCGCTTTGCTGGCTTGCTCGGTCACCATCACGGCAGCGTTGGTGGCTTTTTGAATGTCGTTCAGGATGCCGCGGACTTGAATGGTCGCCTGCTTCGATTGCTCCGCCAGATTCCGCACTTCTTGTGCCACCACGGCGAAGCCTTTACCTTGCTCCCCCGCCTTCGCGGCCTCGATGGATGCGTTCACCGCCAGCAGGTTCGATTGCTCGGCGAGATCGTTGACGGTGAGCATGATTTCTCCAATAGCCTGGCCCTGTTCACTGAGGCGCACGATGCTCTCGGCGATGGATTCCATCTGTTCTCGAATTTGTTTCATCCCTTCGATTGAGTCCGCCGCCGACTTTTTTCCACTCTCCGATACCTGGGCTGCTCGCTGGGCGCTCTCCGACACATATTTCGCTTTCTGGGTCGCGAGCTGCGCTGTCTGTTTCACTTCCTCCACGGTGGTAGTGGTTTCAGCGACTGCGGTTGCGGTCTCGGTGGCGGCGGAAGCTACCTGCGTGGTGGTGGCGACAATCTGCTGGGCGGAAGAAGAGAGAACGCCGATCGACTCCTGCATTTCTCCGATAATTCGCCGCAGCTTCTCCACCATAGTTGCGAAAGCTTTCCCCAGCACATCCTTATCCGACTTGGGTTTGACTTCGACCGTGAGGTCGCCGTCGGAAATCTGTTCGGCCACTTTCGCCATTTGTCCGAGCGAATTCGTCATCTCCGTGAAGGTCGCGGCCAGGACCCCGACTTCATCCCGCCGCCCGTTGGAAGCAAGGCCGACCGACAAGTCCCCGGAGGCGATCTTCTGTGCCGCTGCCGAGACTTCGCGGAGCGGGCCGGCGATATTTCTGGTGAGGAGCACGCCGACCAGACTTAGCAGCGCGAACGAGCATACGCTTCCTAAAATAATGGTCGTCTCGGTCCGGTGCGCGCGGTCTTTCTCTTCCGCGGACCGCGTGGCCAATAGCCCGGTCTCTTCCTCCTGCATCTCACCAACCAGCTTTCGGATGGAGTCCATTAAGGCCTTGCCTTTGTCCGTGACTACCACCTGCTCCGCGGGTGCAAAACCTTTCGTTCGCCGCAGGTCAATGGTTTCCTGCAATTCAGCGAACTTGCCGGACACAAGAGGCTCCAGGGCGGTGAGCCGCTGCTGCTGCATAGGGTTGTCGGAGGTCAGTTCCCGCAGACTCTTCAGTTTCTGGTCCAGCGCGACGCGCGCGCCTTGAAACGGCTCCAGATAGCGTGCTTCGCCGGTAATGATGTACCCGCGCTGGCCGGTCTCAGCATCTTTGAATGCGGACAGTGCTTCGTCGAGTCCGGTGAGTACCTCATGGGTGTGCCGTACCCACTCGGTGGAGTCGATGAGCTTGCTCGTGCTGTCATAAGAAACGGCGCCGACCATCATGAGCGCAGCTAAAGCGAGTCCGAAACCACTCCCAATCTTGCTCCCAATCGACCACTTCATTGCAGTTCTCCCTCTGGCAACTGACGTTCAAGTCGCAATGCTCACTACTTCATTCACCAGGATTTTCTCGTCCGAAAGGATCTTCTCCACGTCAAGAACCACCATCGGATCTTTTGTAATCCCCTTCAGGTACTCGGCGCGGATGCCAGTCAGGGTCGGTAGCGCCGGCTGAAGTTCTTCCAGCGCGATGGACCGCACACCAACAATGGCATCGGCGAGAATGCCAAGTTCCATGTGGTTGGCGTGGACAACGATGACTTTATTCAGGTCGGTCAGACCTTTTTCCGGTAGATCAAACAGCTTCTTGATGTCGATGATGGAAAGAATTTGTCCCCGCACATTGACCAACCCCAGAACAAAAGCCGGGGTACACGGCAGCGGCGTGAATTCGCTGAGCGGATCGATTTCGCGAATATGACACGATTCAATGCCGTAGTGTTCGGGGCCCAGGACAAACTCCACAACTTCGATGACCAGGTGCGCGGACGTTGCTTCGGCTTTGCCACCCGCCGCCAGCAACCGGGCCCGCGTGCGGAGGATTTTCCGCCTCTCTTCCGGGCTGGGAGCGAGTCGTCGTTTCAGAGCGGCATGGGAGGCGTCCAGGCGACGATGAAGCTCCGCCCAGTCGAGCTCAACCTTGCGTTCCACTCCGGGAGCGAGAGCACTCACCGATTCTGGCATTGTGTGTTCTCCCCGCATAGAACTACCGTCTGCTCCGTTCTAGATTCCTGACTTGTTGCAGAACGCGAATACGTGCTTGGCCAGTCTCGGTCGCCGCGACTCCTTGACTAGCGGAAAGGACGATCATCTCTCTCAGTCTGCCGGCAGAAAGGCCCTCGGACTCCGGCACAATGTCTTCTGGTTGATATCGCGCCAAGAGCAACCGGACATTTGCGAAGTGCTTTTCGGATTGCTTCAGCCTTCTCTGCTTCAATGCCAGACTGCCCAGGGCAAAATGACCCAGCATGAATTCCGGTTCCGCGTACACGGTTTGCTTAAATGCGAGGAGTGCCTCCGGCAGGCAACCTTGTTCCTGCAGAATTGTTCCGCGCAGATAATGGGCACGAGCCGCCATCTTGTCGGCTGCAATTGCCTGGTCACACAGCACGAGCGCTGCGGCCAGCTTTCCTTGGTTGGCGCGAGCGCGCGCCAGCAGAAGCGTGGCTGATGCGTGATCTCCGCCATCGGACAAGAGCGCGGAAATCACTCGCTCCATTTCCTCATAGCATCCTTGTTCATAAAGCTCCAAGGCTTGTTCGTAAGAAACTGCCGGTGCCGTTGAATTCTTTGAACGAGCTTCGCTGTGGGAATCTTTCCGAGTCGTCTGCCAGGATGAGATTCGAGTCGGCTCTGGCGCCCCCACGATCCCCTCCGGCAAATGGATGCCAGACCTGCCTTCGGCATACACATGCAGAGCAACCGCCGTTGGTATGCGCTTGGATGACTTCCTATACAAGGTGGCATCGCTGAAACTCACACTTGCGAACTCGGAGAACAGTTCCTGGGACGTTTCTGTGGGGCTCACAATCAACCATCCATCCGTGGCCAAAGAGCGGTGAAGCTGCCGGACAACCTTTCTCATTCCTGCAGGAGTCAGGTACATGAGCACATTCCGGCAGAAAATAACGTCGAGGCCGTCTAGACAGCTTGAAATTGGTGGATAAGCGTCATCCATCAAATTGAGCTGAGCGAAGCTCACCATCTTCTTGATAGGTGGGGTAATGGCCCAACGGCCTTCCTCGACCGTTTCAAAATATTCGCTCCGAACCCCCGGCGGAATCCCGCGGAAGGACCATTCGCCGTAGATTCCCTGGGATGCTTTCAGCAGAGACTTGGAATTCAGATCGGTCGCTAGAATCTCGACGTTCCACTTTTTCAGGCCCATCAACTTGCTGAGCACGATGGCGACAGAATATGGTTCCTCCCCTGTGGCGCAACCTGCGCTCCAGATTCTGATGGCCTTGCCCGCGCCGGCCCGCGCCCGAATCAATTCCGGCACGATGTCTCGTTCAAGAATCTCTAGACTGCGCTTCTCCCGGAAGAAATAAGTCTCGCCCACCGTCAAGCGACTGGCCAACACTTCCAGCTGCCTTTGCGTCAAGTCGGGTGACAACAGCCCTTGGACATAGCGCTCTAAATCGTGCTGACAACCGCATTCCTGGGCCGCGCCGCAGACCCCGCGCTGGAGATCGAGCCAGCGCTCTTTCGGAAAGTGCAGCCCGAGATGACGGGCGACAACGTCGCCGAGTTGCAAAAGCTGCGCCTCTGAAATCTTTTTCGTCATTCTCTTCCCGCCGATTGGACCAACAGGCCGTCCAGTTGCTCCCCTTCCTTCTTCGAGAGAAAGTGCTCAAGGTTATGAATGAATAAAATGCCGTCTTCGAGTCGAGTGATGCCTTCCACGTATTGCGCGCCCGGTACGATCTTTTCCGCCTCTGTAACCTTTTCTGTTGTCCGTTCCAAGACTCCGGTGACAGAGTTCACGACCAGCGCAACCCTCCGTGTAGCCGTGTCTGCCACGATGAACTGGTCGCTCAAACTGGTTTCGCACTCTGGTAAGCCGAACCGCCTTCGCATACTCATAACCGGAATGATGTTTCCCTGAAAGTCGATCACTCCGAGCACAACCTCTGGCGCCTTCGGCAAGGGGGTCACCTCCACCATGCGCACGACCCGCTGGACAGTCGTCAAAGGGAGGGCATACTGCTGCTCGCCCAGGATGAAGGCTACTAGTCGATTCGACATGGTGGGTCTTGCGCTCGCGCTCCCTTCGCGTTACTCCTGCCAAACCACGGATGCGCGGATCGTGCAGTGCCGCTTGCTCTGGTTCTCGTCAAAGCAGAAAGGCTGACCAATTTCTCGCAGTAAATTCTGTCCTGTCTCACGGGCCGCTAGTAATGATTTAATCTGCAATTCGTTCACGGTTCCATGCACGAACGACCAGAGGATGGCCATTCGTGCAGGCGCCGAGACCAAAAAGGCTGAGTTTCCCAAAACAGGAAACCCCTGCGCCAGACGGCTCGATGGTTGCTCGGCGATAGATGCCCCCAGCCCCCCACCAGGAACTAAGACAATGCTGCGAGGAGTGGCTCGGTCTTGTCGAAACGAGCGCAGTACGGGAGCGGGACGCGTAGTCGGTTGCACGCAGAGAGGTGCCGTCCTTTGCGGCCGACTAGCAGCTGCCCTACAGGGAAGGAAGGCGCTGTGTACCCCAACCAATTTTGGACGGCCGTCGACCAGAAGATCACGGGAATCGTGAGAGCGAAGCTCAACCAAAACTTGTCGCGAAACATCGCGACGGAGTGTCCGGCATGGCGATCGTGGTTTCCGTGGGCGCCGGACATCTTGCTGTCGGCATGTGGCTCGGCCGCTTGTCTGTGGCCTTCGTGCGTCATGTGGTCCATTTAAACTTCCAATCCATAAACCGAACGCCGCCGAATTGCGCGCCAGTATTTGTTAGACGTTGAGGGCACAACCGATTGGCCGGGCGAGAGTGATCAGTCTTGCTCAAGGCTTGTAGTCCCGATGACATGCGGCTGCGATCCCCGTCAGAGCCCATGTTCACGATTGCTTCGTTGCCGGCTGTTTTGTCAAAGTGCCATGCCGCAGCGCACGGCGTTTCAGTAAGAAGAAGAAAACTGGGACCAAGATCAACACGTGAATGGTCGATGTGATCATCCCGCCTACGATGGGCGCGGCAATCGGTTTCATGACATCGGATCCGATGCCCGACTCCCAAAGGATCGGCGCAAGACTAAGAATTACGGCGGTCACGGTCATTAACTTGGGACGCAACCGCTGGACCGCGCCTTCGATCGTGGCCTGCTCTACATCCTCGTCGGTTAAAGTCGTACCTGCGGCGAGCCGGTGTTGAAGCGACTCGTGCAAGTAAACCACCATCACCACGCCGGTCTCGACCGCGATACCAAACAGCGCGATGTATCCCACCCAGACAGCAACGCTGAAGTTGTAACCGAGCACCCATTGCAGGATGAGTCCGCCAGACATGGCATAGAGGGTCGGGAAGATCAGCACCGCCGCCTCGGCCGCGGACTTGAAGACCATGTAGAGCAACAGAAAGATGACGAAGAACACGATCGGCAGGATGATTTTCAGTCTCTCTTTGGCGTGAAGTTCGAACTCATATTCGCCCGCCCAGCGATAAGTGTACCCGGCTGGCAAATCCAGCTTGCTACGCAACAACTTGTCTGCCTGGTTCACGAACCCGCCGTAGTCTTTTGTTTTCAAATCGAGGTAGACGTAGCCGGTGAGCGCGCCGTCTTCATCGCGAATCATCGCCGGTCCCCGCGAAAAGGAAAGGCGCGCTACTTCGCTGATGGGAATCTGCGCTCCTGAAGGCGTACCAACGAGAGCCCGGCCTAACGCCTCGGGATCGTCCCGAAAATCGCGCTCGTAGCGGACATTGATCGGAAAACGCTGGCGGCCTTCGATATTCTGAGCGATATTTGCGCCGCCGATAGCAGAGGTAATGACCCGCTGAACGTCTCCCACGGTTAGCCCGTACCGAGCAGCTTCCGGTCGATTCACCTCTACGTTCAGGTAAAAGCCTTGCGACACTCGCTCCGCGAATACCGAATTGGTCGCTGGTATGCCGGTAAGAATCTGTTGCATTCGTGAACCGATATCCTGAATCTGCGCCAGATCCGGCCCTTGGATCTTCAGACCAAGCGGGGTTTTGATGCCCGTGAGTTCCATGTCCAGCCGGTTTCGCACCGGCATCGTCCACGTGTTGGTGAGACCGGGGAATTGGAGGTTGGCATCCATTTTCGCGATCAGTTTTTCATACGTAATACCCGGTGGCCACTTCTCCTGGGGCTTCAACATGATAGTGGTGTCGTACATATCGAGAGGCGCATTGTCAGTGGCGCTGTCGGAACGGCCCACGGTGCCGAATACGCTTTCCACCTCCGGAAAGGAGCGGATAATACGGTCCTGCTCCTGCATCAGCAGGCTCGCCTGCTGAATGGAAATCCCCGGCAGTGCCGTCGGCATGTACAGGGCTGATCCCTCGTACAACGCTGGCATGAATTGGCTGCCTAGTTTGAAATACAACGGAATGGTCACCGCCAGAAAGATCAGATTGATCACGATTAGCAGTTTCCAGTGCCGCAAACACCAGCGTAGTACGGGGAGATAAATCGCTTGAGTGATCCGGGCCGCAGGGTTTTGCGATTCAGGACGCAAGCGGCCCCGAATGAACAACGGCATCAACACGGGCACCAGTGTGATCGAAAGTATCGAGGAAAACGCCAACGCCGATGTCTTGGTCCAGGCAAGAGGGCGGAACATGCGCCCCTCCTGTGCTTCCAGCAAGAAAACGGGCAAGAACGACACTAGGATGATAATCAGCGAATAGAATAACGCGGGGCCAACCTGCTTTGCCGATCGCACCAATATAGATCTGCGTTCCTGGGAGCTGAGTTTGTCGGTATGTTCGCCGGCGCTTAGGCCGCTACGTTCCGCCAGATGCTTGTAACCGTTCTCGACCATCACGATCGCGGCATCGATCAACACCCCAATCCCCAAAGCCAGTCCGCCCAACGACATCACGTTGGAACTCACGTTCAGGTAGTACATCGGGATGAAGGCAGCCAGCACCGCGATCGGCAGCGTGATAATAGGCACCAACGCCGAACGCAGATGGAACAGGAAGGCAATGCATACGAAGCTGACGATGATGGCTTCCAGGATCAGATCCCGCTTCAGAGTTTTGATCGATTCATTGATCAGCCATGAGCGATCGTAACCGGTCACGATTTCAACTCCAGGAGGCAGTGAAGGTGCAATCTCACGCAGTTTGGCTTTCACACCAGTGATCACGTCAAGCGCGTTCAAACCGAATCGCATGACGACAATCCCGCCAACGGTCTCCCCTTCGCCCTGCCAATCGGCAGCCCCGCGACGTACCTCCGGCCCGAAATCGACGCTGCCCAGATCGCGTAGCAGCACGGACGTTCCATTTTTTGTCGCGACGGGAACGTTCTCCAGGTCTGTGACTGACCGCAGGTAGCCAAGACCTCTCACCATGTACTCTGCGCCGTTCATCTCCAGAACATTGCCGCCAACTTCGTTAGTACTGTCGCGCACGCGCTCGATTACGGTAGAGACCGGAATGCCATATGAGAACAGCTTGTTGGGATCGAGCTTCACCTGGTATTGCCGGACGTAACCGCCGATGGTCGCCACTTCGGCCACACCGGGGACGGTTTCCAGCTGGTAGCGGAGATACCAGTCTTGCAGAGCTCGTAAGTCAGCCAGGCTCTTGGTGTGAGTTCGATCAATGACCGCGTATTCATAAACCCAACCGGCTCCGGTGGCATCGGGCCCGATGGCGGGATGAACGTCCGCTGGCAACCGTCCCCCGATCTGCTGCAGATATTCCGTGACCCGCGAACGCGCCCAGTAAAGATCAGTTCCGTCTTCAAATACGACGAAAACGTACGAGTCACCGAACATGGTCTGCGCACGTACAGATTTAACGTGAGGTGCTGCCAGCAACGTGGTGACAATTGGGTAAGTAACTTGGTCCTCGATTACATTGGGCGGCTCGCCCGGCCATTCGGTGTGAATGACCACCTGCACATCGCTGATATCGGGAAGTGCATCCAGCGGGATGTGACGCAGGCTCCAAACACCAGCTATCGTTAGCAGCACGACCCCGGTAAACACCAAGAAACGATTCTGCTCACACCACTCAATAATTCGGGAGATCACTACATGCCTCCCGTGACGCTCACGCTGAGCTGCTTGCTGGCAATCGTCTGACTGCCGCGTTTCGCCACGACCGTGACTTGCCAGGTCCCGCTGGTTTCGAGATTCAGCGGGCCTTCGTAAACGCCATCCCCTTTTTCGCGGAGCGTGGCTACGCTTCGCACAGCGGCCATACCCATTGCCGGCATTGCCGCCATGAAGAAGGTCGCGGTCACTTCCGCTCCGACGACGGGTTTGCCGTCCGCACTAGAGAGCTTCACTCGTACCGAATTCGCTCCTTTATGGGGCGGTGACGGATCAGTGCTTAAATCGACAGCAATGCGCTCGGCCGGTCCATTCGTCGCCGCCGCCGCTCCTGCACCCGGCGGAGGAGGCGTGAACGACCCTATCGCTGCCTGCAGCTGCGATTCTGAATCCACAAGGAAATTGGCGGAGCTGACAATACGTTCGCCCACCTTCAAACCCTTCAGGACGACTACGTGATCATCCAGCCGTGGCCCGACCTCAATCTCACGTGGTTCGAGATAACCATCGCCGCGGTCGATAAAGGCCACTTCTTGCGTGCCGGAATGCAGGACGCCAGAAGCAGGAATGACAAGTTGACGGCCAAGTGGAACCGCAATACTGACGTTGACGTACATGCCAGGCTTGAGAGCGATTCCCGGGTTGTTGAAAACGAAGCGCACGGGCAGAGTGCGCGTCGTGACGTCGACCTCAGGCAGGACTTGATCAATGCGTCCTTTGAACGTACGTCCTGGATAGGCATCAACCGTTACCGTGGCCGGCATTCCTCGCTTCAGCGTGCCGACGCCGGTCTGAAAAACGTTGGCGTTTACCCACACTGTCGAAAGGTCTGCGATGGTGTAGAGCTTAGTTTCCGGTTGCACGTATTGATTGGGAAGTGCGTTGAATTCGGTGATATAGCCGGACGCAGAGGAATCAATGCTTACATCATGCTGCACTGTGCCTGTCTGCTCCAGCCTCGCGATCTCGCTCGGCGGCACGCCAAATTGGCGCAAACGATCGGCAGCAGCCTGAAGAAGCCAATCGCTCTCGTGCGATGCAGTCCCATGCCCGTCGCCCGCGAAAGCCTGCTGGTTTTGCTTGGCCAGTAGATACTCTTGCTCGGTACTGACCAAGTCCGGGCTGTAGATTGTGAACAACGGCTGTCCCTTTCGTACGAACTGGTATGTGGCGTTGGCAAAAACCTTCTGGATCCAGCCTGGGAATCGGGTTTGCACATAGGCGAGCTGCCTCTGATTCATATCCACATTGCCCGGCACCCGCATCTCGTTGCTTACATTTCGCATCTCAACCAGCGCAGTCTTCAAGCCAATCGCCTGCATGCGCTGCGGAGACAGTTGCACTGGAGTGAGAGACGCTGATGAACCCGAAGAAGGGACTGTGCTGGCCACCGGCCGCTCCGGAACATCAGGGCCTTTGGCCATGATAGGGCTGGAGTTCTCGCCCCCCGTCGCAAAGTAACGGCGACCCCAGATGACATACGCAAGCGTGCCTGCCAACACGAGGCAAATCACTGCGCTAATTGCAAAAGCTTGCTTATAAGTGCGTTCACTCATTTCGTCACCTCCGGAGTATTGGGTACTCCTGTCCTGTCAATTGGCGCTCCGACCGCAAATTCCAAGTTGGTGAATCGCGTTTCGAAGTCCGCCATGGCCTGGAAGTAAGCGAGGTCGATATCCACAACCGTCATCTGGCTATCGAGCAGATTGAGAAAGTCCGTGCGGTCATTTTCGTAGGCTATGACCGTCGAGCGCAGAGTGGCCTCAGCTTGCGGCTGCAGCAAACTCTGATAAAGGTCCGCAAACCTTTTCGCAGACCGCACCTGTGCCAGCGCTTCCTGAATTTGACCAAAAGCAGAGTTCTCCAAAGCGGCAAGCTCGGCATCTTGCTCGCTGACCACACCCTTGGCCTCAGAGATTTCGGCGTCATGCTTGCGCCGGTTCAACCAGGGCAGGTTGATCGAGCCTTCCACCATGTAGTCGTTGCGGTAATTCGAGCCACTCGGCATGAGCATGTAACCCGCTGAAACGGTCATATCGGGGGTGTAACTTTTGCCTGCCAGCGCTTGCTGCTGATGGCTCTTCTCCAGGGCGGCTTGCGCCTGGGCCAGGTCGGGCCGCGAGGCAAGCGCCAACTTCTCCAGTGCTTCCGTCGCCGGCAAGTGCTGTGGAATGCCGTAGTCTCCTCGTATATTCATGGGCTCGGCGGGGTCGTGACCCAGGAGCGTATTCAGGCGAGCGCGGGCGACTTCGGCGTCCTGCTCGAAGTGAATCATGTGCTCGGCCAGGCGGGTAAGTTCCACTTGTGCCTTCAGGATGTCCTGCTGGGGCACCTTGCCCACCGTGTATTTGATCCGGGCCGCCTCCACTGCCTGCCGGGCGATGGCTACGTGCCCGTCGTGGATGCGAAGCTCATCTTGAGTGCGCAGGAGATCGTAGAATGCTTTGCGCACCCGCACCCGAACATCGAGCCGCATGTTATCGAGCGCCGCCTTGGCTTCGGCGACATCGCTTCGAGCAATGTCGGCGCGTAACCCACGTTTTCCGAATCCCGGAAACGTCTGGCTCACCATGAACATGTTTTGGGCTGCGTTGTAATCCCAAGGGCGGTGCAAAGGTACTCCCCAGCCTCGATACATCAATAAGGGATCATCGAGTGCGCCAACCGTGGGTACGTGGGCTTCAATGACAGCTAACCGCCGAACCGCGACCCGAATGTCCGGATTGCCGACCAGCGCCATCCGCTCAATGTCGTCAAGCGTGAAGGCGGGTCCCGATGGGGCTGAATGCTCGTGTTGCGGCAACAACGCATTTGCAGCGGGAAACGGGTCCTGGGCTGCAGCGCTCATCATGCACGCGCACACTAAGACCAGTGCGTATGGAACTCTCATAATTCTCTCCGTCAGTAGAAATACACTTCGGGCTTTGGCCCAAAAACAAACAAGTAAGACGGAGAACTGCCTAGACCCTCAGGACAGTGGTTTTAGGTAAGTATTCGTTTGGTGGATGGTCTGAAGTGTTGTTGTGAAACCGGTTCGAGCACGGCGGCGACATCGGAACAGGAAGAGCCACAACTACTTGCAATAATGGACGAGCTTGCTGGTTGTGTGTCACAACCATTGTTGTGCCCGGTCGAACTTCCGTTTTACAACAAGAGTGCGACTGCGGCATGTTCGCCGATCCGCACATCTGGGCCATATGCTTGCAGCATTCCATCTCTGGAGCTGTCATCGCTCTGTCTGGGATCATGCACGCCAACAGCGGCGCAGCAGTCCAGCAGATCACCAGGAAGACGACGGCCATAGTGCCGAAACGTCGCATACTGTGAGTCTAGGCCGGCAGTGTGTCCGACGCAAGTGATCCCAATCACAGTGCTAAGTGACCTTAGTCTTCCGACTCCTGACGCGCAAAACCCAATACTGCTTCCACAAAAAGAGATGCGAAATGAGCTAACGGACCGAATCGAGGGACAAGCTTTGGCATTTCCATCGGAATCACTGCACGATATCCGGCAGTCTCCAGTCCTCAGGTGCGAATTCTCCCTCTAGGGAAGAGGTCCTATTCCGAGATCGAAGATGCGTCGCGCATGCTCGACACCTTTCGTGAAGAACTAATAGGGGCACATTTCTATAGGGAGAGCTAAGAAAATGCAGGAAGTCGAAGTCTATTCGATGATTGGCACAGAAGGTTTCACACGATTGGTCGCCGCCTTCTATCGACAAGTCCCGCAAGACGACCTTCTGGGGCCCATGTACCCGGCTACGGATCTTCCAGGTGCCGAGCAGCGCCTCCGAGATTTCCTGATCGGCCGGTTCGGAGGGCCGCAGACTTACATCGAACAAAGAGGCCATCCACGGCTCCGCGCGCGGCATTCTCCGTTCCACATAAATCAGGCTGCCCGCGACCGATGGATGCGTTTGATGAATAGTGCTTTTAGGGAAGCTGCGCTGCCGGCAGAAGCCGAGCAAGTCCTTCGGAAATTCCTCGACGGAATGTCAAGCTTTATGATCAATCGGGCAGAGCCTTGAGTCCGCCGGCGCAACCCGACGCACCCGGCTGCCCAGGCGCAAAGGAATTTCTTAAAACAATCCTCGTAGGTGATTCAAGCATTTCTTTCATTCCACCCTGCAGAAACAATAAAGAAACTGTTGGATTGTATCGAACGGTGTGCGATGCAGTTCCTTGGAGTGTCCCAACAGGCGGAAACGAACGCCGAACTCCCGGTGCAAGGACTCTGCGTCGTAGCGAACGACGTCCAGGCCGCTGCATTTCGTGGGACCTTCAGGCCCGAAGGTGCTGACGATCACATGTCCTCCGAACTTGACCGCGTTGGCGACTTGGCGTACATACGCAAGGCGCTCTTCTGACCCTGTCAGAAAGTGGAACACTGCACGGTCGTGCCACACATCATAGGCGCCGGACTCCAGTTTCGCTTTCGTGATGTCAGCGACAAGCCAATGGATCTGATCCGAGGCTAACCCCAGCCGCCTCTTGTTCACATTGACGGCAGTCTGCGAAATATCAAGGACACTGATGTTCTGGTATCCGCGAGCAAGTAGGTCGTCGACGAGAGTGGATTCCCCACCGCCGATGTCAATGATCGCCGCCGAGAAGTCAGGTGCCGCCCGCTCTATCAGCTCAAGGGAAGTTTCAAGGTGCGGACAGTACCAGCTAACCGCGTCCGCGGCCTTCTTGCCGTAAATATTCTCCCAATGGCTTTGCGCATCCATAGTCGCTCCGCTGATAAACTTCTTGCTAATCATAAGCCAATCGGAAACGCCGCGGCGGCGAAACCTGTCCGATGGCTTTAACGTCGCGTCGCTCAGGTTGATGGCAGCAGTAACGTGGCAGCTCGGTCGAGCGACCCTTATTGACGTTTTCAATTGTTTGGCTGTCATCCCTGATCGCCCTGTTGCAGTTTCGCTTGAATTCCGCATGGCTGGTGAAAGCCGGGTCGATTGGTGGGGCTGATCACAGCTGCGGAATTATGCCTTTGACAAACCCATCAGTCTGGCGGGGCTCTGTAAGCGCATGAAGCAGGTATCCTATAGGAAACAACGTGAGACCAAGGACTGCGCAGGATTTCGCGCAACTGGTCTTCGGCCACGGGAATGCACTTGCAGATCGTTCGCTTAACCTCTTCTTCAAATTCCGGCACGACCGCTTTCAGCAGCGACTGGCAAAGACCCGAGCAGCTTCCACAGCCCGTAGAGGCGCGCGTGCACTCTTTGAGCTGCGCCAACGTATTCACACCTCTTTCGTGAATCGCCTGAATGATCGTGCCTTTGGTTACTCCCATGCATCCACAGACCGTTTCACTATCTGCCATCTGAGCGATATCGATGCCGGTGTCCTCCGTCGGTGCGGGGAACAACAGTTGGCGGCGAAGTGGCACCAGATCCTTCGCGGTTCGCAACCAGTCCATGTAGCGATGGCTGTCGGCTGTGTCACCGACAAGAATGACCCCGACGAGTTTGCCCCCCTTCAGAGTCAGCTTCCGGTAGATGCCGAGGGCCGGATCCTCGTAACGGATCACCTCCGAGCCGTCGAGCTTGTCGCCGATTTCTCCTGCGGAAAAGACATCGACGCCCATGATCTTCAGCTTCGCAGCCTGCACGCTGCCTTGATACTTCGGACCTTTATTTCCGGTGATGGTCGCGGCCAGAACTTTCCCCTGCTCGATGAGAGGCGCAACCAGGCCGTAGCAGATGCCGTTGTGTTGCACGCATTCGCCGACAGCAAAAATGTCAGGATGCGATGTTTCCATGTAGTCGTTGACCACAATGCCGCGCTTGACTTCGAGTCCGGCTTCGTGGCCGAGTCCGACGTTGGGACGAATGCCCGCGGCGATGACAACCATGTCGGCAGGAATGCTGCCGCCGCCCTTGAATTGAACGCCCTCCACTTTCCCATTGCCGAGGATCGCGGTGGTGCTGAGGCCAAGTAACACGGTGATTCCCATCTCATTCATCTTGGCCGCGAGGTAACCGCCGCCCGTCGGGTCCAACTGGCGCTCCATCAGCGTGTCCATCAAATGGACGACTGTCACTTCGCACCCTTGCACTTGCAGCCCGCGAGCTGCTTCTAATCCAAGCAGGCCGCCTCCGATTACGACGGCCTTGGTCCCTGGGCGGCAGCGTTCCAACAGCGCGCGTGTGTCATCGAGATTGCGGAAAACAAAGACACCTTCCTTTTTCACTTCTTCGATTGAGGGAATAAGCGGGTTGCTCCCGGTCGCCAAAAGGAGCTTATCGAACGAAGTCACGCTTCCGTCGTCGCCGGTCACGGTCTTAGATTGGGAATCGACACCAGTGATGCGGACTCCGAGGCGGAGATCAATACCGTTCTTCTGGTACCAATCGAGGCCGTTCAGGACAATGTCGTCACTTGCTTTTTCTCCCGCCAGTACCGACGAGAGCAGAATGCGGTTATAGTTGACGTGAGTCTCGTCGCCGAAGATCGTGATGTCGAACTTGGGCGAGTGGCGCAGGATCTGCTCCACGCAGGCAACGCCGGCCATTCCATTTCCTACGACCACCAGCTTTTTCACGAGATCACCTCCACCGAAAGCGCCTTTTTCCGCAACGTATCTTCGCCGCGCCGTATTTTTGGAGAAACGCTCAATTGAACGGATACGGCGCACTGCTTGTAGTTCGGCTCGCGCGAAATCGGATCAAACGCGCTCTGCGTGACTTGGTTTGCATTGGTTTCTGCGAAGTGAAACGGCATAAATACCTGGCCGGGCGCAACAATTTCCGTGACCCGCAACTCAACGTTCCGAACCCGGCCTCGTCGCGAAATAACATCCACATAATCATGAGGTTTCAATCGCAAAGCCTGGGCGTCGCGCGTATTCATTTCCAGCCAGGCGTTCGGCGACATTCGTTCGAGGATCGGTACCTGAGATGTCTTCGTGCGGGTATGCCAGTGCTCGACCGTCCGGCCTGTATTGAGCACGAATGGAAATTGCTGGTTTGGTTGCTCAGGGAATGGCGTCCATTCGATGCAGAACAGCTTGGCCTTGCCGTCCTCCGTGGGGAAACGCCCGTCTGCGTAAAGCCGGGTCGTGCTTACTTCTGTCGTTCCTTCCGGATACGGCCACTGAATTCCGTTGTGCTCCTCGATCAGGCTGTAGCTCAACCCAGAGTAGTCACACAGCCGCCCCTTCGACACGCGCTTCCATTCTTCGAACGCGTGCTCGGGACGCGTCCATCCCGGAAACAGCTCCTCGCGGCATCCAAGCTTGTCCGCCAGCGCGAGGAAGATATCGAAATCGGGCTTCGCTTCACCCGGCGGGTTGACCGCGCGATTCACCTTGCTGACGCGCCGTTCGGAGTTCGTGTAGGTCCCCTCCTTCTCACCCCAGATGGCGGCTGGTAAGACGAGATGAGCAATCTCCGTGGTTGGCGTGGGATGAAATCCATCCTGCACCACCAGGAAATCCAGTGTTTCCACGCCTTGCTTCAGGACGTCGAGATTCGGGAACGAAACGATTGGATTGGTTGCAATGATCCAAAGTGCACGAATCTTCTTGCCGACGGCGGCCTCGACGATATCGGGATAGGCCAAGCCTCTAGTGATCGGAATACGATCCGAATCGATCTTCCACAAGTGCGCCAACTGTTCTCTATGCTCGGCGTTTTCAAATTTCCGGTATCCTGGCAAACTCGACGTGAAGCCCGCCTCGCGCGTGCCCATCGCATTGCACTGTCCGGTGATCGAAAACGGTGAAGCGCCGGCGCGACCGATATTTCCAGTAATTAGCGCAAGATTGTTGATCGCATTCACCGTTTCCGCGCCTTGCGTACTGTGGTTTACCCCCATCGTCCATCCGATGAAGGCCGCCCGCGCACTTCCGTAGAGGTCCGCGGTTTTGATGATCAGGTCTTCACTTAATCCCGTAATCTGTGCAACGTACGCGGGAGTATATTTCTCGACGAAACGTGCGAGGTCCGCGAATCCGCTGGTATGTTTCGCGATGTATTCGCAGTCAATCTGCCCCGTGCGAATCAGCAAATGGATCAACCCATTCAGCAAAGCAATATCGGACCGTGGCTTCAGCGGCAGGAACAGATCAGCCATCATTGCGGTCTTGGTGACTCGCGGATCGGCGACGATCAGAGTCTTCCTGGGATTGGCGTCCAGATGTTGGCAAAGAATCGGATGGTTATCGGCGATGTTGGCGCCAATCAGAAAGATGACATCCGCTTTCTGCAGATCCTCATAGGCGCCGGGCGGTCCATCGCTGCCGAACGACCGCTTGTAGCCAGAGACAGCGCTGGCCATGCACAACGTCGTGTTTCCGTCGTAGTTCTTTGTGCCGAACCCGAGTTGAACGAGTTTTCCCAGCGCATAGAACTCTTCGGTGACCAACTGTCCGGTGCTGATCACGCCTAGAGCATCGCGGCCGTACTGTTCCTGTGTGGCTTGAAGCTTCTCGATCATCGTCTGGAGAGCTTCGTCCCAACTCACCGGAACCAGCTTGCCGTTTTTCCTGAGAAGCGGGTACTTTGCCCGGTTCGGAGCTTCGAGCGTGTAATGCTCGGAAAGGCCCTTGGGACAAAGCTTTCCCAGATTCACCGGATGATTCTCGTTGCCGCGGACGCTGACGGCGCGGCCATCCTTGACGCCAATCGACATTCCACAACCGACCGAACAATATCCGCAGGTCGTGGATACCCAGTGGTCTGGGATCTTCTGCTCCGAAGTGTGGCCGTACCGAGGATCCTCGCCATACGCATATTTCTCCGCGAGAATGTCCAAACCGAGCTTTCGCTTCAGATTCATGCCACCCGCTCCTGAGCCGCGAGATACGGGGCAGCCATGTTTTTCGGCACCACGCTGACATAGAAGAGATAACGGCCGAGGATCTCACCGGCCAAAGCGACAGGCAGAGCCGCGAACCGCGCAAGATAAGAACCGGACAGCGGCAGGGCGAAGCCGCCGACGAGCAAAAGAGCACTTCGCAGCAGCAACGGACGCGCCAGTTTCGTAGACAGTAGCCTTGCGGAGGCTTGCAGCTCGAATGAGTCCGAAGCGTTAAGCCACAGAAACCGCAGCGCTTGGTTTAGTAACTGTGCAGAAGCCGCCGCTACACCAATCAGCATCAGCAGACGTCCTTGGGAGGCTCCAATGGCGCCGGCGAACAACGGCCCAAGTAGTGCCCCGGTCAGAAAGAAATCAGAGATCGTGAACTTCGTATTCCAGGACGGGCGCGCCGGCACGAGATAAATGAAAGCGCTCGCCGTAATGCCGGCGGCTCCGAAGATTGCTGTCACACCGCCCAACTCAAGGCTCAATGGCAAACCCAACCAGAGTGTTGCGGCATAGAGGCCAGCCATCCCGGAAAAACAGCTGAAGAGAAGAACCTCGCGGCTGAGCCACGAGCGCTTCCACATCTTCAGGGCGCGGTAGGCATGAATCGGACGCCCCAGATGCGAGGTGGATGATGCCAGCGCGAGTCCGCCCAGGATGAGTGATCCTAAAGCGGCGACCCCAAGGCGTGCGTTCGCTCCCACCAGCTGCAAGAGCCAGATCGTAGCGAAGGCCCCCACAGACAGCTGGGTCAGAACTGTCATGACTACAAGCGGCCAATGCGGCGCTTCGGGCCGGACGCGCCAGTAGTCCGCTTTCCTGATATCCGGTGGGAGCTTGTCTGGAAGCGTGATGCGAGTCGTGGAAATACTGTCGTCGGCGGAAGGCAGCCCCGGTGCATTGGCGCTACCCGAATATTCCCGCCTCCACTCCTCGGTCTTCACGACCTCGATGCGGATAGCACCTTCTGGACAAGCGTTGACGCATGCTGGCTCCCGGCCTTCTGTGAGCCGCCCATAGCACATATCGCACTTGCCGACGACGCCTCGCTCGGCGTTGTATTGCGGCACGCCGTAGGAGCAATTCCAAGTGCAGTACTGACAGCCAATGCAAGTGTCGGCGCTGTGTTGAACGATGCCTGTGAGTGTATCTTTCGTGTAAGCCTCGACCGGACAGCCAATCAGGCATGACGGCTCCAGGCAGTGGTTACAGCCCATCGATAAGTACAAGCGAAGAGTATCTGGATACCAACCGCCCTCGATCTCTCCAACTCGGCGCCAATTGATTTCCGCCGGGTTTCCATTCTGCTCATTGCAAGCCACCACGCAGCACTTGCAACCGATGCACTGCGTCATGTCAAAGTGAAAGCGATACTGTTCGCCTGGTTCCGGAAGGCGCTGGGGAATTCTGGGGACGGCTGCCAGTGGTTCGATTTCGTACAGGGGCTGTTGGGCCGATTGCTGCCATTGCTGGCTCAAGACAAACCGGACCCCATCGTTTTCCGCCCGTTCGATGAGAGGTAAGGACATCGTTTCCCCAGTCGTTTGCTGACCCCACGTCAGCCTTCCAGAGTGCGCAGTGCTCTCAGTCAGTCGCTGGGGAATTTCGACGGACAAACGCCGCGATCGTCCCTGCCGGTTTGACCTGAGGGCAGATGGATACGACGCGGTATCCGGGGTGCCGAACTATCGGGAATCGCTGCGCTTGGACCTCAACCTGGAGGTGAACGCTTGACTCAATCTTCAAGAGCAAAATGCACGCTGTATTGCTGGGCACTCTAACGGTGCAGGAATCGAGCCGGAAATCAAAAAAATCTATCGGTGCGATTATCCAGAACGCAACACCGAAATCCCTTGAGATTTGCGCCTGAGGATCCTTTCCTCAGAGCTGCGGAGCTGATTCTCTTATGCAAACGATTCGTTCTTTGCATTTGTCCTCCATGGGTTTCGTCGGCTATCTAAAGAAGTGGGTGTTCCGGCTTCGGGGAGGGATGTGGACAAAGCGCTGTCACGTCTGTTGGGAGAAACGACTCCTCTTTTCCCCATATTTTTGAAACTGACCAAGCGCCGTTGCCTAGTGGTGGGCGCAGGGAAAACCGCAGAAGAGAAGATACCTGCGCTCCTTCGATGTGGGGCGACCGTCATTGTTGTTGCCCCGGCGGCGACTCGAACGATTAAGGCGTGGGCGGCTGGCGACAAGATCATTTGGCAACAGCGCCGCTTCGAAGTCAGCGATTTAGACAGAATCTTCCTCGTGGTTGTGGCCACACCTGTGAAGACCCTCAACAAAATGGTGAATGAAGAAGCGCAACGGCGTCAGATTCTGTGCAACGTCGTTCGCGATCGACCGCTCTGCAATTTCTATTACCCCGCTGTAGTGCGACGTGGTCCGCTTCAAATCGCGATTTCAACCGCCGGTCATAGTGGGGCCCTCGCTCAGCGACTGCGCAAGCAGATGGAAACCCAATTCGGTCCGGAATGGGAACGATGGTTGCGATGGCTTGGGGAAGCTCGAACTTCCCTCTACGAGGATCCTATTTCGCCAAAGCGGCGCCGCACAATGTTGCATCGGTTGGCAAGCCAAAAGAAACAGGTGGAATTTTTCGATCGCTTGGGCGTCGCGATCGATGGTGGCGAACAAAAAACCAGAAAATAGCAGCATCACACCTGCATAGCTAACGGAGCTTGAGGCGAAACGGCTGAAGTTTTCTCGCTTTATTCCTGCGGGTGGGGGGACGATAGCTTGGATCTCTCTCCTGGAATGGCATGAGGTGGTGGCATCCACAATGAGCAGATCGGCCTTGCTCGGCAGCACGTTTGCGGGGTAGCAGCATCGTAGCGCGTGTGAATGGTCTTGAGATCGTTCGGCGTAGTTGTCGAACCTGCGTCAATCAGAACCACTCTCAGGTCACGCCGAAGCAAGTACCTCAGCGTCTCAGCGGCTCCACGAGTCGCCAGCGAGCCGAAGCCGGGCGTATCCACAAACACGATGCCATCTCCAGCCTTGGCGAGGACATCTGAAGCATGAATGCGCGGGCGCCATTCAGATTTGCTGAAGTAACTGAATACTCGAAGACCGAACTGTATTAGGATTCAAGCAATTGTGAGAATATCCGACATGCAAACAGACGCTGTGCATTTTCCGACGACCCCGATTGCCCTAAAGATGGCGGTCTCGATAGGCATCGGAATGCTAGCGGGAATGGAACGTGAATGGTCCAACAAGGACGTAGGGATCAGGACCTTCGCCATCGTTGCCTTGTTGGGCATGATCGCTTCCGTCATCGGTCTGAACGTTGCTATTGCAGCACTCGTCGGTGTGTTCCTGCTGGTTGCGGCCATGAACACCCGCAGTATTCTTGCTGACCGGTCGTTGGAGATCACTACTTCTGCAGCACTTCTTGTGAACTACCTGCTCGGTGTTCTCGTCGGTCTTGGTCATATCTTCACTCCGGTCGCGGGAGCCATCGTAATGACGATGCTCCTTGCGTGGAAGACGGAACTCAGCCGTTTTGCTGGGGGTCTGCAGCCTTCGGAAATCCGGAGCGCCGTGCTGCTCGGCTTAATCGGTTTTGTGATCTATCCCGTTCTCCCCAATCGCTACATCGATCCGTGGCAATTGTTCAATCCTAGCGATGCCTGGATCAGCGTCATTGCAATTGCCGGGATCGGATTTGTGAACTACGTGTTTCTCCGGATCTACAGTACCCGTGGCCTTTATCTGGGCGCGCTCTTCGGAGGTTTAGTAAACAGCAGCGCGACCGTCGCCGAATTGGCTACCAGAGCCCAGGAAACAGGAATGGCCGCACAAGCAACGACCCTTTGCCTAATCACAACCGTCGCCATGTTCGCGAGAAATCTGGCCCTTGCAACCCTTTTCTCACCGCGGTCGCTCAGTGCAACCTTGGTGCCGCTCCTTGCCATGACAGTTGTTGCTGGTTTATGGATGTGGCGTGACCATGCCATTCAGGAGAAGGTTACTGGCACCTTGACACTCACGTCGCCCATCTCACTGACTAAGGTTTTGTGGTTCGGAGTGTTGTTCATCGCCATTCAGATTATTGGGAGTCTTCTCACACGAGCATTCGGGAGTTATGGGATGTTTGCCACGGGCATCTTTGGAGGCCTGGTAAGCAGCGCAAGCACGACCGCTGCCGCAACGACTATGGCGATGCACGGAAAAATCAGCGCTTCGCTTGCCGGTAGCACGACCGTGCTCACGTCCTTAACCAGCGCTGCCGTCAATCTCCCGATCGTCTGGCGGGCGACCAAGAACAGCACCGTCATCAGAAGATTGACCCTGGAGATGGCAACTGTAGTCTCCGTGGGAATCGCGGCCGTCATGGTTGACCGGATTTTCCAATTCTCCGAATTGCTGGTACGGAAATGAGAGGCTCGCTCCAACTGTGCTCTGACGCCAATTCAGCGGCTTCGAACCGCCGACAGCAGAGTCGAACTTCTTCAATTCAGACCTGTCATGTCGATCCGAATACAAAGCCTGTAGGTAGCCTTCCCGTGTTCTGACAAATCGCAGACCTCACCTTTACCTACGTCGCGGTAGTGACTTCCGGTCGCGACGGCGAGAACGCTGTTGGCTGGCGGAAGCGTTCAACGATAACGCTCGTATGATTAAGCGCAGTGAGGCTTATGTCGTGGTCGAAGGGGGTAGCCACCACAATGCTGCAGATTCTTACTCTAGCCCAAGAAAGCAGCCGAGACCCATCCGCCGGCAGCGATCAGGGAAATGCGAGCCCGCAGGTAGTCGCTTAAACACGGCTCTTGCCCTGTCACACGGCGTCTGCTGCTAGCGTCTTCATCTGAGATCATAACGAGGTCTCCGTCTCGGACGAGTACAATTGCGGGCAGAGGTACGAGTGGTGCGCGCCAAGGAAACGATTCATGCGATTGGGAACCACTTCCTGATTCTACTGTGCCTAATAGGCGGGGACTTCATTTTGAAAGGGATACTCCGCCTGGGTCAGCAGGTTCTTGGGGGTCTTACGGTTCAGTGGGTTGAAGCGGTTCTGTCCTATTTTCTTATCTTCATTATCCTAATTTTTACATTGTTTGGAGCGGCCGAGCTGATTCTGCACGCTGTCAAGAGTACGCTTGAGACTGTCTCACGCCTGTTTCCGAAGAAAGCACTCGCCGAGGTGCGCGGACAGACGTCCAATGAACAGCGGGAGTGACCCTGTGACATCGCTTATAAAGAATTCCTACCGAAATCTCGTTAACAGTCGGCGTTATGCGCTAGGCTTCTACTTGGCGGGGGGATTGTTGCTTGCCATTGTTGCCACATCCCTAGAAAGAATCGGCCTTTCACATAAAGTCCTCATAATAGGTGCGGCTCTCCTTGTGTTCCCGTTGAATTGGATCTTCTATTGGCTGGCAACTCTTCTGCGGCAAACTGATTCGGTTCGGACCGAAACCATGGAAAGTGGAGAGGTTGAGGTTTCGAGTGTTGCCTCCGCTTCAATAGCCGAGCCGGACCGCACGAATGAACTCTCAGGCGAGCGCGAAGGACGGGCAATTCATCCAAGCAGCGAGCAGAGAGGCCTAGTTGCAATTGATTTTGGCAGCTCTAAAACACGAGTACTTGTGGCCGAAATCACGGAAGAGGCGATTTGCTATCGAGCTCATGGTGTCGCAGAGTCGAGGGGATCGCATAACGGCGTTATCACAGATTTTGACAAGGCCGGGGTTTCCATCCGAAGGGTCGTCGAGGCGGCCGAGGACATGGCCGGAGTGCCAATAAAGAACGCGACCGTGAGCATAGGCGGAAGGCATGTGCAAGGTTTCAACAGCCGCGGTGAAATCAGCTTCGGAGCACGGTCGCGTGAAATCGGCATGAAAGAAATCCGCCAGGCCGTGGACAAGGCCCGCATTGTGCCCTTGCCTGCCGATCGCGAAATTCTGCATTTGTTGCCGCAGGAATTCATTCTCGACGATCAGCCGGGCGTGCAGGATCCCATTGGCATGATGGCCACGCGGCTTGAAGTGCGTGTGCATATCGTGACGGCTTCTTCGATCGCGACGCAGAATCTGGTGACCGCGGTGAACCGGGCTGGTGTACACGTGGACGACACGATCTTTGGGCCGCTCGCTTGTGCGGACTCCGTATTGCGGTCGGACGAGCGCGAACTCGGCGTTTGCCTTGTCGATCTCGGCGCGGGGTCGTGCGATCTGGTTGTTTTCCAACAGGGTGCAGTCGTCCATACGGCAGTCATCCCGATCGGCGGCGATCACTTTACGAGCGACATCTCAGTCGGCATGTGCACGGGACTGGCGGATGCGGAGATGCTTAAGAAAAACTTTGGCAACGCGGTGCCGACGCTCATCCCCGAAGGCAACGAAGTTGAGGTGCCGTCCGTGGGAGACCGACCCCCGCGCATGATGCCACAGCGTATGGTGGGTGAGATTCTGGAGCCGCGCGCCCGCGAACTCTTCGAGTTGCTGCGCGACAACCTGCGCCACGCCGGTGTTCTAGAGCACTGCATCGGGGGATTCGTGCTGAGCGGTGGGGGCTCGCGGCTCCCCGGCATTCTCGACGTGGCTGAATCGGTGCTGCGAAAAGCCGCGCGTCTCGCATGGCCAAAGCCATTGGCAAAGATGCCATCGTTCTTGGCCAAGCCGGAGTTTGCGACCGTGCTGGGCCTGACGTATTACCGCGACCGTGCTAGCCGCGCTCGCGGATTGCCTGAATTACTAGCGAGATCTCGGAGCGCTGACCTAGCTCCTTTGTGGAAAGGGCGTTTTGGATCGTCCTGACATGTGGAGTAGCTGACTTTCTTTTCGACTACTTGGACTTCGGTTTCCTGCCAATTTTCGCATGTGCCTTTAGAAACTCTGCGAAACGCTCGCTGAGGGTAATGCTGTCTCGCGCTTGTCGTATTCTGAGCAAATTCATGTCCGCGTTGAATTGGTGCAGGCTCTGCTTGAACTCTTGATCTGTTGTCTTGGAATGGGAGACGAGGCGCAGCAGGGGCACAACGTTGGTATGGAACGAGCCAAACCACGATTCGATCTCGCGGACTTCTTCTCCAAGCATCCACTTCATTGTTCCGTCACCGCGAAAAGTTGCCACCAATGTTTCTCCGTCACATCCGTGGATATCCGACTTGATCTGCTGGATTAGAAACACGCCGAATCTTTCCATTTCCTCAGTGGACGAGTTATAGACCAAAGATTCAATTCGATTTACATCCAACTCGCAGGATAAGTAGTCGGCTAGCTACGTCAACTTCTTCAGGTTGTCGTCTGCGATAGAAACCGTTCGCCACTCATCGAGAAAGTCGGCACCGAGCTTCCCATACATACTTATGGCTGGCTGATTCCACTCGAGAACAAGCCAGCGAAGAAAGGTACGGTTCTCTTGCGTGGCCACGCGCGCGACTGCGGAAATCAGCGCCTGGCCGATTCCTTTTCGGCGGAAGTCGCTGCGGACAAACAGGTCCTCCAGGTACAAGCCGGCACCGGTCCAGGTTGAATAATGATTGAAGAACAGCGCAAAGCCCGCCGTCTCGCCCCTCCATTCGGCGATCAAGGCTCGAAACTCGGGGTGGGGGCCAAATCCATCACGCGAGATGTCAGCCTCCGTGGTCCGAACTAGCTCGGCCTTGCTTTCATACTCGGCGAGCTCCCAGATCAACTGTCGCAATTCCGGCACATCGTCGATTGTGGCACTACGAATGTTCAGCATCGCTACCTTTGCCATTAGCCTCAAGGCCTTTGCGATCTATGCTTGCGGCCTTGCCACTCTTCGATTGATGCCGGTTAAGCCGATAATTCTTCCAAAGATCAACCAAGCTCGTCTCCGGAGAAATTCAGTGGCTGCTGACCACGAAGTCGTTGATTGCCAGAATGGGCCTGATCTCAATAGCGCCCTGTGCTTTTGCACACGGCGTTTTCGCGACTAGCCGGACAACCTCATCGACATCCGCTGCCTCGATGACGGAAAGCCGGCAAGAACCTTCATGTGTGCAAATGCGCATTCAGTGACCGTTGGGACCCCGTCCCATGCTGTAACCGTGACCACATCCGTTTTCACAGCGGCCATAAGCGCGCCCCGTTCGCGGAGGATCTCGTCCTGCCTGAGCAGAGTCTCCTGCTGCTCCTTGGTCAGAGCCCTCCAATCGCGTTCGTCCCCATAGGCAAGGCATAAAAACTTCATCGATTTCCTCCTGCAAGTTAGATGCGAAACATTATGGACGGGTCTTTCTCTAAACCATTGCCACTAGTCCCGAAGCATTTGTGATCTTTGGGAAATGCGGCTTCGAAGGTAGGGTTCAGCCGGTGGAATCGTGAAGGCCATGCTTGGAAGGACGTTCTGTAGGTGTTGGATAGAACTCCCTGTGAACGTCATATAATCGGCCTTCACCACAAACTTAAGAATGTCAGGAACTGCCACATCCACCGCGACCTCGACGACTGTGTAGTAGGGCCCACGTGCAAGTCGTTCAGTGAACGGATAGTCGCACATCGGCATCAGGGAATTCGCGCTTCGCTTTTGGGCGAAGGGGATAGTATTGCCCGAATTAAGAGGGCACAAAGTGATTTTCTTCTCATACGCTGTGGTCAGAGCAAAGCTATCGACAGTTAGCACCAAGTGTCTCTTTCCTCGATTCTCACGGGCGGACATATGTCTCGCAAGGCGTTCCTCAGTCGGCCAGAAGAAAACCTTCCGATTGAGCAGTAGACACCATTGTCGCGGAGTACAGTCGATTAGGGCTTTGCGCAGTTTTCGTTCGTACATTGGTTTCTGATCGCGAATTACGACTTTTCCATATCGTGGATGGATCAGTTCTACCGAGGATCTTCGTATTTCTTGCTCGACGACAGTTCGTTTGGGCTCCTCAACTTCCCACAGATTCAAGATGGAGGTCGTACTGAGGAGACCGTGACGCTGAATGGACTCCCAGGCTTCCTCGTGCGCCATGTGGTACAGACACCGGTACAACTGGGAAAACACGTTCGGTGTGACTCCTCGTGTTACAAAGATGTCGGCCTTGCTCATTTCTTTTCGTTAGGGCAACCAACGCAGGCGCGAGCGTGGCGTGGGATCGAGCACGATAAATTCCGGTGTACTCCGAAGCAAGCCTGAGACCGAGAGGGACTGTATGGATTTTTCTGCTAAGGGAGTAAATTCCTTTTCCAGGGCCTGGTCGTCCTTTAGAAGCCCTAACCAAATCAGATAGGGGCCGTCAGTTCGAATGGGAAGCTGGGGGAAATTGTTGTTCACGTCCAGCGTAACCAGAACGCCAGCTTCTCGGGCGCCCGCTGCTCGATAACTGGCAAACGAAGATTCTGCTTGTTTAGAAAACGCCTCTACACTATTGGCCTTTACCGCGAATATCAACGCGACAACGACGCCGCGTGCACCATCCGGTTCCTTAACGGGATCAACGGCGGGCAGAATGTTCACTTCTCTTTCGGGTGCAATGGGACGTAGCAACAACACGTTGTCGGAATCAGTCATCAAATCGTTCAGCGTGCTTCTGTGCTCTCGCCAGAGGGGGCCGTAGTAAAATGCAGCATTCTTCACGGCACGATCCTCTAAGGTGTGGAAGCCTCGAATCCAGGTGAAGCCATTCTGATGGTGGCGCTCGAAGAAAGAACCTGCGGCGATCGCGCCGGTTTGCTGCATTGCCTCGGGAAAATACGATTCGAAATATTGAGCAAAGTGCTTGCGCTCGCCCTCTTTAATGGTGTATCGCCGAAATTCGATCACCTGAAAATCGCTCATATGCGCAGAGGGGTCTATAGCCGCTCGGGCCGCAGGTTGAGATTGAGCGGCTACCAGCTGACAAAGTGCAATGACACTTATAAGTCCGATTAGAATATTCGCCATGAATTGTCTTTTCTCCATCGCCATCACTCAATTTCTAGCTCATTTGCCCATTGAGTCGACTGTCATAATTTCGGACGTAATCTGGAACAGGCAGCTCTTTGACGAGGTGTTCGTCTGGTATAGGTTGTCCGGGTTTCATCTCTAGCGGCAAAACACCGGCCCAAACTGGAAAGCCGTAGTCGCTCTCATCGTCCAGAGGCGGCCCGCTTCTCACCTTCGATGAAGCTTCCTCTATGGAGAATTCGAGTACCTTCGTCGATTTCAATTCGTGTTCAGTGGGTGCACGCACGTCCTTCCACCGGCCCGTGATGAGGTGCTCGGAAATGACGCGCAACGATCTTATTTTCTGGGCGGGGTCGGCGATCCTTCTCGCAGTTCCGAACGCCACCACCGAGCGATAATTCATGGAGTGATCGAAAGCAGACCGTGATAGGACCAATCCGTCGACAAGGGTTACCGACACACATGCCGGAATACCGGTCCCCAGTTCACTGAGTAACCGACTGGCGGCTGAACCGTGGAGATAAAGCTTTTCTGCTTCCCGCCCGTATAACGTGGGAATTACAAATGGTTGGCCATTTACGCAAAATCCGATGCTTGCCAGAAAACCTGCGTCTAGGATCTGGTTGATTGTTTCAGAACTATGCGACCCTCGGCCCGCCATACGGCGGAGTTCAGTACGACTTGTCAGTTTCATTTTCTACCCGCTTGTACGTGTTCACCCAATTCACTTCCCACGTCTTCCCGCCATCGTCTGAGAATGATTGTTCGAAGCGGCACGAATTGGGAGTGATGTCGGACCAAACCCATCGCACATAGATGGCTCTGCCATTCAGTGGTTCCTGATCGAAGAATTCGCCGCGCCCATTCTTGAAATCGCCGATCATCGGTTGACTTGGAGTTCCATCGGTGCTCGTCGACCATACTTGACTCCATTGATGGGATTGCGGATTGTACAGACGCAGGGTAAGACCCTCGATATGAGCGGGGCCGCTTGCCTCGAATTCTTCGAGATTGGCGCGACCGTTCCACACGTTTCGCACCACGGACGTGCCCTCGTATTCGACCCACGTGCCCGAGCCTGTTAACGGATGCTGGAGGCGTCTCAAATGGGTCGTCCACGTTCCAATTGCAAAGTCGAAGTCGTGCTGACCATCCCGTGGTTCCGGGGTGCGGGTCGTGTCCGCTTTTGCATCGGCTGAACCCGACTGCGCCGGCAAATGTTTCGAGCCGAAAGAAACAAACACAATAATCAGTAGCCCACGAAGACAAAGATTCAATGTTTTCATTTTCATTCAGCCGCTCAGCGTGCCTTGGTGGTGTTGTCCTTCATCCGGGATAGCGTCCACACCCAATTCGTCTCCCAGGTTCTCCCACCATCCGTAGAAAAAGCTTGCTCCCAGCGAGGAGAATCCAGTGAACTGGTCCAGGTGTAACGAACGAAGATGTTCTTACCCTTGTAGTCCTCCTGATCGTAAAACTCACCCCGTCCGTTTTCGAATTGTCCGACGGTCGCCGGAAGACTGAATCTCCCATCCGAATGGTTTGCCCAATAAATGCTCCACTGACGCGACTTGGCGTCATAGATTCGAACCGTCATACCCTCGATGTGGCCAGTAGGGCTCTCGGTCTCGAATTCTTCGATCTGAGCACGGCCATCCCAAATGCGCTTGTCGATTGCCGTTCCGTCGAACTCAACCCACTCGTTTGAGCCCGTCAGCGGATGCAATAAACGACGACTGTGCACCGTCCAGCTCCCGAACAAAAAATCGAAGTCATGTTGGCCGTCGGGAACCTGATCCATGGTGGAAGAAGCTGGGGATGCTGCCTCGGCAGAAGGCTGTGCACTATTTGTTTTGTTCGCCGGATTTGACTGTCCTACGGACCGGCCCTCATTGAAAAAAATACTTATTCCGCATAACACAAAGACAAGCCAGAATCTCCTGTATGTCGTCACTTTGCGACCCTCTTCAATTGAAGAAAATAGAGGTTCGTAGTGGCACTTTACAATAGCCACTTGGAGGTATATTCATATAGCCACCCGAGGCTTCGATTAAACCGAATGTCAGCCAGCTTCTTCCCATCATTAACCATTGATCCAGAGAATGAGAGCCCCATGTATCGTCAGCTTTATGACTGGTTCCGGCGCGCCATCGTCGATGGCCAGTTGCGATCGGGGCAACGAGTGCCGTCAACCAGAAACTTGGCAACCGAACTGAAAATTTCCCGAATCCCTGTTTTCAATGCATACGAACAATTGTGTGCCGAAGGCTACCTAGAAGCGTTCGTTGGGGCCGGAACACGCGTAGCTAGATCTATTCCGGATCAGGAACTACACCTGTCTCGCAGGAAAGCCTCGAACGGCTGGCAAGAATCAAGTGCGAGAACGGGCCCACGCCAGATTTCGCATCGCGCAACCGCTCTAAAGAATGTGCCACCGCAGTCTTGGTTGAACAACCTGGGCGCATTCCGTGTAAGTTTGCCGGCACTGGACCATTTTCCCGTTCGCATCTGGTCAAAACTCGTAGCTCGGCATTCGCGAATGCTAAAGCGGGAAGTCTTGGCCTATGGCGATCCCATGGGGCATCTGCCATTTCGTGAAGCCATCGCACAGTATCTGGCGATCGCTCGCGGCGTGCGATGTGAACCATCACAGATTCTCGTGACAATTGGATCGCAACAGGCCTTGCAGCTTTGTGCACATGTTCTGCTGGATGCAGGGGGCGGTGTCGGAATCGAGGAGCCCGGATATCCAGGGGCACGGCAGGCTTTTCTCTCGGCCGATTCTCGCTTGATTCCGCTGCGCGTCGACGACGAGGGAATCAAGATTGCCGACCTCGTCAACCGGGGCGACAGGGTGCGTGCTGTGTACGTCACACCATCGCACCAGTACCCCCTCGGAGTAACCATGAGCGCCACACGGCGTATGCAGCTCCTGAATTGGGCAGCGCGCAACGGCTCGTGGATCATCGAGGACGACTACGACAGCGAGTATCGGTTTGGAAGCCGCCCGATTGTCTCCCTTCAGGGTTTGGATCGGCATGCGCGGGTGATTTATATCGGTACCTTCAGCAAAGTTCTGTTTCCCGCTTTACGTTTGGGCTACGTGGTTGTACCCGATGATTTGGTGCACGCATTCACGGCGTGCCGGGAGGCCTCCGATATTTTTGCCTCGACACTCTATCAGGCTGTGCTAACCGACTTTATCCAGGAAGGACACTTTGCTCGCCACATCCGTCGCATGAGGACGCTGTATATGGAGCGACGCAGCCTACTTGTGAAGGCGATCCAAGCTCACATGGGAACAACGTTGGAGGTGATTGGCGCGGAAGCGGGCATGCACTTGGTCGCGCTCCTGCCGCGCAGCACTGACGACTCGGTGATCGCCAGGAAGGCGGCTAAGAGAGGTATTTCCGCGATGCCATTGTCAAGTTGTTACTTGAAACGACCTACCCGGACGGGCTTAATTCTCGGTTATGGCGGAATCAACGGGCAGCAGATTAACGAAGCGATGCGCGATCTCAAGAGAATTGTTGAAACTTGAGCGCTTTACTAAAGTTCAATTCTGGGACAGAACTCGCTGCCCGATCAGCCCGGAGGATCGACGCTTCCGAGCGCGAGCGATAACCGTTACTCGCCGACACGCTGTTGCAGAGGAACAAGAAGTGATGAACGCTCTTGCCCTTACGTGATATCGTCTCATTCCATCTCACCCGACGTCGTCCCCCTTCTCCTTTTCGGGGGAGAAAGCAATTCCGCTTCGAACTACCTGTTTAACTTGATCTCGACATCTGTCGTGTTTCGATCAATCTGTATGGCTACGTCGTCGAAGTGTGGTTTTCGCCATCCGTGGAACGGACGCCAAAACCCGCTTGGCTCCTTCGGACCGAAAACTCCCATATCGAGAACGCCATTGTCGTTCTCATCCTCGAAGGCGCTCAGTGCCCAGCGGCCAACGGGAATCTGGAATTGAAAGCGAGGTTCGGCTTGCGGTTCAATTCGGATTTGCTGGACTGGCCGCTTGAGGAATCCGCTGGAATCCCACAGCGCGACGAAGACGACGTGTTTTCCCGAACCTCCGGTCACCCTTCCAGAGAGGTTAACGAGAATCAAATCAGAGGTCCGCGCCCGCGCCGTGGACATCGCGGCGCAAACTCCAATCACTGCTAAAGACAGCCACCAACCGACGAGTCCGCGCTGCTGAGAAATCATTATCGCATCACCACGACATGGTTAGCGAGCACATGTATCGCCCAAGCAAGAAAGATCAGCCCATAAGCGTTGATCAGGAGCGTACGTAACCAATGGGTTGCCAGGATCTTCGCCAAATAGGGACTCGCCGGGCCGCGCTCGTCCTTAGCCAGTTTTGCTTGCCATCTGCCCCAATAGATCGCCGTGAGCAGATGGGACGTTAGTTGACAGGCCAGGTTCCCCCATATTGCCCAACGCGGCGAGCCTGGCGGGTGGTACCAGATGAGAGCAATTGATCCCAGGAGGGCCAAACCCAGCGGCGCGAAGATCCAATAAGGCAGCTTACGCCAGTGCACCGTCTGCACGATGGCGAAATCCTCCGCCCCAATGAGCTTCCACGATCTAAAGATGTCAATCTCGTGCGCCCAAATTGCACCGACGAGGTAAAACGACAGCGCCAAATTGAGCAGGAGGAAAATGCTCGGGTTCACTGGTTCACTCCCTAGCGAGACCGGCCAAATGATCCGGTGATGACGTGCGTGCCTTGTCAAGAGCCGCCGCGATCTCAAGAAGATTGTTCAAACTTGAGCGCTCTACTAAATGCCTAGTTTGACCTCCAGAGCGATAGGCTAACAAACCTTCCGCTTGAAGCGTTCAATGTTGGGGGCAACCCGGGGAAGAAAAAAAGGACTGAACGGCTTTCTGCAGGTTACTTCCGCGGAGATGACCATTCTGGACTGCACGCCTGAACCACTGCGAATAGGGTTCAGGAGTTACAGATGACGCCTGCTTGTAGCCTGTATACATGGCAACGGCGAGGACGTGCATGCCGCCATCCTGCTCCTGCCAGTATTGGCATGCATTCCGGCCGACGCCGAACTTCTCGCTGACGAGTTGCTCCAGCGCCTGCACGGAGTCTTCTTCGATGTAGCCGGCAGTCGTGTTGTACCCGAAGGACGGGTCATGGTGTTGAACCTTATCGATCACCAGCGGGTCGCGACCCAGCAGGTCAATTGCTTCGCGGACCTTCGGATCGTCTGCGTGGTAAGGAGGGTGCATGGGTTCGTGAATTGCATTGTGGAGGACGATGCTGAACGGATAGGACACATGGGTCAGGAAACGCAACCCGGTAATACGGATTCCGTGAGGCTCGGAATAAGCCAGCAGATATACAGTGATCGTCCGCGACGACAGCGGAAAGCCAAGGTAGCTCTCGATTACGGGGATGATGTTGTACTTCGGAAGTTCAGGAGAGAGTTCGGCGATGCGCTTTTCGATCCTGGGCTTGGCGTTTGCCGCCCAGTAGGCTGGAAATCCGACCCGATCCAAAGCCCTAAGGGCTGCCTCCAAGGCTGGCCTCGCCGCCTCGTAGTTCTGCCAGCCATCATCGCTCCAGTATGAGGTTTTCGCGAGGCCAGCTTTCATCGCAGAGCTGTCGTGTGCCGTGCGGATCATTTCGGGCAAGGTTTCATCATCGACCACGGAATAGTAAAGAGCCAGCTTGGCGGAGACAATTCCATGTCCCTCATCCTTGATGACATGCTTCAACTGGGCGAAGGCGGCCTGCTCATCGGGTGCGAAGAGCGGACGGAAGTGGTCGTACTCGGCTTGATAGTACTGCAGGTAGTACGGATCACCGCTTAGCGCGTTCAACAGGCAGAGGGTGTCATATTTGAGAGAAGGCTTAAGTTGCCAGTCCGTGCTCGTGTGAAGCAGAGCTGACTCTGCATGCAGGAGTGGCGGGTCGGCGATCTTGGTACACAACATGAGAAGGCAGAGCAGATACGGAATGCGGCGCATAGTTCGATCCTAAACATCCAGCCTTCTTTTAGTCTTGAATCCATTTGCAGTGGATCGCCATGCCCGTGGTCCAATTCCGGTAAGCTGCTTAACACTCCGGGACATGTGCGATTGGTCGGCAAAGCCTAGCTCAGCTGCGATTCTTACGAGTGGCGCCTGAGTGTCTCGAATGGACTGCAATGCGTAGCGAGCGCGAATGCGCGCACGGAAAGTCTCTGGGGAGACACCAAAAACCAAAGCGAAACCCCGCGACACGGCCCATGGCAAAATTCCGTTCCCTTCTCCCCATTCGGACAGTTTCACAGATGGATTCTTCATTAGCGCTGCTGCCAACACATCCGGCCAGTCGGCAAGCTGCGGCATCTCGCTTCTGGCAGCTGAGAACAGCAAGTCAACAGCGTCCCTGCGACTTCCCTCGGCCGCGCGCACAACGGAGTCAGGATCAGTCACGCTCGCAATTCCTGGGGTGTAGGAACAGCCAATAGGCAGCTGCAGATTGAGCACCACAGCTCCGGTTTGGCAGAAACGGTTTAAGTGCGCCTCAAATTGATCATGGAAAACAACGCTGCCAGCTTTCACCTGGAAGCGTCCATGATCCCCCGCCTCTTCGTAGCCACCAGAAAGAACGAGAGCTGCGTACCCCTCCTTGTGCACATGACGGCCGAGGGCAGAGGTGCGAATTGATTGCCACATACGCATCGATTCCAGTATGCGCCATCGTCCATCAACCGTGTCCAACTCCCGGCTAAGTTGCCGAGGTCAAAAACTCTGAGCCATCGGGCGATACGCGGATTGGGCAAATATATATTGCCACCCTTTCGGGGTCCGTCGGTAAACATCGCTGAACCAAAGCTTGTGTTCAAACGGTTTGCCATCTTCCGTCCCCTTTTCCCAAAGATTTGCCGTCACAATCGCAGTGTCGCCCCAGAGGCGCACGGTTTTCTCGGTGTCCTCCTGGTGCTCGTAGATTCTGCGACGGCTCTTTGCTTCATCCATTAAGTCGGACTTGCTGTAAGTCTTCCCGGAGCTTGTGACGAGAACAAAGTCAGCGGCCAGGATTCGGTCCATCGTTGCTGCATCGTTCTGCTTGACGGCTTCCTGATACTGAGCATCGAGGCCCGCAACCGTCTGTTTCTCATCATCTTGGTCATCGTGCATACCAATGGTCGCGCTACCGGTTTCATGTGCCCGAAACATGATGTCAAACCACGGGTGCCAAGTCCTTCCGTCGTCGCTGGACTTGACCGCCACTTCCTGAACCCCTCCGCTGACCGGTTTCCATGTGCCGCGTACCATCTCACCCTTTTGATTTTTTCCGCTCAGCACGATTTGGCCGTTCTCGGATTTCCCTTCGATCTCCAACACCACGCCTTGGCTTGTGACCCACGTCTGGTGCCACAAGTCCCTGGTATTGTCATAAATCGTGAAACTCTGGCCCTCGTGTCCGTCGCTGGCTCGATAGTCCTCCCGCAGAACGCATCCTTTCAATATGGGGTCAATGCGCGCGTGCGCGGCTTTCGTAGGATTGCCAATTTCAAAGACATCCCAATCGCCTATCCAAAAGTCGAACGCGTGATACGTAGGGGCCGCACATGCGACCGGAGAGGGATCCGCGGTCGCGAGTGCGTAGCGGCTTCCAGTGGCAATCAACGAGCACCAGGCAACAAGTAACAAAGTGCCAATACGCCAACGAATTACCTTCATTCTCTGCTCTCCTCATTTTGAGTGCCGCCTTCAACGGAGTAATTCGTGGCGCGGACGGCTCAAGGCCCAAATCTCATTTGTTGAGCCATAGCCCAAGCGATAGGCCTCGCGAGACACTTCGCACGCCTTCAGTTCCGTCCACTTCCATTGACTACAAACCGGCGGATTGCGGCAAGAACAGTACAAGAGGCACCCAGATGAGAAGCGCTTTGCCAACGGGATCAAGTAGGACCCATTACGATACGGGCTCGAACCGGGCAGATAGCGAGTGTGGCATTTCGGACACTCCACGCAGTGACGGACACGAAGCATCAGGACACGCAACGGAGGGCAGGGATAGTCTCCCTGCCCTTCTTCCCGGTGGGAGATGAGGGCCGTTCGCCCGCGTTAATGAAGTGTGCAACTCTGCGGCTCATCTGGACGGTGCTGGATTCGCGGCAAAGCGGCGGAAAACGCCTGCGTACGGCCGATGCATTTGTTCGGGAACAGCCTTGTTTCCGAGATCACTTTCCCCATGCCTCGCAAACCGCTGGTTACCCTCAGACACCGGCACCGCGAGGAATGATACTGTTGCCTCAGTGTTTGTGTCGGTGGCGAAGCCAACGATCTCGCCTTCGTCGTTGATATCGTTCGCTAACAGGAGCTGGAGCGATGAATCCGCTTGAATCAGCGTATTCAAGTCGGTTGATTTTCCGTCTTCATACAAGAACGCCCGCGCTGCGCCCGTGTTCAGATTGAATGATTGGCCGACTGCCTGACCGCGCTGATTAATGCCCCATGCCCAGCTATTCGTGTCGTCGCTCATCGGGTTTATTGCCACGATGCCACGATGCTTGTCCCAGAAGAAGCCGATCGGATTGAACGCGCTAGCGGGGCTGCCCTGCTGGTTACCGAATCCGACGACCTGACCTCGGTTGTTGATCGCCGTAGGGGTGTTCCACGCGAGGCCGCCGTCAAAGTTCCCCAGATCGATGGGTGCAGTGTATTTGCTCTCCCAGAGCACAGCGTGTTCAGCGCTCGTGGTTCCGGCGGCATTTGCGCAAAGGCCGGAAATGCCTACGATTTGCCCTTTGTCGTTGATCGCGGTCGCGGCTGAATCGGGATCGGAACCAAAAGGAGAAAGCTGCGTCATCTCGCCTAAATTCGGTCCCCACACCACCGCTTCAAACTGCAGAACCTGATTTATTGGCGGCGTGTTGTTGCAAGTCGGATCGTGAACTCCGTTCTCCGCCCAACCTGCTATTTGCCCCTTGTTGTTGACCCCGGCGGCATAGCTATCCATGCCGCCGGGCAGCGGGGGAAGCGCTGTCATGACGCCATCTTCCCAAGTAAACCCGAAGCATATGTGATTCGTAATCGTGGGAAAGTTCGCCAGAGCACAGCTCCAGGCTTCGTTCAACGGATTGATGTCGGCGGTTTCGGCAATACCCGCAACCTGACCGTGGTTGTTCTTGTTCGGCCAAGCCACAGCACTGTTCGCGCCCCCGAGGGTGCCAAGATCAACCGGTGTTCCGACCCACAAGAAGGCGTGCTCGTTCACGTTTCCGCTCTCCCAAGAATCACCTGCGATCCAGCCGAGATTATTGATGCTGGCAGCTGCGGCAACAGTTCCGGCACCTGGATCTCCGAGGTTAAAGACGTAGTATCGGGGCGGCTGCTTTGCCTGCTGGGCCGTAGCCAACGGAACGGAAATGGCCAAGGTTGAAATTGCTGCTATCACGATGAAGTCTGTCACTACGTTGCGCCGCATGCTGCCTCCAGGTCCGTTGGGATGGAAGAACGGATTGCTGAGCAGTTTCTTCAGTGCACAGCCTGCTCATTGCTGTTCAGAGAAGATAACGAAAGAAGACGCGACCAGGTGGACGTTCACGGACCTCGCTATCGAAAGGCTAGACGGTTCCGGACTTCATTCAGCGCGCCTTGAGACGTTCTTTGAGCGAAGTCCGAAAACGTCCACGACCAGCTCTAAAGTCAACTATCCTAAGTACCAGAACGCGGCGGCAAGGAAGACCCCGTCCCGATGAAGCTAGATTGGAAGATATGTTCACGCGCGAGACTGTCGCGTGATCCGCGCTTTGATGGCAAGTTCTTCATAGGTGTGACCGGAAGTGGGGTTTATTGCCGCTCGACTTGTCCGGCTCCAACTGCACAGGAGAAGAATTGCCGGTATTTCGCGACCGCAGCAGCAGCTGCGGAGGCCGGCTTTCGTCCCTGCCTTCGCTGCCGTCCCGAGGGTTCACCCGGCACTCCGGCGTGGGTAGGAACGTCAACGACGGTTTCGCGAGCGTTGCGTTTGATCGCCGAGAGCGGGTTGGAAGATGGTGGAGTCGAAGCGTTTGCGCAGCGACTCGGCATCGGCTCCCGCCACCTTCGCCGTTTGTTTTTGCGACACTTGGGAGCAACCCCGGTCGCGGTCGCTGACACCCGCCGCATGCACTTCGCTAAGAAGTTGATTGATGAGACGAGTCTGCCAATGAATCAGATTGCCGTCGCATCCGGGTTCGGCTCCGTTCGCCGCTTTAATGCCGGTATCCGCAAGTTTTATCACCGGACCCCCACTCAGATCCGGCGTCTCGCACGACAAAAGGACATCCAACTTACAAACCAGTATGTCTTCAGGCTCAATTTCCGCCCACCCTATCACTGGCAGGGAATCCTGGATTTCCTCGTGCCTCGGTGCACTCCCGGGGTTGAGACCGTAGAAGCCGGCCGTTATCGCCGAACTATCTGCGTGAATGGACAGTCCGGCTATTTGGAGGTCTCACTTGACCAAGACAGGCACGTCCTCGTTTCACGCATCGAGTTCGGCGATCCGCGTTGGCTCTTCATAATCGTGGAACGCATTCGCGCGATGTTCGATCTCAATGCGGATTGGATATCCATATCGGAGACCTTGCAAGGCGACCCGCTCTTGGCAGAGAAACTGGAGGCCGAACCAGGACTCAGAGTCGCGGGTTGCTGGGATGCCTTCGAACTTGCGACACGTGCGATTCTCGGTCAGCAGGTGAGCGTCAAAACCGCGACAACTCTGGCAGGCCGATTGGCCGACAAGTTTGGGAAGCGGTTCGGCGGCCCCATCGGACTATCTCGTCTTTTCCCCGAACCGGAAGTCCTGGCGGATGCCCAACTTGGCAGCATCGGCTTAACCGCGGCACGTGCGCAGACAATTCGTGCCCTGGCTCGCAGCATCTGCGACGGCCGGATTAGTTTCGTCGGTGTTGTGGATCCTGAAGCCTTCGCCGAGAGCTTGTGTGAGATCCCCGGCATTGGAAAATGGACAGCGCAATATATCTCGATGCGGGCGTTGGGCCAACCCGATGCCTTCCCATCCACAGATCTTGGGCTTCTTCGTGCCTTGAACCTGAGGAGCCCTGAAGAACTTGAGCGCCGCGCGGAAGCCTGGAGACCGTGGCGCGCATATGCTGCGATGTACCTATGGAGATTAGCTGGCCACGAATCAGTTCGCCGAAGGAAAAAAGTGGTTTCCGACGTACAACTCGGAAGGGCCCAGGAAGAAAGATCGACAGAAGATCTTTCTTTCGCATAGCCGGTCTGGGTATTCTCACGACCAAAGTAGCCGCATCACGTTGCGGGTGTACTTTCTGCAGGAGATGCTAGCCCCAGCCAAGCCGCTGGAACGCGGGATAGCGCAATGGAGCGCCAACAGCAGTCGTTTCATCACTTTTTACTTTTATGTACTTTCGCTCGTGTACCGGCAGGCGCTTTCCCCTTCAATTTGATCTGATTGTAATCAACAGCGGCACGGACGAGATTTTTCAGAGCACGCTCATTGATCTTATCGCCCTCGAAAAGATCGATCGCTCGCCACGCGTTGCCTCCGAGGCCCGCGTTGAAAAGCTTGTCAGGATCTGGGAGCCGCGCCCCGTTAGAAAAGGTAAGCTTCACCTTATCCTTGTGGGCGTTGCTGACGGCGATTATTCCCTCGCGAGACCAGACTGGGCTTCCCATCCACTTCCATTCCTCGATTATCTCCTCGTCGGCGTCAAGGATGCTCTTGCGGATGCTGGCAAGCGTTTTGCCACGCCAGTCTGTGAGTCCTGCGATCAGCTGGTCAATACGTTCCGATGGATTCATTGGATCTTTATGCCTCCAAATTCTTGTTCCGTTTTCATGGGAGTAGTTTTATTGGCCGATCTCTTCGAAATAAGTCGCCGAAGGAAATGGCCTTTCCACATCCTAAGCCCCGAAAGGAGCATCACAGGAACGATGACAAACCCTACACGTGCGGCGTACTTTCGAATTTCTTCAAACGGAGTATAAATATACCCGAGTATCGGAATACCAAAGACGATGTGAATCCAGCGAAGAATCGACCGTTTGGTGGACTCTTTCATGATTTAAGTTTGCCTTCCTTTTATCGGCGATACTGCGAGTGGCCCATCCTTTGCGCCTTTTGCAAAGGGTGGGCCTTCCGGCGTCAGGGTCTTAATAGGCATACTCTTCCGCGCTTTAGGCGAACAGCGGAGCAGATCATTCTTTTCTCTTGGAATCATTTCATGTCAGAGATGTTCGATCTTCGGAATCTGGCGCCGGATGATCATGATTCCTGTAACGGTCCTGCGAACGCGACGATATCCGCCAGCATGCGACCGGTGTGCGTGTACGGCAGAGCATGAGCCGCATTCTCGTATACCAAGAACCAGCTGCCGGCGATGAGTTCGTGAGTCGGGCGTCCAGTCAATTCCAGTGGCGCCGATTTGTCGATGTCGCCGTGCAGGATCAGTGTGGGTGTTTTGATCGTTCGAAGCTCGGGGCGGAAATCGGTTTCCGTCTGTACCTTGTTCATCTCCGTGAGCACCTTGATCGAGACCCGGTCCAGGAACATCCGGCACCACCAGTCTATGGTCTCTTTCGAGACGGCGTTTTTGGGAAGGCCGAAAAAATCCGGTGCCGCCTCTGCCGCGCGGCGTGGAAGGTCATCCTTAAACGACTCGCGAAACTTCTCGAGGGCCTCTCGGGGCGCGCCGCCTGGATTGTCGTCGGTCTTCAAAGTAAACGGCGTCGTAGGCGCAATCAGGACAGCACGACTGACCCGGTGGCTGCGATGGCGGGTCAGATAGCGGACCACCTCCGCGCCTCCCATGGAGTGGCCGACCAGAACGACATCCTGCAAATCCAGTGCGTCCATGACAGCGGCGATATCGTCGGCGAGAGTGTCGAAATCGTAACCGCGGCAGGCATCATCGGAACGTCCATGACCGCGCCGGTCGAATGTCACGCAACGCCAACCCCGTGCCGAAAGTGTGATCACCGGGATGTCCCACCAGTCGGAGCAGAGACCCCATGGCGCCACGAAGACGATCGGTCGGCCGGCCCCCCAATCCCGAAAGTGAATCCTGGTTCCATCGCGGGTCTCGACCATCGTGGTGGAGAGCAGAGCGACTCTGGAGGGCTCCTTGGCCTCCATATTGAAGCTTCCGCCCGTAAAGAAGCTTGCGCTCGTAAAAGCGGCCATCATCGATTTCAATACCGATCGTCTTTTCATGCCGAGATCGTAGACTGACGGGCGCGGGACCCACAATTACCTGTGAAGTAATGGTCAATTTCCGTGAGGTGAATAAACTGCGTGCATCATGACGGATGGAACAGCAGCAAGCCATTACCTGCGAGGTAATGTTCAATTTCTGTGCGGCGAATAGAATACCGGCATGGCAGCTACAGCTACCTCGGTTGGACCGCGGATTCGCGCCTGGCGGCAAACCCGCGGGCTGAGCCAATTCGAGTTGGCCAGTCGGGCTGGGTTCTCCGCACGGCATGTCAGTTTTATTGAAACGGGTCGGGCCCAGCCCAGCCGTGAGGCGGTGCTTGCTCTGGGGGAAGTGCTCGACCTGCCACTTCGCGAGCGCAATCGTCTGCTCGAATCCGCCGGCTTCGCCCACATCTTTCGCGAAACACCTCTATCGGCCGACGAGTTGACTCACATGCGCGGCATGCTGCAGTTCATCCTCGATCGACATTTGCCCTATGCCGCGGTCGTACTGGACCGTCATTGGGATTTACTGTTGGGGAATCATGCCGCCGGTAGGTTTTTCCCAACATTGGTTTCTCCAGCGCTGAGCGCCTGGAACCATAACATCCTGCGTGCCACGTTCCACCCGGAGGGTACCCGTCGCTGGATAGTGAACTGGCCGGAGGTGGAACACCACTTACTTAGCCGGGCAGAGCTGGAGTTCAGCTCAGCGGATGACCATGTTGGCTCTGCTTTGCTGGCTGAGATCAGGGGCTATGCCGACGTATCTACAGTGGTCGATTCGCACCCAGCGCCGCGTCCCGGCGACCTTTTGCTTCCGATTCACATACGTAAAGGAGATCTCAATCTGCGCCTGTTCAGCGCCATCATGACTTTATGCAGGCCGCAGGACGTTACGTTGCAGGAACTGCGGATTGAGACGTTCTTCCCAGCGGATCAAGAATCCGAACGTTGCTGGCAGCAGAATTTCGGGGAGTGTGCGGCGCCCGCGCCGACTACGTTCGTCGGTACGCATCATTCTTCCCCACGTTGACTCCAAAACCAATCCCAACACACCTGTGGTGAAACTCATATTGACACGTCGGATCGCAATTAGATCGCTGTTCAGAATAGCCATCGTCACATCAGGGTCGGGGTATCTCCAAAATCCCAAGTAAGCCGTTGCTGCGACCACTGCGGGTCTGCTGGTAACGACGAAGGCCCTGCTTGTGCCGGAGGGGCCGTACACAATCGCGAGAGTCTCTGTGTTCTGGAGGGCGCACAACACTTCCACTGTTCTCCAGATCGCCCGGGTCGGCACCACATTCGGGAGCTCCAGGCCCAACTCTTCACAGTGCAGAAGCTGTCGAGCGGTAGTTAGTTGGCTCGTTCGCGTGCGTACAACTACTGCGCACGAAAAGATGATGAGAACCTCGCGGATCGTACTTCACCCGCGTAAAGGCAAACGGAACTGAGGCTGGTTCCGAGTCGTAAGAGTCTGGTTCGCTTGTCTAGCGCAACGTGCCGGTCATCACCAGTCGCGAATACCACTTCCCCGAGTCCTTGATGGAACGCTTCTGGGTGCGGAAATCGACGTACACCAATCCAAAGCGCTGGGAGTAGCCCTCCGACCACTCGAAATTGTCCATGATGCTCCAGGCGTGATAGCCGCGGATGTTGGCGCCATCTTTGATCGCGCGGCCGACGGCGCTGATGTAGCCTCGATAGAAATCTATTCGGCGCTCATCGGGCACGCTGCCATCGGTCAGCGGTGAGTCTCCGTAGGAACAACCGTTTTCGGTCACTTCGATCGGAGTGTGGAGGTATTCCTTGCTGATCCGGACGAGCAGATCGTGGAAGCTGTCGGGCCATACTTCCCACCCGAAGTCCGTAAGCGGCCCTTGTTTGCCGCTACTGGTTTTCGCATGAATGGCGCCATTGGCGTCCTCATCTTCAACCATGGTGCGACTGTAATAGTTCATGCCAATGAAATCGAGTGGGGCTTTGACGATTTCCATATCGCCCGAGCGGATGTCCAGGAGATCCTCTCCCGAACTGTCGGGTGTGAACTTCGGATAGCGCCCGTGCATTGCGGGTTCCAGGAACAAGGTGTTCTTGAACGCATGCATGCGGTCGGCCGCGGCGTGATCAGCGGGCGAGTCGGTTACCGGCTCACAATTGCTCGTGCTGAAAGCAGTGCCTATCTGGAGGTTCGGGGTGAGCGCTTTCATGGCTTTGAAGGCCTGGCCTTGTGCCATGTTGACCACATGGACGGAGCGGAAGAACTCTTTTTCATCGGTACGCCCCGGCGCGTGAATACCGCGCCAGTAACCGAATGCGGTGAAGATCCAGGGCTCATTGAAGATTGACCAGTTGATGATGCGGTCTCCGAGCGACTTCACAAGGATCTGCGCGTAGTCAGTGAAGTAGTTCACCATCTCGCGGTTCGGCCACCCGCCTTTATCCTCCAAAGCCTGGGGCAGATCCCAGTGGTAGAGCGTCGGGAGAGGCCGGATGCCAGCGGCAAGGATTGCGTCGGTGAGCCGCCCGTAGAAATCGAGGCCCCTCTGATTCACTGCCCCCGTGCCGGTGGGCTGAATACGCGGCCAGGCAATCGAGAAACGGCAGCTCTTCATGCCCATCTGCTTCATCATGGCGATGTCTTGCTTGTAGCGGTGATACATATCGCAGGCGACGTCGCCGGTATCGCCACCCTTCACGCAGCCAACGGTATGCGAACAGCGGTCCCATATCGACTCGCCCTTGCCGTCTTCTTTCCATGCGCCTTCGACTTGATAAGAGGCCGTCGCACTACCCCAAAGAAAGTCCTTCGGGAAGTCGAACGGCACGACGTGGATGGGGTCTGTAGCTTGTGACGAAGCTTGCGCGGGATTCTGCGCCAATAGCCCCGAGCCCGCGACGATGGCAGCGCCTGCGAATCCGGCAGTGGACTTCACGAAGGTGCGGCGACTGATTCCGCCTTCTTGCATACCGTCTCCTCTATGTTAAGAGGCCCGTCGGAACGTCGTAGACTTAGACATTTCCAGGACGGTGCACCAAAACACGGGGCTGATCTGCGGATTTATTTCTCGGGAATCACCATGTTACGGAATATCTTCCAGCTTCCATCTGCCTGTTTTTGCCAGACTGTCAGATATTTCTCCACGAGGTGTTTGCCACTGATGAACGTCGCTTCCGCTTGGCCCCATTCATAAGCAAAGTTCCCTTGTTGACTCGATCCCCAGGTTTTCACGGTGGCCGAGTTCGCCTGCCCAAAGTCCCCAACCTGATCTCTCATGTGTTGCTCAATGGCGGTGCGTCCCTTGATGCATTCTCCCGTGGAACCGCAGTCAACGGCGTTGTCCGCATAGGTCGCGATAATAAGCGAGACATTGCCGGTTTTTATTCCATCGATCCAAGCCTGATTCCCAGCATCGATGCCTGCCCGCGTCGACGTCTCTGCCGTTCCGTTCTGCGCAATCATAGTTGTCGAGAGTAAGCAGCTTAAGCCAATCAGGAGCCAGATATTATTCATATACCCATCTCTTTCCCGCCGTTCCTTATCCCGGCGATTTACAAGCGGTCACAACGCACACTCATATTCGTGAAGAAAGCAGGTTTTCGCAATGTCAAAGACACCACGATTCCTGCCAAGAGATGGGATCGAACGTGGTCCACTGTTGCCTCGGCAGTCGGTGTAGGCTAAACGAGCTGGGGGAGTCGGATCAGCAGCATGTGAACTCCAGACCTTGGATCAACCCGTGCAAGCGATGGGGTCTGGGATAATGGAACGCGCACAGAGGCATCACGATCTGCTACACCAGGAACACGGCGATTCCACAGGAGAGAGACCACAAACCAGCCAATGGTCCGGCAGAAAGTGAAGTTTGCGACCGGTCCGACATTAAGTAGTTGCGGCTGAGTGCGCGATAAAGAAATGCAGCAGGGCTCCGAGAATTCACGGGAAGAGGCGCAAGAGAGCCGCCCACAAGGATTGGTTTCGGTAACGTGACTTTGATCAAGGCTGAGCGTACCGCCGTATTCATTGTTGGTTGTTCCAATACCGGATTCGACGATCTAGCACCGCGAGTGTTATGGCCCAACCTCAATCTGGCGACGATAGGCGCTCGGCGGGGTTCCCAGATTACGCATAAAGCAGCGGCGCATCACTTCGGCAGAACCAAACCCGCATTCGCCCGCGATCTGATCGACGTTTCGGTCGGTCTCCTCCAATCGGCGTCGAGCAGCTTCCAAGCGCAAGGTTTCGAGAAAACGTGCGGGCGTCGTGCCGAGTTCCGCCACAAAAGAACGCGCAAAATTCCTCGGGCTCATGTGGACCTGCGCGGCGAGGTCCTCCACCGTGAGGGGCAAATGCAGGCGCTCAAGCATCCAGGCCTGCAGCTCGCGCATAGGCTCGCGTTCCGACATCTGCAACTTGAGGAGCGGACTGATTTGCGCCTGTCGCCCCGGCCGACGCAGGAACATGATGGTAGCGCGCGCTATCTCGCTCGCAACCTCGACGCCGAGATCCTCCTCTATGAGTGCCAGCGAGAGGTCCATCCCTGCCGTGCAGCCAGCCGACGTGTAGAATTTTCCATCGCGCAGAAACAACGGTTCTGGATCCACATGCAGAGCCGGATACTTTTGCGCCAGACTATCGGCGTACTGCCAGTGCGTCGTCACATGTCTCTCGCCGAGTAAGCCGGCCTCCGCCAGGCAGAAAATCCCGGTACAGACCGAGCATACGCGGCGGCTTCTTTCGCTGACGAACGGAACAGAGAGGAGGAATCAGCGGTTGGATCCAGCGAATCAGCTTCGCCGCACACAACCAACGTGTCAGGGAAACCTTCGTAGGTTTGAAATGGACGGGCGCCATTGACAGACAATCCTGACAATGTCGCAATGGAATTTCCTGCGATAGATAGAAGCGTGACCTCGTAATACGGTAGGCGGCGTCTGAGTGCCTCTTGTCCAAGTCGCGCTGCCATAAGGAATGCTTCATACGGCTCGGCTAGGTCAGACAACGCGCTGTTCGGCAATGCTAATACAGCGACCCTATGCTGCTGATCCGGACCCAAGGACGGTACCGGGGCCTTTGGCGAGACCAGTTGCAAGCGTCTTTTGGAAACTGAGCGCATGTACCGTCTTTCGCCTGACTCACCTATTCTGATTCACGGCATTCGAATCGAGCAAGGACAAAGAGCCCACCTATTCGGCCAAAATACGTTGGCGTTAGGGTGACGGGCAAGCCGAAAGTTAGCGGAATCTATACCGGCTGCAAATCTGTGTCAGGAGCTGGATATCCGAGAATTCGCAACATCGCGACAACCTGGCCCTTGTGGTGAAATGCGTGGGTTATGACGTGCAACAGGATAAAAGCGGGACTTCGGAGTTCGCCGCCCCAATCCACGGGACGCTTGGCCAGGGTCGTGTTGAGTTGTTCTTCCGTGAGATCGCCGATGTAGATTCGTGTTGCCTCTCGTATTCGGTCTTTGGCGGCTAGCAAGTCCGCCATTGTTGGGCAGTCCTCTTCGTGCCAACCGGCAAACGCTTTGTTCTGCAGATCCTGGATCCAGCCTTCCTCGCAGGTGAGGATATGCACAAGCTGCTTCCAAACGGATGGATGGCCGAATCCTGAAATCAGCTTGTGGTGGAGGTTATCAGGGACGGTTGCAACATGTCGCAATAGAAGCTCCAACCGTTCATGCATGGTGCCGTGTAATTCGATGAGTCCGGATTTGGTGAACATGATTGACTCTGCGCTGTCTCGGGTATCCGAAAATGATACGTGATCTGCGATTTTTTGCCGCTTGATACCGATACGCAAGCTTCCCCGGTGCTGATGAGTTCGTTCGAAGCCTCCCGGCCGGGAAAATGACCAAACCGGCTCAACTGTTCGATTAACGACTTCTCGTTACCAATCCGACTTCGATAAGTGCATCGGCGGAGACAACCGGCCAATCGTGCTCGGTTGAAGTCGGTCTCCGGCAAGTGGACGACTAACGCGCTTCTCGGAAGTGGCCGAATAGTCGTCATCTCGGACAAGTGGTTCCTGTTCCCAACGGGCCTTCGCGGTGATTGTGATTTTGTGAAACGCGTTTCCAAAGCAGGCCATGGAAATGACAGAGTATGGAAAGTATGGAAAGTATGGAAAGCCAAGAAGCCGGCTTTCCACCCTTCCCACACTCCTTGGAAATCCCTTCGGGATTACCACATTCCCACGGCCCCGACTGCTGGCATATTTCAAGATGCAAGGCATGAGAGACCGAATCCAAGGCCTTTAGACCTCAAGGGGTTGTAATGGAGGTCCTTGGTCCAAAGTGTAACGAGCGTTCCGGCACACTCAACCCAAGCGAAACACGAGCGGAGATTCTGGCGGGCGAGGAAATCGATGAATTTGGAGAGAGAAAACTACTGGATATCTTCGACCGGCCCTGTCGCGGACTCTCGCCAGTCAAGGCCTGCCTCCTCCGGATCTCTCGCGCGTATGGCTATTTTGAAGTGTCCTAGCCCAAGCCAGGAGAGAAGCAACAAGGGTTGGGTCATAGGCATATTTCCGAGCCGCCGTGAGTTCTGTGATTGCGTCAGTTGCGTCATTGTGATTAAGAAGCCACCATCCCCGTGCCCCCTCGCGCTCCGCCGCGACTTCGGGCATGTCAAACGAGCCGTGAAAAACTAAGACACTTCCTCCTACCACTGCATCCGGCTTGCCATGGAAGAGTTTGTCATATGGATAGAGACTGTACTCCAGCAAGCCCACACTGATCAGGACGGGGCCCTGAAAATGATCTGGCAGCGGAGCCGGCAATGTCGTGTCTGTGGCCTCAAGGTAGATGGGGCCGGCCAGTGACTGGCACGGGACGCCGTCTTCCGCAGGCTTGCGCATACCAAACCAGGCGATCCAACAATCGTGGACACCCTGTTTCTGCAGATAGTCGCGCACAGCATACAGCGACTGGCCCCAGTCCACATTCGAGTCGCCCAGATAGCGGTAAAGATGTGACGGACCTCCCCATGCCTCGTTGGCATAGCCAATTTCGTTGGGATAGGATCGCGAATACGATAATGCATGCGCAGCAAGCAGAATCAGGCACGCCGCGGCAAGCCACCTGGATCTCGACCACCAATGGGCTACTCCTGCCGCTGCGAAGAGAATCAGAAACGGAATCACCGGCAGGATATGTCGAATGCCGATGTTGATGCTACTCACCATCGCGGCGGCCAGAAACACTACAACCGGGATGGCCAGGAAGAGATACTCGCGGCGATGATTCTTCCAGATCCCGACCGGGAGAAGACCCACAACCAGAAGCAGGATCATCGGCAACGTCAGCTTGATAGAGAGCGCGATGGGAAAGTAATACCAGACTCCTTTCGCCAATTCCCTGCCCAGCAGAAAGGCAGCCCGGGTGGAGTGCGTTTGGACATAGAGCAGCCCCGCCAGGTACGACTCCGGCAGAAGGTGCGTGTGCAGCATAGCCAGCAGAGCCTGCCCAATCAGTGAATGAGTCTGTCCTGCCGCCTGGATTTCGCCGGCCAGGTTAAACCCATGCGCGTGAGCATCGGGCAATGCCTGATAGCGAAAGCCATAGCTGGACCACAGCACAGCCACCGCGATTACGCTGGCCAGCATCCAGCCGCCCACCAGCCGCGCCGCGGAGCGCGCGCCGCCCGCACTACGCTTCATCAGGAAATCGCCAACGAACTGCGTCAGGACGACCGCAACCACCAGGACGGCTGAATGCTTGCTCGCCAGGGCGCAGCCCATCGCCAGACCGAGCAGAAGCGCCCGCGCCAATGATGGCCGCTCGATGAATCGCCACCCCATCGCGACCGTGAGGAGCATCATCATCGTCAATGCCATGTCGGTCGTGACGAGTGGACCGTGGGCGGTCAGGTTCGGCTCAAATACCGTCAGCGCCACGGCAATCGCTGCAGCCAGCGACCCAAACCACATGCGCGTTGCAAAGAAAACGGTGGCCAGCAAACCCAGCGGAAACACCAGGGCGAAAGCTCGGGTCTTCCACAGCAGGGTGTTCGCGTTTTCGCTGTTGATGAGGCGGTAGCCGTCGCCCAGCAAGTCTTCGTTGCTGGTGATCTGCGATCCGCACGGGGTGAGGAAATTTCCCAACTGCCAATGCCGGATGGGCAGCGTCGTCCAGAGCTTCACCAGTGGCGGATGCTCCGGATTGATGCCGAAGTCTCCGCATCGCCAGTAGCGGTAGCCCGCTGAAATGTGCATGCCCTCGTCGAAGACTGCCGAATTGGCGTGGCCGTAGTGCCACAGTAACGTCGCATACACCGCGAACCCCAGGGCGAAGATAGTCCATGCCATGGCAGCGACGCCCCCATCGCTGCGCGTCTGACGCTGCGCAAGGCTGGAATCCTGGGGTAAAACAGACATCCGAGATTTCTCATCCATTTCTATCGCTCCAATGCAACGATGGCCAAATCCGGTTCGGTGTGAGTATCATTTAGTCAGTTACATTGACCCCTCAGTGAGCCATGAGATCCAGCAGTGAGGTTCACCACCGAACAACTGCGGTTCGAATTCAGCCAACCCTCAGACTCTATTTTCGAGCGGAGCATCCGATCTTTGCAGATGAAACGTCGCGTTCAACAATCTATTAAGGTCTTTGCACCCGGAGTCTGAGGGTGAAGGACCGATCCGCGTTTTACCGAGTGGCGCCTTTCCTGACTCTCGCCGTTTCAGTTCGTGCGGGACAGACTAGAAAGCAAAACGAATGCCCAGTTCCACGCGGCGAGCGGTTTCGGCAGCAACATGCAGCCCAACCGCTCCGGAGGAAAGGACGGTGTTTACCGCAGTGACATTGGTATGGTTCAGCAGATTGGCGCTACGCGCATTGAATGTTAACGTGCGCGGATGGTCTTTGCGCCCAGGGAGGCTGAAAGAACGGCTCAGGTTCATGTCGAGATGCACGGTTGCGGGCATCGTCCCAATGTTCCGCGGAACATTGCCATTCACCGTGTTGGTGGTGAGCAACCCAAATTGCGTGCTGTAAACTCCCGGGCCCGGGCCGGAAGCGTAGGAAGGCCGGTCATTGAAGTCGCCGTCGCCATTCGCATCCGTACCCGTAGTGATGTTGTATGGCCGGCCACTGCTTGCGTTGAGCACTGTGGAAAGCTCTGCTTTCAGCGGTAGCTTCACGTTGCCCGTCAGAACGAACAGGTTGGGTGTCTGCCAATCCACCCGCGATGACTCGCCCCGCTCGCTGTAGCTCGACTGTGGATTGGCCGCCCCTGTTGTGTCGGCAGCGCGGAAGCCTCCGTCGGATCGAACCCCTGACATGTGTACATAGAGCGTGGAAAAGCCGAATCGGTTGTAACTGTATTGCCGCAGAGATAGCACCAGGAATCTCCCGCGAAGATGGGCAAGCTTCTCGTAGCGAAAGATGTTCTCGTTGGGTGCAATCGGCCTCGGGGCAAGCAGAGCCGCGATTGGATCGGGTGCAACGCCGACGCTGCTTGCAACCATCGGAGCGTTGATGTTTTCTGCCCGGACCTGATCCCAGTTCGCTCCATAGTTGAAGGCAGCCTCGGCATGCCAATGATGCGAAAACTCATGTTCCACTCCGAGTTGAGAGCCAAAGGAGGGTATTTGCCCGAATGTCTTCGGAAACTGCCAGAGCGTGTTCACACTGATCGAACCGGCAACGGGCGATTGCGGGTTCTGGAAACTCGGCGCGTAGATCGTCGCTTCCTGTTGCCGGATTCCATTCAATCGATCAACCTGCAGCGCATAGGCTGGAGCCACCGCGCTCGAGAACAATCCTGCCCGCAGGTGAACCACCCAGGTCGATTTCTTGTCGGGCGACCAACTCAAGCTAAGCCGCGGCGAAAAGTTCGCAAAGCTGTTCGGCGCGGTTTGAATCTGATAGCGGAAGCCTGAATGCAGAGTGAAGTGATTGCTTAGCTTGACACCGTCTTGCGCATAGAAAGCCAGCCGCCATTGAGTGAAGGGTACAAGAGGAGTTCCGCTGGTTATCTGAAAGGCCGTTGGCGTTCCACCAGGGAGATTCCGAAGGGCGCGACCGTACTGCTCGATTGCACTGATCGTCGTTGTTTCGCCGGTTGGATTGTTGTTCGAGTCAAGCACAGGCGCGCTTCCGCCTCCAAAGACGAGTGCGCCGTTAAAGGTGTCCGGATCGTAGTCGTCCACGAATACACCGAGAGACTGCACACCAAGCTTCAGCGTATGCCGGCCTCGAGTGAGCACCGCGTCATCATCTGCTTCGAGATCGCGTTCTCGGTTGTTGAGGGCCCCATGGGTTGACCCGCCGCCAACGAAATAGCCCGCCACCTGCAAAGAAGGCTCCGTCGAAAGAGGCGACTGCTGGGTACGTTTCCAGGAGTAGCTGATCCGCGTCTCATGCAACAAACGGGCGCCAAAGGTCTGCGTATTCAGCAGGCGCAGATCGTATTCGCTTGACAGACTGTTGTAACCGGCTCCTGCAAGAACCAGGCCACCGGCGCCCTGATTCCCGAGATTGTTGACGTTGGAGGCAAAAGAAACAGTTGCCAGATCATTTGCGTTGATTTGCCAATCTGCGCGTGCGGACCCAATCCACAACCGTTGCGGAGCAGGTACGGATTGTTGCAGAGGCGCGGGAATCCCGCCTGAATTCAACGTCACCGCATCGACGACACTGAACTCATCGATATCGCGCTTTTCAAGCGCAAAAAAGATGTCGCTTTTCTTCTGCATGATGGGCCCACCGAGTTCGAATCCATACCGCTGCCTGCTCGCGGGCGTTGCGGTCGCGGACAAAGTATCCGTCGCGTTAAATGGACTCGCACTGTCAGCAAAGAACATGGCTCCGTGCCATGGTCCGGCGCCTGGCTTGGTTGCGATTTCAATCCTCGCGCCCAGCCACGGAGCCGTCTCATACTCGGAAGAGAACATATCGGGATTCACGCGAATGGAAGCGATGGAACTCTTCGGCGGCAGCGCGCTTCTGTTCTGAAAGCCATCGACCGTGACGAGAGCATTCTCAGGAGGCCCGCCTGCGCCCGCAGCAAGAGCCTGCAACTCGCGAAGAAATTCGTCTGGATCATCGGAAAGCCGTTGCACTTGTTCAGTTCCGAGCACCATACTGGCCGCCGTGCGCCCGTCGTCTGCCCCGTTTTCATTCGCGTTCACCTGTACATCGGTCTCTACTGACGCCACAGCAAGCTGGAGATTGACATGCGCGGTGCCACCTGCGCGAGCGCGTGCACGGGCGACGGCTTGGGCGAATCCGTCGGCATTTGCGGTAATCGTGGTTGAGGTGACGGACACGCACGCGAAGGCATAGTGGCCGGTTGCATCGGTCACGCCCGTTGCTCCGGTGCCGGCCTGCACGCGTGCTCCGGGAATCACCGCTCCGGTCGGATCCGTAATCACGCCGTCGATTTGCATCCCTCGAATGCAGGGTTGCTGTGCGAGACCCACCCCGGAAAGTAACAATCCCGTGAGTAGAACCGCGCATTGCCGGCCGATAAGGATGCGGGCCTTCGCTGTCGGTCCCCAGTTGTCCCCGAATCTCTTACGATTCATCTCGCCTCCAGTCACCCTGCTTGATCTCTCACGCTAGGTGAATGAAGACGAGGTCCGCTTCCGGTTTGGAGTGAGGTGCCTGTTTAGCGGCGTGAGTTGGACTCGTGCAAATTCTAAGAAGCCCGTCAGCCCCTTTTTGATGAGTGTTCCGCCAGCAGTCGCTGTGATTTTGCGCCCAGAATCGAGAGTCGCCAGGCCCGAAGTGGAAGGCTGCAGGGATGCATTCGATCGAAAGAACGATTGCGTGCGGCCGTGCGGAGACAACCACTCTCAGTTTGGAGAGGACGCGAACGATGGATCCGCAATTAGCGGCTCATTTCACGAAAAAACGATCCACGAAAACTACGGCTCAACATAACTTCGGCGCCGTTCACCAATTTCACGATGTAGTCTCCGTGAAAAAGCGGATGCAGGCCCCGCACCGCGGCCTTTCGCACTAGGGTCGATCTGTGGGTCCGCACGAATTCCCTTGGGTTCAGCTGGTCTTCGAGGCCCTGAATCGTCTGCCGCGAAATATGCGATCCAGTCGCGGTGTGGACAACCACATATTTGTTGGCTGCTTCAATCCAGATGATTTCGTCTACGGGCACGAATAGGATGCGCTCGTCATCTTTAATCGAGAGCCGGGAGAGCCATTGGCTGTCGTTGGTGCCTGGGACAGTTGAGTTCAGCCTCCGAATCGCCCGCTCAATCGATATCGAAAGGCGCTCCTTATCGAATGGTTTGCAGAGATAATCAACGGCCTCAATTTCGAAGGCTCTTACTGCGTACTCGCTGTAACCCGTTACGAAGACAAAGAGAGGCGGTCGGGATCCGGCGATCTGATCAATCATTCCGAACCCATCGAGACCCGGCATTTGAATATCGACAAACACGATATCCGGAGATAGTTCCCGGATTTGTTGAGCCCCCTGAACGCCATTCGAACTCGCTCCAACGACTTCCACATGGGGCTCGTCCTCGAGCAGTTCGCGCAGATAGTGACGCGCATGCGCTTCGTCCTCAACGATGAGGACGCGGGCCGCGATCCCCGCCGTTGCTCCGTTGGGCTCTGATCCGTTCCGCATGACTCCTCGAGCTTAACCCCTCCTTTTAGGTGTAACCAATTGTGGGAACGGCCGGCCCGCTGCTCCGATCAATGTGATCCTTCGCTGTCGGAGACTCTTTTATCGAGCCAACTGCTCCAGCGCCGTCGCCGGCTTCACTGTATGGAATGGAAATCTCGATCTGGACTCCGCCCTCCGGCCGATCGGAATAGAGAAACGTATGGCGATCTCCATAGTGAATCTGCAGACGGTCAATGGTGTTGGTAAGCCCTACCCCGAACCGCGGCGGCGCAGAACTGGCAGCGCATTTAGGACCATCGTTGCGCATCATGATATTGAGGGCTTCTGGTTTACAGGATGCGCAAAAGCGAACCTCACAGGGACCGATCATTCGCGAAGCGCCGTGGCGTATCGCATTCTCAAACAGTGGCTGCAAAAGGAACTGTGGCACTAAGGCCCGTGTGGCTACGGGCTCAATCTCATAGTTGAGCAACAACCGGTCCCCGAGCCGGAGTTTTTCGATTCCAAGATACAAATCCGAATATTCCAGTTCTTCTGCGAGAGTTCGCATCCGGTCGCCAGTGCCCTTGAGAGTACTGCGGAGAAGATCCCCAAGCGCAATCACCATGCGGCGCGCCGTAGCCGGGTCTTCGACGGTCAGGCCCGCAATAGTGTGCAGGGTATTAAAAAGAAAATGGGGGTGAAGTTGCATGCGAAGCGCTTCCAGGCGTGAGACTGCGAGCTGACGCTCCAGGTTCATTGCGCGCATTCGTTCCGCCTGAAGATCCAGGAGCACCTGCCAGGCTTCGATTGCGGTTACGATTACGAGTCCAATCAGAGTTTCCGTCGGCAGAAACCGGAACAGTTCGGATCGGAGCAAGACCCTAAACGTGGGATAGGAAGAGCGATATGGGAAATAAGTCGGGAAAATGATGGCCCAGTGCGTGAAGGCCACGAGCATCGCGGAAGCCGCAATGAGGATCAGACGGATGCCTACGTTCCGGATTCGTTTTGGATCCTTCAGCGGGAAGCGCCGAATACATTGTGTGAAAAGCGGCAGCGTAAGTGCCCAAAGGGCAAAATGCACGGCGTTGGAATAAAGGGCAAAGCCAAGGGGCTTATGGCCAAGTTCGCTGATTTCCAGAACGGCTGTGAAAAACACAGAAGCGGCGGCCCAGCCGAGGATCACGACTTTGAGTCGAGCCAACGTAGTCATTTGCTTGTTACTGCGCGTGAACGAGCAGGAGCGCTGTTCCCTGTGGTACAGATTATCCGGTTGCCCCGGCTCTGTGTCACGCTTTGTCGCGAGGTGCAGATTTTGCGGCGTGAAATGGCTTGCCTGCTTAGAGGGGTATAGGTAATGAGAAACGCCTTCTGGTCAGACTCGACTTCCCGGCAGTACATTTCGTTCTTTACCGGCGAGTGGTTGCCGTCTAAATCTTCTTAAGTCTTTGGCTCATGGAGTTTCAGGTCTTCGAGCACGCCTGCATCCGGCGTAACGTACTTCTCCTTGCCTTGCGGAGGCTTTCCCGCGCGCCGTAAGGCGGGCCGACAAGGTGGGACTCTGAAGTGGCGGCTACTACTGGCTGCGAACGATGCGAATGTTGCCAGTTTTGGTCAGAATGTTCAACAGGGGACCACCTCCGTTCAGATTGCCCTGCGCGATCACGGTCTTGCCGCCTGCTTCGCCTTCGGTTCGGATCTGAATCTCGGGGAAGTCGGAGCGAATCGTGTGCCCCTCTGCCCGTTCGATCGAGGCCCGGACGGTAACATTTAGGCTCGGGACAAGATAGACAGTCACATCGCCCACGGAAGTCCCAAGGGATGAATCGGGTCGACTCTTGCCGGATGTAAGCCTTGCTACGATGGCACCTTTCCCGGTTTTCACATGGGCGGCAGGAACACCATTCAACTCGATCTGGCCTGAGCCTGTTTCGGCATGAACAGGGCCTTGCGCCGATGCCAGGCGAATGCTGCCGCCTCCGCTCGCGGCTTCTACGCGACCAGAAACCTCTCCGATAGTGATGCTTCCTCCTGCGGTGGAAACACTGAGTTGCCCGCCGCAGCGCCCGACCTGGATATCTCCAGCTCCGGAGTCCAAGACTGCATCCCGCTGGCTGGACTCGAGCACCAGAAGGCCCCCGCCAGTAGAGGCATTGACTCTCCCATTTACTGCGCCGATCGAGACTGGTCCGCCTCCGCTGCGGACGGTCGTATCGCCACCAATCGTGCCAATTTCAACTTTGTCGCCGGCGGTTTGCACCGTCACTGATCCGCCGATGTTGTCGAGCCGAACGGGACCACCGCCGCTCTCGGAGTCCACATTGCCGACAATTCCCTTTGCGATCACACCTCCAACGCCCGTGTGAATCTTCACCGACTGCATCTCACGTGGAACACTAACCACGATCTCATCCGAGAGTTTGAGAGACTGCTTGCCGGAACATTGTGCAGCCACATACGCGGAATCGCCCTTCACGTAAGCCCCGATCTTGCAGGACGACAGTTCGCGGCGGGCCTCCTCCTCCGACAGTAAGTGCGCACGAGAGCTGACTACGTAGCGAATGTTCCGATACGATCCACCTTCGACTCGGACTGTACCGGCATCGACATTCACATTTAGGTTGCGACCATTCTCCAGCGAGCCGGTGGTTTCTCGCGTCCAGTCGTGACCTGCTAGATACACGCGGGTCTGCTGCGCCCAGGCGAGAGGCAGAACTACGAGCGTTATCACTGCGATCTTAGCGACCTCTTGCAAGTGTTCACCTTCACTTTGCGTCTGTATGCGACGAGACTGCATTCCGCGTCGCCGCTTTGCCTAATAGCCTCAGACGGACGAGACAGCCTATTGTGAGCACGGAGTTGCGGTGGAATTCTTCTTGAATCGGCAATTTCCCTTCGGATAACTTCATGAGTTGGCTCTTCTTCGATCGGAACCGAGGTGATCCGTGACCGAGATTGTTCTCGCGATAAACGAACAAGATTGCACAGCTAACGACGACAAGTGAGGATTACGATCTTGTTCGCCCGATCCTGCGAAATCCGGTAGAAGGCCTCGACAAGTTCCGTGTGAGCTTGCGCGCTCATAATGAACGGCCCGCCGTTGTTGTGGAACTCAGCAACCAATACACCCTGCCTTTGGACGCGCCCATCACTACTGCCACTTTGTTGGACCGCGTGCTCATATTCGCCATTGTTCTTGATCCGACTCCCGATACCCCCGAGCGTCCACTGGCTCGTGGCCTAAGATTCGGGGAAATGGTCCGGGAAAGTGTCCGAGCGTCAGATGTACGACGGTGTAACAGATGCCGCTCGCATGCATTTTGACCACCACCTGATTAGGTCCGGGTTGAAGTTGCGGAACGTCCTCGATCTGCCACGAACTGCTGACAGCGGGAACGACTGCAGCTTGCATAACACTTCCTCCTAACGCAGTTCGATGCGAGAGGATTTGCGGTCGGTGCATGATTTTGGGCGCCCGAATCGCCAATCGCACACTTGGAGCTGACACCGACGGCGAACCACCCGAGATCCAAACACATGTCGCGACTGCTTCCCTATGGATCTGCCAACGGGAGAAACGGCTACTTACGATGCTATGATCGGGAACAATATTGGTGCGGTAATAGCCCGCAGGTGATGGGGCAACCTACTCGCTATTTTTCCCCTCGCCGAAAGGGACGAGGGAACGCACGCGCCTCAGCACATCGATATGCGAGGTATCATGATGTCATCTGCATTATCTTCGCAGTCCGCTCAGCCTCATTCGAACCCGTCGTTTGAATCGGAAGGCCGCCGATTGCTTTTTTACTGCGTCGGCGCATGCTTAGTCCTGTTCGCAGTCCTGGCTGCATGGTCCAGGCTCAGAGAGCAACTCCTTCTCTCCAGGTACATGCCACACCTCTATTGCTACCTGGGAAGCCGCGGACTGGTTTGGAGCCACGTCACTACAGATTCACTGATTGGCATTTCCTATCTAGCCATCTCCATCACCCTCGCGCACATCGTCTACCGCGGCCGGCGCGAAATACCGTTTCACTGGATGTTTCTGGCCTTCGGATTATTCATCGTCGCCTGCGGACTTACGCACTTTATGGAGGTTGTGACGGTCTGGGATCCGGTCTACGTCCTGTCGGCAATCATCAAGGGTTTCACTGCAGTGGCATCGGTTGCGACCGCGGCCACCTTGCCATTTATCGTGCCGCAGATTCTCTTGATGGTGCACAAGGCCAGGGAGTCGGATCAATACCTGCGGCTTCTGGAATCGGAACTGTCCGAGAAGGAGGCCGCCCAGGGAGAGTTGCGGAAGATGAACGACCTTCTGGAGGCCCGCGTTCAGCAACGTACATTGGAGCTCGGTAAAGCGAACGAGGAATTGAAGGTCTCCGAAAAGCAATACCGGCTTTTGTTTGAAGGCAATCCTATGCCCATGTGGGTGTTCGATCGGGACAGCTTGAGGTTTCTTGCGGTAAATCAAGCGGCCATCCGACACTACGGCTACTCTCGCGACGAATTCCTCTCGATGACAATCGCCGATATCAGACCGGATGAAGATGTTCCCAGGTTGTTGAGCCCTGTGGCGAGGAGAGTACCAGGGCTGAGCGAGGCCGAACTGTGGCGGCACCGGAAGAAGGATGGAACCAACATCCAGGTTGAAATCACCAGCCATCCGATCGTTATGGATGGGCTGGACGCCGAACTGATTCTTTCCCATGATGTCACCGAACAGAGAAAGAATCAGGAGAGTCTTCGCCAGTCGGAGGAGAGATTTGCGACGGCCTTCCGCTCCAGCCCCCTGGCGATCACGATCAGCACCGAGAAGGATGGGCAGTATGTTGACGCGAATGACGCCTTCACTAAGATGATGGGCTATCAGCGAGAGGAAATCGTTGGCAAAACGGCGCACGAATTAGGGATTTGGGTTGATCCTGAAGATCGCCGCCAGATGGTACAGCAGGTTGATCAAAGGGAACGGACGGAAGCTTTGGAGACTCGTTTCCGCACAAAGTCCGGCGAGCAACGCCGGGTGCAGATCTCCGCAGGGCGGATCTTCCTGGACGGAAAACCATGTTTCCTTGCCAACACGCTCGATGTAACTGAGCCACGTCGGCTGGAAGAGCAATTCCGTCAGGCGCAGAAGATGGAAGCTGTCGGACGACTGGCAGGCGGAGTGGCCCACGACTTCAACAATCTGTTGTCGGTGATTATGGGCTACAGCGAAATTGCACAGGGGGAGGCACCCTCGGGTACTCCCATTCGCAAACACCTCGATCAGATCAAGCTAGCCGCGGAACGGGCAGCTGCTCTCACCCAGCAACTGCTTGCCTTCAGCCGGCAGCAGGTATTGCAGCCCAAAGTTCTCAACTTGAACGCGGTCGTGCATAGCGTCAGTAAGATGCTGCTCCGGGTGATCGGTGAGGACGTCACGCTCAATCTGGCCCCCGGAGAGCCGCTCGGCAGCATGAAGGCGGATTTGGGTCAGATCGAGCAGGTTCTGATGAACCTGGCGGTAAATTCCCGCGATGCCATGCCGGAAGGCGGAAAGATCGTGATCGAAACCGCGAACGTCGAGTTGGACGAGACTTATGCCCGGCAACATCAGAGCGTCAAGCCCGGCTCCTACGTGATGCTGTCCTTCAGCGACACGGGCTGCGGGATGGATGCGAAGACCATGGCACAGATGTTTGAGCCCTTCTACACCACTAAGGAACCGGGCAAAGGCACTGGCTTAGGTCTTTCTACCGTCTACGGAATTGTGAAACAGAGCGGCGGTTACGTCTGGGCTTACAGTGAGCCGATGCGGGGCAGCACGTTCAAGATCTACTTCCCCCGGGTCGATGGCCCAGCGGAGAAGCTGACTATCCCAAGGTCCGACTTGGTATTTGATCGAGGAACGGAAACCATCCTCCTGGTGGAAGATGAGGCCGCCGTGAGGACACTGATCGCTGAATTACTCCGGGGCGCTGGTTATACCGTTCTGGAGGCGAATGGAGCGAACGCGGCGATCGAAATAGCGGAAAGGCACAATAATTCTATCCATTTGGTATTGACGGATGTGATCATGCCTGGCATGAGCGGAGGCGACCTGATCGTACATCTGCGCATCATTCAGCCGAATCTGGCGATTCTGTTCATGTCGGGATACGCGAGCGATCTCATCAGTCGAGCCGGTGTGACAGAACCTGAGAGATTCTTGCTGCATAAGCCCTTTACGAGGAAGTCTCTTCTGACCAAAGTGCGGGCCATGCTGGATGACGATAAGACCCAATCCTGAGCACGCGCGATCGTGTTCGAAGACGGCGTTGTGCTAAAACCTTGCCCTTGAATCGTGACGGTTTGGCCAATCGATCCCTGGCCACGGCTGAAATTTGAAATTGAAGATACTTGGCCCGGATACTATCGAACGAGCAGACAGCGCTGTGCCAACGGTCGCCAGATCGAAGATCAGGGCTCGAATACTGAAGGCCCAGAGCAGATTGCGGTCGCCTCTCGACGCACCTGTTCAACGGATTGTTAACCGTTCTTCTCACAATCTCGCGACTCCCTGAAGTCACCCTTGCTCCAACCCGCCGTCTAGCCTGATGGAAAGAAGTCCGACACGATGATCGCCATTGCGACTTACTGCTTTTCTTGGTCGTGAAGCCCAAACAAAACCTCCGGAATCTTGTCGTTCATCGTCTTCGGGTCCACTTCGCTGGGATCATCAGGGTTGACGCCGTACCATTCGGAAAGCTTCTTTACGTACACTTCCCTGGGTTTGGAGAAACTGCCATGTTCGGCCTTTGTGTGCTTTCCGTAGCACTCCAGGAAGCCTTGGACCCAGCCAACGCGCTCCAGTTCCCTAAGAACGCGCCACTCATCGCCGTCGTTGTAAGGACCCCATTTCTGCTTCAATTCCTTAGAGCTTTCGTTGCCTTCTGCGGGATGATGCACAGAGCGGGAGTACGGAGGGTTTGATAACTTCGATAGCAGCGCGTCCGCAGATACTTGGAGCGGGGAGTGAGTTTCTCGTATTTCACCGGCGCCCGTCAAAAGACTTCCCGCACCATTGCTCCTGGCCTTGCGTCTGCGGCTATCGCTTCGTGAAATGGCGAGTTCGGCCATGCGGACCAGTTTCTCCCAGTTGGCGCGCGAGACGCCAAGAAGCTGCACCGTTTCGGCAGGTGAAGCGAACTCAGTGGCTATGACTACACTTGCCATCGCATCCTCTGACAACAGAACAGCACTACATCCTTCAATTGGAGGACCGATCTTTCATATCTGATTGGCCTCCCTCGCCGCAAAGGTTCTTCGCCAGGAGGAGGGCAATCGTGTGAAAATTGTTTCCATTACGCCGAACGCTTCCGTTCGTCGTCTTCTGCCCGAGTCTGGACGGGTTTCTTTGTTGATGGGGTAACGTATTCTGGCGTGGGCAATAAGAACGGACGGTAGTGACGGCGCATACACTCGTGGCACCTAACAAGATGAACGAGGAAAAGAACGCAGGCGCGATCCAGCAACGTCTTCGGTTGTGAACGGTAAACTTCGGAGCTGCCACAATAAGGGCAGTCACTCAAGCCAATTCTATGCATGACAACTGGACCGCCAAGAACCATGCCTCAACAGGAGAGAAATCGACTGGCTGATCGGGAATCGTCGACCCGATTCGCCGAGTATACAGGACGGCAGTGGACGAAGGATAGGACGAGAAAGCTCTTAGGCTGCACCGTGCCGTCGATAAAAATCCTCACACGCTGCAAGCAAACACCGCGCGATTATCAGGTCGGCGACTGCAGCTCCTCAGTACTGCTCTGGCAGGACCAGGGTGGCTGCTGCCGACCGCCCCGCTTCGGTGACTATCCAAGAGCTCCTCAGCAGATAGTCTTGTCACGGATTCGTACCCACTCTTCGGTTCAAGGCCAAACGCAACGACGTGTAACTGCCGCGATGCCAACGATGAGGTTGGCGACGACCACAGGCGCCGAATGGATCGCCACGCCGTAAAGCACTCAAAGGGAAGCGGCCGCGGCATGGATCCTGCGTAGCGTTACCGCCTCTTTGGAGAAGTACGAACTAGAGAAGACGGCGGTTGCCGTCCAGCCAATCACGTTAAGCCAAACTCGCAAATCCCTCCTGATGTACTGAGCTAAGCACTCGCTGCAATCGCCATCGAATCTGTACGACTCTTTCCCCATTCCTGAACAACAAATCCCTGCGACTCGAACACAGCCCGAATCTGCACAGGATCGTAGCCCACGATGTCTTCCAGGATCGGCACGAGCACACCGAAGGCATCGTCGCTCACTATCGTGCGTTTTGCAATCTCACTGAGGTGTTTGTTCTCGGAGACGGCGATCGTCGAGCCGTCCAACCGATTGATATGCAGCATCACGTGGACATCCGAGCTGCCGTCGCCGACATACACCAAACGGTCGTGACCTATTCCCGCGCGGATACGCAGCTCTTCAAGCACCGCAACCTTGCCGTAACCCGCAGGCGCACGAACGATGGACTGAATCTCACCCGTATCCAAGGCATAGCGGAATTGCGTTCCATGAATGTGGCTTTCGGGAACGATGCCGGCGAGGGCGGATTGAATCACTTCTTCGGGAGCAGCCGAGAGCACATGAAAAGAAAAGTGGAACCCCTCTAGATCCTGAAGGAATCGTAGCAGCAACTGAACGTTTGCCTTGAGGCGAACTCTCTTTCCTACCTCGATAAGGTCCTCTTTGCGCACGCGTCGAAACTCCGGGTCATGGAGCAGGAGATACGCAAGCTCTCCACCTTGCTGCACAAGATGAATGTCAGCTAGGCCGGCAACTCGCTGGCGGAAGTCTGAGATTCCGAGCATCTCGCTCAGCACCACGCCCGAATCGTTGTGACTTAACGTCTGGTCAAAGTCGCTCACCAACAAATAGTCGCGCTTCACCTTCAATGCACTTGCCAACATGTCAATCTCCCACGGCGCCGGTTCGAATGTTCGTCCAAAGCTCAGATTTTGATGGAGAACAACGAGGTCAGAAAGTCTGCAGTGCCGCTACAGAGCTGGCAGGCAAACATCAAGTTCGCGGAAGTTGGCTGCGAAGCAGAATGCGAACTGAATTGAATTGAATTGAGCATAAACGAAGTTGCAGCGTGAGTCTAATTGAAAGAATTTATGAGAGTGATTCGCACGCGGTGATAACCGAAGTAATACCGTCGATGAGTTCGATCCCGGTTCCTTGGGAGAGATTCGCTCACTGTAAGAACCGTAGTGAAACAGGGAAAGTGGACGGGCTATTCTGGACTTAATTCAAGAACTGCTTTCGAGTAGTCGTCCGTCGCCCTCCTCAATTCAGCGCCGAGGCGATCTTGTAGGTCCTGATCTTGTGCGTCCGCCCCCTTGAGGGTCTCGAGAATATTTCTTACCCGCCGCTCAGCTGCTTTCACTTCCCCGATGGTTGACATGCCTGTGCTATTCCCTCCGGCCTCCGTCGACATTGTCTTTGCTGTAGAACCATCTCGTCCCGCCGAGCGAATTTTTCTAGCAGATATTGCTCTGCCAACGCGGTAGCACGCCGAAAAGTGTTTGGGGGAAAGACCTTGCGCTGGCACTTCGCACAGGACGCCAGAGATGGAACATTATCCTTATAATACTTCGGGATGACGAAGGTGCGATCTGCCATGACGGGGAGCAGTGGCACACTCGGGGAGGGCACGCCACTCAATAGCGCTCACCAAATAATCAAGATGAGGACCGGCTTTCGATCTTGTGCAGCTTTGCACGCTACTGCGAACGTTCACGCAACGACCGTTGGACCGGCATCTGCTACCCGACCCTACTCTTGTCACTCAGTGATTCCTTGATCTTCTGAGCCAGATCTTCGGGGTCAAATGGCTTTTGAATTAAGGTGATCTTTTGTTGAGAGAGCAGTCGATTTTCCACCAACGCATCTTCCGAATACCCTGACATGAAGATTACGCAGATGTCAGGATGAAGTTCGGTCACGCGTTTCGCCAATTCAAGCCCGCGGATCTGCGGCATAATCACATCTGTGACCAAAACGTCGATCGATCCGGGATGGCGCTCCGCTAGTTCCAGCGCTTCACCACCGTTCTGCGCCTCCAATACCTGGTAACCCTTGGACTCCAGGAATTCGCGCAGCGCGCTCCGAATGGAAAACTGATCCTCGGCGAGGAGCACCGTTTCCGAACCTGTCGTTACCGGACTCGAGACCTTGGCGGTTCTTCGTGGGCTCACCGGCTGCTCCACGATGGGAAGGTAGACTCTGAAAGTCGTGCCCTCGCCGGGCACACTGTCCACTTCGATCGTGCCCCCGCTCTGTTTCACAATGCCGTAGACAGTGGAGAGTCCGAGGCCCGTGCCCTTGCCAATTGGCTTGGTGGTGAAGAACGGCTCGAAAAGGTGAGCCTTCGTTTCCGCATCCATTCCGGAACCGGTGTCAGTTATCTCCAACAGCGCGTGGGCGGTGGGAGAGTTCTTCGCGCCGGATTTGAAACCAATCATAGATACCTGTGAGGTCTTGATTCTCAGTATTCCTCCTGAAGGCATGGCATCGCACGCATTGACGGCCAGGTTCATGATTACTTGCTCAATTTTGCCTAGATCGACTTCGACTGGAAGTTGCTGCGGACTGGGCGTCACCATCAATTGAACCTGCTGCGCCGGAAGAGTGGATAGCATTTCCTTCACTTCCCCGAGTAGTCCGTTCAAGTCCAACACCTGAAGCACCAACACTTGCTTGCGCCCAAAGGCGAGCAATTGCTTGGTAAGCGACGCAGCCTTCTCGGCAGCTATTCGAACGGTTTCGGCGTGCTGCAGGAGTTGTGCGCGCTGGGGTGAGTTCTGGATTTTGGTCACCTGCATGAGAATTACCATCAGCAGATTATTGAAATCGTGAGCGATCCCGCCTGCCAAGCGGCCAACGACCTCCATTTTTTGAGCCTGTCGCACCTCCTCTTCTAGTCTCTGGCGGTCTGTGATATCGCGGAAAATGCCCTGAACGATCCTTTTGCCTTCGAACTCCGTCAGGCTGGTATTGACTTCGACGGGTATTGAGCGCCCGTCAGAATGGCTCAGGCGTAATTGTCTGCCGGCAACCGCAGCCCCCTTCAGGGCACCGGCCAACACTTGGCGGTACTGTTCCCGGTCGCTCTCTATCACAATCTGCTCACCGCGGAGGCCCACAATCTCGCGTAGCGACCGCCCCAGCAGATGGCTGCTGCGTTCGTTAGCGTCCAGGATGACTCCTGTCTCCGCGTCCAGCACAAGAATTACGTCATTGGCGGTATCGATGAGATGTTTGTATCGTTCTTCAGTCTGCCGAATGTGCCGCAACATAAAGAAGGTGAACAACAGGCCGGCCATCACGGACGCGGCGGTCGCCACGAATATGACCACGAGGAACGAACCTCTGGCCTGGCGTGCTCCTGCCCCCAATGCATAGGAAAATCTGTCCTCGAGTGGGGTAAGCTGATTCCCGACGAGGTCCACCTGACGCGCGATTTCCTTGACTCTCAAAGGATCCGGCCTTCCCGAGGAAATCTCAGCGTGCAAATTGTCGCCAAGTTTTTGTAATTGTTCGATGAGAGCGTCGCCCTCCGCCCAGATGTCTACTGCCTCAGCCATGTATGTGGAATGACGAAAGCGTCGGAACAACGTCGCCATGCCTTCCACGTCTTGCGGGTTATTACGACCCTGGATGAAACCGATGCGGACGATGCGCATGTCGGGAACAGGCTTCTCGAGTTCCACCCGAGCTTGTTTGTCTCCCAGAGGGACCAGGAGAGCCTGACGATAGTTTTGATAGTCCGCGTCGGAATCCGAAATCGAGTACCGCAAAAGGTCGTGGACAGCTTGCTTCTGAGCCTTAGACCAGAGTCCTTCTCCTCCCACGTACGCCCTCGCAGCAGAGAGATTCTCGATCGTCAAGTAGCTCAGGCCCAACAGGCTGACCACGATCAGTAGAAAAAGCCAGAGGAGTACAACCAGCTTCTTCGCGACCGGCAAATCGAGGAACAGTTTGCGAGCAACAGACACTACTTCTGCTCCGATCACTGAACTCTACCGGGAAGCCTCGCCTCTAGGATCGCAACCGCCACCTCAACTTTCATGAAGAAAATTTCGGTGGAGATGGGGTCGGCGTCCATCGGGATGGTCGCGCGATAAGCTCGTAGTTTTGTCCAACTCTCGATCAGCCGCTCTTTCGGCGCCGGCACAGTCGCCATATATACGTCGAGCTGATCTGTTAGATCTTCGAGGGGCAACGCCACGACCCGTGCATAGATCTCGTGATGACAGGCCAGCATTGCCCGATCAGCGACCTCTACCGAGAACCGTTGAGCCACCTCCGGATGGTAGTAGTGACCCGAGTTGTTGTCGCGCAGAATCGCCAGGAATATCAGTCGGGACAGGTCATTGGGCAGAGAAACGCGGAGAGCGCGCTGAACGTCCTCCTTCACGGCGCCCAGGCCGGACCCGTCATGAGCGACTTTGATCGAAGCCTCAAAGTGGATCCGCTCCTCGACCCGACCCGCTGATGTTGACTGGTGAATGTGTCCCGAATTGATGAGAGAGCCTACGTTGGTCAGAATGTTCGCTGAAATCAGAATCTGGACTTGCCGCGGGATCCCGACACTTAGCACCCGCAATACCCCAAGGCTCGCACGACCGATGTTGCAAACCACCAACAACAACGCGTCCCTCAGCTTCGAGATGGAGGGCCGCAGAGACCACGAAAAACCGTTCAAAGCAATGTGGTCACGGACCAACCGTTCAACGAGCATCGCACTCACAGCTCGTAATGACAGACGAGCAAGCCGCTGTTGATGGTTTCCGAATGCGTCCACAGCATCTGCAGGCGCATTCGCCGCGACAAACCTGAAGCTACTGGTATTGAGGACACTGCGGCAGACTTCCTGGAATACAAACACTGAGTTTGGCTCAGCGCACTGCGGGCGGACTTGAAAGCCGTTTGGCGACTTGTCGGCAGATTTTGAAAGTGAAATCGCTACCAGCGTTAAAAGCGCAATTACGCTTACGGCCAGAGTCACGCTAAGCATTGCTGTCTCCTTACGATATGGCCAGCGATTACACGATGTTAGTAAACGACGCGATTCCCAGTCTGGTCAATATCAAAGATTCTTACGCGTTTCTTGACAGCCCGGGAGCCACTCCGTGATCGCCAGTCCATTCCATCCTGGGTGAGATCATCGACGGCATCTTGTCTTGAGACTGCCATATTCTCCGGTACGCCTCGCACCTGAGAATCAGCGCGTCATGCTTTCCGGAATCGACGACCGTACCCTCGTCTACGACCAGAATTCTGTCCGCCCACAGGATTGTCGCCGGGCGGTGCGATATCACCACTAGCGTCCGAGCCTGGCGAAAGAGATCCAGTCCCTCGAGCAATCCGGCGGCCGCAGGTCCATCGAGGGCGCTGGTGATCTCATCGACAATCAGAATCCTTGGCTGTTGCAAGAGAGTCCGTGCCAATGCCAGCCTCTTCTTCTCTCCACCGGAGAGCCGGCCTCCCAGTGGCCCTAATGGTTCGTCGAGGCCCCTCGGTAGCGTTTGGAGGACTCTATCCAACTGCGTAAGCGCGGCGACTGTTTCTATGTCTTTGCCGGTCGCTCTCGGATTCCCATACAGGAGGTTTTCTCTGATCGTTTCGTCAAAAAGGATTGGATCTTGTGGAACCAGGGTCAGAGTGGAGCGAAGGCTCCGGCACCCAACCTGCCGAATATCCTGCCCTCCCACCAGAATCGAACCTGCGTTTGGTTCGTACAATCGAGTCGCCAAAAGGCCGATCGTGCTCTTTCCAGAACCATTCAGGCCCACAACGGCCACGGTTTCACCTGCCTCAATGCGAAAGCTCATATCACGCAACACCGGCCGGTCTTCGTTGTAGCAAAACCATACCGAACGGAATTCCAGTTCGGGCTCGATGTCGCATCGCAGAGGTGTCATGGACTCGCGTCCCGCAATGTTTGGATCGCCGGCCGTAATTTCAAGAATACGACGGATGCTGGCGCCGACGCGCTGCAGTCGCGACTGGAGGTCAATGGCGATGCTGACGGGGGCGAACAGACGAAAGACGTAGCCGTAGAAAGCGACGAGTCCACCGACGGTCAAAGTGCTCCGAGTGACCTCGTAGCCTCCGTAGCCAAGGATCAGCCCCATGCCGAGAACAATTACCGAAATCGAAGCTGCCCCAAAAGACATTTCGGTCGCTCGCTGCTTGATCTGAACTTTTGCTCCTTCTGCGGCGAGGCGAGCAAACTTTTTGGCTTGCGTGCCCGTACGATTCAGCAGCTGCAACTGCAGCATGCCTGCCAGATGTTCCTGCAAAAATGCAGCGATCTTCCCCGACTGATTCTGCACGCTGTCTGCCGCCTCTTTTAGCCGGCTCGCGTATTGGCGTTGTAAAACACAGAAGACCGGGAGCAGCGGGACAACCACTAAGGTCAAATGCCAATTCAGGATTCCCATGGTCACAAGGACCATGACCCCCATGATCACCATCTGAATGGTGAGGGGAAGAATGTCTCCGCTCAGTTCCGCCACACGGTCAACGTCTTGCTCGATCCGATAAAGGGTCTCTCCCACCTGAGAGTTTCCGTGGTATCGCGCCGGCAACGTTTGGATTCGCCGCAGAAGAGACACTCGGATCCGAAAGACCATCTTTTGAGTAACTATGCAGCTGATGTAGGAGGATAAGTAGCTCACAATCACGCTTGCCAAATACACAACGCAAAAAACGAGCGTGCCAAACAAGACGAGGCGGAGATCCCGTTTCGGAAGAGCAACATCGATCAACCACCTCACGACCAAGGGATCGAGGAGAGACAGTCCACTGCCCAGAACCATACAGATGAGATTTACGGTAAGCAGCCACAGCACAGGGCGCGCCTGGCGGCTAAGCCACCTCACCTCAGCAGACATAGATTTCCCTCTTCGCTCCGCACGCTAATTACCTAGCGCAGCTCGGAAGAAACTGAACAAACATTTTTTTTCTGCGGCAATTTCGACACCGGGTCGACGCACATGCCCGCCGTTCCGGCGCCTTCGCGTGCCCGTAACCTGTTGCATTTCAGCATCTAAGGAGAAACGGCCCTTCGTGTCCAGCTACAGAAGTGTCGCGACCCGCCCAGCCGCGGCCGTCGCCGCCGTGCACGAATTCCTGCACGCGTTCGAGAACCCGTCCAACCAGTGCGCGCTAGTGTGAGTAGCGGAAGCCAATCTCACAAGTCTTAAGGCTGGATGTTTGGCGAAACGAATCTCAGTCGCCCCAAGAACTTAGAGTTACCGATCGAAGCGTCTTGTTCGTTGATCCGCCAACTTCGCTACTAAGTCCACCTGCACGAATTCCTTCAGCAAAAATGTTTCTTTGCAGATGCTCATCTGAAGAGGCATATTCTCCCCCGATGCTCGGCCTGAGCAACATCAAGAGTCCACCGAGGGGGAGCTATGGAGAATCCGCTCATTACTGCCGAAGACATAATGATCGCACCGGGCGTCCGCGAGGCTGCTTCCGAGGACGGAGCCGTCCTATTGGATATTGAGCAGGGGATTTGCTTCAGTCTCAATCCCGTCGGTTTGAAGATTTGGGAACTGCTCAAGAAGCGCTATTCCGTCGATCAGATCGCAGACGCCATGGCTCAGGATTTCCCGGTTTCCCGATCCCAGCTTCTTTCCGATGTTGTTGAATTCCTTCAATCGCTCGAAGCGAAGCGCTTGATTCGTCGGTCCGGCCATACGGTGCCTAGGCGCTCGTGGTTGACCAGGATTTTCCCGTGGGCAAAACAACACGCGTAACCCCATTAGCACATGTTCGGCGACTGTTTTACGCCGGTGTCCCTTGGATGATCAAGGGAGGCCACACGTGAATAATCCGGCCAATAATGGTCGCGGCACGCGGCATCTTGAAAATCATCACCGGCCGGCGCGAAGTCGGATAAGGCACAATGAACAGGGTGTCGCGTACGACGTTGCACCAGGAGCAACTATAGCCGTCTTCGTGCCATACAAAATAAATTGGCCGTTCTTGAATAGTTTTCCAGTCACGTATCTCGACCGTGTTATGCGATTTATCGATCACAACCACGGAGCCGCCGGGAACGAGATCGTCCATGGTGTCGTCATTCAAGCCGATGACGCCCAGTCGAAACTGACCTGCATCCAGGCGTTGGCGCACAATTGCCGGCACTCCCAGTTCTTCCGCGCTTTCGGTCACCAGTCGGGTCTTATCGAAGCTGATCTTGCTCTGAAATGTGAGGGAAAACGGCCGATCGGTGTCAGCGAAGGACCAGTGTTTTGTAGCCTCGTCGGACTCCGTCGAGTCCTGCAGCAGGTTCTCGGAGTCTTCCAGTCTCACACCGAAGGCCTGCAAGATCGCGGGATAGGTTACTTTGTAGCATTGGCTAAGGCTCTTGGCCTCGAAAATGTCCGGCGCGGCCTTGTTGTCTTCCATGTCGGCGAGTCGCCCACGTCGAATCCGATAGCGATCATCGTTGGCAGCACGCGCGATCTCGCTGGTGAGGCGCTCGACCGCCATCCGGGTGAGGTGAAGTTCTTCCCGAAGTCCTTGAAGCCATTCCCCCGGACTCGTCATGACTACTACTCCCGCCGCAGAGCAGACTCGGTGTTCGAAGTCTGCACTTGCTAATCGATAAAACTACGTACTTCGGGAAGTGTCGCAGAAGGCCCCCTCGGGATGCCGCTTGGCATCAGCCCATCTGTGCGTCCTATTAGATTACGTTCAACTTAGAGTACGTTCAACTACGCTGCTGACTTCTTTGAGCGCAATGTCCTTTCGCCTCTTGACTCGTACAACACCATAGATGGCAGAAAGTTGTTCTTTCATTTAGTTCCACTATGAATACGATACGGCGAACGATACCCTCAGTAGCTACAAGAACCCCATTTTCGCCTGAGTATAACGGCAAGACGGCCTACGTCAACAACAATCTCGGTTTTGTTCCGAAAGCAGAACAGCGCAGGAAAGTAAATCGGTATTACCCGGCCAATACGCTGGGGAATCGCAAGTAGGGTTGACGCTCCCCTCGTTTCGAGTAATTACTCAGCTGCTGCACGATTTTGTGCAGGCGGTGGCGGACTCAGGCCGTCGCTGTCGGGCCCCCAATCGCGGATCTATTGCCGCTGACCGGCAGTAAGCTTCATTGACTCTTCTTTCAACTTCTTTTCGTTCATCACGTTCCGAACTCCCGCCACAAACCAGATGTGTCGAAGCGAGATCGTTTTGATCGGAGGACCGGCTGCAGGATTTCGTGCACGAAAAAAAAGTTTTCAAGGCCGGTTGGCCGTGGATGTACGGTGCACTCATTGCTTAACTCTACATCTGGGGATAGATCCCAAGTCCCAAAACTGCCACCTCAGTCGACCAGCAAGTTCTGGAAGGTAGCGTATGCCTCCTGCAGTAGCCGCGCCCCCGCCAACCCAGGTGGAACCCGTTAGCGAAGTCTTGCACGGCGTTGAGATCACGGATCCCTATCGATGGCTGGAAGATCAGAACTCGCCACGAACACGGGCATGGCTCGAAGAGCAGACGGCGTACACACGCGCATACTTCGATGCGATTCCGGACCGAGAGCGAATCAGAGAGCGAGTTAGAGAACTCATGGCGTTCAAGGATGTTATCTCTGAACCTTGGAATGTGGGCGATCGCTACTTTTTCCTCAAGCGTCAGGACGACCGAGAGCAGCCAGTCATCGTGATGCGTAAAGGGTTATTCGGAGAGGAGACAGTCCTAGTCGACCCAGCATTGCGCGCAACCGGGACTTCGACTGCCGTTTCTATTGTCGCGATTTCTCAGGACGCTCGGTTCCTGGCCTATTCTGTGCGACAAGGCGGCACCGATCACTCGGCTTTAGAGATCCTTGATATCGAGCGGAATACCGTGCTCCCGGATCGCCTACCAGAGGGCTTCTGCACTGGGTTTGTTTTTGTGGCCGATGGCACAGGGTTCTGCTACTCTCATCGCGCTTTGCGCGATCCGCGGCCAAACTACAAAGCCGCTTTCTGGCATAGCTTCGACAGCGACCGATCGCAAGACGTTGAAGTGTTTATCGCGGGCGAAGAACCGAATCTTTTTCTCGGAATTCTCGATTCACTCGAAGCCGATTGCCTGGCGTACGCCGTGTTTCGTGCCCTCAAGCGACCGACCACCTCGCTCTACTTGCACAGCCTGGAGCCGGGAGCGGCTCCCAAGCTTTTGTTACGCGATGTCGAAGGCTGCTTTGCGCCATTCTTCGCACAAGGCCGACTGTTCGCCTACACCGACTTCCGTGCTCCGAACTTTCGGATCGTTTGTATCGCCCTCGACGATCCGGATCCAACGCATTGGCGAGACGTTGTTCCCGAGTCCGATCGACGCATGCAGCAGTTCGCTCTTGCCGGCGACCGAATCTTCGTGACTCGCGTCGATCGTTTCTCCACTCAAATCGAAGCATTCGGCATCAAGGATGGTGAGAGAAAGGATGTTCCATTTTCTCCGCACGGTACTATCGACCTTCTAAATCCCACGAATCGAACCGATAGTTTGTTCTACAGCTACACCTCAATCACGCAACCGCCCACCGTCTATCGCTATAGCACGCGAGACGAAAAGTCTTGCCTCTGGCAGGAGCCGAATGTCCCATTTGATCCTTCTTTCATCGCTGTCGAAGAGACCAGCTATCCATCGAAGGACGGCACCCCGATTCCGCTGTTTCTCGCCGCCAGGACGGATCTATTACATGCAGGACCGCTGCCAACCTTTCTCACTGGTTACGGTGGATTTGGCAGTTGCGTCACACCCCGCTTCTCCGCCTTCGCAAACTTTCTAATCGAGCAGGGACTGCTGTTTGCCGTTCCCGCTCTCCGCGGAGGCTCGGAGCTCGGCGAAGAGTGGCACAAAGAAGGAAAGGGCAAGAAGCGCCAAAACTCGTTTGATGATTTTATTGCCGCCGCCGAGTGGCTCATATCGGAAGGGCGCTGTGCACGCGGCCGTATTGCCATCGGCGGCGGCTCTAATGCCGGCCTCCTGGTCGGCGCCGCGATCACCCAACGTCCCGACCTGTTCCGCGCTGCCACCCGGCTGGCGATTCGTCAGTCCGATGTCGACGAACACTTCGGGCTCTGGCTACCGACTCGCCGGTCCTTTGTTGGTGGAGTCCTGCTGATGGCAAACAACATGGCAAAGCTGACAGCGACGGGTCAGTCTCTCGAAGAAGCTCGGTATCCTTTCCTTGACCAGACTCTCATCGAGTTCCTCCTCTCGATACCGGCCGGTCAACTGCTCCGACCTGGCGAAAGGCGCTCCCTGATGCGGCGATCCCTAGCTGGCATCGTGCCGCCGGAGATCCTGTCCCGCCGGACCAAACAAGTGGGAGAGCGCACGCACATGATCCTCCTGGAGAAATACTGGGATGAGCTGCAAAGCACCTACCAGACGTCTCTCAGCTCACGCCTCGGCTACATTCATGAGGCTCAACTGCTGAAGACAATTTGCGACGCTCGCGATGGACAAAGTGTTCCACTGGTGCGGGTGCTATGGACAATATCGCTGGAATACTGGCTACGAGACTTGGCCGCACGCGGGATATTGGCCCTCCCGGCGGCCTCCTCGCCCTTCAGGCAGCGGGAGGTCGCGATAAGCGCGTAGCCACAACCAGCAACGGCGTTCCGCCCTGCACAATCGGGGACGGAATAATTCAACAAAGGAGAAACACAATGAACTACACAAAACCAGAAGTAGCGATCCTCGGTCAGGCTGTCCGCGTCATCGAATCAGTCCAGAGCAAGCCCCCTTTGCACAGTTCGGACGCGACCAAAACGAACATCAATCCAGCTTACGACCTTGACGAGTAATCTGGATTCCGCCAAGACGCAAGCCTCCCGGCAGCCCGCGGAAGTCGCGGATGCCGGGAGCCTTATCTCTTAGACCGGCCCGCCGCCTCGTCCTTCGTCCTTCAAGCAGCGACTTGGTCGCGATAGGCGCACACCTGTAACCAACAACTGCATTTCCGGGCGGCACTGTCGCGCGCGGAGTAATTCAACGAACAAAAAGTAGAATCACAAATGAACTACACAAAACCAGGAGTAGCGGTCCTCGGTGAGGCGGTCCGCGTCATCGAATTACTCGCGGCCAAGCCCGTCGCCCCAATTGCCGAGACCAGCCGTAAGCAAGCCAATCCAGCTTACGACTTTGACGAGTAATCTGGATTTACCGCTCCCGGCTGCGGCTGGGAGTTGCAGTGGCCGGGAGCATTTTCTCGAGAGTCAGGAACGGCCCCCCCGGCAAGAGCGAAGAAATTAGGTAATCATCAATCAACCAAGTAGGAGCATACAGTGAATTACGCGAAACCAAACATCGAAGCAGCTGGAAATCGAATTAGGATCTCGTCAATTGCCAAGGGGCAGGTCGGTTTCGGGCCTGCTCTTCAGTGGCCGGGCCTCAGCGCGTAGACACGACCGCGGCCTCGCGGCCTTTTTCGTCCAGCTTGCGCAGCTCACGCCAGCGTTTGTACTGTTCCGCCTTGGCGGGATCGGGAGCTTCCTTGCCCTTGAGCCAGAAGCAGAACCAATCCAAATTGCCTCCCGAGGCAACCAGGCGTTCCCGTGGCTTCTCTAATACATGAAGGCCATCCCGCATCGTCACCAACTCCACAGGTCTATCCATAAGCGAAAGTGCCGCAAACCACTCCCACTCACCCAGTACGGAATCAGGATTGTGTGCAACAATTCGCACGGGTGTACGCACACGGTCAATCTTGAAAGTCGGCGAATTACGAATCCATGACTGTAGGCCACGGCCGAAAGGTCGCCCACCATTCACGCGCTCGTACTCCGAATTGGAAAAGTTTTGCATGTATTGGAGATAGCCACCGTCGAAGCCATCTTCTACGACAGCGGCTGCAAAGTGATATGTCGAATGCGTCAATGTGAATTTAACGTAAAAGCAAGTCCGGCTAAAACCAATAATACCAACCCGGCTACGATCCACCAGTTTCCGAGCATCCAGGTAATCGATCACTCCTTCGTACACCATCATTGCCTGGCGCGCTTCTTCCGGTGTGTCCATGTATTCCACTGGGAGATCGTGTACTTGCACCACCATGATTTCCTCAGCGGCCAGAGGCTGCGCAGCAAAACCCGAAGTAGAAGCAACGGGACCGTCCAGATAGAACTGTTCCGGCCCCAGCACGTCATGGGTCTGGATCACGAGTGGGTATCTCCTACCCTTATCGTAACTAATTGGATAAAACAGTTTCGCTTTTAGTTTACGGCTATCTCTCGTGGTAAAGGCGATATCTTCAACTCTCCCCATCTCTATCTGCGCGAAGCTGGGATTCAGATCGAGTAATAGCCTCCTTTGGGCTTGGCGCGAGTCGTCCAGAAAAAGTCTCGGTGGCGTCCGGATATCTTCTTCAACGAAGACGCGAGGCCTCATTTTCGTCGCTGCTTCCTGGGGGAGTCTCTTCCAGCCGTCATCGTGTTTAACCATTACCACCGGAACGTCAAATGTGTACGCTCCCGGTTTGCTCTCGAAGAAGGCCAATCCGCCTGCCGCCTCATCGAAGCCCTTCAGCCTAAGATTTCCGTCCCCGGTCACGATCGTGAACTCGCCGCTCGATACTGTGACTTCCACGGTAAACGATGTCGCCCGCCGGATTGCCCTCTCTTCTGCGGTAACATTATCGAGGGGCAGGAAAACTCCCGACAAGAACAGTTTATTTCCGTCAGGCGACCAGACTGCGGTACACCATGTGTCAGAAGGAGAATCCAGGAGGCTGCGCGTCTCCCCTGTGGCGATATCGACCAGCCGGTAATTGAATCCTGCCGCCCCAAAAGGGCGGACTTGTGGAGCGTAGGCCTCCATTCCGGCAAAGGTGCCACCAACATCCGTCATGATGGCAATGAAGCGTCCGTCTGGTGACAACAACGGTCGAAAGGATGGGTCGTCGGTAAATGGGATGCTGCCCGTAACACTCAGACGTCTCGCAGGCATCCCTTTTGATATGACAAATAATTCGGCGTCTGCAGGGTCCCCAGCAGGATCGTGGAGCCCAAGCACCTCGTCGAGCGACTGTTTGGTGACGACGAGTCCCTCGCGCGAGTTTTGCTTTTTCTCGACTTCGTGACTCGGAGGTGCCTCGGCTGTGTACGCAATTTCCTCCAAGTTCGTGGTGGCACTGTAAGCGACCAAGCTGGTTGGATGATCCGTGAGTTTCGTTAGCACGCGGGAAAAAATGTTAAACCTGTAGAGCTGCCGTTGTTCGCCTGGGCGTTGCCCCAGGAAAAGAAAGGTTTGATTGTCCGCTTCCCAATTGATTTGCTCAATCGCTGCATGATTGGTTGACGACATCGTGAGCAATGTTTCCGGCCCTTCAAAATCGCCGCTGCTGTCCGCGGTCCATATCCATATGGAATAGTCGTTGGTATTTGTTTCCAAATCTCCACGCTTCAATAAAACCAGCAATCTCTTACCATCCAGCGAGAACTGGGCGGGCCCGTCAAACAGGGGCAACCCTGTGTCGTAGGAAGCGTCACCCACCGTCGTGATCCCGATAGCATCCGCGACGGTCACTGGCCGCTTCGCATCTGCCGGCATCGGCGACGCTGATTGAGTCGTTTGTTGCGCAGCAGCAGACCTGGGTACTGTGACAAGAGGACAAATGAACAGTAGTAGAAGTAACACGAACCGTTGGGACAGTGACATGCTCCTGACGCTCCTCTTTTTTCGTTGGAGATACGTCGAAGAAAGGCCGGGCCAATTTCAAAACACTAACTTGAGTGCGACTTGAATCGAGCGCGGCCCGCCGATCTGGTAGAGGGCACTGAAGGCTCCGCCACCAGAATTGCCGGCATTCAGAGTGTTGTTCAACGTCCCGGGTGACAGTCCAAACCCAGCCGTAGGACCGCCAAAAGCAGGTGATACGAACGATCCGTTGGGCGGGCCAAAATTGGGATGGTTCAGGACATTGAACATTTCCGCACGAAACTGCAACTTGAGCGACTCGTGGACGGGAAAGTCACGATGAACCGAAAGATCCACTTGAGTCGCCCCAAAACCTCTCAGGAAGTTCCGCGGCACATCCCCTTGCCGAAGAGGAAAGAACGTAGCGGGGTTAAATGGAGGATCCGTGAACGCGGCCGGATTAAATCCCCTCCCGCCAGGACATGGCGGAACAGCTTGCCCACTCGCCACAAGAGGTTGCACCAGCACGGCTGCACATTGGGCCCTGTAGAGATAGAGGGGCTGTCCAGGAACCAGATCGGGCCGAACGTCACCGATGGCACCATTGTCGAATTGTGAAAAATGGGAATCGGACAGATCAACCGGTGTGGCCGAACGTGCCTGAATAAGGCTCTGGATGGACCAGCGGCTCAGTAACGCCTTCTCAACGATCCCAATCTTGGGCACCGGAACGTCATAGGTTAGCGCTGCGGAAAACGCATGGCGTATGTCGAAGTCTGACGGGCCCCGGTTAATATTGGAACCGATTCCGGGCAGACCCGCATTCGAGTAGAGTTCCGCCGAACCAGCAGAACCCGTATCGATTGAGTGCGACCAGGCATATGAGCTCAATATCTGAAGCCCATGGGACAATCGTCGCTGAAACTGAACCTGGAGCGCGTTGTAGCTCGAAACAGCAGTGTTATCCACGAATAATCCAAATACAGATGGGTTCGTCGGTGGGCTAATGACAAAGGTCGTCTGCATAAGTCGTCTTCCAGCGGCTCCGATGTATGAGGCAGATAGGCTTTGGGATCTCCCCAACGCCTGCTCCAGTGCAATATTCCATTCCAGCGTATAAGGCAGTTTCAGGTTCGGATTAAAGGCATACACATTCGAGATGTTAGGCGCCGGTATTACAGGAGCAGCAGCTTGAGCAGGAGTGAAGGGGAACGTACCCGTGAATTGGTTGAACACCCCAAACGGAGAGTAACCCGAGCCAACCAAATTTCCTGTCTCCGAACTTATGAGGTCATAAAACACTCCGAGGCCTCCCCGAAGCACCGAGCCCCACTTTTGATCCTGATCGAGGCGGTAAGCCAGTCCGAGTCTGGGAGCAATGTTTCCATATGTCGTCTTAAACGGCGGTGTCCCAGTAGGCCCTACCGCCAACTGGGAAAAATCGTTCAAGTTGTAACCAGTCACGGACGGGACACTCGGCCCCTGAAGAGACGATGGCGCAAAATCCAGATCCCACCGGAAGCCGTATACGATCGTAAGACGCGGCGAGCTGTGCCAGGTGTCTTGCGCAAAAAACGAAAAATTTAGAAACCGCAGTGTTGCATCTACATTAGAACTCGTGCTGCCATAGTAGGTATTACCCGTCTCCGAGGAAGGCACATCTGTAAAGTAGGCGCCTTGAATATACTGGGCGGGAGCGGCAAGCGGTGAGAGACGCCGAAAGTCCAACCCGAACTTCAGCATATGGGAGCCTGTCTGCACGGCGATGTTGTCAACCAGGTTCACCTGACGCTGCAGATTCCGCAGGCTATCCCCAGTGCGCAGTGTGTCCCCGCTGCTGTTCAATGAAAAAATTGCAAAAGTAAGCAAGGCGTTTTCGTTGGTAAAAGGAGCCGGAAACGGAAGCGCCGTCAGGGGAACAGCGCCCCCAAAGTTATCCAGTGTGTCGGAGCTGAAAGAATTCGTTCGGCTGTAGTTGAACCGGAGATCATCGACGATCGTTGGCGAGATCGTCCACGTCGTCCCAAAGGTCGCGGTCTGGATATTAATTTGGGATGGTGATAGAACGCTCAGCGCCTGTCCGCTGGAGGCACGAGTCACAACCTCAGAAGGTGAGGAATTGTAACGGCCAAACAAGCTTATATTGTCTTTGAGCTTGTGGTCAATGCGCAGGCTGTACGCGTCGAGCGTGGAAGGATTCGAGAAGCTCTTGTTAAATTCAGCCGAACCAGTTGAGCCTGGAGACGGACACGTCGGATCACTAACGGGATTGCACAAAACTTCGGGGCCATTGGGGAGTGGAAAAGCGTTGAAATATGGCTGCATTGCTGGCACTGCTAGTGTACGGACATCGCCCGCGACCGCGCAGCTGCTGTCGCACGGAACAGTCGTCAGTAGAGTTTGCGGCAATCGTAAGCGAAGGCCTTCATAGGAAAAGAAGTAGAAGGTTCTGTCCTTCAAAATCGGACCACTGAATGTTCCGCCAAAATCGTTCTGACGTTCTTCACCCTTGCGAAGGGGGGGAACATCGATGTAGCCGTCAAACCAATCGCTGGCATCCAACGCGTCATTCCGTAAATAGTCGAATACAGAACCATGAACCTGATTGGCACCTGAGCGGGTAACAATCGAAATCTGCCCGCCGGGCGTCCGTCCAAATTCCGGGGCGTAGGTCGAAGTCTGGATTCGAAACTCTTGCAACGCATCCACGGAAACCAGGCTGTTTGTTCCGCCTTGGGCACTAAACGAGCCTAGCGTGCCTCCCATACCATTCCCACCAGTTGCGGAAGCACTGATGCCAATGTTGGCGCTTACTCCATCCACCGTCCAATAGTTAGAAGCTGCACGCTGTCCGTTCACGCTGAATTGACCCGAATCAAACTGATTGCTAGGGGTAAGCACTACACCGGGCGTAAGCTCAATCAGTGTCTGAAAGCTCCTTCCATTCAATGGCAGGTTCTCGGCAAACTGACGGTCCACAACGGTGCTTACCGTGGCATCGGTTGTATTCACCTGCTGCGCGTTGGCTTCGACTGTAACGCTCTCTGCCACCGACCCAATCTGAAGGCGAAAATTTTGCTCGATGTGATCCTGGACATTGAGCGTCAGCCCGGTCACGTTGACTTTCCTGAATCCGGCCGCATCGACTTCCATCCGATAACGCCCGGGGTGGACGCTAGCGAACGTGTACAGGCCAGAATTGTTGGTGGCTACAGTAGTGGTGGTGTCACGATCAATATCGACCAGCTTTATGTGAGCTCCCGCGAGGCTCAGTCCGGATGGATCCACGACTTGCCCCGAAACGGTAGCAGTTTCGAGTTGCGCTAGGGCAGGACTTACAAAAACAATGCCAAGAAAGAGAAACAGAACGGATAGGTGATTTCCTGCGACCCTACGGGGGAGACAGCGCATCGGTTGTATTCCTCTACAAACGTATGCCGGAGAGCCGCCGCTTTTTCTTCAATGAGATATCCTCACGGCAGCAAATTGGAAAGGAGGAGAATAGAGGGTCAGCCGCGACCAAGTGGCTTAACTACAACACCGCTCACGGGTGGTTAGGCTTTTCGCCCAGGAAGGCAAACAATACTCTTCGCCCACCAGGTTCCCGTATCGCCTTCCGTGAGGACTCGGCGGTTACGAAAACTGAGTCGATCTGGGCCAACACATGAGGATCGTCAAATGTGAGTACCCAACGTCCGTCGCTGGGATCGTCATTGTGAAAAACTCCAAGGCTTTTAATGGGCTTCTGGGCTCCTAGCCGTTCGCCCCAGACGCAAAACGAAACCTTCGCGTCCACCTTCCGTGGGTCGCCCAGATCGTAGGCATAAAAGATCAGGGACTTCCCTTCCGTATAGAAAATCCGGCCAAAGGCGCGCTGGCTCTTGCCGTCTCCGTCCCGGTCGTGCACATCGATGATGTGGAGATTGCGTGCGACCACGAGGTCTCGAACGTCACTTCCTCTTGCGGTTAGGTCTTCTTGCTGCCGAAGTGAGTCAGCCTGCTCATCGACCTTTTTCCGAAGCTCACGGAGTTCGGTCTCCTGCAGAGTCAAGGCGACATCGCTCGTGCCTTTATCAGAGCGCGATTTCTCCAGTTCTGCCTGAAGTTGCGAGGTGCGGGTTTGCCATTCGACTCTCTCAGAATGCAACCCTGCATTCTGCTGTTCAGCCTCAATTAGCCGGGAATTCAAGGAATCCTTGACTTTGCCCAAAGCCTCAAGCTCATCGCGCTGCGCACTAATCGTTGCGGCCAGAGAACTCATTTCCTTTCGTGCCGCGGTCAGTTGCTGCTGCAATTCGGTATTCTGCACGCGAGAAGTTGACGACGGGACTGCCGCAGGAGTCACGGCAGCTTGCTGGAAGGGCGGTTGCGCTTGATTCGCAAGAGAAGAGGAAGGATGAATCTTCCGGATTGTCAAAATGCCAGCGATCAGAACGACCGCCGCAACAGCACCCATGGCCACGACAAGGACAGTCCGATTCCGCTTGATCACTCTGGCAGCGGCTCCCCGGCTCATCTCTATCCCTTCGGACCGCGCCCGGGCGACAAATCTTTGCGTCATTCCCGACGGAATCTGGCACTGCGATCGTCTTGCGGCAAGCATCGAGAGTCCCTGAGCGCTGACCTCGGTAAAGTCATCTGCCAGACCGCGACAGCTAGGGCAGCTTTCGAGGTGAGCCTTAAGGTCCGCCAGATCGGGCTGCAATGCCTGACCGCTAGCGGCTAAGGCGCACAGCTCCTCATAGTGTTCGTGGCTGTTCAACGAGCATCCCCTTGGCACTTGCGCTACGCTCAGAAGCGGAGGTCGCTCTGGATTTGTAATTCTCGAGAACGGCATTCCGCAGTTTCGAAAGCCCTCGATACAAGTTGTTCCGGACTGACGAAGCAGAATTGCCGGTCGCCTTTGCGATCTCTTCGGCCGTCAGACCCTCGAAGTAAGTGAGCTCAATCACCTTACGCTGACGAGGTTCGAGGAGGGCGAGTACCTGCTCCACCAAGCACGCGACCTCCTGCGGAGGCAAGCATACCAAATGCCCAGCTCCATAGAAGAGTTCAGCTGGTGCCAATTCATCGAGTTCCTCGCGATTGTAGAAGTGGTTCGCCTGGAGATGCTCCCGGCGGTTGATGGTCCGATGATACGCGTACTGAAGCAACCAGGTTTTGAAGCTTCCGCGAGCGGAATTAAATTGATTTGCTGCTCGAAACACATCCAGGAAGACGCGTTGGACCGTTTCCTCTGCTTCGCCATCATCGCGCAAAATAGCACGCGCTATGCGGAAGACCAGAGCACTGTGTCTTTCAAACAGAACGGCCAGTGCATCGTTGCAGCCCTTGCGAAGAGCGTCCATGAGGTCAGTGTCACTGAACATCCGAAGGAGAGAGGGCGAACAAACTAGACTTGCCAGGTCGCGATCAAGTTCACCCATTGGCTCTCTCTCCTAAACACCGCTCTTACTGAGCAAAATTCGCATTAGTGCATTGACTTCTCATGCAAGGGGTCTCCCCGGACGGGGCTCCGCCTGTTTGAGCAACCAAGTTGTGAAGCTGTCGCGGTCCGAATTGAACTCGTCCTTGGCTTGAAAAACACCTCCGAAGACCCGCCGGACAGTTGCCTCCGCCTCACCATCACTGCACAAGCTTCCCCTAGCTATCTGGAACACCAGAGCACTGTGCCTTTCGAAGAGGGTCGCCAAGGCGTCGTTGCAACCGGAGCGCAACGCATCCATCAATTCTGCATCGGTGAGTGCTCGAAGCCGACAGGGGGAACAAACTAGGGCTGCCAGTTCGCCATTGGTCAGAGACATCAGCTCTACCTCACCGCACGCATCGACGATGACGACGCCTTGGACAGCCCGAGGGCGCCCAAAGGTGATTCGACCCGTCGTAATCCTTTTTGGGTGAGCTTTGGGGGAAGCTCGCCAACAGCAGACAGCAACCTGGGCGACCGAACCCGATCTTCCGAAACGCCGGTCAGTCCAAGCAACTAATTACTGCTAACGACCTAACAGAACTGATCCGTGAACAGACGCATTCGATGCGAACCCTGATGTTGTTGCGAAAACCGAACACAAACTGCAAGAATCCGGCCGCATCGCGTCCAGTGACGGCGAACTGTCTTGAACAAGCTTACGGCTGGGCAACCTCTTGCGAATGAGGTTGTTATTGGCGGAACTTTACCCGTCACCAGCTTACGAAGGCAAGACCAAAATTGTTTTTCGAACGATAGTGAATTTTGTTCTTCTGACCAGACGATTCGGCCTATACTTAAAGGTTTCGCCTTCAGCTTCTCTGCCTCCGCTCACCTTCCTTTCAAGATCGCAGCCCGAAGCGGCGTCTGCGAGAATAGCAATCCGTCTTGGAATAATCCATTTTGGAGTATTTGTCAACCATTTCCTATGCTCCCAGTGTATGGAGCGTATCGGAGGGCTGTCCCCGAAACAGCGACACGAACGAAAAGTGTTCCTCCGACTCCTGCGCCGTATTCGACTAGAAGCGAAACTAACGCAAACAGACCTCGCCAAACTGCTAGGCGTTACGCAGGCACGCGTCAGTAAGTACGAGCAGGGCGAGCGGCGGATGGATGTGTTGGAGCTGAAGCGCGTCTGTGATGCCGTCGGATTCCCATTGGTTGAGTTTGCCAGGCAATTCCAAGAGGGCTGCGGTCAGCATTCTGGCTAAGCCCAAGCCGATAATCCATTTTGGAGTACGGGTTATGGGCTGCCTATGCTGGCTTCGATGGGGAAGCTGGCGCAACGGGCGATCAGGAAGCAACGGGAAAGAAAGATTTTTCTCGACCTCCTGCGTGAACTCCGTAAACAGAAAGGGCTAACACAAGGTCAATTGGCCAAGGGCATCGGCGCGAAGCAGGCCTTTGTTAGCAAGTACGAAACAGGCGAGCGTCGGCTCGACTTCCTGGATTTAGTGGCAATCTGCGACGTCCTAGCCATACCCATCATTAAGTTCGCCGAACGGTTTGAGAGTGCGCGCAAATCCACTTCTTGAGGGGTCAGCATACTCAGACCTGATTCATGCCGTCGCCGCCTCGCTGGTTCCTTCGACAAGTCCATTTCAGAATTATTCAAAGGCCTTTAGATTCGGGCCGCTCTCGTGCCACACAGTTCCCCTTGTCACTCTGGACTTGTGTGGTCGGCGCCAGCAGAAGAATCGGCTCGCCGGAACTCCAAACGCAGGATCCGAGCTGTGGGCGCAAGTCGCACTGCTGATGTATGGGTGGTTGGGCACACCGTTCGCACATTTAAGTCGGACGAGAGCCGGCAAACTGGCTTCCGCCCGCCCACCGACAGTCAGTCGGCCTTAACGTACCCACAGTGAGGTGCTGTCGTTTCCCGATCTACGTAACTCTATTTCAGAAGTGACAGTCACCGAAAACCGGCTTGCATCTGAAGCTGTGCGGAGAACCTAAAGATCACGCAAAAGGCCGAGGAAAACTTCTCGTCTACGAATATTGGAGACCCAGCAGTCCCCCGCTAGGCGTCGTCCTCACCAAAAACCACCGTTCCTCCCGACTTCTACTCAATCAGCTCGGCCGGATGAATGCCCAACCTTTTTGGCGCTTGCCTCATGAATCGCCGCAGCAACTCCCGAGTCTCTTGGACAAACTTCTGACGAGAAACATTCTTGTACTGCAACAACGAGAACACGTCGGCTTTCACACTCTTTGATTTCGACATGCCTTCATTGAGCAATGCTATCGCGCGGCCCATGTTGCTTACGGCGGCGTAGGCTAGGCTCATCCCCTGTAGCAAGCTGGCAGTCTCCCCAGGGAGCTTGCTCCGCGTTTCTGACCGCTCGAACAATTCAATCGCCTTTCTGAACTGTGTCTCAGCCTCTGGCTCCTTGCCAATGCGAGAGAGTGTGGTTCCCATGCCGTAGACGCCCAGAAGGTCATTCGGAGCCTTCTTGAGCAACTTTTGATAGTACGTCAGAGCCTTCTTTGGCATACCTAAGCGCAAGTACAAATTGCCAATCTCTCGAAAGGAAACGATCCCCATTTCCTTGTCTTTGGCCGCTATCTTCTTGAATACTTGGATCGCCGGAAGCGCCTGATCATGGAACACAAATGCGCGTCCGATCTGAAGGGCTAAAGCCGGATCAAAACCTGCCTTAAGGTATTTCGATAAATACCTTTTCGCTTTATCGAGATCTTTTGCATACAGAGCGGTGACTGCAATATCCCCATAAATGCTGGGGGGTGCTTTCCATTCCTCTGCTTTGTGATACGCTTTCAACGCTTTGTCGTACTTCTGAGCCGATCGCAAAAACGATCCAAATTCTGTCCACGCTTGAGGGCTATAAGGATTCCCCTCTAATATTTCCAGATGAATGGCCTGTGCCTGCTTGGAGTCACCCGCATCCTTAGCTTTTCGCGCTTCTTCCAGCAAGGTTGAAACATCACCTTTGTTACAAGACACGATCCGTTCACACAACTGATTGTAGGCTTGGTTGAGATACGCCCCCATTTCGGATGGAAGGATTGTTTCCTTGAAGGCGACGAATTGATGGTACGGCAGGAAGAGATCTGGATCTGAGTTCAACAACTCCCTAGCTCGTCGCAATCGTTCCTCCTTTATTCCCACCATCGCAGAGGGCACGTCAGGAACAGGCGACGCGACGAGCAAAGTTTGTATCGATCTTCCGTGAGGGCTACGCATGATCGTCCGATATATTTGCGCCGTTCCAATCAAGTTCTGCTCGTTTAATCCAAACAAAAGCACAACCAAGTCCGGAAGCTGCAGCGTGCAAATGCCAGAGATGTCCGTGAATCCCGTGCGCGAGTCAACTAGCAAGTACTCGGGATTGTAAATAGTTTGTATTGCCAATTTCAGATTCTCAATAAAGTAGAACCCCTGCTGACGACCGTAGAAGTCCTTCCAACTCAGTTTTGCGAGTAGGGACTGGTAATCGTGATCACGCCGACCAGCCGACATGAACAAGACCTTGCCGGCATTGTTCGAGGGGATTTCTGAGACGAAGTCCTTCAACCGTGGAACCGAGCCAGATTCTAAATATTGCCCGATGCAATCAAGCAGTCCAGGCGTGGGTTCTCGCAAGTTACAGAATACATCTACACCAGGGGCCTCCAGATCGAAATCCAGTACAAACACGGTCTTCCCTTGCTGGCTTAGACGATAGGCCGTGTTCATCATTGCCAACGTGCGCCCAACGCCACCTTTAAACGAATAAAATGTGACTGTAAACATGAATCCTTTCTCACGCTGACTTTGCGAACCAACTTGCTGGTGAACAACGTTTGCGAGATTCGCTCACGTTTTCGTAGGGAGAGAGGTCCTCAATGTAATGAAACTTCGAGAACGCAGTGTTCCCCGACCCTTCCTTGTACAAACGGATCTCCTTCAAGCGATCCACGACTTCTGGCATGTCCAGCAATCGAAGGTATCGATCGAATGCTTCGGATTGGAAATGCGTTCCCGATTCCCAGCGACAGTAGGTCTTTTCGCCAATGCCCAGCAATTCTCCCATCTCCGCCTGCGTCTTTCCGAGTTTGTGCCGAATTGAGCGTATCTCTTCCGCTGTCAGCAGCTTCAAAGCTTCCCGATGGGCACGCGTGACCCTTGCGGATGCGTGGTCATCCAACAGGTCTTCGCCGCACGAGTCACAATGACGCCAAGTCACGTCGGGAACAGACAGAGTCATCGTCTGCCCATCAAGCCCGTCTATCTGAGCGGAGAATTTGCCGGTTATTTCCTTAAGGGCACCGATTCGGCATGCGGGGCACGCTTTACTTTTTTCTTTTGACATCTATTTTCCTCTTCGCTTCATATCGTGGTTTGTGGGCTGAAATTACCACCATCAGTTCGTCTCGTTCGTGTTCGCAAGGTGGAATCTGAACCTTTATGTAGAGCTCATGAACATCCACAGAACACGGCAGCAGAACGTATCCCTCCAGGCCGATCTTTTGCCTCAACACGTACGTCGGTTTCTCTGCCCCTATGTGGGCACGAATAGCCTCTAAAACCGCCTCTTTGGTGAGCCTTAGCTTTACGATGTCCTCCATTGCGCTCTTTGTCACGAAGCAGTGGTGCGGCCACCGGGCCAAATCAAGGATCTTGGCGATCGCCGCCAAATGCTCCGCGGCGGAGAAGTCAATCGCGTCCACGTTTAGCCTTCCCCTCAGGTATCAAAACATACCTCACCGGGCACCCACAACAGGATTCGACGCCGGCGGGGTACCTAAAGATACGCACTTTTGACTCTTGTATGGTACCATATGATACCACAAGGCGAACAGCGCATTGACACCTCCTATGCAATCGGGTACCATTTGACACCTGCTCTTTACGGGGGCCAATCCATGATGCCGGCTTTCACTTTTTTCGCCGTCGAAAAGGGAAACATGACCCTCATCCAGTTCTCCAACGGAATTAACATGATGGTCGATTGCCGTCGTTCGGCAGAGCGGCCGTCACCACTCGATTACCTGCGGGCCAAGATTGACAAGCTTGATATCGTCGTCATCACTCACCCCCATCAGGATCACGTCACCGGACTACAGGAGGTGTGCGAATTCTTTAGGCCTAAACATTTCTGGCATTGTGGCAGGTACTTCAGACCTGATCCCGTCTTTGATGACTGGAGTTTCTACGAGAAGGCCCGGAAAGGGGAACTCTTATACTGTGCCCCGATGGCGGTACGCGCAGGGCAGACTGTAAGAATCGGCGACTCTCAAATAAACATCTTGGCGCCTAAGCTCCCATTCATCGAGGGGACCATCGATGACGTAAACAATAACGGCATCGTTTTCGCCGTGGTTACCGGCAATTCAAAGATCATCATCACAGGCGACACGCAGGAAGAGCAGTGGGAAACCATAGATCCGAAGCTGCTCGAAGCTGTTTCGATTTTGCTCGCGAGTCATCACGGTCGCGAAACTGGTTTCTCAAAGAAAACCCTAACAGCGATGCGTCCGCAACGGATAATCATTTCGGATGGCGCGCCTTGTGACACCGACGCCACCGCTAAGTACCAACAGATCGCACCGGTCTCTACCACCCGAAATAACAGTGTGGTCGTAGCCGCAACGCAAACTACCGCAGTCTAAAGGAAAGGAGGAATGCAGAATGTCCGACGCCAAAACTCACAGTTCTGAGCGAGTTCTTACGAATCAAAGAGAAGAAGAAGTCATTGAAATTGACGAAAACGGAGTCGTTCATGCCGTTGGCTATACCCCGAGTCAACTCAAAAGCACGGTCTTGCGCGACCCCGAAGGGGAGTACGGAAATGATTGACATAAGCTCCGATCTAACCTTAACGCCGGTGGAGCTCCAAGGAAACCGCTGGACATATGAGCAAAAGAAGTTGCGGATGTTCCCAGCATTCAAGTTTCTTTCCAGCGCTGGTAGCATCGTCGCAGCCGAGGGCGCCCTGGATACGCAATGCGGCAATACCTACGGGTTAAGGATTGAACTCAACAACTATCCTTTCAGCCTGCCCAAGATCAGACCGAAGGGTTGGCCGGTTCATCCGTCTGCTCCGCATCAGTTCAACGATGGCAGTATCTGTGTAATGCGTGCTGACCAATGGCGGCGGCATTTTACGGTTGCTCTTGTTATCGCTAAGGCTGCGGTTTGGCTGGGCAAATATGAGATCTGGAAACGGAACGGGAATTATTGGCCGGGATTAGGACAGAACCATTGACTCTCAATTTCAGCAGGATCGAACACTTGCTATCGCCCGCCTCTCTGGAGGGAAAAACCGTGCTGCAAATCGGCCTAGGCAGTGGCGGTGCTCCCGTTTGCGATCATCTCACGATGAACGGAGTTCGAAACTGGATTCTTTATGACCCAGATATCTTGCAGGACGTGAATCTGGTAAAACATCCTCGAAGCAGGCGCGACTTGGGGCGCCTTAAAGTTGAAATCCAGCGTGAATGGATATTAGACCGGAACCCAGTGGCAAAGGTGACAAGTCGACCGGAAGACGTTTTCAACGCGGCGAGCATTCACCAGGATTTTCGGGCCTGCGACCTAGTTCTTTGTTGTGCCGACACCAGGGCAGTTCGACTGTTTGCAAACAGCCTCGCAATCGAGCACAAGAAGCCATGCGTCACAGCGAGTGTTTTTCGTCAGGGCTTTGGCGGCGAAGTATATGCTTACATCCCTGGTTATAGCGGTTGTTTCGAGTGCATGGATAAAGTTGCTACCCAGATGGGTCTCAACATCAATCTGGCAATTCAACCGACCGCGAAAGAACAGGAAACGATCTATGGGATGAATCTGCCGGACTTTCAAGCATCCGGCCTGTCATTGGACATCAATGCCATTGCACTCATCCAAGCGCGGATGGCGCTCGATCTATTGATCGACGGCAAGCCTGGGTACTCCGGTGCAAATTGGGTGATTCACTACAACCGCTCAATACCAGGAGTCGAGTCAAGCGGTCGACTGAAGACTGCTCGCCCAATGCTGATTCGTTCACAAAAGGAGTGCGCATGTCACGATTAGGAGCACAAGGGGAAGAGGCTGCGATGCTGCTCGGGCCCCCCTCAAACTGTGAAATCGTTTTCGACCGGCACATCTTTGATTACATTCTGCATGAACTCCAACGCTACCCTACAAGCGAGGAGGGTGGCAAATATGTTGGCTACGTCGAGGTCGCGAAGCAGAGCGGAAGTAAAGATCGCGACTATCGAGTCATCGTCACCGATTTTCTTCCTGGAGGACCTCGCGCCACGCGAACCGCCGTCGAATTTCTTCCCGACGGGGAGTTTCAAGAAAGGCTATTTCGCGCAGCGGAAAGAAAAGACAAAGATATCGAACACGTGGGCACATGGCATAGCCACCATTGCAACGGCTTAAATCGTTTGAGCAGTGGCGACATCGAGGGCTACTTCAAGACAGTCAACAAGGCTGCTTATCGCCCGGATGTTTTTGTCGCATCTCTAGTAAAGCATCTTCCAACAAGCTCTCGCGACGTCAATTGGATCGATCACTTCTTGTTCGTTCGTAACCACGACCAGTTCTATAAAATCACTCACCACGTCATCATCGCGGATTCGCCTACAAGATTTGGAGACATCACGGGCCATACCCTCCCGAAAGATCAAGTTGAACTTAACGGAAAACGAGCGAGTAGCGCACAATCACGAGTTTCATGGCACGAGACAGAAACTGGCAAACAAACGTTGGCTGACGACAAGAGATTTTTCACCGAGCGATTCGGACAGAACCTTCGCGCTACGCGCAGAGATGCAGTCATTACCATCACTTGCACCATTGGTGTGAAATCCATCGCCGTTTCGTATCCCGCAGACAGTGGCGATCGTGAGCTCAAGATCAGTGTCGGCTCATCGTCGCGGACCATTCTGACAATTCGGTGCGATTACTCAGACCGCAGCATAGCGTATGGGGCGTCACTGAGTGCCTTGGAACATTTTTGATTCCGTCCCCACGTTCGCTCGGAAGTCCATCGCCACAGGAAGGGCGGCCTGTCCCTCCTCGTGGAGGCCGGAGTGAGGAACTTAAGACCTACTGCAACTTCATGACGCCGTCAAAAAATAACCCGCATGGAACAGCGGCCCGGCGACCTTATTTGAAAAGTCGGAACGCCGGATATCTCTGGTCGTTCGTCGGAGTTAATCTTGCGGTTTTCCTCTCCGTGTTTATCACGAAAGGATTCTCATCATCTTCGATCGAACACTTGTGGAAAGGGGTCACCACAAGAGACGGCATTATTGCAACTTGCATACCTCTCCTGACCATCGTTCTGAGCGGCTTGCTTGGCGACCAGACAAAAGCACGATTGGTGTTTTGGCACTGGCGCAATCCATTGCCGGGTTGTCGAGTGTTCACGGAACTGATCGGCAACGATGCTCGAATTGACGTATCAGCGCTCAGAAAGAGGCACGGAGAATTTCCACGCGACCCGAAAGAGCAGAACGCCCTTTGGTATCGTTTATACAAAAAGCACACCGGGAATGTAGTCGTGACGGAGGCGCATAGGAATTATTTGCTGACCAGAGACATGACTACGCTGTCTGCCATATTTCTTGCGCTCTTTTCTATTGGGATCAGTTTTGACTCGGTCAGTTGGAAGACGGGATGCCTATACAGCGCTATCCTAATTGCGCAGTATTTTATCATCGCGACTTCAGCGAGAAATTATGGGACGAGGTTCGTCTTGAACGTTCTCGCGGAGGAATCTCACTCCAAGGAGAGTCCGCCCGCAAGAACTCGGCGGCGTGAGACTCCACCTGTATCCGAAGCCACAGGGACACACGAATAAAGCCCAACCGGGTCACAAAACATGTTGAAGGTGCGAGGGTCGGAGTCCCACACTCTCTCTCGGCTACTGTATGTTTATGTCTGTCCTTTATTTACTTGATCGCGGCATGCTCTCGGCGGTGCTCTTCGCCGACGCCGATGGTGTTCCGAGCGTTTGTCCTGCCTCAGTTGGAAATGGAGAAAGCGTTCGTCCGTTAAGATAACGGAGCGAACGTATGAGGAAGGAACGGAAGCACTTCACCCCTGAAGAAAAAGTAGCCATCCTGAGGCGGCATCTTGTGGACAAAGTGCCAGTCTCGGAGCTCTGTGAAGAACTGGGTCTGCGCCCAACGGTGTTCTACCGCTGGCAGAAGGAACTGTTCGAGAACGGAGCCGCCGCTTTTCAGTCTCAAGAGCGTCCCCAGCGACAAGTGGAGGAGAAGCAGAAACGGATCGAGTTCTTGGAGAAGAAGGTACAGACCAAGGATGAGGTCCTGGCAGAGCTGATGGCGGAGCACATCGCGCTAAAAAAAAGTCTTGGGGAACTCTAACCGGTATCTGGGTGCCGCATGATGTGCGGGATCTAGTCGTGGATTTCGTCCGGCGCTGGTCGGAGAAGGCCGAGATCGGCGTCGGACGGTTCATCCCGTGGCTGGGCGTGACCGCGAGCAAGTTCTATGACTGGCGGCAGCGATACGGGTGCGTCAACGAGCACAACGGTTGGGTTCCCCGTGATTTCTGGTTGGAGCCGTGGGAGAAAGAAGCAATCATCGGGTTCCATCTGAAGACCCCGCTGGAAGGCTATCGGCGGCTGACGTTCATGATGCTCGACGCTGACGTTGTGGCGGTTAGTCCGGCGAGCGTTTGGCGAGTATTGAAGCAAGCTGGATTATTATCTCGGTGGAAGAGCAAGCCATCGCGCAAGGGAACTGGTTTCGAGCAGCCGCTGCAGGCGCATCAGCACTGGCATATCGACGTTTCTTACATCAACCTGTGCGGCACGTTCTATTACTTGTGCAGCATTCTGGATGGGTTCAGTCGTTTCCTCGTGCATTGGGATCTGCGTGAGTCCATGCGAGAAGCTGATGTCGAGGTGATCCTGCAGCGAGCCAAGGATAAGTACCCGGAAGCGAAGCCGCGAATCATCTCGGACAATGGTCCGCAGTTCATTGCTCGCGACTTCAAGGAGTTCATTCGCATCTCGGGCATGACGCACGTCCGAACCTCCCCTTACTATCCGCAGTCGAATGGCAAGATTGAGCGCTGGCACAAGTCGCTGAAAAGCGAGTGCATTCGACCGAGGACGCCGCTGTCACTGGAAGATGCACGGCGTCTGGTCGAGGGCTACGTGGAGCATTACAACAACGTCCGCCTGAACAGTGCCACCGGCTACTTCACGCCTAAGGACGTGCTGGCGGGGCGACAGGCGGAGATCCACGCAGAACGCGACCGCAAGCTGGAAGCTGCCAGACAGCAACGTCAGAGTCGCCGCCAGCGGGCGGCGTGATGGATGAACGGATTGCTCCCGGTTGGCCTCCCTGAGCAGTCCCTGCATCTCGGTACACGCGCGGCGGTGGACTAGGTCCTCTAGCGTTCGGCAACTCGCGGCTCACTGATAGGCCCGCCGGCCAGGCGCATTGCGTCTTCGCTTCGAGCCGCGGCTTCGAATGGGGAAGAACCGGAGGAGGGTAACAGCAGCACCGCATCGCGATCATTTGGCAAGGAAGCTGTCTCTACCGCTTTTCGCTTTTTCCGGAGGTCATCTATTGCCAAATTGCGGGTGATCGCGAAGAGCCATGGATCAAACCGCTGCCGCCCGTTGTACTGGCTGCCCCGTTGCAGCACCCGAATCCAGGTCTCCTGCGCAAGGTCCTCAGCATACTCTCGCCTCCCGGTGAGGTA
>Ga0070733_10000056_pt1 | contig 109786 bp, 110 predicted proteins | sample Coa_R1_9_FD_66450 | JGI IMG/M metagenome (GOLD analysis project Ga0070733, IMG submission 66450) | Surface soil microbial communities from Centralia Pennsylvania, which are recovering from an underground coalmine fire - Coalmine... | ecosystem: Environmental > Terrestrial > Soil >...
AGTAAGGCCGACGTGGGAAACAGCCCGTCCGTGCCGCCGTTGAAGCTATAGAGCACCTTTTCGACCCTGTCGGCGCCGATGCTATAGACCGTTCCGCAGCCCCGCCCAAGCATAATTTCTGACGCCCGCGTTTCCCGTGGGGGGAGACCGCATCCCGCCCCGCCTCCGCCGCCTGTCGTGCCGTACAACGTTTCGTCTACATCGATCAGGCCCGATACCGGAGCCGTCCCGTCGGAACCGCCCGCGAAACTATGGAGCACCTTCTCTGCGCCCCTCATATTAAGCGTGTAGACGGTGCCGCAGCCGTTCGGAAAACACTCGGGCGTCGTAGCGTTACCACCCCGGACGGTGGTTCCGTAGAGCGTGCCGTTCACGTCGATCAAGCCCGATTCGGGATTCGCACCGTCCAAACCGCCGGTGAAGCTATACAGCACCTTCTCTTTGCCGGTAAGAGTTACGCTGTAAACGGTTCCGGCGTTCGATGAACCACCAGCGGGCGTCGTGCCATAAAGTGTACCGTTCACGTCGACCAGGGCTGACTCGGGGTTTGCGCCGTCCGAGCCGCCGGCGAAGCTGTGCAGCACTTTCTCGGTGCCGGTCGGGGTGACGCTGTAAACGGCTCCGAGATTCGAGGAACCGCCGTCGAACGTCGCGCCGTAAAGCGTCGCGTTTACGGCAATTAGACTGCTTTGTGGTGCATAACCGTCCGAGCCTTTGCCGAAATAGTGCAGCACTTTGTATGACGAGTTCGCACTACGCGTCGCGGCGACAGTAGCCTCCGGCAGATACTGCGGTCCCACTGTCCCCGTGCCTCGGAAACACCCCGCAAACGCAAAACAACAGGTAACGGTAAGGTATACGAATCTCCGCGCAATAATCACGAGCCACCTCCGTCGAAAACCGCTTGACGCTATTCGGCAACGCTGCGTCGCTGAAGCTTCGGGCTCAACCGATGCCTACGAAAATCGCGCGGTTACTTCGCCAAGCGAGCTACTAGGTCCCTCGTTGTGCGCGTTCAAAATGACTTACATCGAGTTAGAGAGCCGCTGCGCCCTGCCACTCCGCTTCGAGGCGGGAGCGAACCGCCGCTACGATCGTCGCGTTGCGCGTATCGAGGCCCCAATCGGTGCTGTCCGAGCCGGGCGCTGCGATCGTCGCGTTGGCCGAACCTAGCCAGGCGGCATCGCCGGCGACGGCGAGTTTCTCCGAGTCCTCGCACACGCGCACCGTAACCCCATCGCGCACCAGCCCTTCGAGCACCTCACGTTCGCGGACGTTTCCGGAGAGTTCCCGGGACGAAACGAGCAGCCTTGGAGCGGCGCCGGCGAGGGCGGCCGCTCGAAGCTCGCTGTAAACTTTGTTGCAGCAGCCGAACGACTCGCTCTCCACGATTACGCGGTCTGCGCTGGTCGCGCGATCGATCAGTTCACCTTCGCGCGCGAGCGCTTCGTGCTTGATCATCGGAATCTTCGCGGCCTCGGCCGGGTCGTCGACCCGCAGCACGATATCGCCGGGACGCCAGTTCTTCTCATCTAGATAGAGCCTGCCGTCGACGGTAAGCGTCTTTGCGTGAAGCGGATGCCCCAGCGCCACGGTGGCGCCGGCCGCGCGCAGCTGGGCGGCGAGATTGCGGTTCTCCTTCGCCAAATGCGGGTTGTTGAATGGATGGCCCTCGAGGTGAACGGTTACCTCGGCCCCACGGCGCGCCGCGGTTTCAACGGCCTTCAAGGCGGGACCCCATACGGTGTAGGCCTGCAGATCGATCTGACGGGCTCTGCGCAGCGCCCCGCAGACTTCCGCCGTCGAACTCAACTCCACCACGGCACACGCCATCACGACGCCGGGCGCCGATGACTAGTGGCCCGCAGTGCAGGGGGAGAGCGGCGTGACACTTGGAAGCAGCCGTATCTGCAATGAACTCCACCACAAAGGAGCCTGCCCGCGGCGGAACCGAGCGTAACGAAGTGCAGCCGAAGGGTACCTTCGTTCGCGAAATGTTCGCGCGCATCGCGCCGCGCTACGATCTGGCGAATCGCATGATGACCGGGGGTCTCGACGAGCGCTGGCGCCGCCGAGCCATCAAACTGCTTGCGCCGCCCCCGCATGCGCGAATTCTCGACCTTTGCTGCGGAACGGGCGATTTGGTTTTCGGGCTCCTGCGGAGCGAGCCGACGCTGGACGTCACCGGAATCGACTTCTGCCGCCCGATGCTCGACCGCGCCCAGGCGCGCGCCTCGAAAGCGGGTCGAGGCAACGCGCGGTTCGTCGAGGGTGACGTCATGGCAATGCCCTTTCCCGACCAAGCCTTCGACGGCGCGACCATGGGCTTTTCGCTGCGCAACGTGGTGGACGTCGACGGGACGCTTCGAGAGATCCTGCGGGTTCTTCGGCCGGGCGCGAGCTTCGTCAACCTCGACGTCAGCAAAGCGCCGAACAAGCACTTCAAGCGATTTTTCGACCTCTACTTCTACGGTGTCGTGCCGGTTCTGGGCGGAATCGTCGGAGGCTCTCGCGAGGCGTATCGCTATCTGCCGAACTCGCTGATTCACCATCCCAACGCCCCGGAGCTGCGCGACCGGTTCGTGCGCGCCGGGTTTGTGGACGCCGGCTATCTGCCGCTCGTGGGAGGCACCATCGCAATTCATTACGGGCGGCGCCCATGAACCTCGTCCCGGTTTCGGCGAGCACCGACCAGGATTTGGAAGCGCTCGTCGAGCTTTTCTTTCGCGAGCGTTTCTCGACCGACAACCCAATCATCACCGAGGCCGTCAAGCGAATGCTCCGCGCGGGCGGCAAGCGATTGCGTCCCCGCATCACGCTGCTCGCGGCGGCCGCCTGCGGCGGAAAACCGGTCGACCATCTTCATCTGGCCGCGTACATGGAGCTGATTCACGTCGCGACGTTGATTCACGACGACGTCGTGGACAACGCGCAAACCAGGCGCGGCGTCAACGCCACGGCGGTGGATTACGGCAACCGGGTGAGCGTCTTGGCCGGGGATTATCTCTTCGCGTGGATATTCAAAAACGTGACGCTCAACTATCCTCATCCCGTCCCGCACGTACTCTCGGCAACGCTGGCCGAAATCTGCGACGGGGAGGTGCTGCAGCTGCAGGCGCTGGGCAACCTCGACCTTACGCTGGAGACCTACGTTGAGATCGCGCGTAAGAAGACTGCGTCGCTCTTTGCCGCTTCCGCCCAGTGCGGCGCGATCATGGGCGGCGCCGCCGCAGTCGACATCGCTGCGCTGCGCGCGTTCGGCGAAGCGTTCGGCATCGCGTTCCAAATGAAGGACGACCTCTTAGACGTGACGGCGGACGAACGATCGCTCGGCAAACCCGCCGCAAACGATTTGGTCGAGCGCAAGACCACGATTCCGCTCATCGCCGCGCTGGCATCGGGGGACGGTGATTTTCGCGCGCAGGTGCGCCGTTTCTACGAGGAGGGCCGCAACGACGCCATTCCCGCGGTCGTGCTCGGGATCGAACGCGAAGGAGGGCTGCGCGCGACCCGCTCGCAGATCGCCCTTTACGTCGAGCGCGCCAAGCAAGCGTTGGAGCCGATCGCCCCGAGCGCGGCGAAAAAAGACCTGGCACAGCTGACCGACGCCCTTCTATACTAAGGGCGAAAGGGAACCAACATGACGTTACACCCGCTTCTGGCTATAATCGACGCGCCGATTATTATCGGCATCCTCGTCGTTGGAGCGCTGCTCTTTGGGGCCGATAAGCTTCCAAAGCTCGCGCGAAGCGCGGGGCAGGCAAAAAAAGAGTTTCTGATCGGCCAAGTCGAGGCCGACGAGGCCGCGGCAAAGGCGCGCGAAGAGGCACGCTTGCGGACGGTGACCGCGCAGGTCGACGTCATGGATAACGTCGAGGCCGGCTCGTTCTCCGGTGAATCCATTCCGCCGCCGACGCCCGGCAAAGGGACGCCCAGTTCGTAGCCAAGACCCGACGCCCAACGAGGCGATGTGGGATCAGAAGGAGATGCCGATCACGGAGCACCTGAGGGAGCTCCGTAATCGTCTCTTGATCTCGATCGCGACCGTCGGCGGCATCGCCGTGGTGCTCTTCTGGCCCTCGCAGTTCGTCATCCGTTCGATGATGCGCCATTACTTCGGAGGACTGCAGCTCCACGCGTTCGGTCCGGCCGACGTCATTCTTACGGAGCTCAAATTCTCGGTCGTGGGCGGAATCGTCATCGGCCTGCCGGTGCTGCTGACCCAGCTCTGGCTCTTCGTCGTGCCGGCGGTCCACCCGCGGACGCGGCGCATGGTCTATTCGTTCGTCGTCCCGTCGGTGCTGCTGGCCGCGGTGGGTCTGGCGTTCGCGCACTTCGTGGTGATTCCGCGAGTCATTTCGGCGCTATTGCAAATCACCGACGCCGTGGCGACGCCGACCTTCGGTGTTGCTTCAACGCTGAACTTCGTCATCGTGCTCCTGGCGCTCTTCGCAATCATCTTTCAAACGCCGATCGTCCTAATTGGGCTGGCGCGTCTGGGCATCGTGAGCGCTTCCACGCTGATGCGTTACCGCCGGCATGCGATCTTCGGATTCTTTATCGCCGGCGGACTCGCCGCGCCCGACGGCAACCCGGTTACGATGGCCCTGCTGGCCGTGCCGATGTATGCGCTCTACGAGCTTTCGATCTGGGTCATCGTCCCGCTCGAGCGGCGCTGGAGAAAATCGTGACGGCTGCGGCGCGAGGGCTCTATGCCGATTTTGTCCGAACCTTCGGCAGCGTACTCTTCGCCGTCTCGCTCTTTGTCGTTTGGGGAGTGCTCACGCTGCTCGGCGTCGTTATCGACCAAGGGCAGGATCCCGGCGTCTATTTTGAGTCGTATGCCGCTCCGATCGCGCGCGCGATCCTGCGCCTCAATCTCGACAACGTCTACCACTCGCCCTGGTACGTCGGCATTATCGGTTTGATCCTCACGTCGCTGGCGGTCTGCACGTTCAAGCGAGTCATTCCGGCGCGGCTCCCCACGTTGCGCCCGGTCAAGATCGAAGCCATTCCGCTCCACGCACGCTTCGAGACTGCGGACGATCCCGCTATCGTACGAAGCCGGCTCGCCGCCTTCTTTGCTTCTCGCGGCTGGCGCGTCCGGGAGAGAATCTTTGGAGGCACCGAGTGGAGCTTCGCCGACAAACACAATTGGGCGCGGCGCGGCGTGCTGATCGCGCATGCCGGCTTCGTAATTCTCGCGGCAGGCACGACGCTCTATTGGGCCCGCGGCTTCTCCGGCGACCTCGCGCTCCTCGATGGCCAAACCTCGCAGGTTTCGAAGACGGGCGCCGTCATCCGCCTCGACGATTTTGCGTATCGCATCGCGCCGACGCAAACCAAGAGCGGAATGGTCTACCAACCGATCGACTACGTCTCGCACGTTACGGTCAGCGGCAAAGATGGGGTTGCGAAGCACATGACGGTGCGAGTCAACCATCCGATCGACATCGACGACACGCTCTACTACCAGGCCAGCTACGGTTTCGGCATGCGCTTCTTAGTAACGCACAACGGACGGCGCGACACCGGGCTCTCCGGCCGAACGCTCCTTGAGGGCGATTCTTTCGACGTGCCCGGAACGCAGCGCACCGTTCTCTACGAGCGTTTCGCTCCTACCGTGGACAAGCAAAGCGGCATGCCCACCGCGGATCCTCGCGTCAACGATCCCGCGGTTGTGTTGGGAGTCTCTCAAGGCGGGGCGCCGGTCGGGGAGGCGCTCGTGCCGCTGCGGACTTGGGTCGACCTCGGGGACGGCTGGCGGTTGGTGCCGCAAAAGTATGTGATGTACAGTGGATTTCAGTATCGTCACGACCCGGGGGTGCCGCTGGTCGGGATCGGCGCATTCGTGCTGCTGACCGGCTTGATTATCTCCTTTTACTTCGTCCCGGCCCGTTTGTACGTCCGCGTCGACGACGCCGGAGAGCGCCGCTCGAGCGTCGGCCTGGCCGCAACCACGGTGAAAGGGTACGACGTTTTCGAGAGCGAGTTTGCCCGGTTAGTGGTAGCCTTGAAGGCAGACGGTTTATGATTCTTCCGTGGGATGAAATCCTCATCGGCATCGCGCTGGGCGCCTACACCTTGGGCGCGCTCTCGCTGGTAATCTATTTCTTTTCGCAGGACGAGTCGTTCCGCAAAGCCGGCGTTCCGCTGGCGATTCTCGGATGCGCCGCACAGTTCGCCCAGCTCGCAGTGCGCTTCGAGACGACCCACGTCTGGCCGTTGCTCAACCTGTACGGCTCGCTGTCGCTCTTCTCCGCGATGTCGGTGGCCATCTACATCGGCTTTGCGTTTCGCTACCGGCTTTGGTTCGCGGGCGGTTTCGTGCTCGCGCTCGCAGCGATCTTTCTCGCCTACGGCGTCACTTGGTACGAAGGAACGATGCCGCCGGTGCCGTCGCTGCAGTCCTACTGGGCCAAGATTCACGTGCCGATCGTCGTTTCGTCGTACGCCGCGTTTTTGGTCGCCTTCGTCTTCTCGTGCATCTATCTCTTGAAGTATTACGCCGGGCGCTCCGGCCGGGGCCCGGTCGCAGGTTGGCTGGCCTCCCTTCCCAGCCTCCCGCAACTCGACGCGGTCGTCTATCGTGCCGTCGCCATCGGTCTGCCGCTGATCTCCATCGGGATCATCACCGGCGCGATGTGGGCGCACGAAGCCTGGGGCGCCTATTGGCAGTGGGATCCCAAGGAGACGGCGGCTTTGTTCTCCTGGATCGTCTATCTCGCATACATGCATCTGCATACTCGCCACGCGTGGCGGGGGCTGCGCACGAACTGGGTCAGCGTGATCGGCTTCGCTTCGATCATTTTCTGCTATCTCGGGGTGAACATCTGGATCTCGGGATTGCACAGCTACAAAGTGTGATTGAAGTCCTGGCAGGCTGCTGCAGGCAGAGCTTACAATGTGGCCAAATGAGCCTGCCACCCGTACCTACGCCCTTGGGGAGAAGCTACTTTGTCTGACTCGAATGCCGGCGCGGCGAGCGAGGCTGCGGCGCAAAGCGCCGACGAAGTCAGCCGCCGCACCTTCATGGCCAACGCGACGGTGACCATCGGCGGGATCGTAGGGGTCGTGCTGGCCGTACCGATCGTGGGCTCGCTGCTGCCGCCGAAGAACGCCTCGAGCGGCAACTGGTCGCCGCTGAGCTCCGACGAAGTCGCGGCACTGCAGAAGGCGACCGATAAGCCGGTCAAGCTGACCTTCACGCTCAAATACAAAGACGCCTATCTGCCCGAACAGAGCGCCCCCGAGTCCGTTTGGGGTATAAAGATCGATCCGGCGAGGTTTCGGACGGCGCGCCCCGACATCTTCAACGGCCCGGGCGGAGCCGCGAACGTTCCGTTCGACGTCGTCACGATGGGCTTTGTGATCTTCAGCCCAATCTGCCCGCATTTGGGCTGCTACTACAACTGGAGCGACGCGCAGAACCGGTTCATGTGCCCGTGCCACGGATCGCAATACACCTTCGACGGAACGCACATTGCCGGCCCCGCGCCACGCGGTTTGGACCCGTTGCCGTTGCGCGAGCAAAGCGGAACGGCCGAGGTAACGTGGATCGTCTATCAGTCCAACACGCCGCAACGTATCGTCGTCTCCTATCAGGCATAGGGAAACGCTGATGCTGAACTGGATCGAAAAACGAACCGGCTTCGTCTCGATGACAAAGGAGTTTCTCACCGAGGACGTGCCCGGCGGCGCGAGCTACTGGTATGTCTTCGGGAGCGCGACGCTCTTTACGATGATCTTGCAGATCACGACCGGCATCTTCCTGACGTTCTTCTACGCGCCGTCGGCGGCAACCGCATGGGAATCGACGCGCGCGATCTATCTCAACCCCTACACGCACTTTCTGCTCTCGCTCCACTATTGGGGCTCGTCGGCGATGATCGCCCTGGTCTTCTTGCACCTGCTGCAAGTGCTGATTTTTGGCGCCTATAAGTCGCCGCGCGAGCTGCAGTGGGTGGTCGGCGTGCTCTTGCTGCTGGTCACCTTAGTGCTCGGCCTCACCGGCTATCTGCTCCCGTGGGACATGGACGCCTACTTTGCCTCGCAGGTCTCGCTCAACATCACCGGCCTCGCGCCGGGTCTTGGTCCCGTCATCCAGCATATCGCGCAGGGCGGCGGTGGAATGGGCACGGCCACGATCAACCGCTTCTTCGGGCTGCACGTCTGGCTGATGCCGGCGGTACTCGTCTTGCTCGTCGGCGCCCACCTCGCGATCTTCCGTCATAACGGTGCTGCCGGACCCGTGGTCGACGATCCCCGCAAGCTCAAAGTCGGGCGGTTCTGGCCGGATCAGATGTTCATGGATGGCGCCTTCTCGTTCATCATCTTCGTTATCATCTGCTTTCTGGCATTCGCGTTTCCGCCATATTTGGACGCCAAAGCGGACCCGACCAAGTTCTTCGTCCCCTATCCCGCATGGTATTTCTTATCGCTCTTCGGCCTGTTGGCACTGGTGCCGCCGGAGATTCGCCTCGGGCCGCTGGCGATCGGCACCGAGCTGATCGCAACGATCGTGGTCCCGACGCTCTTCCTGGTGGTGGTTCTGCTGCTTCCGTGGCTGGATCGCAGCCGGACGCGCAGTTTCGCCGCGCGTTCGGGCATCTTGTGGACGACCACCATCGTCATTTGCACGATCGTGGGATTGTCGATATACGCGCAAGTCACGACGATGGCCAAACAGGCGGCCGCGCCCGCGTCACCGCCGGAATCGATGGTGTTGAGCTCGGCCGAGGCGGCGACCGAATCGAATGCGGCCGCACCCGGAGCCGCTGCCGCGAGCGCCGGCGCGGCAACCAACCCGAACGGTGCCAAAGTCTTCGCTGCCAACTGCGCGAGCTGTCACGGAGCGCAGGGTCAGGGCACGCCGGGCGCATTCCCCCCGCTTGCCAACAATCCAGTCGTTACCGGCGATCCGAATAAGGTCGTTGGAATCGTAACCGGCGGCCTTCACGGAGCGATTTCCGTAGCGGGAATGAGTTATAACGGGCAGATGCCCGCGTGGAAAGGTCAGCTTTCCAACAAAGACATCGCCGACGTCATCACCTACATTCGCGCCAGCCTCGGAAACAATCACGCCTCCGCCGTAACCCAAGCGCAAGTAACGAGCTACAAGCCCTAGTTGCAGGGGCGGCCTTCGTAGAGCAGCAGCGCAGCTTTACGGTCGACGGTAACGAGGCGGCGGACGCGACCGTACGCGGGGTCTGTCGGCACGCTCGAAGCTGGAACGATCACCCACGCGCGCGATGCCGCGCAGAGAATCGTTCTTGGGTCGACGCCGTCGGCTTGCGGATCTCCATCGCTCGGCGATGCCAGCACGCGGACGACGGGATGCGTATAAAAGAGCAGCGCGTTGCCGCCGGAAACGTTTTGGATGGCCACGACGTCGCCGGGCCGCTGCTCTCGCTCGATGACCGCCGCCAATCGCGGCACAGGCTTGAATGCTTCGGCGTGCGGTAAGACGGTCACGGCGAGCACGTCGGTAGCGACGATCGCGGCGAATGCCAGTGCGTAGGGAGCCGCGCGGACGTTGCTGCGCCGCGCGACCAGCAGCGCCGTCAGCAACGAGCCGGCGAAGATTGCCGCCGCCATCGCCAGCAGGGGCGGAACCGCGCTGGCTATTTCGGCCGTCAGGCGATTGTTGCGCGTGAAGAGCGCGATCGCAATAGCCAAAGCACCGATCGTCACCGGAACCGTCGCCGCGGAGAAGACCGCCGAACGCGTCCCGCCGCGGCGCACCACCGCTTCGAAATACAGCGCGGTAATCAAGGCGAGGGCGGGAAATTCGAGCGCGATGTAGTTCGGCAGCTTCGTGCGCGCGAAGCTGAAGAAGAGCAGCGGCATCACGATCCAGGCAAATGCGAGCCGCACGAGGCGCGAAGATCCCGGATCTTGCGAGGCAGCGGCGCGCAGCCTCCGAACGCCGTAGGTAACGGCCATCGGGAGGAACGCAATCCATGGAAAGAATCCGAGGATGACGACCGGCACGTAATACCAAAACGGCCCGGCTTGATTCTCGACGACGCTCGTGTAACGGCCGATCGTGTACTCTCCGACGAGCTTTTGGAGCGGAAAAAAGTGATAGTGCAGCACCAAAGCGATCGGCCACGGAGCAGCGACTGCGAAGAAGGCCAGCAGCCCCACGATCCAGGCTCGCGCCGACGGCGCCTGCGTCGGCTCGCAACGCCGATTCCAAAAGAAGAACGGCACCACGACCAGCAGCGCAACGACCGGCGCGACGAGTCCTTTGGCCAAGAATCCGAAGCCTGCGGCAATCCAGCCGAAAATCGTGTAGCGGTCGCGCCCGCTCTCGAGACCGCGAAACCACCAGAAGATCGTCATGGCGACCGCCAGGTCGAGCAGCGCGTCCATGATCGCCAGGCGGCCGATCACGGCCTGCATCAAGCACGTTGAAAGAATGACGGCGGCGTAGATGCCGACGCGGGCTCCCGCTTGCCGCGCGACCGCGTAGCCGGTGAAGGCGGATAGGGCAATAGTCGCAAGCGCCGAAGGCAGTCGCAGCGCCAGCGGCGTTGGACCCGCCAGCAGTGAGAAGAACGCGCCCAACCAAAAATACAACGGCGGCTGGACGAAATATGGCACGTTGTTGAGGTGCATGACCACCCAGTCGTGCGTGAGGAGAATTTCTTTAGCAACCTCGCCGTACGCCGTTTCGCTGTTGTCCCAGAGCGTGCCGACACCCAAACCCGGAAGGGTTATGAGCGCAGCAACGACCGCACCCACGGCGGCGGCACGAACGGCTCCGTCCGCGGTTCTCTTCATGACGAAAGGCGGTTTTTGGCGGCCGGACGCTGAAGTCTTTTATGTTTCCATGTTGACCATCTCATTGCGGCCCAACGGCCGCCGAGCGGTTATAATCGGCGGAGGAATCGTCGCGGCTCGAAAGGCCGAATCGCTTGCCGAGGCCGGCTTTCGGATTTCGGTCGTAGCGGATCGGATCGACGATCGTTTGCGCGATTTCTTACGCGTAAATGCGGGAACGTGCGCGCAGCGCAGCTACGAACCGGGCGACCTCACCGGGGCGGCGCTCGTGGTCGCTGCGACCGACGACGATGCAGTCAACGCCCGCGTCGTTTCGGACGCCCGCGAGGCGCGGATACTCGCTTGCGACGCATCCAGTCCGGATCGTGGAGATTTCACGATGCCGGCGACGTTTCGCGTCGGCGATCTGACGATCAGCGCCGATTCCGCGGGAAGCTCGCCGGCTTTTTCGAAGCGCATCGTGCGCGAGCTCTCCGAGCAGTTCGGACCGGAGTACGGCGACGCGCTGCTGGCACTGCGGCGGATGCGCGCTCATGTCAAAGACGCCTTCCCTCGAGATGACGGCGCCCCCATCTTACGCGCGCTCGCAGAGCGGCCGGTCTCCGAGCTTGCGGAAATGAAGGACGTGACCGTCGTCTGCGCTTCGCGGCGCAGCCCACTCGCGATGATTCAAAGCCGCGCGATTGCAGCGCGTTTGGCCGAATGCGGCATTGCGACGACGATACTTGGCGTCACGACCAGCGGCGATCGCGACGAGGTGCGCGCCATCGATCGGCTTGGCACGGTCAACGTCTTCATCACGGAGCTGGAGAACGCGCTGCGCGAACGGCACGCCGACTACGCCGTTCACTCATGTAAGGATCTCCCGAGCACGCTGCCCGGCGATCTGCAGATCGCCGCGATCTCCCGCCGGCAGGATGCGCGCGACGCGTTCTGCAGCGAACGGTATCCCGATTTTGAAAGCCTTCCGGCAGGATCGGTCGTCGGAACGTCCAGCCCGCGGCGGCACGCGCAGCTCGCAGCGCTTCGCCCCGACCTGCGATACGAGACGTTGCGGGGTAACGTTGGTACTCGGCTTGCGAAATTACGCGACGGCCGCTACGATGCAATCGTGCTGGCGATGGCGGGATTAAATCGATTGGGAGTCCGCGCCACGCATCTGGTGCCCTTCGAAGTCGAACGCATCGTCCCCGCGGTCGGTCAAGGCGCGCTCGCCGTCGAGACTCGTGCCGGCGATGAATGGCTGACGGGTGTCTTGCGATCGGCCGCCAACGACTCGGACAGCGAGCTCTGCGTCGTCTGCGAGCGGGCCGCGCTCGCGGCGCTGCACGCGGGCTGCAGCGCGCCGATCGGAATTCACGCGCGTCTCGATGCGACGGGCATGGTGGTCGACGCCGCAGTGGAAACACAGCCCCAGGTTCTTCTCCGCCATCGCCTCCGACGCGCTGTAACGACCTTAGAAGACGCAGCGGCCCTGGGAACTGCGCTCGCCTCCGAGCTGAGCGCTCGCAGCGTCGCCGTCACGTGAGCCTGCCGTGATCGCCGTGCGTCCCCGGCGTCTGCGCCGCAGCCAGGTCATGCGCGAGCTCGTGGCGGAGCATCGCATCGGCGTCGAGCATCTCGTGCAACCGCTCTTCGTTGTGGAACGCGACGAAGACGCGGGGCCGATCGAGTCGATGCCGGGAATCTCGCGGCACTCGCTGCGCCGTGCGGTCGCCGAAGCCCGCGAGCTCTTCGCGCTCGGCATCAAGAGCGTGCTGCTCTTCGGCATTCCGGCTTCTAAAGACGCCGCCGCGTCGGGCAGTTACGACACCAATGGAATCGTCCAGCGGACCATTGCCGCCATCAAGTCGACGCTGCCGGAAATGCTGGTGATGGCCGACCTCTGCGCGTGTGAGTACACCGATCACGGCCACTGCGGAGTTCTCGATTCGGAAGGCGAAGTCGACAACGACGCGACGCTGGAACTGCTCTGCCGCATCGCGCTGACGTACGCGGACGCCGGAGTCGACGTCATCGCTCCTTCCGATATGATGGACGGCCGCGTCAAAGTAATTCGCTGCGCGCTCGACGCGCACGGCCGTACGCGCGTCGCCATCATGGCCTATAGCGCAAAATATGCGTCGGCGTTCTACGGACCGTTTCGCGATGCGGCAGGTTCGGCGCCGCGACAGGGCGATCGGCGCGGCTATCAGATGGACGCGCCCAACGCGCGCGAAGCGCTGCGTGAGATTGCGCTGGACATTGCCGAGGGTGCCGATATCGTGATGGTCAAACCGGGGTTGCCTTATCTCGACATCGTGCGCGCCGCACGCGACCGGTTCGACGTGCCGATCGCCGTTTACAACGTCAGCGGTGAGTATGCGATGCTTCAAGCCGCAATCGGCAACGGTTGGCTCGACGGCGACCGCGCCGTCGACGAGACCTTGACGTCGTTCGTACGCGCCGGCGCCGACGTCGTCATCACGTATTTCGCCAAGACGTATGCGCAGCGCCATGCCTGATGCGATCCTGCTCCTGGCCGGCGGCTCCGCGACGCGCTTTCCAGGAAAACTCGAGCATGACATCGAGGGTCAGCCAATGATCGTGAGAGTCTTTGCGCGATTGGCCCTTGGCCGCTGGCCGGTTTATGTCGCCGGCAAGGGAAGCTTCGCGCCGGGAACCGACGCGGCACTGGGCGCGCCGCTGCTGATCGACCGCTGGACTCCGCGCGGTCCGCTGCACGCGCTCCTCTCCGCTTCGCCGTTCATCGCGGCCGAGCGTATCTTTGCCGTCGCGGCGGATCAGCCGCAACTCGATCCCAGCGTACTCGAACGCTTGGCCGCAGCCTGGCAGCCCGGCGACGAAGCCGTCGTCCCCGAGCATAGCGGCGGCATCGAACCGCTTGCCGCGCTCTACGACCGCTTCGCGCTTCTGCGCGAAGGTTTGCGCCTGCGCCGGGCCGGGCGTACGGCAATGCGCGATTTGATCGCCGCCATTGCGACGCGCTTCGTGCCGCTCGAGCGCCGGTACTTTCGCAATGTAAACACGCGCTCCGACCTCGGGCGTAGACTGGAACCAACGTGAAGCTGGAACGTTCCATGGGCGCATTTGCCCGCGCGCGCAACGTCATCGCCGGCGGCGTGAACTCACCCGTCCGTGCGCTGGGTTCGGTCGGCCTCTCTCCGATCTTCATGAAAAGCGGCGCCGGCTCGATGCTCTACGATCTGGACGGTCACGAGTATCTCGATTACCTGATGTCGTGGGGTGCCTTGCTCCTGGGCCACGCGCATCCCGCCGTTACGCGCGCGATCGCCAACGCCGCCGCGAGTGGAACTTCGTTCGGAACGCCGACCGAGCTGGAGACGCAGCTGGCAGAACTGATCGTATCGATGATGCCGTCGATCGAACGCCTTCGCTTCGTTTCGAGCGGCACCGAAGCGACGTTGAGCGCGATCCGACTGGCGCGCGGTTACACCGGACGTTCGAAAATCGTTAAATTCGCGGGCTGCTATCACGGTCACGGCGACTCCTTTTTGATTGAAGCCGGATCGGGCCCGCTGACGGCGGGCGTGCCGAACTCGCCCGGTGTCACCGAGGGCGTCGCTAGGGATACGATCGTCTTGCCGTTTAACGACGTCGCGGCCGCCGAAACGGCGTTCGAGGCAAATCCCAAAGCGATTGCCGCGCTGATCGTCGAGCCGTATCCCGGAAACATGGGCCTGGTCTTGCCGCGGCCGGGGTATCTTGCCACGCTTCGCGAGTTGTGCACACAGCACGGTACGGTGTTGATTTTCGACGAAGTGATGACCGGCTTTCGCGTGGCTCGCGGCGGCGCGCAAGCGCGCGAAGGCATCCGGCCCGACCTAACGACCCTCGGTAAGGTGATCGGCGGCGGTCTGCCGGCCGCGGCCTTCGGCGGCCGGGTCGAGATCATGGCCGAGCTCGCCCCGGACGGACCCGTCTATCAAGCGGGAACGCTCTCGGGCAATCCGATCGCGATGGCCGCCGGCATCGCCACGCTTGGGGTGGTCGCGCAGGACGAGAGGCTCTACGAGCGCCTTGAAACGCTGGGGCTTCGGCTTGCTCAAGGTCTCAAGACCGGCTTGGACCGGTTTGGCTTTCCCAGCTTCGTCAACTGCACGGGGGCGATGTTTTCGATCTTCTTTACGCGCGAAGCCGTCAGCGACTTGCGAGGAGCCCAAACCACCGACCGCCGGCTTTTTGCAAAATACTTTGGCGCCATGGTCGAGCGCGGCATCTACTTCGCACCGTCGCCCTTCGAGTCGAACTTTCTGTGCGCGGCCCACACCCCGGCGGAGATCGACCGCACGGTCGCGGCCTCGGACTCGGCGCTGGCGGAGCTGCGAGCCACGGCATGAGCGCCGCTTGCGAGCAATGCACTTGTCGGGCGGCTCGTCCGGGCCGTAGGATTGCCTCATGCCCCTGACGTGCATCGGCCTTTCGCATCACACGGCGCCCGTCGAAGTCCGCGAGCGGCATGCCTTTCCGGCATCGCGAATGGCCGAAGCCCTGGTCGCCCTGCGCGACTACGAGGCGGTTACCGAAGCCGTCATGCTGCAGACGTGCGGACGCTTGGAAATCTACGCCGAGCTCTCCGACTACGAACGCGGCGTCGCGCAGATCAAATCGTTCTTGACCAACTTCCGCCACGGCACGACGGGCTACGATATCGAGTCGTATCTCTATACTCGCCTGGGCCACCAAGCCGTCGAGCACCTTTTCCGGGTCTGCACCGGGCTGGACTCGATGCTGATCGGCGAAGCCGAAATTCTCGGCCAGGTCAAAGAAGCGTACGTCGCCGCGACGCAAGCCGGCTCGCTCGGCAGAACGCTGCACCGTCTCTTCCGCGAGGCGATCGCTGCCGGAAAAATCGCGCGCGCAAAGACGCACATCGGAAGCGAGTCGGTCTCCATCGCTACGGCGGCGGTCGAAGCGGCACGCGTTCGTTTGGGCACGCTGGAGGGAAGGTCCGTTCTGGTCGTCGGCGCGGGCAAGATGGGGCGCGCGGCGGTTAAGCGACTTCGTCAAGAAGGCGCGGCGCGGGTGATCGTCACGAACCGGACGATGGCGCGCTCGCGCGAACTCGTCGGTGAGGCCGGCTTCGGTGAAGCGCTTGAGATGCCGGAGCTTTCCGACGCTCTTGCTGTTGCCGACGTCGTCGTGGCTTCGACCGGCGCGTCGGATTTCGTTCTCGACGAAAAGCGTGTGGCCGGCGCAATGGCACTGCGTCCGCAGCGCCCGCTCTTCATCGTGGATATCGCCGTTCCGCGCGACGTGGATCCAGCGGTGGCGCAGGTCGACAACGTCGCCCTCGTCGACGTCGACGGCCTCAAATCGGTCGTGAACGAACGGCTGGAGTTCCGGCGTGAGGCGATCCCGGCCGTGGAGAAGATCGTCGGCGAACACGTCGGGCGCTTCGAGAGCTGGTACCGTTCGCGCGCAACGTTGCCGGTAATCGCGCGGCTGACGCAAAAAGCGGAGGCGGTCCGCGCGCGAGAGGTCGAGCGGCTTTTGGCACGCTGCCCTGAGTTGAGCGATCGCGAGCGCACGCTCGTGGTCGGCATGAGCATGACGATCGTGTCGAAGCTGCTGCACTCGGTGATTCTGAAGATTCGCAACAAAGCGATCGTCGATCGTGACGAGGCTCTCTCGAACGCGCGCGTGCTCGGCGAACTCTTCGACCTGAATATCGCCGACGATATCGCCGACTCGCTGGTTGCTATGACCTCCGACGGAGAGTAGGAGCCTGTAGGGCTATGGCTCCCAGCGGCGCAGGACGCGTGTTCTTAGTCGGCGCAGGCCCGGGCGATCCGGGCCTGCTGACTTTACGGGCGGCCGAGGTGCTCGAGTCGGCGGAAGTATTGCTCTACGACGCGCTTGCGAGCGATCCGATCGTCGCGCTCGCACCGCCCTCCTGCGAGCGGATATACGTCGGAAAGCGCGCGGGAGATCATGCGATGCCTCAAGAGGAGATCGAGCGGCTCGCGATCGAGCGGGCGCAAGCGGGATCTCGCGTCGTCCGCCTCAAGGGCGGCGATCCTTTTATCTTCGGACGAGGCGGCGAAGAGGCGCAGGCCCTTGCGGCGTCCGGCGTCCCGTTCGAGATCGTTCCGGGCGTAAGTTCCGCGTACGCGGCGCCGGCCTACGCCGGAATCCCGGTAACCCACCGCGATTGGGCGGCGTCGTTCACGGTCGCCACCGGCCACGAAGGCCCCGGCAAAGCCGTCTCGAGCCTGGATTGGGCGAAACTTGCCGATCCGCGGCGCACGCTCGTGCTCTTGATGGCGATCGCGAACTTGCGCGAAATCGCAAACCAGCTGATCGCGCATGGATTGTCGCCGCAGACGCCGGTGGCCGTCGTACAGGATGGGACGCGACCGAGCCAGCGAACCGTGCTCGGCCGGCTCGACTCGATTGCCGCCGATGTCGCGGCTGCAAAGATCGGCGCCCCTGCCGTCGTGGTCATTGGAGGCGTTGCGGCGCTGAGCACGCAGTTGCGCTGGTTCGACACCGGCGCGCTCTTCGGCAAGCGCGTCTTGATCACCCGAGCCGGCGAACAGTCAGACGAGTTCGCGCGCGCGCTGCTCGCGCGTGGCGCGCAACCGATCGTTGCGCCGGCGATTGCCATCGAGCCGGTCCGCGACACCAGCGATGCCGATCGTGCGATTGCGATGCTCGCATCGTATGCGTGGCTGATCTTCACCTCGCAAAACGGCGTCGACGCATTCTTTTCCCGGCTCGCCGCAAAAAAGGCCGACGCCCGATCGATCGGCGCGACGAAGGTTGCTGCAATCGGCGAACGCACGGCGGCGCGCCTACGCGCGCACGGCGTTATCGCCGATTTCGTGCCGGCGGAGTTCATCAGCGAGGAGATCGCGCCGGAGGTCATCGCGCGAAGTTCTACGGGGGACCGCGTGCTGCTCTACCGCGCGCAAGAAGCGCGCGACGTGCTGCCTCAGATGCTGCGGGAGGCCGGGCTGATCGTCACCATCGTTCCCGCGTATTCGACGGTGATTCCACCCGACACGCAGTTCGCGCAAAAAGTTTTGGGGGCCGACGTTCTCACGTTCACGAGCGCGAGCACGGTTCGCGGTTTCGTCGCGCTCCTGGGCGATATTGCGGCCTCGCAGGCCGCGAGCGGCAAATGCGTCGCGTGCATCGGACCGATCACCGCCAATGCCGCCGCGCAAGCCGGATTGAGCGTCGACGTCGTCGCGCCCGTTCACACGACGGCCGGCCTGCTCGACGCGCTCGAAATCTACTACGCGACGACATGATACGGCTCGCGGCGGGTGCGGCACTTGCGGCGGGCGTTGCCCTGGCGGCGTATCGCGCGCGCGCCCTCTCGCTCGACGGTGCGATCGCCGCGTTCGTCATCGGCACGATCGTCGTGGGCGCCGGCGGCTGGAATAGCGCGGCAGTTCTGCTGGCGTTCTTCGTTCCGTCGGCGCTGCTCACCGCGGTCGGGCGGGAGCGAAAGCGTTCGCTGCGCGGCACGCAGCAGCCGGCGCCTCGCAATGCATGGCAAGTCCTGGCAAACGGCGGGGTCGCCGCACTCTGCGCAATTGCGGCGCTCGGTACCAGCACCGCGTTTAACGCCGCCTTTGCGGGCGCCTTTGCGGCAGCATCGGCGGATACGTGGGGCACGGAGATCGGGACGCTCGCGCGGCGCCGGCCGGTCTCTATTCTGACCTTTCGCCCGATCGAAGCGGGCCTCTCTGGCGGCGTGTCGCTGCTCGGAACCCTCGCGACCATCGCCGGCGCGCTCTGCGTCGCCATCGTCGCATCCCTGCTGCGAGTCGCGCCCTTATGGCCGGTTGCGGTCGCGGGCGTCGCGGGCGCGCTGCTCGACTCGGTTGCCGGCGCAAGCCTTCAGGCCCGTCAATGGTGCCCGGCCTGCTCGTGCGAATGCGAGACCCCGCAGCACTACTGTGGAACCCCGACGACGATGCGGCGAGGCGTGCGCTGGATTCAGAACGACGCGGTCAACCTGATGGCGACGCTTTGCGGGGCGATCGTGGCCGCGGCGCTGGTCGTGCGATAACCGTCGATACCACGATTCCATTGAGATCGCCGAGGCTGCGTTCGATCACGTCTATCTGGTTGGTGGGAGCGCCGCCCTTGGGGTAAGCCCAAAAGGCAACGTTGTCTGCCCCCCGAACGGCGGCAATCCCGATGATGCTCTTACCTTCTATCCAGCTCTGGCCGACGTGAATGTTCTGCTTGTTCTCCAAAGTCGTCGTGCCGACTACCGTCGCCTCGTCCCCCGCAATTTGCAGCCGGTAGACCTTCACCGGCGCACCGTATGCCTTGTTCGACGATATCGTCATATGAGCGCCGTCCCACTGCACGACCGGCTGGAAACGACCGCCATCGTCGAAGATTGTAACGCTGAGCTTTATCGCCCGGAACGCGCGCTTAGCTTCATCGAGCCGAGCCAACTCGAATCCGTTGGCTTGATCGTTGTAAACCCAAAGATAAAGGTTCCCTTTGTTATCGTAGCTGCACAGGCCAACGTACAGATGCTTGCTGTAGTAGAGCGTCGGCCGGCCTTGCGCCGACGCATAAATCGCGATGGAGCCGTAGGGATGAGACGGGTCGTCTCGGTTCGCTGCCGCAAGATTTCCCGTGATTCGATCGATAGAACAGCCGTAAGCCGTGGCGGGATCGCTCAAAGCTTCAAGGCGTTTCTTCCCACCGTGCGCGTACTCATAAATCGTACTCTCTCCCGTCGACCGATCGGTAATCGAGGGAATAAAGACGTCTCCGGAGGCACTCGAGCATAACCCGAGTCCGCCGGTGAATCCCGTAAGATCTTGGACGCGTTTACCCTGCGGATACGAGTAAACGTACACGTTCCCGTTGCTGCTCGACGTGTATAACAAATCGCCGGACAACTTCGCCCGGTCGTTGAAGTTTGGGGCGATCGCGTGCCGTGGCGCGGCGTGCGACGGCCTTGCGGAGGAGGGACCATACGCCGAAGTTAACGATCCGGCGCAGCCCGACAGCACGGCCGCACCCGCCAGCCACGTCGCCCGGTAACGGTTGCGCGAGAACGACTTCATCGTTAACCTTTACCCAAGGGACGCAACGTCATAAGCACGCGCTCTCTATAATGCACGTACGTTTCCGCCAAACCGATCATCGAGGCATACGCTAGTAGCCACACTGGGCACGTTCGTACGACAGCCGGTCGCCTAGGCCTCTCCCCTCCCGTCTGCGGCGTGGAAATCCGTTACACTGGTCTGCTAAGATGTGGGCATCTAGCACCCGCGCAGGAGGTCGCAGCTCAATGGCTGTTTTGCGGATCAGGCTTCAGAGCATCGTCGGGTTTGCCGTCCTCGCGCTGCTCGCCGGGGGCTGTGGCGGACCGGGGGTGGCGCTGCAAGCGGTGCGTCCACAGCCGCTCTCCGCCGCTCGAGCGCCGGACGGGCTCTCTGTCTTGGCCCGCGCCAGACTCTACGTTTTGGATTCCAATCTTTATTCGGGAACGCCCAGCGTAACGATATTTGCCCGGGGCGCCGACGGGAACGCCACCCCTTTGCGCACCATCGCCGGAACCGATACGGGGATGAACACCCCAGGCGGTATAGCCGTCGACGGAAGCGGCAAGATCTACGTTTCGGATTATTTCGCGGCCTCGTACGGGGCCGTCTTCGTCTACGCCGCCGATGCGAGCGGCGACGCGCCGCCGATCGCGACGATTACCGACGGCATTGCCGACCCGTCGGCCGTTGCCGTCGATGAGGCCGGAAACGTTTACGTCGCAAACTTTGAAGCCGGCTCGGTGACCGTGTATACGGCCGGCACGTACGCGCTGGCTCGAACGATAACCGGCCCCAGAGACATCTCGTTTTCTTATTGCGACGGTCTAACGGTGGACCGATCCGGGAAGATTTACCTCCTCGTCGGGTCGTACAACGGCGCGCCCATCAAACGAAACTCCAGCTCCTACGGCGGGTTCATCGGGGTCTTTCCTGCGGACGCGAACGGCCCCACGATGCCTTTGCAACTCATCAGCGGCGCAAAGACTCGATTGACCGATCCGCTAGGGATCGCCGTCGACGCGCAAAGCCGGATATACGTGACGGCGCCCGAGAGGCGGGCGTCGCGCGTTTTGATTTTTGCCGCGAACGCGAACGGTAACGTCGAGCCGGCGCGCGAGCTTTCGGGCGCCCAAACCGAACTCACGGGCCCCAACGCCATCGCGCTCGATGGACGCGGGTCGATCTTCGTTACGAACACATCGTACACGGGACATCCAAGCGTGGTGGCGTACCCGCGCGGCGCTCGCGGTAACCGGCCTCCGGTCCGCAAACTCAGCGGCGCCAAGACGCAGCTGCAGAGCATTACCTACGTCGCCGTTCACTAGAAACGCGTTCGGGCTCCAAGGGCCATGCGCCCTCGAAGCCAAAGACGGCTCGTCATGAGAAGCATTACCGGCGCGACGGCCGCTCTCGCCGCCCTGATTGCTCTGCAAGCCGCCGGTGCGGCGCAGACGGCATCGTCGATCGACCTTCTGCGCCGCGCGGTCAATCCAAATCCATCGCTCCAGTCGTACACGGCGTCGGCGCAGTTGTCGGCGACGCTGCACGTCGTGATTCCATTGCACGAGAACTACGGCGGCACGGTATATTATCTCAAACCGCGGCGCACGATCCATTTTCAAAACGTCTCGGGAGCGCTGAGCCGCTTCAAAGATTTGGCGGCATCGACGCCGACGTACGACGAGGCGATGGCGCAGTACACGGTTACGCCCGGCACCGACAACGGCAACGTCTCGACCTATACGTTCGTTCCTAAGAAACAGGGAAGCCGCGTGAAGAGCATTACGCTGACGGTCAACGATGCCTCGGCGCTCGTTAGCCGCGCGCAGTGGGCCTACACCAACCGGGGCAGTATGAGCTTCGATCAGACATATACCACCGTCGGCACGTTTCATCTGCCTGCAAAAGCGGATATCTCGGCGCGCTTCCCCGGCTACAGCGTCGACGGCACCCTTACGTTCGGAAACTACAATCCCAACGCTCCCGTTTCGCCGTCGGTCTTTCCCAAGGGATGATCGCGCGGCAAGTTACGGCTAAGAATGCCGAGCATCTGCGGCGTCTTGCACGGCGGTCGGTCGCAACGCCGCACGCCGTTCTTCCTCCGCTCCCGAGTTCGCGCTACGACATCGTCTATCTGGATCCGCCATGGTACTACTACGGCAGCCCCATTAAGGATGCGGCCGCGGGCAAACACTATCCGTTGATGACGGTCGACGAACTTGCAAACATCGACGTCCGGACGATCTTGAACAAAAACGCTGCCGTCTTCATGTGGGCGACGTGCCCGCGGCTCGACTTCGCGTTGAAGCTGATCGAAGCGTGGGGCCTTACCTATCGAGGCGTAGCCTACGTCTGGGTAAAGACCAACCGCCGGGGTGAAATAATCTCCGGTCAAGGGGTACCGCCGACGTTCACAAAGCCGACCACCGAGCTCGTGCTGGCGGCCACGACAAGGTCGACCGGGCGCCCTTTTCCTATCTTGGATCTCGCGCAGCCGCAGGTCGTTCTTCATTCGAGAGGTTCGCATAGCGAAAAGCCGGCGATCTTTCGCCGGCGAATCGAGCAACTCTGCGGGGATCGCCCCCGGATCGAACTTTTCGCGCGATCCAGCACTGCAGGCTGGGAGAGTTGGGGCGCCGAGGTAGGTAAGCTCGATAGGACAAGGGGTCACGAAGGCAACCCGGTGGGCGTTGGAGGCAAGGGACCATAACGAAATGATTGCGGCAATCGACGCTCGGATACGCATGGAGCGGGCGACGCTGGGCTCGATCGCGATTCATATCCTCGCCGCGATTTCGATCCCGGCATTGGCCTGGACGGCCTCCGGAGCGCCGGTAGAGACGGTAAGCTTCACCCACATCCTTCGCGTCCAGATCGTCCGGCCGCGAGCCGCACTTCCGCGCCCGCGCGCGGCGGCGCCGCATTACAAAGTCTCGCCTTCGATGAACTTCGCGCACCGCGTCGTGCTGGTTAAGCTAACGCAGCGGCGGCAAGCGACTCGGGCCCCGATCGCAACCAACGCGCCTGCCGCGCCGGAAGTCGCGGCCGTCGCCGAAGCGGGCGACTCAAACGCCAACGGTGATTCCGCGCCGGCGTCGAGCCCCACGCCAGCAATGCGCGCGGTAGCGAGCGTCGACGCCAACCATGCCGGCGGATATCTGCCGTTTGGCGCCGAGCAGCCGGTTCCGGTTCTCGATCCCTCGGTTCGCAAGGAGCTCGACGGCCTCGGCGTTCACGTGACCCTGATCGTCACCGTCGGCGACGACGGCCGCACGACGAATGTAGTCTTCCAGCCGGCGCTCGATCCGCAAAGCGAGAGCCGCATCCGTTCGCTGCTCGCCGATGCGAGCTGGGATCCGGCCGTTTGCGGGGGCGGCGTCTCTTGCGAAGCACAAGCCACAATCAAGCTCTGACTTATAAAATCGATTTTCCTAGCGCCGAGCAGATCAAACCGACTGCGAGCGACGCGGTTTGATTGCGGTCGTCGAAGATCGGATTGATCTCCACCATCTCGATCGAGCCAAGCTGCCCGCTGTCGTAGAGCATCTCCATGATCAGATGCGCTTCGCGATAGCTCAGGCCGCCCTTGACCGGCGTTCCGGTGCCGGGCGCTTCACTGGGGTCGATTGCGTCCATATCGAACGAGACGTGAATCGGCCGGCCTTGCGCGCCCGCGATACTTCGCGCTTCGTTCATGACGTGCACCATGCCGAGCTTGTCGACGTCGGTCATCGTGAATGCCTTGACGCCGAACTCGCGAAGCAGTCGCTTCTCATCGGGGTCGACGTCGCGCAAGCCGATCTGAACCGAGCGTTCCGGTGCGGCGAGCCCCTTACGCAGCGCAAAGTAGAGCGGCATGCCGTGCACGTTGCCCGACGCGGAGCTATCGGGGCTGTTGATATCGGCGTGGGCGTCGATCCAGACCAGCCCCGGCGCCTGGCCATAGGCTCGCGTCAGCCCGTCGAGCGTTCCCATGGCGATCGAATGATCTCCGCCCAGAACGATCGGCAGCCCGCCGGCATCAATCGCCCCCTTGACCAAGACGGCGAGATGGTCGCAGACCTCGGTTATGACGTCGAGGAACTTCGCGGCGGAGTCCGGAGAGTCGGCCGATTCGCGAATGGGGACCTGCAGATTTCCGTGATCGACGATCTCGGAAATGCCCAGCGTCCTCAACTTCTCGTGCAGCTTGGCATAGCGGATCGCCGAAGGACCCATGTCGACGCCGCGGCGGCTCGCGCCGAGGTCCATCGGGACCCCCACGATGTCCACTCGTCGCGCGGGAGAGAGAGTCGGGCTCACGCCGTTGCTTTTCACCGTGCCCTCGATTCAGCCCCGTATCGAGCCTTCCGGGAGGAATGCCGTCGCGCGGGATGTGAATGGTCTGCCATGCTCGGCCGTGCGGCGTTGCTTTGCGCTCTTGTGCTCTTTGCCGTGCGCGCCTCGGCCGTCCCAGCGCTTGCATACCTTCCGCCGCCGCTGGCGCGCCTGAATCACGACGTTCGCACCTTGGCGCGTCACGTGCCGGGCGCGATCGCTCTCGACGTTCTCGATCTCAATACGGGGTTCGATGCCGGCTTCAACGCGCGCAGGAGCATGCCCGCGGCCTCGACGATCAAGCTTCCGGTCATGGTTGCGGTCTTCGAACAGCTTGCAATGGGCCGCTTCGACTTAAACCGGCGCGTAACGCTGGAGGCACACGACAAGGATGCCGGATCGGGAGACCTCTGCGATGCGCCCGACGGCAGGGCCTATCCGGTCTCCGAGTTGCTCGACAAGATGATCGACGTCAGCGACAACACCGCCACAAACATGCTGATTCGGCTCGTAGGACGGCGCCATATCAACTTGGAGATGGAGCAGCTTGGATTGGTGACGACGCATCTATTGGGCGACGTGCGCACCGATGCGTGGTCGATTCGCGCCACGCTGCGCACCTCGCCGGCCGATCTCGTGCACCTGCTCTCGCTGATGGCCAGAGGTGAGCTGGTGGATCGATGGTCGTCGAACGAGATGATCGCCATCTTGGAGGCCGATCAGTACAACACGCTGCTGCCCGAACCGCTCCCCGCAGACATTCCGATCGCGCATAAGACCGGCTCGTTCTTCGACACCCTCAACGATGCCGGAATCGTGTATGCGAGCGACGCGCCCTACGTGATCGCCGTCATGACGACGGCGTTGCCGTCCCAAAGCCTCGGAAGGCAGTTCATCCATCGCATCTCTCGCCTTGCCTATTCAGACGAGCTGGGCCTCGCGCGCTGGCGCGAGGAACAGCCCAATTTCGGCGGCTCGCCGGATTTGACGTACTGGACCGGGATCTCGCAGCCTTCGCCTATACCTTGACCCGCGCCGACGCGTAGGCGGGCGTCAGCCACTCCAGATAGCGCGGCTCGCGCCCCGTCACGATTCTCGCATAGAGGCTGCTCAGCAGCTTGGTAATCGGTCCCATTTCACCGTCACCGACGGGACGGCGATCGACCGAAGCCACCGAGGCGATGCCGACGGCGGTCCCCGTTAAAAAGACTTCCTGCGCGCAGTAAAGCTCGCCGCGATCGATCGCCCGCTCTACGACCTCTAGTCCGAGCTCGTGGTGCGCGATTGCCATGATGGCCCGCCGCGTGACGCCCTCGAGCACGTTCTGCGACGGATCGGGCGTGTAGAGCACGCCGCGACGGACGATGAAAATGTTTTCGGCCGAGCCCTCGGAGACATGGCCGTCGTGCGATAGAAGAATCGCTTCGTCGAAGCCGTTCTGCACCGCTTCGCTCTTGGCCAGCGCCGAGTTGACGTAGAGCCCGGTTATCTTCGCGCGCGGCGGAGCCATCGTGTCGTCGGTGCGCCGCCAGGAGCTCACGCAGACGTGGAGCCCGCGGGTCGGGTCGAGATAGTGCGTGAAAGGAATCGGGACGATCGCAAAGGCGTCCGGCACGTTGTGCAACCGCACGCCGACGTCTTCGGCCGCCTTATAAGAAAAGGGCCGAATGTAGACGTCGGTCTTGTAGCCGTTGCGCAGACAGAGCTCGACGGTGATCTCGATCAGTTCGTCGACGCTCTTGGGAAGCGCCATCGTGAGAATCTTCGCCGACTGTTCGAGCCGCTCGAAATGGTCGCGCAGCAGGACCAAAAAGAGCTCGCCTTCTTCGGGAACCCAATAGCCCCGAATTCCCTCAAAACAGCCGGTGCCGTACTGAAGCCCGTGCGTCAGCAGCCCGACTTTGGCATCCCCGTAGCGCGCGAAGCCGCCCTTCGCATAGACCGTGACCTCAGACAGCTCCATTCCAATCGGCTCCTTTCGGTCCAGCGGAGTTGACCTCGGCGCTCGCAGGCTCCTTTGGCCATCGGTCGCACCACGGCGTCACGGTGGGGACTCGCCCACGGCCCGCGAATTCAGAGGGCGTGAGCACCAACTACGTTCGATTGACGCACCCGCTCGTGCGTGAAGGCCGCGAACTGCGGCGGGCCACTTGGGACGAAGCGCTCGACCGGGCCGCTGCGGGGCTGCGGGACGCACGCGATCGAGGGGCGACCCGCACGTACGGTATGTTTAGCTGCTCGAAGGCCACCAACGAGATGAACTACATCGCGCAGAAGTTCGCTCGTTGCGTCATCGGCAGCAACAACATCGACAGCTGCAATCGAACTTGACATGCCCCTAGCGTCGTCGGTCTGACGGCGGTCTTCGGGGCAGGCGGCGGTACCAGCTCGTATGAGGAGATCGAGCATACCGACGCGATCGTCTTGTGGGGATCGAATGCGCGTGAGACGCATCCGATCTTCTTTCACCACGTCCTGCGCGGCATCCACAACGGCGCGAAGCTCTATGTCGTCGACCCGCGGCAGACGTCGAGCGCGCGTTGGGCCGACGGCTGGCTCGGGCTCGACGTGGGCTCCGATATCGCCCTTGCCAATGCCGTCGGCCGCGAGATCCTCGCCGCCGGATTGGAGAACCGCGAGTTCGTGGATCGAGCGACCGAAGGCTTCCAGGAGTATCGGGCCGCGGTCGAACCGTACACACTCGCGTACGCCGAAAAGACGACGCGGGTTCCGGCGCATCTGATTCGCGAACTGGCGCATGCCTATGCCGCCGCTCCACGGGCCGAGCTCTGTTGGACTCTGGGAATCACCGAGCACCATAATGCCGTCGACAACGTCCGAGCGCTGATCAATCTCGCACTGCTTTGCGGCCATGTCGGACGATACGGCAGCGGCGTCAATCCGTTGCGCGGGCAGAATAACGTGCAAGGCGGCGGCGACATGGGAGCGATTCCCAACAAGTTTCCGGGCGGCCAAGATATCGAGGATCCGGCCTCCGTAGCCAAGTTCGAGTCGGCTTGGAACGTTACGGTTCCGCGCAAGTACGGCTGGCATCTCAGCGACATGTTCGCGGCGATGGAACGAAGCGAGCTGGATACGCTGTACGTCATCGGCGAGAACCCGGCACAGTCCGAGGCCGATCAGAAGCATGCCAACGAACTGCTGCGCGGCCTGCGCCACTTGATCGTGCAAGACATCTTTTTAACGAAGACCGGCGAGCTGGCGGAGGTCGTCTTTCCGGCATCGGCCGCCTGGTGCGAGTCGGAGGGGACCGTCACCAGCAGCGAACGCCGCGTGCAACGCTGCCGCAAAGCGCTGGAGCCGCCCGGAGAAGCGCGCGACGACATCGCGATCATGTGCGAGCTGGCCCGGCGTTTGGGTTCCCAGTGGCCGAACTACTCGCCGGAGCAGGCGTGGAACGAGTGCCGCTCGCTTTCGCCCTGGCACGCCGGCATGAGTTACGCGCGCCTCGACGAGCTCGACGGCATTCCATGGCCCTGTTATGACGAGCAACACCCCGGCGAACGCTTTCTCCACGCTCGCCTCTGGGAGAATCCGGTAGCCGGCTCGCGCGCGCCGTTCGCGGCCGTCGCACACGATCCGCCCGTAGAGGCGCTCGACGACGAGTACCCGCTGCGCCTGACGACGGGGCGCCGTCTCGACTCCTTTAACACCGGCGTGCAAAGCGGCGGCTACGGTTCGCCGATGCGGCGGGGAGAACGGCTCGACATGTCGCCGCAGGACGCTCGCAGCCATGGCCTGCTTGAAGGGGATCGCGCGCGGGTCAGCTCGCGCCGCGGCTCGGTCGTCGTGCCGATTCATATCGACGCCGGCCTTCGCCCGGGTCTGGTCTTTACCACGTTTCATTTCAACGACGAGGTCGCGACCAATCTTTTGACGATCGACGCAACCGATCCGCAATCCGGAACCGCCGAGTTCAAAGCTTGCGCTGTGCGGGTTGATCGTGTGCTTCATCCTTCGACTGCGCTCAGGATGACAATGGGTGAGTCCTTCGACGGAGTTTATCCCGAGCGGAGTCGAGGGACTCAGGATGACAAGGCGTAGTGGATCTGCATTTTAATTCGGCGGGGCCCAGCGATGTCGAACGCGGGGCGGTCGATGCGCTGCTCGGAGTTGTTTCTGACGAGCGCGGTCCCGAGGCGCGCGAGCGGCGGCACTTGCTGTTGCCGGTGCTGCACGCGGTGCAGGAACGGGTGGGCTGGATCAGTGCCGGCGCGGTCAACTATATCGCCGAGCGCCTCACCGTAGCGCCCGCGGACATCTATGGCGTTGCGACGTTTTACGCCCTGTTTTCTACGAAGCCTCGCGAACCCACGGTCGTTCACGTTTGCGACGATATCGCGTGCATCTGCGCCGGCGCGGAAGAACTCTGCGCGCAACTCGAGACGAGCGGCGTAACCTGGGAGCGCAGCCCGTGCCTCGGTCTGTGCGATAATGCGCCGGCAGCGCTCGTCATTGCGGCGGGCGAGAGGCCGTCGGCAACGGCGCTGGCACCGGCGAACGCAGCGGCGCTGGGGGATGCCGTTGGTTGCGGCTCGATCGAACCAAAGGCTTGCGCGACGCACGTCGGCGGACCGGAGCAACGGCTGCTGCGCCGCATCGGTCGCGTCGATCCCGAAAGTCTGGACGATTACCGCGCGCACGGGGGCTATGCGGCGCTGCAGCGCGCGTTCGAGCTGGGCCCCGACAAGACGATTGCCGAGATCGCGGAGGCAAGACTGCTCGGACGCGGCGGTGCCGCCTTTCCGGCGGCTCAAAAGATGCAGGCCGTTGCGGTAGCCCCGGCGCGGCCGCACTATCTGGTTTGCAATGCGGATGAATCGGAACCCGGAACGTTCAAAGATCGCGTGCTGATGGAGGGCGACCCGTTCGCGCTGGTCGAGGCCATGACGATTGCGGCCTATGCGGCCGGCTGCGAGCATGCCTACGTCTACGTGCGGGGCGAGTACCCGCTGGCTGCGCGGCGTCTCGAACGCGCGATCTCGCAGGCGCGAGCGGCTGGCCTGCTCGCGAATATCGAGATCGAGGTGCGTCGCGGCGCCGGCGCCTATATCTGCGGCGAGGAGACAGCGCTGTTCAACTCGATCGAGGGCAAACGCGGCGAACCGCGCAATAAACCGCCCTTTCCGGCGCAGGCCGGTCTCTTCAGCAAGCCGACGCTGATCAACAACGTCGAGACTCTCGCGAATTTGCTGCCGATTCTGATTGAAGGCGGCGCAGCCTACGCTCGGGTTGGAACGGCACAGTCGACCGGCACGCGACTCTTCTCGCTCTCCGGCGCAATCGTTCGACCTGGTGTCTACGAGGTCGCACACGGAACGTCGCTGCGCGCGCTGATCGAGGTCGCCGGGGGCGTCGCGCAAGGCCGCCGGCTGCAGGCGATTCTGCTGGGCGGTGCGGCGGGGATGCTGCTCGCTCCGGAAGCGCTCGATTTGCCGTTGACGTTTGAAGACGCGCGCGCCGCCGGCGCGACGCTGGGCTCGGGGGTCGTCATGCTCTTCGACGAGAGCGCCGATCTCGAGGCGATCGTCCTGCGCATCGCGCGCTTCTTTCGCGACGAATCGTGCGGGCAATGCGTGCCGTGCCGCATCGGCACGGTACGTCAGGAGGAGGCGCTGGCCCGCCGCGACTTCTCGTTGCTCGGCGAAATCGCCGGCGTGATGCGCGACGCATCGATCTGCGGATTGGGGCAGACCGCCTCGAGCGTCGTTGAGTCGGCGCGCGCCAACCTCGGGCTCTTCGCGGAGCGGCCTTCGTGAACGCGGAAAGGCTCGCGCTGACCGTCGACGGCATCGAAGTCGCGGTCGTCGCCGGTGCGACGATTCTCGATGCGGTGACGCAAGCCGGCATCCAAACGCCAACGCTCTGTTTCTTACAGTCGCTCACGCCGGTCAACGCGTGCCGCGTGTGCGTCGTCGAGCTCGAAGGCGCGCGCGTGCTCGTTCCGGCCTGTGCGCGCCGCGCCGAGGCAGGCATGAAGATCAAGACGAACTCGGAGCGCGTGCGCCATAGCCGCAAGATGGTGCTCGAGTTTCTCGCATCGACCGTCGACATTTCAACGGCGCCGGCGATGCAGGACTACTGCGTCCAGTACGGCGCCCAACCGCAACGCTACGGCGCGCAGCCGGCGACGGTCGCCCAGCCCGTTAAGATCGACAACGCCCTCTACGTTCGCGATTACGCGAAATGCATTCTCTGCTATAAGTGCGTTGAAGCCTGCGGCACGGACGCGCAGAACACGTTTGCGATTGCCGTCGCCGGGCGCGGATTCGATGCCCGCATCTCGACCGAATACGACGTTCCGCTTCCCGATTCGGCCTGCGTCTACTGCGGCAACTGCATCGGCGTCTGCCCGACCGGCGCGCTGATGTTCTCCTCCGAATACGAGCTGCGCGCCCGCAACCAATGGAACGAGGCGGAGCAAAAGCAAACCGACACGATCTGCTCGTATTGCGGCGTAGGCTGCACCCTCACGCTGCACGTCCAGGAAAACGAGATCGTAAAGGTTACGTCGCCGGTCGAAAACGCGGTTACCAGCGGTCATCTCTGCATCAAAGGACGTTTCGGCTACACCTACGTCCAAAATCGCCCCGAAGAAGACGACGAGGGCCCGTCATCCTGAGCTCGTCGAACGACGTGCGTCCGGCACGCAGCGTAGACTTCGACGTCGTCGCGCTCGAGGGAGATATGCAAACGCGCAAGCGCGACCAGATCGTGACGGAGGAGCCGCTGGAGCTTCGGCTGAGCGACGGCAGCGCGACGAACACGCTCGCGGTCACAATGCGCACGCCCGGCAACGACTTCGAACTGGCCGCCGGCTTTCTCTTCGACGAAGCCGTCGTGCGTTCGCGGGACGACATCATCGGTATGAGCTACTGCCTCGATTCGGCCGTCGATCCATCGCAACGCTACAATATCGTCACCGTCGAGTGCCGGGCCGGCACGGCCGCCGCCGACGGCGCGCGCTTCGAGCGCCACTTCACCATCGGCAGCGCCTGCGGTGTCTGCGGCCGGGCGCAACTCGATTCACTGCGCGATTTGGGGGTGACACCGATCGACGATGCGGTGGGCGTGGCAGCGAGCCTGCTCTACCAGTTGCCCGAACGAATGCAGGAAGCGCAGCGCGTCTTCGCCTCGACCGGGGGCCTGCACGCGGCCGCACTCTTCGACGAGCACGGCGAAACGCTCGTCGTCCGCGAAGACGTCGGCCGCCACAACGCCGTCGACAAGATCGTCGGCTGGGGCTTCCTCAACGGACGCCTGCCATTGGGAAGATGCGTGCTGGTGGTTAGCGGCCGCGCGAGCTACGAAGTCTTGCAAAAGAGCGTCATGGCAGGGATTCCGATCGTCGCTTCAGTCTCGGCGCCGAGCAGTCTCGCCGTCGATTTGGCGCGCGAGTTCAACGTAACCCTCGTGGGGTTCTTGCGCGGCAATCGGGCCAACGTCTACAATGCACCGGAGCGTATTCTATGAACGACCGAGCCTTTCGTTTAGACTTCTTCATCGCGATCGCCGCCGTGCTGATCAGCGCGCTCACGGCGGGAACGCTGTTCTATCAAACGCGCGTCATCGGGGACGAGTTTGCCGCGACGATCTGGCCATACCTGAGCGTTGGGACGACCTACGATGCGGGCGGCGAAACGATCGAAGTCACCAACGACGGAGTCGGTCCCGCATTGGTCCGGTCGGCTCAACTCTCCGTCGACGGCCGGAAGGTTGGCGCTTGGAACGACTACATCGAAGCGCTGGCGCGCGATCCGGAGCTACGAAACCTCTTCTTACGCGCGCAGGCCGCCGTCCAAGCCGGACCGGCCGGCCACGCAACGATTACGCTAAGCTCGATCGGGCCGTCGTCGACGCTTCGTCCGGGCGAATCCAGAACGCTGCTGAGGATCTCGTTGCCCTTCAGCGTGCCGTTACACGCCATGCTCAAGCATGCCATCGTTCTCGACTTCTGCTACTGTTCGCTCAACGGCAGCTGCTGGACGTTGCACACGATCCCCGGTCAAATCAACCCCGATCCTGCGTCCGTTTCACACTGCGCGGACAGGGCCGCGATCCAATCGAATACGGTTACGGCCGCCCCTCCCGCTGCGCTGCCTGCGCGATAACGAGTTACGGCGGTCCGCGCAGGAACGCCGACAAGAGCGCAGCCTGCGCCGCGCGCAGTTGCGCCGAGCCGTCGGGACGATCGTCCCCGAGCCAGTCGTTGACGAGCAGGGTAAAGGTAACGGGACCGTGATCGCCGGTCTGAAGGAACCCCGCGAGCGTGCGCGCGTGCCGGTGAGTTCCGGTCTTGGCAAAGACCTTTCCATCGAGCAGTGTTCCGGGGAAGGCGTCCTTCAAAGTGCCGCGGACGCCGGCTTCGGGCAGCGCATCCATCACGATCGAACGTTGCGCTCCGTTCCAATCACTCTGTAGGATCGTCACGAGATCACGCGGCGTGATGCGATCGTACGCCGAATGCCCGGAACCATCCGTCATCGATACCGTGGACGGATCGATGCCGAGCGATTGCAGATATTCACGTTCGACGGCGATGCCGTTTGCGAAGTTGCCCGGCTCGCCCACGCGAGCGGCGCCGAGTTCTTTGAGGAAAAGCTCGCCCATCAGATTATCGCTCGGCAGCCAAAACTCCGAGAGCAGTTGCGGCATCGCCGCGGATTCGAGTCGCCACAAGACGCTGGCGCTGCGCGGGGCAACGCCGCCGCGGACGCCGCCGGCAACGCTGATTCCCGCATCGCCTAACGCGCGCAACAGCACGTCGCCGGCATAGAGCGCGGGATCCGGCACGCTGGGCTCGAGATCGTCCGATTCGGGCGCTCCGGCCGGATAGCTTCCGACGATTTCGATTCTTTGCGAGCCGAGTGGCCGCACAACATCGGTCGTGTCTTCGGAGCGGGCGACTCCGGTGACCGCGCGATTCTCGACCGTGAAAGCGCCGCTCGCGGGTTCGACGCGCAATCTCACCGGTGCCCCCACGGCGGCGCCGGGCGAGACGTATACGTGCACCACTCCATCTTCCAGCTCCAGCCCGCTTACGAGTGCGGCATATTCGTATGGCAGATCGTCGACCGTCCACCCGGGCGCAAAACCTTGGGCGTCGTCGTGCGATGCGTCCACGATTACCCCGCCGTCCACGCGCCGGATGCCGGTCGAAAAAGCGGCAAGTGCGGCCGCGCGCAGGTCGGCGGCGCTCAAATGCGCGTCGCCGCCGCCGTGCAGATAGAGGTTACCCAAAACCACGCCGTCTTTGGGCGGCACGTCTCTGGAGAGCGTCGTTACGAATCGAAAATCTGCACCGAGATAGTGCAGTGCAGCCGAACCGACGAGCAGTTTGAAGTTCGACCCCGGCGTGAACTCATCGTCGGCATTGCGCGAATACAGCACGGTACCGCGAACGGTGTCGATTGCAAGAAGTCCGACGTAGGCACCGCGCAACGCCGGTGCTTCAAGCGCTGCGTCGACGTTTTCATGCAAGCGCGCGATCTGCGCAACCGTCCAGGCTGCGCCGGCCGGTTGGGGTTCGGGGAGCGCCCCAAGGGTCGCGAGCAGCGCGACCGCGCAGAGGCAGCGCGACGCGTTCATCGCATGAGGCCCAATCGCTCCAAAAAGCCGCGTAACAGGGCGTCGAAGGCGGCCGGATTATCGGCATTGGCGACGTGACCGGCATTTTCGACGCCCGCCAGCTGCGCGCTGGGAATTCCCGCAGCCAGCTCTTCGGAAAGGGGCAGCGGCACCACCGGGTCGCGCTCGCCGTACGAAACCAACGCCGGAACGACGATCGACGAAAGCATTCCGGTGTAATCTCCCGTCCACGTCGCCTTCGTCGCTGCAATGTACGACGGTACCGATTTGCATGCCATTTGTTCGATCGTTTCGTCCATGCGCTCCGGCGGCAGACCGAGTTGCGCGGCGCGCCGCTGCGCAAAGACCGGCATGCTGCCGGCGTCGCGGACCGCCGCAATGATGCCCTCGGCCACACGCTCGCCGTCGGGATACCGCGCGAAGCTGCCGAGCGTGACGATTGCGTCGAAGCGTTCCCCCACGCGAGAATATAACTCGAGCGCAACGACGCCGCCGAGGCTGCAGCCAACCAGCGTGAAGTGCTCGATCCGCAGCGCGTCGAGCACAGTCGTAACGTCCTGCGCGAAGCCGGCGCGCGTAATTAGCGACGGATCGGGATCGGGCTTGCAGGCGCCGTTGCCGCGCAGGTCGATCGCGACGCACGCGACCTCGTCTCCGAATGCTTCGAGCTGCCGGTCCCAGATCGCGGCGGTCGAGCCGACCCCGTGCACAAAGACCAGCGCAGTCGCCCTCGAGCGCGCGCTCGCCGCAGCGATGCGGGCACCGGCAATCGCGCCGTCCGGAGACGTAACGCGAAGGCTTTCGATCACGCGGCCGTGCGCTTTCGAGCGACAAACGCTCGAACGTCTGCCAACGGCTGCGCATTGAGAACGTCCCCGGCAATCAAACCCGCGCGTCGCGCCTGCCCGACGGCGAAGTGCGTTGCCCCAAGATCGCCCGTGCGGTGCGCGTCGCTGTCGAGCGAGAAGGTCACGCCGAAGCCTTTAGCCCGTCGTGCCAGCGCTGCCGGAAGATCGAGCCGAGCCGCCTGTCCGTCGATTTCCAGCGCCGTTCCGGTACGCGCCGCGGCCGCGAAGACGGCATCGTAATCGAACTCGTAACCGGGAAAGCCATCAAATCGCCGCCCCGTCGGGTGGCCGATGATATTGAGATACGGATTTTCGCAGGCTCGAATGAGGCGCGCCGTCATCTCGTCGCGACTCTGCCGGACGGCGGAATGCACCGAACCGATCACGATGTCGAGCTCGGCGAGCACGGCATCGTCGTAGTCGAGCGAGCCGTCGGGCAGAATGTCGACCTCGCTGCCGCAGAGCGTCTGGATGCCGTAGCGCTCGCTCAAGGCGCGAATCTCGTGACGCTGAGCGCGCACCGCGGCAGCATCCATGCCGAAGCGCCGGCCGCGTCCGCCGGAATGGTCGCTGACGGCGTGATATTCGTAGCCGCGCGCCGCGGCGGCCGCAATCATCGCTGCGAGCGTGTCGTCGCCGTCGCTGTACGTCGTGTGCATGTGAAAGTCGCCTCGAAGATCGCCGCTCTCCACCAGCGCGGGAATCGCGTTGTCGAGCGCCAGGTCGATCTCGTCCAGCCCGCTGCGCAGCTCGGGTGGAATGTACTGCATGCCCAGCGCCGCGTAGACGCTCGGCTCGTCGCCGCAGGTGGTCACGTCGCCGGTCTCGAGGTTCAAGATACCGTTCTCGCTCACGCGCAGGCTTCTTCGAACCGCGAATTCGCGCAGCTTGATGTTGTGCTCGCGCGAGCCGGTGAAATGCTGCAAGAGATTTCCATAGAGATGATCGGGGAGAACGCGAAGATCGATTTGCAGGCCTCCGCTCAGCCAAATGCTGGCTTTGGTCGGACCCTCGGCAAGCACCGCCTCGGCGCGCGGCCAGCGGGCGAAATGCGCAACGACGTCGGCGGCCCGATGCGACGTGCAGACGATGTCGATATCGCCGACGGTCACTTCGCAGCGGCGCAGACTTCCCGCGAAGGCCAGACGCTCGAGCGGCGGCCCTTCTTGCAGGTAGGCAACGGTCTCGTTGGCGATGGCGAGGGCCCGCGGAAGCGGCGTGCGGTGCTGACGCCCGCGATAGGCCAGGATGCCGCGCTTCCAGTTCTCGATCGTCTTACTTCCCAAGCGCGGCACGCCAAGCAGCGTTCCCGAAGCGATGGCCGCCTCGAGGTCGGCCAGCGACGCAACTCCGTAATCCGAAAAGAGCATGCCGGCCGTTTTTGTGCCGATCCCACTGACGCCGAGCACTTCGAGCAGCGTCGGTGGAAAGCGAGTAAAGAGCTCCTCTAATTGATCGGCCGTGCCGGTTCGGACCAACTGCTCGATGACGCCCCCAATCGTCTTTCCGACCCCGGGCAGCTTAAGGTGTTCGCCGGCGGCGACCAAATCGGCGAGCGGCGGAGCGTTCTCGATCGAAGCGGCCGCCCTTTCGTAGGCGGTGTACTTATAGAACGACTCTCCCGCCAGCTCCATGAGCGTGCGAATTTCAAGAAGCTTTTGGGCGACGGCAGTGTTGGAAAGCACGACGGAGTAGTGGAGTTGGCGCAATGCGTGGAATGCTCTTGCCGCGATGGCGCTCTTGCGCATGAGGGATGCGTCCTTTGCCAATGCCGCGGCGCGTGCCGGGCCGCTGACGCTCGATCTCGATCCGGGCGGGCGGGCGGCGTTGACCTTCTCGGGGTCGCAAGAAGCAACGATCGCCGCACTGATGGCCGCCGGCATCGCAAAGGCGACGACCGGAAGCGTGCTCATCGGCGACTACGACCCGCGCGTGCAATCGGTCCACTGCAAGCGGATCGCCGGTTTCGTGCCGCACGAACCGCTCCAGCTCGACGAGGGAGACTTTCCCCGCTATATCGCCTATCGAGCGGCGCTATGGAACGTCGAGACGACGGAAGCCCTAGCCTACGCGCGGCTCCTCTGCGAGCGTCTCGAAGGGATGCACGAAGCGTTTTCCTATCCCTTGATCGGCGCGTTGATCGCCAAGCCGCAGCTGGTCGTCCTCGACCGGCCGCAACCGGCCTACGCCGCGCAGATCCGGCGCGCCGTCGAAGACCGGGCACTGCTCTCGACGCACGCGCAGCCGTCAAACGCCGCGGCCTTTACGTGACGCGGCGCGCATTCGCCGGCATGCTGGAGGCACGACTTTATGTTTCGCGTCGTCTCGTTGCGTACTCGTGGGGTTGCGCGGTGCTGGTCGCGCTCGCGGCGCCCGCCGGCGCAACCGTACCGCTCTTCCTCTGCTCGCTGGTCGGAATCGTCATTGCATTGGATCAGACTCCCGGGCGCCATCGGCATCTCGACCGCTGCGAGCAGAGCGCGCCGCTCTTTGGACGCGAACTGGCGCGCGCGAAGGCTTTGGTTCCTTGCATCGCCGCCACGCTCGCGACGCTGCTCTTCGCCGCCACGCAGTTCGCGCGCGGCACACCGGACGCCCCAGCCACGCTGCTCGTAGTACCCCCCGCGGTCATCGCCTGCACGCTGACCGCCCTCTCCGCGACGACTCGCCGCGGCGCAACGCGAGCCTTATACGTGCTGCTGGCATTTGCAACCACCGGCGGAGCCTACGCCCTCGCAGTAGTCGCCCATAACTACGCAGCAGAACTAGCCTTTTGCGCTATCGTCGCCTTCCTCGCCCTCCGCCAATACGGCGAAACGCTCGCGAGATTCGATCCGATTTAGATCGATGTCTCCCTCTCAAGAGTAGATGGGCGCGACGTTATGCCTCGGAAGCTCTGACCGAGGAGCCCTTCGACTTCGCTCAGGACAAGCTCCGGCAGGGATGCCGGAGCGACGAGGCAGGCAGCAGGAGCGGAGCCGGAGGCGGAGCGACGAGCGCTTCCGAGGCATAACGTCGCGCCCATCTGCTCTTGAGAGCTTCGCCCCTAAACGACGGGTTGCGCGGGAACTGCCGTCGCGAGCTTTTCCAGCATCGCCCGATTGAACTGCGGCAGATCCTCGGCACCTCGCGTCGAGACCCAGTTCGAATCCGTGACGGTCGGCTGATCGCGGTAGAGCCCCCCGGCGTTGCGGATGTCGTCGGCGATCGAGTGCACGCCGGTAACCTGCCGGCCGCGAACCAGCTGCGACGAAATGAGCACCTGCGCCCCGTGGCCGATCGAGAACATCGGCTTCTTGAGTGCGTCGAACTCTCGCACGAAGCGCTGCACTTCGCGGTCCATGCGTATGCGGTCCGGCGACGTCCCTCCCGGGAGGAGCAGCGCGTCGAAGTCTTCGCCGGTGCAATCCGCGATGAGCTCTTCGGCTTTCAGGCTCTGACCGTCGTCGAGTCCCCGCTTACCCCGAATGCGCTGCCGAGCGCGCTCGTCGATGCCGACGATCGTTACGATAGCGCCTGCTTCCTCGAGCGCACGCCGGGGTTCCGCCAGCTCGATCTCTTCGAACCCGTCGCCAATTAGCGCGGCAACGCGCTTTCCATCCACTCCCTGCATATCGGCCCGTTGATTCGCGCCGCCCTGAAGGCTACCTTCGGTCATCGTTACCCGAAGAGACCGCGGGTAAGGCCGCCGTCGACCGAGATCGTTTGACCGGTCACGTAGCTTGCGGGGGCGCCGCACAGGAAGACGGCCATCGGCGCGAACTCCTCCGGCGACGCGATGCGCCCCATCGGCACCTCGCTCGACGCCGCGAGCAACCGCGTGTCGTCGTCGCCGTAAAGCGCCCGGAGACGCGCCGTTTCGATGCGTCCGGTCGCGATGGAGTTGACCGTCACGCCGTCGCACGCAACCTCGACGGCGAGCGTGCGCAACGCGGCGACCAGCGCGGTGCGAAAGACGTTGGAGAGGGCAAGTGAATCGATCGGCTGCTTCACGGAAGTCGACGTCAGCGCGACGATGCGGCCCCAGCCGCGGGCGCGCATCGGGGGCACGATCGCGTCGAGCACCTGCAACATTCCGCGCAGGAGCAGGCCGTAGCCAGCGTCCCAATCGGCCAAAGCAAGCTCGGTAAATCGTCCCGGCTTGGGGCCGCCTCCGTTGAGGATCGCGATGTCGGCCTCACCGAAGGCATCGCGGAAAGCCGCGTGCATTGCAGGGATCGACCCGGGATCGTGCAGGTCGAGCGTAAATCCCCGAGCCTCTGGCGCACCCAGCTCCTTCGCCTTGGCCGCTACGGCCTCGAGCCTGTCGGTGCGACGCGCCGCCAAGCCGAGCCGCACGCCTTCGCGCGCCAGGGAGAGCGCAATCGCCTCCCCGAGCCCCGAACTGGCGCCCAATACGAGCGCGGTCCGTCCCCGCAGTTGCAAATCCATAGGCATGGCGGCTTTTCCGCCGGCTTCTTCTCACCTTGCGCCGGCCGCGAGCCTTTGCTATCCTAAGCCGGTCGCCGGGACGGTAAGCACTCTGTACCCGAGCGAGACTATCCTGTCAAAGGAGTTTCATTCGTGCCGCTCAGCAAAGAACGCAAGGCGGAGATCGCCTCCAAATACGGACGCGCTTCCAACGACACCGGATCGGCCGAGGTACAGATCGCCGTTTTGACAGCGTCGATCAACTCGCTCACCGAGCATCTCAAGATTCACAAGAAGGATCATCACAGCCGGCGCGGCCTGCTCTTGCAGGTCGGGCAACGCCGCCGCTTGCTGAACTATCTGCACGCGACCAACCTCGAGCGCTATCGCAGCCTAATCGCGGATCTGGGCTTGCGCAGGTAAACGCTTCGTGCTGCGTTGGCTCGCGCCGGCAGCGGCCGTCATATTCGTTGCATCGTGCACGGGACGATGGGCCGCGCCTGCGCTGCCCGCCCGGCCGGCCGCGCTGCACGCGCTCTCGGCACCAAAAGCGCTCTACGTCGCCAATCGCTGGGGAAGCTCGATCTACGTCTATCAGCCCGACAGCCCCGTCCCATCGCGCAAGATCACGCAAGGCCTCGACGGTCCCTTCACGCTCGCCGAGGACGCTTCGGGCAATCTCTTCGCTGCCAATGGCGGAAGCGGGCGCCGCTCCAAAGGTTCGGTAACGGTTTATGCCCCCGGCTCCAATACGCCGGCGCGCAGGATCACCGACGGTCTCGGCGACCTCAACACGATGGCGGTCGACGCCGCGGGCGACGTCTTCGCCGCCAACCGCTCGTCCTACGAAGTCTACGAATACGCCGCCGGCACGACAAAAATCTCGCATACGATCACGGCCGGCATCGAGGCGCCGGTAGCACTCGCCGCCGACTCCGCCGGCTACCTCTACGTGTCGAACTGTCAGCACTGCCTTTACCCGGTGACGCACGACACGCTGACGATCTACAGCCCGAAAACGTTCAAGCTCTTGCACACGATCACGACGTCGTGGCGGCGTCAACCCGGGCAACTCGGGTTCGATCGCAGCGGCGACCTTTACGTCGATATGGGCGGCGACATCGACGTCTATGCACCGCACGGCACGAAAGTGCTGCGCACGATCGACGGCGCGGCCGGAGCGTTCTGCTTCGATGCGTCCGGCAATCTCTATTCCGGACAGGCAAAATACGTCAACAGCGGGGGTCGCGTTCTCGTCTATCGTCCCAACGAAATGACGCCGGCATACACGATTACGCAAGGGATTGCCGATCCGGCTTCATTGGCTACGGACGCGGGCGACGATCTCTACGTCGCCAACCCCGCTCGCAATAACATTGTCGCATACGAGCCCGGAAAGAAGACGCCGCTTCGCACGATCATCGTCGCAACCGGGCTCGACTTCCCGCAAGCGCTGGCGCTCGACGGCGAAAACAACCTCTACGCGGCCAATCAGTACGAATCGTCCATCACGGTTTACCCCCCGGGAAGCTCGGAAGTCCTCCGCACGATCTACGACGGCATCGCCAGCCCGTCCGCACTAGCGTTCGACCGATCCGGAAATCTTTATGTCGTCAACTACTACGGCACCGGCGGCAGCGCAACCGGATTTGTCACGGTTTACGAACCGGGAAGTTCGCAACCATGGCGCAAGATCGCAAAAGACATCCACGGTCCCGGCTACGCAGTTGCGTTCGATGCCGCCGGCAATCTCTACGTGGGCAGCGGTTGCCCCAACAATAGCTATCCGATTGCCGAGTTCGCGGCCGGGAAGCGGACGCTGCTGCGAATGATCGGGCGCTCCGGCATCTGCCCGTCTTCGATGGCGTTCGACGCTTCGGGGAATCTGTACGTTGCGGTCGTTGGGTTGCCCGGCGCCGTCTCGGTCTTCCCGCCCGGCAGCTCCGATCCAAAATACATGATTACTGACGGCATCAACTATCCCGACGGCCTGCTCTTTGATTCATCCGGTAATCTATGGGTCAGCAATGCTTACGGCGGTAACGGACGGCGGTGGGGCTCGATCAGCGCTTACCGTCCTGGAGCGATGCATCCGTTCCGGCAAATCAGGCCGCTTGACGGCGGCCACGGTCCGGGTGATCCGCTCCTCGGGCCGTCGGGCGACCTTTACGTCGTCTCGGGCAACGAGATTCTCGCCTTCGCGCCGGCCGGTAACGACAAGCCCGTTCGCATCATCCGGCAAGGCCTTCGTTTTCCAACGTCTCCGGTTTTCGACAGCGATGGAAACCTTTACGCCGCCAACCCCGCTGCGTCGAATCGCAGCACGGTTACCGAATACGCGCCCGGTAGCGACAAGGTGAACCGCACCTACCCGCCGGCGAAGGCTTACCCGGAATCGATCGTTTTCGGCCCTTAGCGCTTGCGCTCGGTAACGCTTGCGTACCCAAACGGTCCTAGCGTCTTTTTTTTCGCGCATTCGCGCGACGCGCGGCTTCGACGATTGCATCGGCGCCCATCCCGTAGTATTCGATCAGCTCGAAGGGGTCGCCGGATTGTCCGAACCGATCGTCGACGCCGATGAACTCGATCGGCACCGGATGGCGTTGCGCCAGAATCTCGGCTACGCGCGAACCCATGCCAGCCTGTCGCTGGTGCTCTTCTACGGTGACTACGACGCCGCACGCGCGTGCCGCGTCGATGATTGCGGCCTCGTCCATCGGCTTGACCGTGTGGTTGTTGACTACGCGGCATTCGATGCCGTGTTGCGCGGAGAGCCGATCGGCGGCAATTAGCGCATTGTAGACGAGAATTCCGCACGCGACGATTGCGACGTCGCCGCCCTCGCGCAGCGTTTGCGCCTTACCGATTTCGAACGGCGTTTCGTCGGTGGTGATCACGGCCGACTTCTCGCGGCCAAAGCGAAGATAGACCGGCCCCCACATCTCGGAGAGCGCGAGTGTCGCTTTTCTCGTTTGAACGGAGTCGCAGGGCACGACGACGGTCATGTGCGGGATAACGCGCATGATGGCGATGTCTTCGATCGCTTGATGGGTCGCGCCGTCGGGGCCGACGGAGACGCCGGCATGCGCGCCGGCAATCTTGACGTTGGTTTCGTTGAGCGCCATGATCGTTCGCACTTGCTCCCACGAGCGCCCGGGATTGAACATCGCGTAGCTCGCGATCCACGGAACCTTTCCGACCGCCGCAAGTCCGCCCGCCATGGCGACGAGCATCTGCTCGGAGACGCCGATCTCGATATATTGCTGCGGATGCGCCTTTTTGAAGCCCTCGAATCGCGTCGATTCGGCGAGATCGGCGCAGATGCCGAGCACATCGTGATTGCGCGACCCGGCCTCGATCAATCCCTCCCCGAAGCCGTTGCGAGTGGGGACCAGCTTGAGATCGGCGGCGCGATAGTCGGCCAAGTGCATGCGCTGCGCGGCGGCGTCGAGGACCGGCATTCCGCTACTCATGCGTCAGAATCCGTTCGCGCTGCGCCGCCAACTCGCGCAAGGCTTCGTCGGCCTGCGCCGCATTGGGCGGCTTGCCGTGCCAGAGATAGTCGCCCTCCATGTAGGATACACCTTTGCCTGGAATCGTGTTGGCAATGATGACCTGTGGTCTGCCTTGGAAACTCCGCGCGCGCTCCGCCGTCGCGATGAACTCCGCAATATCGTTGCCATCGCACTCGAAGACTTCCCAGTTGAACGCTCGATATTTTTGCGCAAACGGCTCGAGCGGCATAACGTCCTCCGTGCTGCCGTCGATTTGGATGAAGTTGCGATCGACGATGGCGGTCAGGTTGTCCAGTTTGAACTTTGCGCCGGTCAGCACCGCTTCCCAATGCAGACCGCACTGGTGCTCCGCGTCCGACGTAACGACCCAGACGTGAAAGTCCTTGCCGTCCATCTTCGCTCCCAGCGCCATTCCGACGCCCTGCGCGAGGCCTTCGCCCAGCGGACCGGAGGTCGTCTCGACCGATGGAAGGCTCACGCGTTCCGGGTGCCCTTGCAGGCGCGAGCCGAACTTGCGCAGCGTCAACAGTTCCTCGACCGGGAAGTACCCGAAGTTTGCCATCGCCGAGTAACGGACCGGCGCGATATGTCCGCACGAGAGGAGCAGCCGGTCGCGATCGGGCCACTCCGGATTGGCTGGATCGTGCCGCATCAGATGCCCGTAGAGCGCCGCAAAGACGTCCGACATGTCCAGCGGGCCGGCCGAATGCCCGGAACCGGCCGCCAGCAGCGAGCGAATGATGCCCTGGCGGACGTCGTTGGCCTTCAGCTTCAACTCGGTCAAGTGCTCGGCGGTAAGGCTATGCATGGGAGCCGTTATACCAGCCGTAACGTGCCGGACCCTATGAGCCGGACAGCCTCGCCGGGCAGGGCGCCCTTTGGCAAAAAACGAAGGCAACGCGGTTAAACAAAACGATTAAGATAGAAAATTAGGAGAAACTGTGCCCGAATCCGTTACTTTGACGGTCGGCGGGCGCACGATGGTCATCGAAACCGGCGAACTTGCGAAGCAAGCAAACGGCTCCGCGCTGATTCGTTATGGTGACCAAAACGTCGTGCTTTGCGCCGTAACCGCTTCCGAAAAACCCCGCGAAGGGATCGATTTCTTCCCCCTCACCTGCGACTTCGAAGAGAAAATGTACGCTGCCGGAAAGATTCCGGGAGGCTACATCAAGCGCGAAGGACGCCCCTCAGAGCATGCGGTGATCAGCTCGCGACAGATCGATCGCCCGATCCGTCCGCTCTTCCCCGATGGCTTTCGCAACGACATCCAGATTGTCGCGACCGTGCTCTCGGTCGATCCCGAGCTCGATGCAGACGTGCTCGGCGTGTGCGCCGCGGGCGCGGCGCTCGCGCTCAGCGATATACCCTTCGATAAGACCGTTGCAGCGGTGCGCGTGGGACGCGACGAGAGCGGCAACTTCATCTGCAATCCAACGCTTCCCCAATACGAAACCGGCGGCATGGACATCGTGATCGCCGGAACGGCCGATGCCGTGATGATGGTCGAGGGCGAGGGCAAAGAGATCGCCGAGGACGACTTCCTAGGCGCCGTCGAGTTCGCGCACGCCGAGATTCGCAAGATCGTCAAGGCGATCGACCAGCTCGCGAAAAAATCCGGCAAGGCCAAGCGCGAGTTTCCCGTGGCGAAGCTCGATCCCACGCTCGACAAGTGGGTGCGCAAGGCGTTCGCCAAAGACGTGGCCGCCGCGATGCGGGTCGTCGACAAGCAGAAACGTGAAGCGGCCTTCGCATCGATTACGGTCGACGAAGCGCGGGAGCGTTGCGGCAAGAAAGACGAAGCCGTGAAAGCGCTGCTCGAGCTGCCTGCGACCGGCAAAGAGTTTGCCAAGATCGTCAAGACGATGGAAGAAGAGGAGCTTCGTACCATGGTCGTGGACGAGCACATTCGTCCCGACGGACGCAAGCCCGACGAAATCCGCCCCATCTGGTGCAAGGTCCACTACGTGCCGCGAGTCCACGGCTCGGGCATTTTCACCCGCGGTCAAACGCAGGTCTTCACCGCGGCAACGCTGGGCTCGACCAGCGACGCGCAACGTCTCGACGGCATCATGGCGCTGGAAAACAAGCGCTACATGCACTTCTACAACTTTCCGCCGTACTCGGTCGGTGAGACCCGGCCGATGCGCGGCCCGGGCCGGCGCGAGATCGGTCACGGCTACTTGGCCGAACGCGCGCTCGCGGCCGTTCTTCCGGCCAAGGAAGACTTTCCGTACACGCTGCGTCTGATGAGCGAAGTGCTCGAATCCAACGGCTCCTCATCGATGGCGTCGGTCTGCGGCTCGACGCTCGCGCTGATGGACGCCGGCGTGCCGATCAGCAGCCACGTTGCCGGAGTGGCGATGGGTTTGATCCTCAAAGGCAGCAAGTACGCCGTGCTCACGGATATCCAGGGGCTCGAAGATGCCCTCGGCGAGATGGACTTCAAAGTCGCGGGGACCAAGAAGGGCATCACCGCGATTCAAATGGACATCAAAGTGCAGGGCATCACGATTGCGATCATGCGCGAAGCGATGGAGCAAGCGCGAAAGTCCCGCTACTTCATCATCGACAAACTCGCCGAAACGATCGCCGGTCCGCGCGAGGAACTCTCGCAGTACGCCCCGCGCATGATCGTGATCAAGATCGACCCCGCCAAGATCAAAGACGTCATCGGACCCGGCGGCAAGATCATCAACAAGATCATCGCCGACACCGGCGTCGAGAAGATCGATATCGAGGACGACGGCAGCGTCTTCATCACCTCGCTCGACGGCGCTTCCGGCGACAAGGCCAGGCAGATCGTCGAAAATCTCACCAAAGAGATCACCGTCGGCGAAACCTATCTCGGGACGGTCGTGCGGATCATCCCGATCGGCGCGTTCGTGCAAATCCTGCCCGGCAAGGACGGGCTCGTGCACATCAGTCAGCTCGCGCTCAATCGCGTCGATAAAGTCGAAGACGTCGTCAAGCTCGGCGACGAGATCATGGTGAAGGTCATGGAAATCGACGGTCAAGGACGCGTGAATCTGTCGCGAAAGGCGCTTCTTGGAGGCGGGTCGGGAGGCGGGTCGGGCAACGGCGAGTTTACGCCGCGCCCGCGCGCTCCGCGCGATGCTCCCGCCCCGGCCGCGCCCGTCGGCGCGCCCGCAGGCACGCCTGCGGCCGACGCACCGGGCGCTCCGCCGATGCGCCGGCGCCGGCGCCCCCACGGACGGCACGACGAGGAGTAAGGCAGGTCACGGCAGGCGGCGGCGACGCCGCCTGCACGTCGGTTAAGTACGCTTTCGTATGTCGAAGCTGATCTACATTACGAGTACGTCCCTCGATGGCTACGTGGAGGACGAGACCGGTGCCTTCGATTGGGTCAATCCCGATCAAGTACACGCGTTCGTCACCGAGTTGTTGCGGCCGATCGGAACCTATCTCTATGGGCGGCGACTCTATGAGACGATGGCCTACTTCGATGCGGCGATCGAAGGCTATACACCCGAACACCGCGACTTCGCACGGGTCTGGCAGAAGGCCGAGAAGATCGTCTTTTCACGAACGCTGACAGGCGCTACGACACGTAACACGCGTGTCGAGCGGGACTTCGACCTCGAGGCCATTCGCAAGCTCAAGCGGGAATCGGGTCACGACATCGACATTGGGGGCGCCGAGCTTGCCGGGCTTGCGCTCGAAGCGGGTCTCGTCGACGAATGTCATCTGTTTCTCAACCCGGTGATCGTCGGCGGCGGAAAGCCGGCATTCCGAGCGGGCTTACGACGGAATCTGGAACTCGTCGAGACGCGCCGCTTCGTCACCGGAGTAATCCACTTGCACTATCGGGTACGGGACGGTACCCCTTAAGGGCGGAGTCACTGCCCGAAGCGTAAACCAACGTCGAGAAAGGTTCGTCGCATTCGGTCTTCGATTCCGGAGTACCAGCGGAGGCGGTTCGCAATGGGTCCCGAGAGGTCACCGTCCACGTGATAGAACGGCGCTCCGCCGAGCAAGTCGCGCCGGTAAATGGCATCGAGCCTGATGCCGTTGTTGGAGTCGTACGTTAACCAAAATGCATTGACGGTCGGCGCCGTGTTTCCGTCGTAAGCCGTCGTCTCTCCGTAGGCCGGGACCGTGTCGGTAACGTGCATCGTCCAGGCGCGAAGCGAAATCGCCGGCGCCACCTGCCAAATCGCGGAAAGGCCCGCAGAGGTGATCGTACCTGACGATGCGCCCGCCACGTGCTGCGTCGCCTGCTCGAGCGAAACCCGCAACCGCGCTTGATCCGTATAGGTAAGTGCCTCGGCGAGAAGGGCGTTGCGGTCGTACTCCACGGCGTTGACGCTGGAGTACGCGTATTCATCGACGAAGGTCGGGAGCGTGAACGAATCGCTGTCCTGGAGATCGATGCTCCATCGCTGACTGCCAAAGAGCAGCGCCTGGATTGACGGAAGCGCTAGCGCGGCTTTTGCAGGCTGCGAAACTCCCGTCGTGCCGCCGGCGTAGTCGATCCAAAAGGTTCCGACGCCCGCGGTAACGTCGTAATCCCGGCCGACGGCATTCACGCCGGCGTCGGCTCGCGTCTGCGTCAGGTTCCCGCCGACGTTCAGGGCGTAGTACTGCTCCGGCTCGTAGTAGAGCCCGGTCGAGGAACGAATGCCGAGATCCGCAAACGCCGAGACCGCCCCGACGGAGCGCACGCCCACGTTAAAGCCTGAGTCCGACCAAGCCGTCATCCAGGCATTTTCGCCCGTGCCCACCGCATAGTTTCCGCGATCGACAACCGCGGAAGCGTACAAGTTCGCGAGCTGCGGTGCGGCGTACGTCGCATCGGCAAAGGAAAAGCTGCCGGCGTACTGCGACGTGCCCGATGCAAACGTACGCCCCTGCTCGCTGCCGGCCGCCAGCGACAGCGATTGGCCGGCGCCCGGGGAGAAGCTCGCCGAAAGATCTGCGCGTTGGCGCGACTCCTCATCGTTGGAAAGCGATCCGAGGACGGCGCCGAGATTATCCGAGCCGATCTGCGCCCGCGCGATTGCATCGCTGCCAAGCGTTGCTGCCTGCCAGTTCGAATCGCTTCCGAAAGGATTTGCATTGACGGTGCCGCCGGCGGCCTGATCGCCGTAAAGATAGGCGTTGCTCGCGTCGCTCAGCGTTGCGGTTCGTTCGTACTGCGCCGGCACGAGCTCGTATGGCGAGCTCCCGTTGACGATATCGTAGTTTGCGGCCCCGTCATCGATCAGCAGCGAGCCGGTCGGTGAAAGCCCGCGATCGCTCAAGCGGGAACCGGGGTACGCGTCGACGCTCTGCTGGAGCAGCATAAATGGGCGGAGCGCTAATGCCGACTCGACGTGGGCGTAGGGTAAGTTTTCGAGATCGCTCGAGGAGGGTGAGTCTGCGGCCAGCGCTTCATAACGCTCGACGATCACAACGACCGGCTCTCCGGGGCGTACCGAGACGACCGCGGGGCCGCAGTACCGGCAGGTGACCCCGATCGAAACGATCCCCGGCGCCTCGAGCGCGAAGGTGCCCGAGGCGTCCGTCGTCGTGCGCAGAGGTGCTTGGTTACTCCGGTGCCCGAGGACGGCGGCACCCGCTACCGCAACCCCGCGCTGATCCCTCACGGCGCCGACGACCAAGGGCGTCTGAGCTTGCGCCGGCGGCGCAACGAACGTCGTCAATAAGAGCGCCGTCGCGCACGTCAGCCGGCGATTCACGGATTCTTTAGACTTTCGGCTATGATAAGAGTAAGTGTCAAGAACCTTCGTCCGCCCCGTCCTCGTCGCAGCGCTGCTCGCCCTTCTCTTGATTTGCGGGCGATTCGCCGTGGCCGGCGCCGCCTCGCTAGAGGATGCGCTCACCGGGGCGCTGGTGCCTTCGGCGGCCCCCTCTCTGCTCGGGCCGATTACCTCGGCAGGCCGCGTCGGCTGGGAATGCAAGCCGGAGCGGTCGGCTTCATCGGCCGGCTGGCATGACGCCGAGTTGCCTGGCGGCTCCGGTACTCCTTGACCGATGCGCCCGCTGCTGGCCGTCACCATCATTTGGGGACTCATGGCGGCTGCAGCGGCGGCACAGACCTACGCGCCGCAACGCCCGCTCCCGAGAACGACCTCCATGCCTGCGCTGCGCGCGTTGGCCACGCAACGCGAGGTCGAGGAGCGCTTTAAACTTGGAATCGATGCCGAGGCGCGCGGCGACTGGACCTCCGCCGTCGCCGAGTTCAAACGCATCGTCGCCCTTAATCCGCCCGAGCCAAAAGGTTCGACCGCGCGCTACGACCTCGCGATCGCCTACGCCAATCTCGGCCGATATGACGATGCCGCCGGCGAGCTGCACGCGGCCATCGCGCTGGATCCCGCCTTTTTGGCGGCGATGGCGAATCTCGTATCCGTCGATCTCGCTCGCGGCGATCTCGTGCAAGCCCGTGAGATCGCCGATCGCTACATAACGCTGGATCCGGAATCGGCGCGCGCGCTCTACTCGCGCGGCATCGTAGCGCTCCGAACCGGCGATGCCGTCACCGCTCGCGAAGACTTCGGAAAACTGCTGCGCAGCAACCCATCCTATGCCGTTGCGCATTACGATCTCGCTTTGGCCGAAGAACGTCTGGGCCGGTACGATTCCGCGGAACGCGAGCTGCGTACGGCGCTAACGCTGGCGCCGGGTTATGCGCGCGCGCGATTCGCGCTCGGCGTCGTTCTACTGCGGGAAGGAGAGCACGGCGCGGCAAGAAATGAGTTCCAGCAAGCGACGCTCGACGCCGCGGGCGACCCCGGCCTGCAAAATATTGCTGCGGCAGCTCGCGATTCGATCCCGGTTCCGTAGAGCGACAGCCTTTAGACTTTCTTCATCCGGCCACGTTAGGATACCAGCACAAAGCAAGCTTTTTGGAGGTTCCATGTCAAAACGAATCGCCGCTCTCTCCTTTGCCATTGTCGCCGCGGGACTGGCCGCCTGTGCCGGGCGCGACGCGAGCCAGGCGGGCGGAAACTCTTACGCTCTTCCTTCCTTTAGTAAAGACGTAGCAATCGTCGCAACGCTGCCGAAAGATACCATCGGCGAAGAACTGCCGACCGAAGGGATCGGAACGGTCGACGACACTTATTGGAAAGCGACGCTGGGCGGATTCACGCAAACGAACTATGCCCAAGCCCTCGGCTTTCCGCCCGGAACGAAGGTCACGGTGATGAACCTTTCAAAGGATCTCAATCACACCCTCGACGTCGTCAAAAAGATCAAGGGACCGCCGGCGAAGTTCCCGATGAATCCCACGCTCTCGACGATGGCGCACGGTAACGGCATTCTCGGTAAAGGCTACGCCAGCGGCGTTATCGTGTGGGGTCAGTCCGTTACGGCTACGCTCTCGCATGCCGGCACGTATTTGATCGGCTGCGCCTTCCACTACAAAGAAGGCATGCACACGGTGTTGGTCGTCAAGACCGGCGCAACGCCGGGACCAGAAGGCACGCCGCCCGCACGGTGAAGTCGCCAAAACTCGCAATAGCTCTCGCGGTCGTCGCGCTCGCCGCGGCTGCGGCGTGTACGAACGGCGGAGGGCTGGGCAGCATCGGTAGCGGTGGAGGCGGAACGCCTTCACCGTTCCCTTCGGGCGGAATCGGCGTCGGCATCCCGACGGGAAAGATCGGCGTCGAAAACGATCCGGTCTGGGGAACCGTAAGCGGATACACACAAGAACAGACGTCGCAAATCATGGCGTTTCCGCCCGGCGCTACCATCACGATTTCGAATCTTTCGACAACGACTCCGCATACGCTCAACGTCATCGCGGTCGCCGGTTCGCCACCGCCTAACTGGCCGGGGAGTCCCAGTCTATCGTTCTCACCAAGTGGAAACGGCGTCCTCGGCGCGGACTATGCGAGCGGCTCGCTCAATCCCGGCAGCAGCGTCAAAGTCAAGCTGAGCAATCCGGGCATCTATCTCATCGGCTGCGCGTACCACTACATCGAGTTCAGCATGCGCGACGTGATCCAGGTCGTAGCCGGCGCAACGCCCGGGCCGACGGCATCTCCGGGTCCCGGCGGATACACGCGACCCGCGAGGAAGCCGCGACCCGCGCTAACGCAACGCGAACCGCAGCTGATCGACCAAACCGGGCGTCGCTTTACCCTTTCGTCACTGCGCGGAGAACCATTGATCGTGACGTTCGTCTCGGCGCACTGCACCGACGCCTGCCCGTTGATCAACGCTCAGTTCGCGCTGGCCGCGCAGCGCATCGAGCACGAGCATCTTCCGGCGAGGCTGCTGACGATTACTTTGGATCCGGAGCACGATTCGCCGCAAACGATGCGCGAGCTGGCGCGACGATTCGCTGCGGATCCACGCCACTGGCTGGTCGCGGGGGGTTCGCGCTCGGACGTCCACGCCATGATGCGTGCGTTCGGCGTCATTTCGATTGAAGGAAAGCACGACTCCGACGATCGTCACACGACCTTCGTCTACGCCCTCGACCCCAACGGTGATCTCGCTCAGACGCTCCTGGCCTCGACGGCAACACAGGACGACATCCTGGACGGACTTCATACCGGGCGTTGGAGGACGCACGCATGACGCGACAAACTTGGACGACGGTCGCCCTTCTGCTGCTCGCCGCGTGCACTGCGGGAGGCATTCCGACCTCCTCGGGCGGCTCCAGCGGCGTAACGATCGACATCAACCTGACGCTCAGTAAGCCCGTGCAGACGCAATACGGCTTGAGCGGCGGCTTTACGCCGGCGATCACGACCGTGCCCGTCGGCTCGCAGTTTCACTTCACGAACACCGATAGCTTCGCGCACACCGGGTCGTTTCTCGGAAGCCAATACACGCAGTTCCCCGCCGGCTCCCCGCTCACGAGCAAAGACGAAACGCAATTCGGCAATACGCTCTCAGGCGGATTCTCCAGCGGCGCTCTCCAGGCGGGCTCGTCGTCGCAGACGATTACGGCCGACCGGGCGGGAACGTATCTCTTCGGCTGCTTCTTCCATTACGGCGCGCCGATGCGGGGGGCGATCATTGCGCAGTAAAGCCGCGGCCGCTGGGCTTGCGGCGCTCTTCCTCGTGCTGGCATGCGCGCCGGCGCGCGCGATTCCGATCTTCGCGCAACGTTACCACTTCAAGTGCGGGCAGTGCCACAGCGTTCTACCCGAACTCAATGCGTTCGGGCGCTATTTTCGCTCGCACGGGTACCGGCTGCCCTTGCCCGAGCACGGAACGACGATCTTCGCCTTGCGCTATCAATTGGAGTACGACAAGGAGCCCGCGGCCGGCTCGCGCGAGTTCACCCCCGGCGGTATCGTTTTGGGCAGCGCGAACGTCGGACCGATCACCGCGTATCTCCACTACGGCTTGGGAGCGGGCGGCGGACCGGGTGGAGTATTCTTACTCTTTGCCGCGGGCTACGACGCGCATACGCAGACCCTCGTTCGGGGCGGACTGATCGAGCTTCCACTCGCACAGTCGCCCGGCGAGCGCCTCGATGATCTGCAGCAATACGGCTATTACGGCGCGCACGTGGGCTTGAACAACATGCCGCTCTCCTCAAACCGGTGGGGCTTGCAAATCGAGCGCACCTTCGGGCACCTGACGGTGGACGGCGTCGCAGCGTTCGGGGCCTATCAGGGCGCGGCGTACGGCGGTAAGCCCGTGGCGACGGGCGAGACGACCTGGATGCGCACGCCGGAACTGAGCGCGTGGCTCAAAGACACGCTGGTGCAAGGCCACATCGGCGAGTTCGACATCGGCGGAACCGCCATGGGCGGAACGCTCGGCGTTTTGCCGACAGGGCGTCTGCCGTTCGCCGATCTTTACGAACGCTATGGCCTGCTGGCGCACGCCACCTACGACAATCTCGATTTTCAGGCCGAGCAATGGTACGGTGACGACCACGATGCCGACGGGCTTCTGACCAATCAGTCTTCCAGAGGCGGGTACGTGCGCTTGAAATACTATCCGATCCCGCACGCGTATTTCGGCCTCCGCTACGATGCCTACGCCAATCCGTACATCACGCGCGATTTCGTCTACTACGCGGCCGTACAAATCGCCCCGTGCCGGTTCCTCATGCAAGAGGTTCAGGCACCTGGCCAGCACCCGTACCTCAGCGGCGCGTTCACCATCGCGGTTCCGCCGCCGTTGAAAAACTAGCCGAGGAAAGACGATGCGAGTGCTCGTCGTTGAGGACAACGCCGCCGTCGGCGACTCCATCGTGCGGATGCTGGAAGCGCGACGATATGCGGCCAACGTCGTCCCGGACGGTGAAACGGGTCTCGATCACTTGGTGAGTCGCAGTTACGACGTCGCGGTCGTCGACGTAGGGCTGCCCGGCATCGACGGCTTCACGCTCGCGCGCAACGCTCGAGCTGCCGGAGTTCAGACGCCGATTCTCATGCTCACCGCGCGCGACGCGGTCGAGGATCGCGTGGCCGGGCTCGAGTGCGGCGCCGACGACTACTTGGTCAAGCCGTTCGTCGAAGAAGAGCTGATCGCTCGCGTCGGCGCAATACTTCGCCGCGCCGACCGCCCGCTGCTCGGAGTGATCGAAGCCGGCGCGCTGCGCGTTGATCTCGCCGCTCGCAGCGTGACCTTCGAGGGGAAGCCGGTGCCGCTGGGAGCGACGGAGTTTCGGCTCCTGGAGTTCCTGGCCCGCAACGCCGGCATCGCGCTTTCCCGCGCGCACATCGTCGAGCGTATCTGGGATTACGACTTCGACGGCTCGAGCAACATCGTCGACGTCTACGTCAGCCAGTTACGGCGCAAGCTGGGAAAGCTCGGTGCGAGCGGCATCATCGAGACGGTATGGGGCATCGGTTACCGCGTAAAAGCTTGATCGCCCGCACGGCTATTCTCTACCTCTGCGTTTTTGTCTGCGTCTTGGCCGCCCTTAGTATCGGCGCCTACGAGTTTGTGGCGCGCGAATATGCCTCGTTGCTCGCACCTGCGCTGGGCACGCCCGAAGGTGTCGCCACGCTGAGGACGGCGATGCAGCGCGTCGCGCTCACGATCGCCGAAATCGATGCGCCGCTCGTGATCGTCGTCGCCATCGCGTCGTACGTCTTGGCCCGTGCCGCCATCGCGCCGCTGGTCGCGGCGCGCGAACGAGAGCGCCGCTTTGCGGCCGATGCCGCGCACGAGCTGCGCTCGCCGTTGACGGCAATCGCAGCCGTAGCACAGGCCGCGCGCGCGGGTGCGGCGGAGCAGAGTCGCATTTCGTTCGAAACGATCGCGCGCAGCGCGCTCGAAGCCTCGGCCGTCGTGACCGACCTGCTGACGCTGGCCCGCGACCCCGCGCGACGCGCGCTGCATTGCGAGCCGGTTGACTTGGCGGCGATCGTCACCATCGCCTCGCGCGATACGCAGCCCGTCGCGGATGCACGCAACGTGCGACTCGACGTCGCACCGGCCAGTGCGATCGTCGACGGCGACGAACGGCGTCTGCGCGAGCTTTCCGTGAACTTGCTCGATAACGCCATTCGTCACGCCCGTCGGAGCGTGCGCATCAGTTCGCGCCGCGCGGGCCGCCTCTGCGAAATCGTCGTCGAAGACGACGGCGACGGCATCCCTCCAAGCGAGCGCGAACGGGTCTTCGAACGCTTTTACCGCCGCGCAAATGACGGCTCGGGTACGGGACTCGGCCTCCCGATCGTGCGCTGGATCGCATATGCCCACGGCGGCGCCGTCGAGGTCGATCGTTCTTCCGACGGCGGGGCTCGGTTTGTCGCAGCCTTTCCCTCGCGCGAGTCCTAGAGAACCTACTTAGGCGGATACCGCCCACCGCGCGCATAAGCACGGCGCTATGCCATTCCGATCGCTTCGCGCGTTCGTCGACGCGTTGCGCAAAGCCGGCGAGCTCCACGTCATCTCGGCCGCCGTCGATCCCCGGCTAGAGATCAGCGAAATCACGAACCGCGTCGTCAAGGCCGGCGGCCCGGCCTTGCTCTTTTCCGACGTCCAAGGCTCCGAGTTTCCCGTGCTCACCAACCAATTCGGCACGCACCGGCGGATGGCGATGGCCTTAGGCGCGCAGAGCCTCGACGACGTGGCGGCCCGCGTGCGAGCCCTTCTCGACTTCAAACCGCCGTCGGGTTCCGCGTTGGAAAAGCTTACGGGCGCGCTGCACTTCGCACCGCTGGCCAACGCGATTCCGAAAATCGTCCGCGACGGCAGCGTTCACGAAGTCGTAATCGAGCAGCCCGATCTCGCGAAGTTGCCGGTCTTGACGACGTGGCCGTTGGATGCCGGACCCTTCATCACGCTGCCGCTGGTGATTACCAAAGATCCGCGAAGCGGACGCCCGAACGTCGGGATGTACCGGATGCAGGTCTATAACGCGACGCAGACCGGAATGCACTGGCAACGTCACAAGCACGGTCGCGCCCACGCCGACGCGTGGGGCAGATCGGTTCCGGTCGCCGTCGCAATAGGGACCGACCCAGCGCTCACGTACGCAGCGACGGCCCCGCTTCCGCCAGTGCTCGACGAGTTCGCATTTGCCGGTTTCCTGCGCGGAAAGCCCGTGGAACTAACGCCGGCAAAAACCGTCGATCTGATGGTTCCGGCCGACGCCGAGTTCGTGCTCGAAGGGTACGTCGACAATGAGGATCTTCGCATCGAAGGACCGTTCGGCGATCACACCGGCGTCTATAGCTTGGCGGACCGCTATCCAACCTTTCACGTAACCTGCATCACGCATCGCCGCAATCCGATTTATCCCGCGACCGTCGTCGGCAGGCCGCCGATGGAGGACGCGTGGCTTGGCAAAGCGACGGAGCGAATCTTCTTACCGTTGCTGCAAGCGATGCTTCCCGAAGTAGTCGACATGAATCTGCCGGTTGAAGGCGGATTTCACAATCTTGCCATCGTCTCGATTCGCAAGTCGTATCCGGGCCACGCGAAAAAGGTCATGAACGCGCTGTGGGGGCTCGGTCACATGATGATGCTCACGCGAACGCTGATCGTCGTCGATGCCGATATCGACGTAGCCGACCCGCGCGAGGTCGCGTGGTACGTTCTCAACAATCTTGCGCCGGACCGCGATATCGTGATGATGCCCGGTCCGGTCGACGACCTCGATCACGGTTCCTACAGCATCGCGTACGGCATGAAGATCGGCGTCGACGCCACACGCAAAGATGCGTCGGAGGGTTACACGCGCGAGTGGCCGCCCGACATGCTCATGGACGCCGAGACGCGACGGCTGGTGAGCGAGCGCTGGCGCGACTACGGTCTCGATACCATCGCACGCGCACTCTCCCCAAACGATTGGTCGGGACAGGGGCCCGCCGCCTACGCCCGGCTGATGAAATGAGAGCCGTCGCCCTTTTCTTGCGCGAGATTCGCCTCGAGCACACGCTCTTCGCGCTGCCCTTTGCCTACGTCGGCGCGATCTTGGCGGCGCGCGGGCTGCCGACGGCGGCGCAGCTCGGGTGGATAACGCTCGCCGTCCTTGGCGCTCGAACCGCGGCGATGGCGGCGAACCGCTTTCTGGACCGCAAAATCGACGCCCGCAATCCGCGCACGGCGCGGCGAGCGCTGGCGAGCGGTACGCTGCCTCCCTCGACGATGCTCTGGGCAACCGCCGCCGGGCTCAGCATTCTTTTATGGGCGGCATGGATGCTGAATCCACTATGTCTGAAGCTCTTGCCGATCGCCGTCGTGCTTTTGCTGATCTATCCGCTCTGCAAACGCTTCACGTGGCTCACGCATTTCGTCCTGGGCGCCGTCGACGGTTTGGCACCGTTGGGAGCCTACGTCGCAATCGCCGGAAGGATCACGCTGCCCGCCGTCGCGCTCTTCGCTGCCGTTACGATCTGGGTTGCGGGATTCGACATCATCTATGCGCTCATGGACTTGTCCGTCGACCGCGAGCAGGGGATTTCGTCGCTGCCGGTGCGTTTTGGGGAGCGCAGCGGACGCTTCGTGCCGATCCTGCTCCACCTCGCGATGCTCGCGCTGCTCGCCGGAGCCGGAATCCTCGACGGCGCCGGCCATGCGTACTATCTGGGCATCGCGGCGTTGGCGATTCTCATCGCGTATGAAGAGTATCTCTTTCGCAGCGGTGCCAACCTGTTCGTCATCAACGAACGGATATTTCTTTCGAACATGGCGTTTTCGGTCGTCTTCTTGGTGACGACATTCGGAGCGTATCGATGAAGCGCCGCGCGTTTATCGTCGCCGGGGGCGCGGCCGCCGCCGGCACGGCGCGCGCGGCGGCGCAGATCGTTCCGGGCCAGCCGTTCAACCCCCTCAACCAACAGTTCTTGCAGCAGCTCACCATCGCGGTCAACGTCACGCTGAGCGGCGCGTTGGGCAAGTTCGGGCAGGAGGTCGTTAAAGGCGTTCAGGCGGCCGTCGACGAGCAGAATCGCTTTAACGCGCAGATCTCTCACGTGTGGGGATGGCGCGGCCTCGACGACCGCAACGATCCGGGCCTTGCCGGCTCCAACGCCAACGTCGCGGCGGCCGACTCGACGGTAATCGGAATCGTCGGCAATCTCACGGCTCCGATGACGCTCGCGGCGCTTTCGCACTATGCGAACACCGGCTTCGCCGTCATCGTGCCGACCGTTACCGCCGATTCGGTCACCAACCGCGGGTATCACAACGTATACCGTCTCCCGGCCAAGGACAGCCAGTCAGGGCGGCTTTTTGCGGGCGCGGCGCTCGAGGGTAGGCGAGGCGTTCCGACGATTGCGGTGGCCTTCGACGGTGATTACGGTTACGACGTCGCGCGCGGCTTCGTCACGGCCGCCCAGGCGAGCCATCACGCTTCGGATGTTTTGCTCTTTCCGGCCGACAAAACCGACCCCGCGCAAGCGGCACGAACGGTACTGGACCGCAGTCCCGGATACGTCTTTCTAGCCGGAAAGACGACCGAGATGGGCCCGATCGCCGAAGCGCTGCGTCTTGCGGGGTACACCGGCGAGTTCGGCGCGGCCGACGGATTTTATAATACCGACACGATTACCACCTACTCGAAGACGCTCGACGGCGCGTACGTCGCATCGTCGATGCCGCCGCTCGAGCGCATTCCCAGCGCGGCGCAGCTCGTTACCGACTTTCAGCGCGAGGTCACGCAAATCACGACCTTCTCCGCGTACGGGTACGCGGCCGCGCAGCTCATCATCTCCGCTTCGCAGCGCGGCTATGCAGCCACCCGTTCTGCGCTGTTGACCGAGCTGCAGCGCGGCGGCACGTTCACGGCGCTCATCGGACAGTTCGCATTCAACGTCAGCGGCGACCCGCTGATTCCCAACATCTATCTGTACGCCGTCGGCAGCGACGGATTCAAATACGTTCGCCCGGCAATTCGGACCGGCTTCGTTCTGTAACCGGCGCAAAGACGCGCACGGCTCCGGGAAGTATCTCGAAACGAGCCGGCGTCGTCCCAGCCGGCTCGCCATCGGCGGTGATCCGGTGGGGGCGCCGGGTGCTTACCGAAAACGCGGTCGAGCGAAAGGTGCGCACGCCTTGGGCCGATCGTCCTCGATGCGCGACGATCGCCGCGAGAATCCGGATCGCCGGCCCGAGGCCCGCGCCTTCGACGGCGTAGAGGTCGAGCCAGCCGTCATCAATCGCTGCGTCGTTCACCGTGATGAAACCGCCGAAACGTTGGCTGTTCGCCACCGTTAGCTGGACGGTTTCTACGGTCGCGCACTCGCCGTCGTACGCAATTTCGGCACGAAAGGGGCGCGAGAACCGAACCGCTCGGAGCACGCTCACGGCTATGGCGGCGAATCCGAACCGCTGCTTGTCTGCGGATTTCTGCAACTTCGCAACACGGCTCGAGATGCCGACGCTCGCCTCTGTCGCATAATAGACGCCGTTGACGCGGGCCACGTCGATCCTTCGAGTCTCGCCCGACGCGATCAGCGCGCACGCAGCACCGAGATCCAATGGAATCGCGAGCGTGCGCGCGAGGTCGTTGAAGGTACCCAGCGGCACGATGCCGACCGGCACGTCGAGCTCGATCGCGCGAGAGATATGGCGTGCAAACGTGCCGTCACCCCCCGCGACGACGATGGCGTCGATGCGCCCGCCCGCAGCCCTCGCTTCGACGGACTCGATCCCGTTGCGCGCGAGTTCCAGGCGCACGGCCGCGCCGAGTTGGCGTCCGCGCCGCGAGCGCGGATTGACGAAGAGCACGGCGCGCATCGCTACCGGCGAGGCGCGATCAGGAGACGAAGCAGCTGGATTGCCGACCACGCGGCAATGGCCCCCAAAACGACCGTACCCCCGATCATCACGAAGTACCCGAGCGAAATGCCAATTTGAGTCATCGGGTCGACATACCCGACCGCTTTTTCGGAGATGCTCAAGCTTTCGTAGACGCCGTGAAAGACGAACCAGACGATCGCCGCAGCCGGCGCCGAGAGTACGAGCATCGTCAGATAATGTTGGAGCAGTTCCTTCCGACGATTCACTAAACAGAGCTTCGCCGTAGTGCGCCGAAGAGACCCTCCTCGAGATGCACTCGCCCAAGCGCCGGCCTCGGCCGCACAACCCCATGCCCGAATCGCGCTACGAAGTGCTCGCGCTCTTCACCGGCGCGATGATCGGGGCGTCGCTCTGCATCATGTCGACGGGCGCGCTGATGCCTTTTTTTAGATCGGCCCTTCATCTCGATCGGGGACAGCTGGGATGGCTGCTCTCCGTCCAGTTCATCGGATCGGTCGCGATGACGTCGGTAGCCGGCCTGATGACCGACCGCTTCGGCGACAAGACGGTCGTGCGCTGGACCGGCATCCTCATGGGCCTGTCGCTCGTTGCGGCCTCCCTGGTCGCGAACTATTCTTGGCTCCTCGCCTGGCTGCTCGTCTACGGGATCGGCTACGCCGCGGTGACGCCCGCCGGCAGCCACGCGATAATTTTCTTTTTCAAAAAGGCCGACCGCGGCCTCGCGATGGGCATTCGCCAGTGCGGGGTTCCGATCGCGGGCGTGATCGGTTCGCTGCTGCTTCCCGCAATCGCGCTGCGCTCCGACTATCGCGAGGCCCTGGCCGCCGCCGGCATGCTCACGCTGGTCGCGACCGCTATCGCTTCGCAGTTCTATCGCGAGCCGCGCGAGTTGGAGGGCGAGCGCGTATCGCTGCGCACGATGCTGGCCGAGATGCTCCAGATCGCTCGGGAGTCGCGTCTCATCCTGCTGACGCTGACGTCGATGGTCCTGATCGCCGGTCAGCTCGCCTTAATCGGCTTTCTTACGCTGACGCTGGTCCATCGCGCCGGTTATCCGCTGAGCTTGGCACTGGGGCTTTTTACGCTTTCGCAAGTAGCCGCGATCTTCGGCAGGCTCTCGTGGGGATGGTTGAGCGACCATCTCTTTGCCGGAAGCCGGGCGTTGCCGCTCGCGACGGTCTGCGTGCTCGTTGCGATAATCGCGTTTGCCTTCGCTTCGGTGACCGCGGGAACGCCGGTATGGTGGGCCGCGTTCTTGGCGGCGGCTTTAGGTTTTACTGCGGAAGGCTGGCTCGGCGTGAGCGTCATCGGATTTGCGGAGATCGGCGGCGAGGAACGCTCGGGCAGCGCGCTCGGTCTCGGCCTGACGTGGACCCTGCTCGCGGCATTCGTGACCCCGGCCCTCTTCGGCGCGCTCGCGCAGGTGCACGGGTTCGATGTTGCCTGGCGCTGCCTGGCGCTGCTTCAGGTACTTGGCGTCGTACCCGCGTTACTCGCTAGCCGCACCTTAGCGCCGCCGGCTCAATAGTCAACGTTCCCGGCAGCATCCGGTTCTTTGAGAAAGTAGCTTTTGGAGAGCGGCGCCTTGATCGGCTTGAACGGCGCGGGCGGTTGGTTGAAGTCGAAACAGTCGGAGAGGTCGTCGGAGCGCACGTCGGTGGTTCCCAGCGACGGTAAGCCAAAGGTTTCTTCGGTGAACTTCAGGATGCTGCCGAACTCGTGCGGTACGTGAGAGATGTAGTGTTTCCTAGCGTACGGAGAGATGACGACCAGCGGTACGCGAAACCCCAGCTCGTACGAGTTGTACTGCGGCGGCGCAACATGGTCGTACCAGCCGCCCCAGTCGTCCCACGTCAAAAAGATCGCCGTATCGTTCCAATACCGGCTCTCGCCGATCGCATTGACGACCGCTGCAACCCACGAAGGCCCGGTGCCCTTCGTCGTTCCGGCGTGGTCCGATGCAGCCGCCGTCGGGGTCACCCAGACGACGTCGGCGAGCCGCCCCGCGGCAATATCCGTCAGAATCGTCTTGGGCGGGGCGACGACGCGCGTTGCGAACTCCTTGCTGTTCCGAAGATGTACGATTGCATCCGGCGCCTGCCAAAGCCCGGCTCCGAGATGAGACTCGTAGTACCGCCAGCTCAGGGACTTACGGTCGAGCAAGTCCATGAGCGTGAGCCGGTTGAAACACGGATAGATCCCCTGCTCCTCATTCCCCGACGGATCGATCAGCAATACGTAAGAGCCCAGCGGCGAATCGCATCCGCCCGTAAATCCGCCCGATGGTGCGACTGCGTTCGAGGCCGCTCGCAGGTCGGATCCGTCGCTCACCGTAGACGTTCCGCTGATGATGTACTGGTGCGCCGGAAAACTCGGGCCTTCGTTGGTTTCGAACATTCGATCCCCAAACGTATACCGCGAGGCCATCTCGAAGTAGGGTTCGACTTCCGCGCGCGGCACGTATCCATAAGCCCGGACATCGTGCGGCGGACAGTGTTTCCCGACCTGGCACGTGGTTATCACCTCGTTGAAACCGTTGAGTTCGCCGTTGGCATGCTCGACGAGATACGCGCCGTGCTCGTGGCTGATGTCATACGGCGCGGTGAGCGGTATGGGCGCGAGGGTGATGATCTTTCCTTGAGAGTTTTTGCCCTTACGAACGGTGTCGGCCCCGTGAAGCCCGTTGAAGAGATCGTCGGGCGTGCGATTCTCCTGAAAGATGATGACGACGTGCGCGATCTTTGAAGCCGCGCCGAGTCTTGCTGCCGCCAGCCTCGGAATCAGAGACGCACCGGGCGGGTCGGCCTGCGTGCCCGAAGGCGACCCGCAGCCGCATAATGCTAGCGCAACGGTAACGGCCGCAAGCTGCTTCACCGCGTCTTTACTCCGAGCAGTTCGAACGAAAAAATGCTGCCCTTGCCATCGGCGCCGCCCGAAACGGTGGTGCCGTAAAGGGTTCTGCCGTCGAGGATCAAGCCCGACCAGGGATTCGCGCCATCGGGCACACCTTCGAACTTGTAGAGCACCTCTTCTTTGCCCGTCGTACTTATGCTGAAGATGATTCCGCAACCAAAGATGCCCCGGCCGATGCATCGTTGTCCTGAGTGCCCGCCATACTGCGTTGTCCCGTACAGCACACCATCGACCTCGGTCAGCTGGTCGTAGGGAACCGCGCCGTCGGGATAACCTTTGAAGCTGTGAAGCACGCGCTCCGATCCGGTGCTGTCGATCGAAAAGACGGTGCCCGAATCGTCGTAGGCCCCTCCAATGGCCGTCGTTCCATAGATGGTTCCGTCGTAGTCGATTACGCCGGCGTATGGAAAGGCGCCGTCCGGGTAGCCTTTGAAACTATGAAGCGTGCGCAGCGCGCCGTCGCTTATTCTAAAAACACTACCTTTGCCGTAGGCGCCGCCGAAGGCGGTCGTGCCGTAAAACGCACCATTTACATCCGTTAACGCTCCGACTGGATGAGCTCCATCGGGTCTTCCCGAAAAACGATAGAGCACGCTTTCCGCACCGGCCGTCGTGACCGAATAGACGATTCCGCACCCGACGCTTCCCTGGATTCGGCATTTCGCGTCGCCTCCTGCGCTGGTCGTGCCGTAGAGCGTGCCATTGGCGACCACCAGCGTGCCCAAAATCGGCGTCGCACCATCCGTTCCGCCTTTGAAGCTGTAGATTATTCGCTCGGCACCCGAGGGGCTGATCTCAAAGACGGTTCCGTCGCCACTTGCTCCACCGTATCCGGTCGTTCCGTAAAGCTTGTCGTTCAGGGCGACTAGGGCTCCCTCCGGCTCGGCGCCGTCTTCACCGCCTTTGAAGTTATAGAGCATTCGCACGCCCTTCGAATTCCGGACGAAGACGCCGCCGAACGTATACGTGCCGCCCTCGGCGACGGTGCCGTAGAACGCGCTTCGAAGGGCCGTTAGACCGGTCGGCGTCTGGCCGGAAGGATATCCCGTAAAGCTGTAGAGCACGCGGTCACCGGTTTGAGGCGACACGGCGTTGGGGACACCTTGCAGCGGAAGCGGCGCCGCGTTGAACCCGTGCGCGCAACCAGCAAGCATGACGCTGCAAAGAGCCGCAATATTTTTGCGCCGCATAGATATCGGCAGGGTTCGCCGCGACCAGACGCCTTCTTTTCGCCTCTGATTACGAAGTCATTAACGGGCCGCCCCAGGCTGCTCCGTGCCTATGCCGAGGGAGAGCGGCCCGCTGGTCTGCTCGGGGATGGCTCGCACTAACCGCGATCCGTCCGGAGTGTAGACGGTAATGCTGTCGTGGCCTTTGGAGTACGCGTAGTTGGCGACGTATACTTGGCCGCTCGGATCGACCGCCAACGCATCAGGATTGCGGATTCCGGTCGTGATCGTTCGTACGGGCTTCATGCCGGATGAGTAGACCGTGACGGAACCTTTCCCGGAGCTCCCATAGTTCGCAACGAAGAGTAAACCGTTCTTTCCGATCGCCATCGCTTGCGGTGAGTCGATGCCGTCGGTAAGCGTTCGCAGAGGCGTACCGCTTCCGTAGGCGTACTCTGTGATTGAGCCACGGTTACCGCTGCTCAAGTAGCAAAAACTGAAACCACAGTTCGCAACGAAGAGATCGTTTGATTTGTCGACGAGCAAGGCGAACGGATATTGAATTCCTTTCGTGATCGTGCGTGCCGGCTTCTTTGCACCGGGCGGAAAGACGTCAACCTGCGCGCGCGGGCCCGAACCCTCCAAGCCGGCGGCGTACAGATTTCCCTTCGAGTCGAAAGCTAATGCCTCGTTTATCCCGCCTTGGCGTATGAAGCGGATGAGTTTCGTGCTGCGCGGTGCATACACGCGCACGGACGCGAAACAACCTACGTAGAGATGGCCCCTAGCGTCGAATGCGAGGCCGCGGCACCAATCATACGGGCCGATTTGAAACAGCTGCGAGCGAGCGCCCGGGGTGTAGGCCGTGATCTTTCCACCGCTAGGATTGTTGTCGGTGATATAGACGTCGCTCCAAGGGTCGAGTGCGATCGTTACGGGGCCGAGCGTGTCGGAGAATTTGCGTATCGGCTCGTTGCCGTGAAGGCGATACACGTCAAGAGACCGCGTATTTTGCAAGCCAACGTAAAGAAACCACTTTGCCGCATCGAGGCGCGCATTGCCCTCACTCATCATTTGCGGAGCCTGCCTTTGCAGCATCGCTTCCGGCTTCGACAGGCTCAGCGGAAGGACGCCGCAGCCTGCAAGCATTGCAGTGGCGACACAGATGCTTAGCGCGCGGCCGCCACAATCGAAGTTTTTCATCCCGTCTCACTCCTCGCTCCGAGAACGGATCAGTTGCTAACGGGGGTTCGGGGCCCGTCGTCAGTTTCATTGAGGCCGCCAGGGTCGCCCGGTCTCTCATGGGCATTCCCTTTCGCCGGCGCCGTAGCCCGCCGTCACGTTAGCGCGCAGGCATCCAAGAACACTAGGCGAAAGGCCTCGCATCCCAAACGCGCCCGACTGTTTAGGCGAGTGCACGAACGCGCTCAACGGCAGGGAAGAATATTTTCTGGCTTGGCGCGGTCAGTCGAGAAATCACCCGTGATCGTGTCTACTCAGAAGGGAGTAACGTAATGAATTCGGCTGGTTTAGTGAGAAACGCCGCTGCTCTGGTTGCACTCGCGATATGCTCGGCGTGCGGCGGCGCGGCGGTCGCGCCGTCAAGCGCGAATCTGAGCGCGCTGCCCGGTTTCGCGACGATTGCTCCCAGCCGGCAAGCGCAATCGAACCACTTCGAGTACATCATTAACAACTATGGTACCTACGCCAGCATTTTCGACTATCCGAACAGCGATCGTCAGATCGGTAAGATCCATGACGTCGGCGGCCAAGGATGCACGAACGTCCTCTACGGGTACGGGAAGAAGACGTTCTGGATCGTCGCGGCTGCCGATAAGATCGAGGAGTACCAGGTTCCCAAGAAGCCGCTCAAGAGGCTCTCCGTCTCCATCGGTTCGCCATCCAGTTGCGCCATGGATACCAGCGGCGATCTTGCGGTTGGGATATTGGAGGGGTCGGGCGGCGGCGACATCGTGATCTTCAAGAACGCGAGCGGCTCGGGCACCGTCATTACTACGCCGTTGGTCAAAGAGTACTTCGACGGTTACGATACCCACGGGAATCTCTTCTTCGACGGCTTTAACAGCGGGTCTCACTTCGAGTTCGACGAGCTCCCGGAAGGCAGCCGTAAAGCCCACGTAATCACAACGAGCAACAGCATCGGGTTCCCCGGCTCCGTGCAGTGGGACGGCAAGTACATGACCATTACCGATCAGAAAGCGAATGCGATCTATCAATACACCATCAGCGGAAGGAAGGCGACGCTGAAGGGCACTGTATCGCTCTCGGGTTCCAACGACTGCTCGCAGACCTGGATCGCTAAAGGCGTTGTCTTTTGCGCGGACTCGGGTAACTTACGCGGCGAGGTTTTCGACTATCCGGCCGGCGGTTCGGTGATCGATGCGGTCTTTACGGGCAATTTCGACCTGCCGCTCGGCACGGTGGCAGCAGAGAACTGATCGGCCCCGGCTTTGGAGCCGGCGGCTTCAGACTCGAACTGCCCAGAAAGGGACTCGAACCCCCACGATGTTGCCACCACTGGTACCTGAAACCAGCGCGTCTACCAATTCCGCCATCTGGGCGCGGGTGAAGCTGCGTTCGCGATGCTTGCCGCGCCGCCCCGCTACGTCGAAACCCCGAGGGTGACGGGCGGTTTGGAGTGACCGGTATGTCTCTTCCAATTCTCGCGGTCGAAGACGCGTCCGCAATCGATCCCTATTCGCAAGCGGTAACGGCCGCGGCCGAACGGGTCAGCCCGGCGGTCGTCTGCATCGAAGTACGCAGCGGCCGGCGCGGCGGCAACGGCAGCGGTTTCGTCTTTACGCCCGACGGCTTCATCGTCACGAACAGCCACGTCGTCCACGACGCGCAGCGTATCACGGTTGCGTTGCTCGACGGGCGCGAGTTCCCGGCTACGCTCGTGGGCGACGATCCGCACTCGGATTTGGCCGTGCTGCGCGTCGATGCCCCCGATCTTACCTACGCCGCGCTCGGTGACTCCGCGTCGCTGCGGCCCGGTCAGCTCGTCGTTGCCGTCGGCAATCCATACGGGCTTGCCTATACCGTGACGGCGGGGGTCGTGAGCGCGTTAGGCCGCACGCTGCGTTCGCAGTCCGGACGCCTCATGGACAACATCATTCAAACCGACGCGGCGCTCAATCCGGGGAACTCGGGCGGTCCGCTCGTCGCTGCGGGCGGCGACGTCATAGGCGTGAACACGGCGGTGCTTCCGGGCCAAGGATTGTGCTTTGCAATCGCCATCAATACCGCCAAGCATATCGCGAGCCTCTTGATGCGTGACGGCCGCGTGCGGCGCGGCTATCTCGGCATCGCCGCGCAAGACGTCGTGCTCGCGCCGTCGTATGCGCGGCGCCTCGAACTGGCGGACCGGCGCGCTATCGTGATCGACTCGGTCGAACCTGGGAGCCCGGCCGATACCGCCCAGCTGAAAAGCGGCGATGTGCTGCTTTCATTTGAGGGCCAGCCGCTGCGCGGCGTCGACGCGCTGCACAAGGTCCTGACCAGCGTCGACCTTAGCCGTCCGTACCGGATAGAGCTGTTGCGGCGCAGCGAGCGCCTCTGGCGTATCGTGCTCCCGGTAGAATCCCCCGAGTAGCCGTGCAATGAGCGGTGGAGCGTGATTCGAAAGCTTCTACCGATTCTCGGTGTGACGTTCATCGATATCGTCGGCTTCAGCATGCTGATTCCGATGCTGCCCTATTTCGTGACGCATTTCGGCGCCTCGGCCTACGTCGTCGGCCTGATCGTCGCGACCTTTTCCTTCTGTCAGTTCGTCTCGGCGCCGCTGTGGGGGAGCGTTTCCGACCGGATCGGCCGCAAGCGCGTCCTCATCATCAGTCAGATCGGAGCGACGATCGGCTGGGCGATGCTCGGTCTCGCTCCAAACATCGCCGGCGCGCTTTCGCTTGCGCCGATCGCGGTCGTCTTCGTCGCGCGCGCCCTCGAAGGTGTCTCGGGCGGCAACATCAGCATCACGCAGGCCTACGTTGCAGATCTCGTCGAGCCGCGCGAACGGTCGCGTGCCTTCGGATTGATCGGCGCGATGTTTGCCGCAGGGATGGTCTTCGGTCCGGCAGGCGGCGGCCTTCTCTACTCGCGCTACGGTTTTGCCGTGCCGTTTCTTGTCGCCGCCGCGTTGCAGTTTGCGACCTTGATCATCACGATCGTCATGCTCCCGGAATCCCGCGCACGCACGGACGATGGGGACCGCTTCTCGATCTCGGCGCTCTTGGCGAGCTTCGGCAAACCGCGTCTCGGCCGCATTCTCTGGCAAAAGCTCGCGATCGCGCTGGCGCTTTACGGGTGGTTTGCCGTCTTTGCGCTCTACCTCCAGCGCCAACTCGGATTCTCCCTGGCCGAAACCGATTATCTCTTTTCGATCTTCGCGGTCTTCAACGTCTTCATGAACGTCGTCATGGTCGGACGAGTCTCCGCGCGCCTGGGGGATCGCTGGATGTCCAACGTCGGCTTGACGTCGCTCGTCGCCGGCTTCGCAATCGTACCGTTCATTCACAACGTCGTGCTGCTCTCCGCATTGATGCTGCTCTTTGCATTTGGGATCGCGCTGACGAACACGGGTATTACGGCCCTGATCAGCAACGCCGCGTCGGATCGCGATCAAGGGATGGTGCTCGGCACCAGCTCGTCGCTCGATTCCCTCTCGGGAATTCTCGCGCCGCCCGTCTCCACCGGCCTGTTGTCGGGATTCGGCTCCCCCTTCGCCGGCGTCGAGTCGCTGGCGCTCGCGGCCCTCGCGCTGATGATGGGTCTGCGGGGCGCGCGCGGTGAAGAGGCGGCCACACAGACGGAGGCCACCGCATGAACCCGAAGATTACCGGCACCACGCTCCCCGTCCTCGAGATTGGGCTCGAATCCGGCGACGTCATCGTCGCGGAGCCTGGCGAGTTCTCGTGGATGACCGAGAACGTAAACTTGAAAACGACGACCATGACGGCCGGCGCTAAAGGCATTCTCGGCGTTCTAGGCCGCGCGCTCGCGGGCGGCGGCCTCTTCATGACCGAGTACAGTGTCGGCAGCGGTAACGGCCTAATCGCCTTTTCCGCGAAGGTGCCGGGCCAAATCATGCAAGTCGACGTTGCGCCGGGGCACGGCTTCATGATTCACCGCGATGGTTTTCTCTGCGCGACGGCGGGCGTAGAACTTGCGATAGGATTCCAAAAATCGCTGGGTGCGGGAGTCTTCGGCGGGAACGGATTCGTGCTGCAGCAACTGAGCGGCACGTGCACCGCGTGGGTCGAGCTGGGCGGCGAGATCGTGACCTACGATCTCCAACCCGGCGAATCGCTGCAAGTGCACCCCGGTCACATCGGCATGTTCGAAGAGAGCATCAACTTCGACATGCGCTTCATGCCTGGCGTTACCAACGCGCTCTTTGGCGCCGACGGCCTCTTCATCGCGCACTTAACCGGGCCCGGAAAAGTCTGGCTGCAAACGCTCACGCTCGCCGACTTGGCCCAAGCGCTGCTTCCCTATCTTGGCAACGAAATGATGACGCAAAGCGGGCAGGCCGGACTAGCCGGCGGCGTCGCCGGGGGCGTGGCCGGCGCAGTCCTGCGCAACGTGTTCGGGGGCAACGCTTAGGCGGCCGTCTTTTTCCGTCGCTTCGCCGTCGCCGGCTTGCCGTTTTCACCGGCAGCGGTCCGGCGCTTCTTGCTCTCCTCGAGGCTCTTCGCCAGGACGTCCATGAGGTTGACGACCTTCGATCGCGCGGGTGCTTTCTTCGCCTTCGGCAACTCCTTGCCGGCCGCGCGCGCTTCGATCATCGTCATGAGCTCGTCGCGATACTTGTTGGTAAACTTTTCGGGCTCGAACTCGTCGACGCTCATCGTATCGATGAGCATGCGCGCCATCTGCATCTCTTTCTCGGGCAACTTCTCGCTATCGGGCAGTTCGAGCGTGTCGGATGCGACGATCTCACTCGCCCAGTGCATCAACTCCAGGACGAGTGCTCCATCGACCGGCTTTACCGCGGCGATGTACTCCTTAGTGCGAATGACGACGCGCGCAATGGCGACTCGATTGCTCTCCGCGAGCGCCTCGCGCAGAAGCGCGTATGCGTGGCGACCTTGTTTGGTCGGCTCGAGATAGTACGGTTTGTCGAAGAACATCGGGCTGATTTTGTCGAGCTCGACGAACTCGACGATGTCGACCGATTGCGTCGCCTCCGGATTGACCTTGGCAAAATCGTCGTCGGTCAGTAGGACGTACTGACCCTTTTCGTACTCGTAGCCCTTGACGATCTCGTCCCAGGGAACCGGTTTACCGTCAACGCTGCAGACGCGGTCGTATTTGATGCGCCCCTCGTCTTTCTTGTGCAGCAGGTTGAAGGAGAGATCGTCGGTCTTTACCGCTGTGAACAGCTTGACCGGAATAGTGACGAGCCCGAAGTTGATGGCTCCCGACCAGATTGCATGCGCCATAGCCCGACTATTCTACCCAACGCGCCCGCCGGTTTGCTACCCCTGTTCCCGCCAAAGCCGATTGGCTTTGGCGCTCGGGCCCTCGAGCCGCTGCTTCTTCCAGCTTTTCGACCCCCAGAGGTCCCCTTCGCGCGCCAGGCGGGCGGGCGTCGTGCGGATCGTGAGCTTGGCAAACTCGTCGGCGGGCGCCACGCCTGAGCGCCGGCGGCCAAAGGCCTCGACCTCGGCCCAATGCAGCGGGGTCGAGACCGGCGCGCCGTCCCGGGCACGCACCGAATAGGGCGCCACGATGGTCTTCCCAAGACCCACCTGCACGAAGTCGATGTAGACCGCGGTCTGCGGGCGCTTGGCGATCGCGCGCTGCAGCGTCGCGAGCTCGCCCAGTTCGGCCGCGGCGTGGCGCGCAACGATTTCGGCAAAGACCTTGGCCGTCTCGTACGAATAGCCCGCGGCCAGCGGCACGACGACGTGCAATCCGAATCCGCCGGTAGTCTTGACCAACGGCTTCAAACCGATCTCCGTGAGAAGATCGCGGATCGTCAGCGCTACGGTCGTGAGGGTTTTGAGCGTGCACTTCTCCCCGGGATCGAGATCGAAGAGCAGCAGTTCGGGTTCGTCGAGCGCCGGAACGTGCGACGTCCACACGTGCAGCACGATCGCCGCGAGGTTTGCGAAATAGACCAGGCTCGGCTCGTCGTTGCAGAGCGGAAAGGTCACTTGGCTGCGCGACCCTCCGGGCGTCGGAACCGTGATGCGTTCGATCCATTCCGGCATGCCGCGCGGCATCTGCTTCTCGAAGAAGGTTTCGCCGTTGATTCCGTTGGGATAGCGCTGCAGCGTAAGCGGCCGCCCCTTCAAATGTGCGATCGCCTGCTCGGCGACGCTGCGGTAATACTCGATGAGATCGCCTTTCGTGTAGCCGTCCCGCGGCCAAAGCACTTTATCGAGGTTCGAAAGCGAAAGCGTGCGCGCGCCGACGCGCACGTCGCTCCGCTGCGCGGCGCTCATGCGTCCACCGGAATCTCGGCGACGACCTGGTCGGCGGGCTTGTCGGAGCGCAATCCGAGGAAGGCCGGCTGGCGCAGATAACCGTCGCGCGTCCATTCGGAGAAGCGCACTTCGGCGACCAACTCCGGCTTTGCCCAATGCACCGGCGCGTTCGCGTCGACCGCATTCTTAAACGGCGACGTCTTGCGCTCGAGCTTGCGTAGCCGTTCGTAAAGACTGCTTAACAGCTTCGTTGAAAAGCCGGTGCCGACCGAACCGACATAGCGTAAGGATTTTTTCTCGTAGACGCCGACCAGCAGCGCGCCGAAGCCTTTGCGGCTCCCCTTGGGCTCGGTCCACCCGCCGACGACGAACTCTTGCTCGTACCCGGTCTTGATCTTGACCCAGTCGCGGCTGCGCCGCTCCTGATAGGTCGATGTGCGCAGCTTGCCGATGATGCCTTCGAGCTTGCGCTCGCGCGCAACCTCGAAAAGCTCTTTGCCTTGGCCGACGACGTGCTTGGAGTAGAGCACGATCGTTTCGTCGCTGATCAAACGCTCGAGCAAGGCCTTGCGCTCCTCGAGCGGCCGCGAGCGCAGATCGGTACCGTCGGCGTAGAGCAGGTCGAAGACGGCGTAGGTGAGACCTGCGGGTTTCTTTTGCGACTCTTGCAGGCGCTGAAACTCGGAGCGTCCCTGCGCGTCCAGGCTGACGATTTCGCCATCGACCACTACCGGCAGGCTGGCAAAGGCGCCGGCCAAATCCGCGAGGCCCGGAAAGCGCGCCAGCATGTCGAGGCCGTTGCGCGAGACCAACGTGAGCTTGTCCTTCTCGTCGATCGTGCAGAGCGCGCGATACCCGTCCCACTTGATCTCGAAGAGCCAAGCCGGATCGTCGAACGGTTCGGAGATCAGCGTCGCCAGCATCAACGATTTCGGATGCGGGAGCGGATCGCGCTTTACGGTGCGTTTGGGCGGCGCTGCGGCCGCGTAGCGTGCCGCCGGTTTGGATTGCCACGTCTTGGCCCGCGGATCGGCGGCGATATCGGCCAGCGTCTTGCCGCTCTTGACCGATTCGGGATGATCGGCCGGATCGTATTCCGGGTCGGAGTACTCGTCGCGGTCTTTGAGCAAGAGCCACGGCTCGCCGTGCTCGCCCTCGCGCGCCTTGATCTTAACCAGCGTGAACTCGCCCTTGAGCTTTTTCCCATGCAGAATGAACTTGATTTTGCCGTTGGCGATCTCCGCCGCCGGGTCGCTGCCTTCGGCCAGAGTGTAGGTGCCGCGATCCCACACGACCACGCTGCCCGCGCCGTACTGCTTGGCCGGAATGTTGCCCTCGAAATCCCGGTAATCCATCGGGTGGTCTTCAACGTGCATGGCAAGCCGCCGGTCGAGTGGAACGAGGGTCGGCCCCTTGGGCACCGCCCAGGAAGCGAGCACGCCTCCGGCTTCCAGTCGGAAATCGTAGTGCAGACGCGTGGCGCGATGCATCTGCACGACGAATCGCAGCTTCTCGGACGCCCGCTCCTTGCGGCCGCTTGGCTCCGGCGTCGCCTTGAAATCACGCTTCTTGCGGTACGTCTCGAGCGATCCCGGACGCGCACCCGCCTTTTTTGCTGGCATCGTGCTTGGCCTTCGACGGCCCGGCGGGCTATTCTTAGACTCCATGAGTTATAGCATTGCCGGCCTGCTGCTGGCGCTTGGTGTCGCGGCCGCGGCCTGGCAGCGCAGCCGCAGCGCGGGGGGGTTCTACGACGCGCAGGTTTACGGAATGGACCGCGCGATGCACCGGCGCTACTGCGCGATCGGCCTTGGCTTTGCCGTTTTCTTCGCGCTGGCCTGCGCGCTGCATCTCTACGGCGCAGGCATCGCCGCGCTTGCGCTGTATGCGGTCATCGCCGTGTTTTATCTTAGCTCGTTCCTGCGCGGAGCATCCGACTTCGATGAGTGACTTTCGTTTCTCGCCCAGACCCAACCGCGCCCACGAAATTGCCTGGCTGCCGTGGGACGCACAGACGTTCGCTCGCGCCGCCGCGGAAGACCGGCCGATCCTGCTCTCGATTTCGGCGGTGTGGTGCCACTGGTGTCACGTGATGGACGAGACCACTTACTCCGATCCAAGCGTCATTGAAACCATTAACCGCCGTTTCATTCCCGTTCGCGTCGACAACGACCGGCGCCCCGACATCAACGCGCGCTATAACATGGGCGGCTGGCCGACGACGGCATTTCTGACTCCCGACGGACGAACGCTGACCGGCGCGACCTATCTGCCGCCCACACAGATGCAGCGCGCGCTCGGCGAGATCGCGCGTTTCTACGACGAGCGAAAGAACGAGATCGCCGAGCTTCCGGCAATCGCGCGCTCGCAAGATGCTCTGCGCGAATCCGCAGCGGCGGCCAACCTCACTGACGCGCCGGTCACGCGGCTCCTCGCAAATCTGGAAAGCAACTACGACGAGGAGTTCGGCGGCTTCGGCGACGAGCCGAAGTTTCCGCAACCCGAGGTGCTCGAGTTCCTGCTCTCGGAGTGGCGCGTCTCCGGTAATCAGCGGTACTACGCGATGGTAGCGCAGACGATGCGCGCCATGTCGCGAGGCGGCATGTACGACCACGTCGAGGGTGGTTTCTTTCGCTACTCGACCACGCGCGACTGGAGCGTTCCGCACTTTGAGAAGATGGCCGAGGATCACGCGGGGCTGCTGCGCGTCCTGGCTACGCTTTCGATCTTTGCGCCCACCGATGACGTTCACGCGACGCTGATCTCGGCGACGAACTACGTTCGCGACGTTCTGCTCGATTCGCAGACGGGCTTCTTCGGCGGCAGTCAGGATGCCGACGAAGCGTACTTCGCGCTACCGCTCGAAGAACGCCGCCGCCTGATTGCCCCGTTCGTAGACCGCACCTCGTACACCAACTGGACCTGCGCGCTTGCGGGCGCATTCTTTCAAGTTGCGCACGCACTCGATGACGATGAGGTGCTCGCGCGAGCCATCACGACGCTCGATAACGTGGCGGAGCGCCTCGTCGGTGCTGATGGCTTGGTCTATCACGTTCTGGCGCCGGGCGGCGAGCCCGAGGTGCGCGGGCTGCTCACCGATCACGTCGCCTACCTTCGCGCGCTGCTCGACGCGCACGAAGTAAGCGGGGAGGAACGTTTCTTGGAGCGCGCGCGAGCGCTCGCGCAAACGACGATCGAGGCTTTCGAAGCGCCGGGCGGCGGCTTCTACGACCGGCTTACTGGCGGCGAATCCTTCGGCAATCTCGCGTATCCCGATCGCCCGATCGTGGAGAACGGTCTGCTGGCCGACGCGCTCTTGCGACTGGACGCGCTCGCTGCCCAGTCCGCGCACCGCGAGCGGGTGGCGCAAACGCTGGCGATCTACGCGGGTACGGCCGGAAACGCCGGATCCTTTGCGGCAACCTTTGCGCGCGCGTTACGGCGGTATCTCTCTCCGGAGGTTGTCGTTCGCATCGTCGGTGATGCGAAGGAGACCGGCGACTTTCGGGAGGTCGCGCGGCGGCTGCCCACGCCGTTTACTTCGATTCGCACGTTATCGCCGCACGAAGCGGCGGCGCAGGCGCTGCCGGCGGAGCCGCATCCCGCGGCCTACGTGTGCGTTGGAACGGTCTGTGGAGCACCGGTGAGGCGAGCCTCGGAGCTGCGCGCCGCCTACGACTCTCTCCCGACGTGAGCGGCACCGCGGCGCCGCTATCGCGCGACGCGATCCTGTGGCGGCGCTGGCTGTTGGCACGATGAGCGCGCCTTACGAGGCGCCCGGGGGATGAGCTGTGTTTTCCCACTTCCGTTCGTCCACTCCCATGACGAGCAGCCAAAGCATCAGCGATAACTCGCCGGCGCCGTCGAGGGCCAACATTACGGTGCTCACGACGCCCGCGCCCGCGGGCGAGAGAAAGATCGTGAGACTCCCGCCCAGGAAAGAAAAGCCGGCAATCGCTACGAGCACGCCTAGAGCACGCGGCAAAAAAGTCGACCGGAAGATCAGATAGCCGAGCAGCGCTTCATAAATGCCGAAGAAGACGAGGGCAATATCGTAGCCCAGCGCGTGCAGCTTTATCGAGAGGTATGCCATCGCCTGCAGATGCGCGGCGTCAAAGGGCGCTAAGTAAGGCGCGCTCTTCAAGAGCAGCAGCGGCGCGAGATGCGCGAGAGAGAATACTGCTCCCACGGCGACCCCGATCAGGCTAAACGCGGCAGCAAGACGCGATAGACTCTTGCTCACGGGTTTGAGCAGTTCGTAGAGGAGCAGCGTCACGACGACGTACGCCGCACCGCCGGCGATGTCCGCAACGAATCCCAAGCGGTACAAGCCTTCCGACGCCAGGATATTTCGCGCGGTCGCGGCTGAGTCGCCGGAAACGATGACGTTTCCGCGGACGACGATCTCGGCAAAGAGCCCTAGGAGGACCGTGATTAAGTAAAATGCGCCGGCCGCACGCGCTTTGCGCTTGCCCATAACCCTCCTACCGGTCTGCGCCAGCCGCTGTTTCGCGAAAGGGCCTAGGCCCGAACGAACGTCAGCCAGTACCAGCAGCCCCAGAGGCCGACGACGATCGAATAGACGATGAGGGCCTTCCCCCATGCCGGGACGCGCTCGCGAACCGCGAGCATCATGAGTACGACGAGGAACGGATCGAAGTCGAGCGCGTGCCGCATGCCGAACTGGGCGAAGCCGTTAACGTAATACAGGACGTTCGGGACCGCAACCAGGATCGCGGCGGCCCAAAGCGCGAGCACCCAACGCGCGGGCGAACGCGCGAAGAACGCGAGCAGCAATGCGGGCGACGTCCACGTCAACGCGACGCCGGAGAACTCCGGGCGCAACCACGGAAAGCCCGGCAAGAACGTCGGCAGCTGCACGAAGAACGACTGCAGCTGGTACGGGAGGTACATCAAGCGAAACGGCGAGCCGGTCGGCATGCCGACTTGGTCTTGATGGTACCAAGCCGTATAACCGATGTCGCTCCACGTTCCCCACCGCGCTTCGTTATAAAAAACCCAGAGGACGGCGACCGGAACGAGAACCGCGATGAAGGCTGCGATCCTTGTCGTCCTTCGACGCAAGGGCTCAGGGTGACACGGAGTGACGAGCAAGAGATAGAGATAGACCGGCAACGCCGCAATCATCGAAAAGCGTGATTCGAAGGCGCAGGCGGCAAAAAGTGCAACGAGCCAGCCTCGGCGTTTGCCGACAAGCTCCACGAGCGCCAGCAACGTAAAGCAGACGGCGGAGACGTGAGCGGTGAACCAGACGTCGCCGAGCACCGCGCACCACAGAAGATCGGTTCCCGCCAAAAGAAACGCACAGATCCACGCGATGCTCGAACGAGCTAAGCCCAAGCGCTCGCCAAGCTCCCACGCCGCACCGATAGCGACGGCGGCAAGCACGACCGCCAGCCCGGTTTGGTTCGCCTGCGATCCGAAGAGCGCGACCATCGGCATCAGCAGCAACGCCGGCAAAGGGCCTTCGATGACGAAGTAATGGCCGTTGTACGGCAGCGCGTCGATGTACCCGCCCGGCCAGTTGATCCAAGCGTGGCCGCCCAAAAACGCTTGCGCCAGCAGCACGAAGTTGTTGTACGGGGTCGCGCGGAGATGCGACACCAGCGCCGTCACTACAAAGGCGACGGCGGCGGCGGCGTACGCCGGCCGAATTCGCTCGCTCAAATGGTGGGAAGCGACGAGTGCGGCAGCGGTTGCGGGGCTTGGAAGGTTGAGGGCGGCAAGCTCTGCGGAAAACGATAATCGCTCCAAGCGATCCGCTCGCGCGCCGGCTTGCCGCCGACTTGCGCGCCGGCATCGGCAACCTCCGGCATCCAATACTTGCCGAACGGCCCGAACTCGACCTCGCCGCTGCCTTCGACGCCGGCGCCGGCGCTGTGAAAGCGAACGACACGCGGAAGGAAGTTGGCGCCGTCGATCGTTAAGCGGTCGATCCACGTGCCCGAAGAACGGTTCAACGGCGTCGCCTCGTAGACATAGTCGAAGTGCCGGCCGTCTTTGACGGTTCCGAGAAAGAGCAGCTCGTACGAGGCGGTACTCGGCGAAAAGCGGGCGATCGCATAACGATCCTCATACCGCGAGATTCGCGCGACCTTGCGAAGCAGCGTTATTCCATCGACTGAAAGCGTATCGTCTCGAACGTCGAGCCCGCTGCGATAAATTCGATGGTGCTGCTCGATGTTGCTCGGTCCGACTTGAGAGACGGTGTACGAGAAGACGACGACTTTCGGGGCGGAGACGGCTTTGATCGCCAACGCATATTGCGCCAAGACGTATTGCGAGTCAAGGTGACTGCTACTCGCGCCTAGCGACGCGACCAACGCCAGCATCGCGAGAGCTCGCAAAGGCCTCACGTCAGCACGGCGTCGCGAATTGCATCGAGCGCGGCTTGCGCGCCGTCGGTCCTCGTTCCGCCGCCCTGAGCCATCGCTGCCTGGCCACCGCCCTTGCCGCCGACCAGCGGCGCGGCGAGCTTCACGAGGTTCCCGGAATGCAGGCCCGCCTTTACCAAATCGTCGCTCGTGCTTACGACCAGACTCACCGTGCCGTTATCGACCCCAGCCAGCGCGACGACACCGCTGGGCAGCCGATGCCGAATTGCACTGCTCAAATGGCGCAGCGCTTCGCCGTTGGCCTCACGTACGACCGCGCCGACAAACGCACGGTCGCCCTTTCGCTGCGCATTTTCGACGAATGAGGCTGCGTCGGCCGTAGCCATGCGGGCCTTCAACTGGCCGAGCGCCGTTTGCAAATCCTTCACCTCGCGCTGCATCCGCTCGAAACGCTCGAGCAGTTCGTCCGGTGCCGCCGACGTCGAGGCCGAGAGCGTCCCGATGAGATCGCCCTGCTTGTTGACGTGCTCCTCGGCCGCAGCCGAAACGCACGACTCGATTCGGCGAATGCCGCTGCCGATCGACGACTCGGAGAGAATGATAAACATCCCCAGCTCGCCGGTCGAATGCGAATGCGTGCCGCCGCAAAACTCGATCGAAGGGCCCGCCTGCACGACGCGGATCATATCGCCGTACTTCTCTCCGGCCATCCAAACTGCTCCGGTCTTTCTCGCCTCCTCGAGCGGGAGCACGCGCGTAACCAGATGCGCGTCGTCTCGGATCATTTCGTTGACGCGATGCGCGACGGCGCGACGTTGTTCGGGCGTCAGCGCACCTTGAGGCCAGCGGAAGTCGAAGCGCATACGGTCGATCCCGACCCACGACCCGGCTTGATTGACCTCCTCACCGAGCACGTCTTTGAGCGCGCGCTGCAAAAGATGCGCGGACGTGTGGTGCCGGCGAATCTCGCGCCGCCACGTTTCAAAAACCGCAGCGCGGACTCGATCCCCAGCAACGAACCCTCCCTCGACGACGCGACCGTAGTGCGCGATCGCTTCGCCCATGTACTGGGCATCGCGTACGTCGAACCGCGCGCCGGCCTGCACCGAGCCTGTCGAAGCGTGAACGATTCGGCCGCGATCGCCGATCTGTCCGCCGCGTTCGGCGTAGAAGGGTGTGCGATCCAAAATCAACACGCCTTCGTCTCCAAGCGACAACGATGCAACCGGCTTTCCGTCTTTGAGCAGCGCCACGACCTCGCCGTCCGCTTCGAGCCCCTCATCGTAACCGGTGAAACCGCTGCGGATCGCCGGCAGGTCGGTCAACACCACCACGTCGCGCTTCGCGGCAGCATCGCGGCGCGCGCGTTCGCGCTGCTCTTCCATCAGGCGGTCGAATGCGACGGTATCGACGACCGCGCCGCGCTCGCCGGCGATCTCACGTGTGAGCTCGAGAGGAAACCCGAACGTATCGTGCAGGAGGAAGGCCTGTTCGCCGCTGACCATGCGACCGTGCTTTTCGATCGCCTCGTCGACGACGCGCTCGAGCATCACGATTCCACGCTCCAACGTCCGGTCGAAGGTCTGCTCTTCTTGACGCAGCGCCGTCGTTATCCGCGCCGCGCTTTCGCGAAGTTCCGGATAACCGGGCTCGAGCGATTTCAGCGCGGCGGGAACCAGCTCGGAGAAAAATCCGTCGGGATAGCCGAGAAGCCGTCCGTTGCGGATCGCGCGGCGAATCAAGAAGCGCAGCACGAAGCCGCGGTCGGTATTCGACGGATAGACGCCGTCGTTGATCAAGAAGGTCGCCGAGCGAAGATGATCCGCAATGATGTTCTGCCGCGCCCGCTGCTCGGCGCGGTCGAGCGTCGTGTGACCGATCGGCGGCTGAGCCGCGACTAAATCGGTGAAGAGGTCGGTCTGATACATCGAGGCAAAGCCATTGCAGACCGCCAGCATCCGCTCCAAACCGGCGCCGGTGTCGATCGACTTCCGAGGCAAGTCTTCGAGCTTGCCATCAGCCGTCCGGTTGTACTGTTGAAAAACGACGTTCCAAATCTCGACGTACCGGTTTCCGAGATTTGGCCCGGTGTCTTCGCTCCCGCTGGAATGCTCCGCGCCCGTATCGTAAAAAATCTCGGTACACGGCCCGCACGGCCCGGTCGCACCCATCGTCCAGAAGTTATCTTCGTCGAATCGCGTGATGCGCGCCGGATCGAGGCCAACGTCCCCGCTCCAAATCCGCGCCGCTTCATCGTCATCCGTGTGCACGGTGACATACAGCCGCTGCGGGTCCAGTCGAAGCACGAGCGTCACAAACTCCCACGCCCACGCAATTGCTTCACGCTTGTAATAGTCGCCGAAGCTAAAGTTGCCCAGCATCTCCAAGAACGTGCCGTGCCGCCCAGTCCTCCCAACGCTCTCGATATCGCTCTTCGCACCCGCGACCCGCAGGCACCGCTGCACCGTCACGACGCGCGGCGCCGGAGCCGGCTGCTCGCCCAAAAAGACGGGCACAAACTGCTCCATCCCCGCAATCGTAAAGAGCGTAGTCGACATCTCATGCGGCACCAGCGTCGCCGGCGGCAACAGCTTATGCTGTTTCGCCACCCAGAAATCAATCCACGCCTGCCTAAGCTCTTGGCTCTTCATCCTGCCTACTATAAACCGTCGCGGGTCGAGGCGTCGATGCGTTTGGCGTGACCTCGGAGGCTCGGACCGACGAGCGCAGCCATGGATGGCGGAGCGAGGAGGCCGCGCAGCAGGAGCGGAGCCGGAGGCGGAGCGACGAGCGTCTCCGAGATCACGCCAAACGCATCGGCGCCTCGACCCCGCGACGGCGCCTAATCCGCTAGAACCGCGCGGAGCTTGTCCAGAGCCTTCGCCTGCAGGCGCGAGACGTGCATCTGCGAGACGTTGAGGCGCTTGGCGATCTCCGTCTGCGAGACCGACTCGTAAAAGCGAAGGTAGATGATCACGCGCTCGCGCCCGGTAAGGACCCCGAAGGCCTGCTCGAGATTCGCGCGGTCTTCGAGCAACTCGAGCCCGGCGTCGGCGACCCCGACGGTGTCCGCGAGCGTCTGCGACTTTTTGTCCGCCTCGCCGGAGACTTCGCTATCGAGCGAGAGCAGGTTGTAAGCCTGGCCCAACTCCTGCGCCTCCAAGATTTCGTCTTCACCGGCTTGGAGGTGCGTGGCCAACTCCGTTACCGTCGGGCTGCGCCCCAGCGATATGGCGAGCTTGTCGCTGGCACGGTTGACCGCGAGATTGAGCTCCTGCAGGCGGCGAGGAACCTTCACCGCCCAGCCTTTATCGCGAAAGTATCGCTTGATCTCGCCGACGATCGTCGGCGTCGCGTAGGTCGTGAACTCGACGCCGCGCTCCAGGTCGAAACGGTCGATCGCTTTGAGCAGCCCGACGGTGCCGACTTGCACCAAATCGTCGAGCGGCTCCCCGCGATTGGCAAATCTCACGGCCAGAAACCGAACGAGATTGAGATGAGCGACGACGAGCTCGTCGCGCAGCCGCTCGTAGTCGGGGTCCGGCGTTTGGTCGGGTTGCGCGTGCCGCTCGCGCCGCTCGATGAAGCGCTCGAAGAGGGCGCGGGTCCGCTTGCGGTCGCGTCGCGCTTGGTCCCGTTCTTGCACTAGCGGCCTAGTGGCCCGCTGGGGCGGTCAGCCTCTTGACCATCAGCAAATCCGTCCCCATCTGCGGACTGACGTCGTAGCTGACCTCGTCCATCAACGTCCGAATGAGGAAGACGCCAAGGCCGGCGATGCGAGCTTCATCGAAGTTCATGTTCGGCGATTCGGAGCGTTGGAGGCCGTGACGTCCGCTGTCGCGTACGCGAATGCGCAGCAAATCCGAGAGCGCTTCGCAGGTCAAGTCGATGAATTCGCCGTGCCCTTCATGCTGAATCACGGCCGTGCAGGCCTCCGCGATGGCCAGCTTTACGTCCTCGATCTCTTCGATCGAAAAGTGCAGGCGGTTGGCCACGGTCGCGGCGGCGAGGCGGGCGAGTGCGACCCATTCGGGCCGAGACGGAATGCGCAGCTCGACGAGCTCCTTCTCGGAAGGCTCGAGGGCTGGATTCATACCAACGCTTTCATCGCGGCGTCTTCGCTTTCGAAGATGCCGAAGATCTTGACCAATCCGGTTATGTCGAAGATCTTCTTGATCTGCGGATTCGTGCAAACGAGATTGACGGACCCGCCGTGCTCGCGCACGCGTTTGAGTCCGCCGATCAAAACGCCCAAACCCGTAGAATCGATATAGCGAACCTTCTCCAAGTTGATGACGAGGAAGTAGACGCCTCGGTCGATCAGCTCCCCGATCGCATCCTTCACCTTTGGTGACGTGTAGACGTCGATTTCGCCGCTGAGGTCAATCACGTAACAATCGCCGGGAGCCTCCCGCACGTTCACCTTGATGTCCAATTTGCTACCCCTCGGCCTGGCGTTGAAGTTCGTCGCGAGTCGCTTGGGCCGTCGTCTGCCCCTCGGCAACGGCGGCATCGAGATTAGAACGAGCGCTCTCGACGACTTGCCGGCCGCGCTCGTACAGGTCCGATACGCTCGACTGCCACTGGGACGTAACGCCGCCGACCTTCTCGCGGAGGTCGCCGGTCGCGTCCATCGCAAAGTTTCCCGCCTCACGGGCCTTACCGGCGAGTCGATCGCGGGTCTCTTCTTGCGTTAAAAACGTAGCCGCGGCTACACCGGCAACCGCGCCGATGAGAAAACCGGCGAGGAATCGACCCCCGCCATTGCCCTTGCCCATAATTGAATTACTCCCTAGTTATTGACTCTTTCCCGTAACCAAGCGCCGTAAACCGGCGGTAACGCCGCCGATCGCAGCGCCGACGTTGATGATGGCGGGCGTAACCGCGCTCTTGGTAAGGTCGGCGGTGCGCGAAAGCGTGCCTGCCGTTTGTTCGAGAGATTTCGTCACTTCGTCAACGTGCGCCAGCGTATTGCTGACCGGGGTGCCGATGTTTTCAAGTTGCTTGTCCACCTCGTCCAGCGTGGTCTGTAATCTGCCAAGCGTTTTAGCAAGCGCCAGTGCCGCGACAAAAACGCCGATGCCAACCAGCAGAATGCCCACGCCCGCGAGGACGTCAAGGATGAGTGGGCCATACTCCGTTCCGTTCAAGCTCCTGCCTCCAGCCGCGCGCGGTTCGTTTCGAGTCTACCCATTCCCCCCGCGATTGTGACCGGGGAGCCCAAAGCCCTTAAGTCCGCGACCACGGCGGGAAGGATGCCGACGGCTCGCTCGACCTCCGCGAGCGTCGTCGCCCTGCCTAGAGAGAAGCGAACTCCGCTCGCTGGGCCGCCCCCTTCATGAGCCATGGCCGCCAGCACGTGGCTGGGCTCGAGCGCGCCCGATGCGCAAGCGCTCCCCGCGGAGGCGCAGATTCCCGCCAGGTCGAGCGCGATCATCAGCGCCGCCGGATCAACCCCTGCGAGGCTCACGTTGGCGCAGTTGGCCAGCCTGACGGCGCCGCCGGCGTTAACCGTGGCGCCGGGCACCCGGGAGCCGATGCCGGCCTCCAAGCGGTCTCGCAGGGCCGCGACCTCTTTCGCCACTTGCGCGCGTTCTGCCACGGCCAGTTCGAGCGCCCGAGCCATCCCGACAACGCCGGCCAGGTTCTCCGTGCCGGAGCGCCGTCCCGACTCTTGACCCCCACCGACGATGAGCGGGGCGGCCGGCACCCCTCGGCGGACGTAGAGTAACCCAACGCCTTTGGGGCCATAAAACTTATGTGCCGAGACCGAGAGCAGATCGACGCCGAGCGTTCCGACGTCGATCGGCAGCCAGGTTGGCGCCGCTACCGCATCGGTGTGAAAGAGAATCCCGCGACGGTGAGCGATTTCCGACAGCTCGGCAATCGGCTGCACGGTTCCCACCTCGTTGTTGGCATACATTATCGAAGCCAGCACGGTGTGCGGCCGGAGCGAGCGCTCGAACTCCATCGGATCGACGCGTCCCTCGCGGTCGACCGGTACCAAGCTCGTTTCGAATCCGTCTTCGCGCAACCGGTCGAGGCTCGCGAGAACCGCGCGATGTTCGATCGCGGAAGCAACGACGTGCGCCGGGCGAGCGACGGCTCGCGTTGCGCCGATCAGTGCCAGATTGGCGGCTTCGGTTCCGCCGGATGTGAAGACGATTTCGTCGCGGTGCGATCCAATCGCCGCGGCCGCGCGGTCGCGCGCGGCGTCCAGCGCGGCGCGTGCTTGCCTTCCCTCAAAGTGCAGCGAACTCGGATTAAAATTACATTGGCCGGCGGCATCGCGCATGGCATCCGCGACCTCCGCGCGGACCGGCGTTGTGGCGGCGTAGTCGAAGTAAATTCGATTTAAATTCACAGAATGCTCCAAGAATGCTGTTCTACTATTGGGTTGTGCGAAGCTCCAACGCACAACTCCGAGAAGTAGCAACGGGAAACTGGCGGTCCGAGTATCACTCGGGCCGCCTTCTTTTATCCGCCTGGCGCTCTGCGATGACCCGTTCAGCTCCCTGCTTCCGCGCAACGTAATAGCGCCGGTCGGCCAAACCCGGGGGCAGGTTGAGCTGCTCGACTTCGTAGTCGTCGTGCGAGTAGTGGTAACCCTCGCCGTAGCCGAGCTGACGCATCAAGCGCGTCGGCGCGTTTCGCAAGTGCAGCGGTACCGGATCGTTGCGCGTTTGCAAAACGTCGGCCATGGCGGCGCCGTAGCTCGCACCGACGCTGTTGCTCTTCGGTGCCGTGGCAAGATAGAGCGTCGCGTGCGCGAGCGGAAAGAAACCTTCGGGCATACCCACGAAGTGCACCGCCTGCTGGGCCGCGACGGCCACTTGCAAAGCGGTCGAATCCGCAAGGCCGACGTCTTCCGACGCCAAGATCACCAATCTTCGCGCGATGAAAAGCGGATCTTCGCCGCCTTCGATCAGGCGGGCGAGCCAGTAGAGCGACGCGTCGGCATCGCTTGCGCGAACCGACTTGATCAGCGCGCTGATCGTATCGTAATGCATCTCGCCGCCCTTGTCGTACCGCGCGTTGCGGCGCTGCATCGCTTCGCGCACGACGTCGACGTCGACGAGCGGGGGCTCTCCGCGTGCCGATGCCGCGGCTAGCTCGAGCGAGCTTAGAGCCGCGCGCGCGTCGCCATTTGCAAGCCCGACCAGCAGCGCTCGAGCCTCCTCGTCGATGCGAAGCTCCTGCGCGCCCAGGCCGCGTTCCGCATCGCGCAGCGCGCGATCGACGATCGTTCCCACTTCTTCGTCCGAGAGCGCATCGAGGACAAAGACTCGCGCTCGCGAGAGCAGCGCCGAGTTCACCTCAAACGACGGATTCTCCGTAGTGGCGCCGATGAGCGTAACGGTGCCGTCCTCAACGAAAGGCAGGACGACGTCCTGTTGAGCTTTATTGAAGCGATGGATCTCGTCGATAAAAAGGATCGTAGGTTTGCCGGTGCGCCGCCGAACTCGCGCTTCGTTGAGGACGCGCCGGAGATCGCCGACGCCGGCGCTCACGGCCGACATTCGCTCGAAATGGGCGCCCGTTTGGCCGGCGATGATTTCGGCCAGCGTCGTCTTGCCGCTCCCCGGCGGGCCCCACAAAATCATCGACGGTACCGCGTCGCGCTCGATCGCGGCGCGCAACGCGCGTCCGGGCCCTAACAACTCCTGTTGTCCGACGAACTCGTCGAGCGTGCGCGGCCGCATTCGCGCGGCCAGCGGCATTGCTATTGCCGGAAAATCGAAGAGCACGTTGCCGCCATTACGGTGGGCCAGGCACCTTGAGCGGCTTCGGCGTCGCCAGTTTCCGGTGAAACTCGCCGGGAAACTGCATCGTGACGTCCTTTTCGGCGTGAGCGGTACCGGTCGTTGTATTGTAGAGCACTTTGCCGGCGCTCAGTTTTCGCGTCCCCGAAACAATATGCACGGCGCCTTGCAGGAGCAACGTGTGCGCTTGGTCGTCCAACGTGCCGCTATCCGCGGTCACGTTGGTGTCGGCTTGCACGTAGTGGACGTTTCCGGTTGCCGTATAGAGTTTCGCCTGCCCGTCGATCTGCGCTTTATCGGCCGTAAGCGTCGAAGGACTCGATTGGTGCGTGTCGGCGTCGCCGCCCGTCAAACTTCCGGCACTGCCTTGGGAGTCGTGCATGACCACGTGGCCGTTGAGGTACAGCACCTGTTTCTTGTAGTTGCCGTTGGCGCGGTCCGCGGTAACGTCGCCGCCGGTCCGCGTCATGACCACCTTGGCCGGCGTGCTAAAATCGCCGGTTTTGAAGTTTGCGTCCAGCGAGCTGGCGTGAACCGTCCAAACGCCGAGATCGAAGGCCGCCGGAGCCGCGCCCGGCGACGGCTTAGGATTCGGCAGCTTCGAGGAACGCAGGGGCGGCGGTGGCGGTGGCGATGCCGAGGTGCTCGGCTGTGCCGAGGGCGGGGAAGAAGGCTTAGCAAGCGCAACGAGCGCCAGGGCGCCGAGGAGCACGGCGAGAGAGCGAGTCATACTATTTGCGTACGTACCTTTACCGAAGGGCGCTCAATTGGTCCGAGGAGCGCTGCGATCCGGCTCTCCGAAACGGCGCCTTCTCGCAGCAGTCGTGGACGCGCGCCTGAAATATCGATGATGGAAGATTCGACGGTATAGGGAACCGGTCCATGCGCGACGAGCAGATCCGCGGGCGGAAGCATGGAGGCATCTTCGTCCCCGAGATAGGGCGGCGCGCCCGGCCGGATTGCGGTCGTGCCGGCAATCGGTCCGCAGCGTTCGAGCAACGCGCGCGCAAAGGGCTCGTCCGGCACGCGAAAAGCGAGCGTGTGGAGGCCTGCGGCCAGTTCGTCGCCGATAAACGCCGGCTTGCGAATCAATACGATCACCGGGCCGGGGAGCAGCCGTTTGGCGACGGTCGCAGCCAACGGATTTTCAAATGCGTACTCGAGGAACTCTTGGGCCGAGGCCACGTGCATCGTGAGCGGCCGGCTGTCCGGTCGCCCTTTTGCCGCGTAAATCCGATCGATCGCGGTCGAATCGTAGGGATCGCAGCCGATGAAGTAACTCGTATCGTTGGGTAAGATGACCGTCCCGCCGGAAAAGACCGTGCGCGCGACCTCTTCGGCAACATCCTCAATCCGGGCGGCATTCGCATCCACGACACGCCCCACGCAGTCCTGGGCCATCCCCCCATCATTCCTCTTCGACCCGAGTCTTCGCTGTGCCACGGGTCCGCAGGCGCCTAAACCCGTACCCGCGCGCCCGTCCCGATGGCGACGCACGAGAGGGGATCGTCGGCGACGATTGCCGGCACTCCCGTAACGTCGGAGAGCAGCTTGTCCAACCCGCGGAGGAGCGCTCCGCCGCCGGTCAAGATGATGCCGCGATCGATGATATCCGAGGCTAGCTCCGGCGGCGTCTTCTCCAGCACCGATTTGACCGCTTCCACGATCGCGCCGACGGGCTCGGAGAGCGCGTCGCGCACCTCTTCGCTCGTGATCTTTACGGTCTTCGGTAAGCCGTTGATCAAGTCGCGGCCGCGAATCTCCATCGCGAGCTCCTGCTCGAGCTTGTAGGAAGAGCCGATCTTGATTTTGATCTCCTCGGCAGTCCGTTCCCCAATCATGAGGTTATAGACGCGCCGGATGAACCGAACGATGGCTTCATCCATCTTATTGCCGGCCACGCGAATCGACTGCGAGACGACGATACCGCCGAGGGCAATCACGGCGACGTCGGTCGTTCCGCCGCCGATGTCGAGGACCATGCTGCCCGAAGGCCCATCTATTGGGAGACCCGCGCCAACGGCTGCCGCCATCGGCTCTTCGATGATCTCGACATCGCGCGCGCCGGCCAGCTTCGCTGCATCCTTGACCGCGCGTTCCTCTACGCTCGTAATCTCCGCCGGCACGCAGATCGTCACATGGGGTTTGGGCTTGACGATCGACGACCACCACGAGCGACCCTTCATGACCTTCTTGATGAAGTACGAGAGCATCGCTTCGGTCACTTCGAAATCTGCGATGACGCCGTCGCGCAACGGGCGAATCGCCGTGATATGCGCGGGCGTTCTGCCGAGCATCTGCCGCGCCTCCTCGCCGACGGCCAGCACTCTGCCCGTGTTCATGTCTTTGGCGACGACGGACGGCTCGCGCAAGACGATGCCTTTTCCTTTGACGTAAACCAAAACGTTAGCCGTACCGAGGTCGATGCCGATTTCCAAAAAACTGACTCCTACTCCAAAAAAGCTAGCTGGCCGAAACTCGCGGGTATTCGCTCGTTTCAAAGAATCCCGCCGGCTCGACGAGCGGCGTCACGCCGCTGCTGCGCTGCACCTGCCCGCCCAGCTCCGAGAGCATCTCTTCCAAGCGTTCGTATCCGCGATCGATATATTCCAGCCCGATGATTTCGGTTTCGCCCGCGGCGGCGAGGGCTGCGACTACCAGGCCCGCGCCGGCGCGAATATCCGGTGCTTCCACCGGTGCCCCGGAAAGCTGCTTGGGACCTTTGATGACGGCCGCATTGCTCTCCATCGTCACTTTGACCTCGGCTCCCATGCGAGCGAGCTCGTTGACGTACGAAAAGCGAGCGTTGAAGATGGACTCCTCGACGACGCTCGTGCCGGGACACGTGCAGAGAAAGCCGACCATCTGCGGCTGGAGGTCGGTCGGAAACCCTGGGTAGGGAGCGGTAAGGATATCGGTGCCCCCCGTGATGCCGTCGGCCTTGACCCTGATCCAGTCGTCGCCGGTAATGGTGACGACTCCGCATTCCACCAGCTTATCGGTAAGGGCGCGCAAGTGCTCGGGCCGGCAGCCGGTGACGGTCACGTCGCCCCGGGTCACCGAGCCCGCGAGCAAAAGCGTCCCCGTCACGATGCGATCCGCGATGATCTCGTACTCGACGCCGTGCAGCTCTCGGACGCCCTCGATCACGACCGTGTCGCTGCCTTGGCCTGCAATCCGCGCTCCCATTGCGACGAGAAAGTTCGCCAGGTCGACGACCTCGGGTTCCATCGCGACGTTTTTCAACGTCGTCGTTCCATCGGCCAATACCGCCGCAAGCATGGCGTTCTTGGTGGCGCCGACGCTCGGCATGCGGAACTCGATCGCGGCCCCCGTTAACCGGGGACCCCGCGACGCGGCGATGAGATACCCATGCGCGTTGTGCACGTCGCATCCCAAAGCCACGAAGGCTTGCTCGTGCATGTCCGTCGCGCGGGTGCCCAACACGCAACCGCCGGGCAGCGGGACCTCGGCGTGGCCAAAGCGTCCGAGGAGCGCGCCCACGATGTCGAACGAAGCGGCCAGCTTGCGCACGAGCGCGTAGGGCGCACGATAGGAGGCGACATTGCTTGCGTCGATCGTCACCGTGTTCTTGTCTTCGTAGCGAATGCGCGCGCCCAAGGCTTCCAACAACGACCACATCACCGAGACGTCGGTGATGTGCGGCACGCGATGGAGCGTTACCGTGCCTCGCGCCAGCAGAGCGGCTGCCATAATCGGCAGCGCGGCGTTCTTTGCGCCATGCGTTGCGACCGAGCCTTCGAGGCGCGCGCCGCCCCGCACTCGGAGCGTCGTTTCGAGGCGTTCGAGCATATGCGATCTACCGTTCGCGTAGCCTGCTAGCTCGCCTACCGGTGACCCGTCAACCGCAGTTGAGCATTCGCAAAATCGACGACGGCCTGCTCGCGCGCATAAGCTTCGCTTCCGGCCGTGGCCTGCTTTTGGCGCTCCGTCGCCGCCGCCAACCGCTCGCGCGCCTCCGCGACGACGACGTCGTCGAACGCGAGCGCCTCGTCGACCAATACGGTAACGCGATCGGGCAGCGCCTGCATGAAGCCCTCACTCGTGGCCAATTCTAGCCGCGAAGCAGCCCCATCCTTGAGCACGTTGGCTCGCAAAATCCCCGGTTTGAGCGCTGCGAGAAACGGAGCGTGCTTTGGAAGAATGCCTTCCTCGCCCTCGGTCGTCACGGCAATGACCAGCGTCGCATTGCCGTCGAAGACGACCTGCGCCGGCGTGACCAGCTTGAACGCAATCCCGTCAGCCATGGGCCATGCGCTGCGCGTTCTCTTTTACTTCGTCGATGGTGCCGGCATAGAAGAACGCGCCTTCCGGCAGATCGTCGACCTTGCCCTCGAGAATCTCCTTGAACGACGCGATCGTCTCGGGCAGTTTGACGTATTTTCCCGAGCGGCCGGTAAACTGCTCGGCAACGAAAAACGGCTGCGAGAAGAAACGTTGAATGCGCCGTGCCCGCGCTACCGCGATCTTGTCGTCTTCCGAGAGCTCTTCGACGCCGAGAATCGCAATGATGTCCTGCAGGTCTTTGTAGCGCTGAAGAACTTCCTGTACGCCGCGCGCGACCTCGTAGTGCTCGTCGCCGATGATCTGCGGATCCAAGATGCGCGACGTCGAGGCCAGCGGATCCACTGCCGGGTAGATGCCCAGCTCCGAGATCGGGCGCGAAAGCGCGGTCGTGGCATCGAGGTGCGCAAAGGTCGTGGCGACCGCCGGATCGGTGTAATCGTCGGCGGGCACGTAGACCGCCTGAACCGACGTGATCGAACCCTTGCGCGTCGACGTGATTCGTTCTTCGAGGATGCCCATGTCGGTGCCGAGGGTCGGCTGATATCCGACCGCGGAGGGCATGCGCCCCATAAGTGCCGAGACCTCCGAGCCCGCCTGCATGTATCGAAAGATATTGTCGATGAAGAGCAGTACGTCTGCGCCGAGCTCGTCGCGAAAGTACTCCGCCATCGTCACGCCGGTCTGCGCGACGCGGAAACGCACGCCCGGCGGCTCGTCCATCTGTCCGAAGACCAGCGTGGTCTGCTCGAGCACTCCCGACTCTTTCATCTCGAGCCACAGGTCGTTGCCCTCGCGCGTGCGCTCGCCGACGCCGGTAAAGACCGAGAAACCTTTGTGAACGTACGCGATATTCCGAATCAGCTCTTGGATGAGCACCGTCTTTCCGACTCCCGCGCCGCCGAAGAGTCCGACTTTTCCGCCGCGGGTGTAGGGCGCCATCAAATCCACGACTTTGATGCCCGTCTCGAAGATGCGGGCCGTCGGCTCCTGGTATTTTAGCTCCGGCGCGGGGCGGTGGATCGGCCAATATGCCGCAGCTTCGATCGGAGCGTCGCTGTCGATCGTTTTGCCGAGCACGTTGAAGAGGCGCCCGAGCGTACCTTTACCGACGGGGACGAGAATCGGTCCGCCCGTGCTGCTCACGGGCGCTCCCCGCACGAGACCGTCGGTCGAACCCAGCGCCAGACAGCGCACCTGGTTGTCGCCGAGTTCGTCCTGCACTTCGAGCGTCAGCTCGCGTCCCGCCGCTGCTCCGTTGCTTGCGTTGCGCGAGTCGTCGTTCACCACGACCACGAGGGCATCGCGAATGTTGGGCAGCGTCTCGGCGGTAAACTCGACGTCGACGACGTTGCCGAGCACTTGCGAGATTTTTCCGGTATCAGCCATGATAGTAGTTTATCTCTTCCTTTTTCGTGTTAGTTGAGCGCCTCAAAACCGGCGAAAAGCGACGCACTCTCGGCAAGCGTCGCTAGCGGTACGTAATCGCAGACTGCGGCGTAGCGCTGCCACAGCTGCGCAACGGCCGGGTTCGAATGCGCGCGTTCGATGCCGCCCGCAACCCATTCGAAAATCTCGACGATGGTGCCGTCGTGCGCGCGCGTGATCATCGGCGGCCGGCCCGTAACCAAACCCTGTTCGCGCAGGATCGGGTGGTGCTCGCGCGTGAGTGCAAGCAGCTCGTCTTCATGGCCGGGCTTGGGACGGTAGGCGACGACGGCGACAATCCCCATCGCTACTCGACACCAAGGGCTTCGGCGCCGCCGACGATTTCTAGAAGTTCCTTTGTAATTGCGGCTTGGCGGGCGTTGTTCATGGCGATCGTCAGCTCGTCGATGAGTTTGGATGCGTTGTCGGTGGCGTTGGTCATCGCGACGAGCTGTGCGGCAAAGAACGCGGCGTCGGTTTCGAGCATCGTCGAGTAGAGGGTGAACTCGAGATACTTGGGGAGCAAGCGGGAGAGAACGAACTCCGGCGACGGGGAAAACTCGACCGCGCCGCGAGCGGCGCGGCTCTCGCCCTTAGCCTCGGCGAACGCTTTGAGATCTTCGGAGAGGACGGGCACAAGTTTGCGGGTTTCGGGGCGCTGCGACATCATCGATACGAGCTTCTGCGAGACGACCACGACCTCGGAGATCGTGCCGTGCACGAAGTCGTCGGCGACGCGATCGGCGACCTCGCGCGCCGTAGCGACTTTTGAGGCCGCGCCGAGCGGCCAGGTTGGATGCTCCGATATGCCCAAGCGTCGCACGGCGTTGCGCGCTTTGATACCGACAGTGTAATAAAGCACGCTGCTGCGGCCGCGGGCGAAGATCTCGGCTGCGTGGATGACGTTGGAGTTGAAGGCACCGGCGAGCCCCTTATCCGCGCTCATGAGGACGATGCCGGCCGGGGCGCTCTCGTTCCCCGGCTTCATGAAGGGGTGATCGACGGTTGAAACGGCCGCCATCAAATCCGCTAGCATCTCGGCGAGCGCGTCCGCATAGGGACGGGCGCGCTTGCGGGCCTCTTCGGCGCGTCGAATCTTAGCCGCAGCGACCTGCTTCATCGCTTTGGTGATCTGCTGAGTGTTCTTGAGCGACCGAATGCGGTCGCGCAGATCTCGTACCGACGGCATTCCTAGAAGCTCTTGTTGAACTCCGCCAATGCCGCATCGAGCTGCTTGCGCGTCTCGTCCGACAGCGCGGCGCTCTCTGCGATTGACGTAAGAATTTGCGGATGCTCGGCGCGCAAGAAGCCGATCAATCCCGACGCCCAGCCGGCGAGCCGAGCGGTTGGAACGTCGCCGGCGAATCCATTGGTCGCGGCATAGATAATCACGACCTGCTCTTCGGTTGCCTGAGGTTGGTACTGCGGCTGTTTGAGCAGTTCGGTGAGCTTCTCGCCGCGCGCCAGTTGATTCTGCGTTGCCTTGTCGAGATCGCTCGAGAGCTTGGCAAACGCGGCGAGATCGCGGTACTGCGCCAGCTCGAGCTTCAACTGCCCTGCTACCGATTTCATCGCCTTGGTCTGCGCCGATCCGCCGACACGCGAAACGGAGAGACCGATGTCGACCGCCGGCCGGATTCCTTGGAAGAAGAGCTGCGGCGTCAAGTAGATTTGGCCGTCGGTGATCGAGATGACGTTGGTCGGGATGTACGCGGAAAAGTCGCCGGCCTGCGTCTCGATTACCGGGAGCGCCGTCATCGAGCCGCCTCCCATTTCCTCGGAGAGCTTCGCTGCGCGCTCGAGCAGCCGCGAATGCAGATAAAAGACGTCGCCCGGGTACGCCTCACGCCCCGGCGGGCGGCGCAGCAGCAACGACATCTCGCGGTACGATTGCGCGTGCTTCGTGAGATCGTCGTACACGATGAGAACGTCTTTGCCCGCATACATGAACTCTTCGGCCATCGCGCAACCGGCAAACGGCGCCAGCCAGCGAAGCGCCGCCGCCTCGGACGGACTCACGGCAACGATGGTCGTGTAAGCCATCGCGCCCTTTTGCTCCAGAATCTGAGCCAGCGCGGCGACCGTCGAGTTCTTTTGGCCGATCGCGACGTAAACGCAGCAGACGTTGCGTCCCTTCTGATTGATGATCGCGTCGATGGCCATGGCGGTCTTTCCGGTCGAACGATCGCCGATGATCAGCTCGCGCTGTCCCTTTCCAATCGGAATGAGCGCGTCGATCACGCGGATTCCCGTCTGCAGCGGCTGCTTTACGGGCTGGCGCTGCACGACCGTGGGTGCCACGTTCTCGATCGTGCGGAATCGCGTCGTTGCGATCTCACCTTTGCCGTCGATGGGTTGGCCCAGTGGATTGACGCACCGGCCGAGCATCGCGTCGCCGACCGGCACGGATGCGATGCGCCCCGTTCGCCGCACGCTGTCGCCCTCTTTGATCTCCGAATCGGAGCCCATGATCACGACGCCGACGTTGTCCTCTTCGAGGTTCAGCGCAACTCCTTGCAGCCCGTTGGCAAACTCCACCAACTCGGAGGATCGCACCCCGCGCAATCCGTAGACGCGAGCGAGGTTCGCGCCGACCGAGATGACCGTGCCGATCTCGTCTTCTTGGATCTCGGTTTTGAACTGCTCGATCTGCTGTTTGAGAATACTGGCGATTTCGTCAGCGTTTATCATTGCTCAACTTTCTTAGGCCGTGGTGTGGAGTTGGCGGGCGAGGGCGTCGAGGCGGCCGGCAACGGTCGCGTCGATTCGGCGGTCCCCCAGCAGGAGACGCAGGCCGCCGATGAGATCGGCGTCGACTCGTTGCGTAACTTCGAACTTCTTACCGTAGAGGCGCTCGAGCTTTTCGATCAAAGCCCGGTATTCGGAATCGTCGAGCGCTCTTGCGGACTCTATGGCCAAGGCCTCCGCGCCGCGAGCGGCTCGCTCCAACGCAAGATACTCCTCGACGATTGCGCCGAGCAAAGCCTCGCGGCGCTTGCGCACCAGGAGCAAGAGTGTGTTGAGTGCGACCGGATCGATTCGGTTTTCAAATACCTGCGTGAGGACGCGCTCTTTCTCGCGACGCTCGATGACCGGTGCGACGAAAAAATCGTGGACTAGCCCCTGCCGGCCGATCGAGTGGGCAACGGCAGCCAGATCGGCGCCGACGCGCTTGACGGCGCCGCGCTCCCCAGCGACGGCAATCGCCGCGATTGCGTAACGGCGCGCGAGCGTCTGGTTAACCACCGGCGCTCTCCTCCAGCGAACCGACGAACCGCTCCACCAAGCGCGAATCGAGCGCGGGACCGACGCGCTCCACGGCGTCGTGCCGCGCTATCTGCAGCGCGCGTTCCAATAGTTCGTCGCGAAGCCGTAGGCGCGCGGCCGCGCGCGCGCGCTCCAGCTCCCCACCGGCATCGCGCAACGCGCGTTCGCCGGCTTCGGTTGCCTCCGCGAGCATGGCCTCGCGCTCGCGCAGCGCGTGAACCTCCGCTCGTTTCCCGATCAGCTCGGCGTCGCGGCGCGCGCTGTCGATCTCCTCGCGCAAAGCGCCGAGGGCACCTTTAGCCTCGTCGCGGTGGCGCTCCGATTCCGCGATCTGCGCGTTGCTGCGCACTTGCGCGGCCAAAACGACCGGCAGGATCCACTTATTCCAGATAAAGACGAGCGCGCCGATAAAGAAAATCGCCGAAGCGACCTGACTCCAGATCGCGATCTCGAGATAGAGTCTTTCCTCGCTCATCGGGTTGCCTCCGGAATCACTCGGTCGAGCATGAAGTCGGCTATGCTGCGCGCCGCCGCCGATTCGCCCGCTCGAGCTTCATCGAGCTCGCCTCGCACGGTCCGCTGCGCCTCCCCAACGATGCTCGCAGCCCGTTGCGAGTAGCGCGTTGCCAACTCGGCGGTTTCGTTCGAGCCCGCAGCCCGCGCCGCGGCGAGGCGCTGCTCCGCGTCCAGCCGCGCCGATGCTCGAACTCCCTCAGCCTGTTCGCGCAGACTCTTGGCTTGCGCTTGGTATTCGTCGTAATCCGAGACGAGGCTATTGATATACTCGCGCCGGCGCCGAATAGCCGCCGAGACGGGTCGCAAGAAGATGACGTTCAAAACCGCGAAAAAGATCGCGAAATTGATCAACTGCACGAGCACGTCCTGCCAATCGATCGCCAAGAACGACATGCGTCGTTTATTTCACCAGCGTGGTAATGATCGCCGGAACCTTCGCGACCACGAGCAGGATGTAAAACGCCAGCGCGATGCCGATGAACGGCACGGCCTCCAGGACGCCGACGCCCAAGAACATGAACAGGAATATGTTGGGCCGCGCCTCGGGCTGGCGAGAGATCGATTCCACCGCCTTGGCGGCAACGGTACCGTCACCGACGGCCGAGCCGAATGCGACGCCGGAGATGATGATGCCGAAACTGATCAGCGCCGCGGCTGCGATTAATGCTTCTGGATTCAAGGACGTTCCTTTCTAATGTTCGTCGGCAAGCGCCAGCGAGAGATAGACGATTGCCAGCAGCGTAAAAACGAAAGCTTGGATCGTTCCAACAAAGAAGTTGAAAAACTGGATCAGAAAAGGTACGATCGCCACGCCGAACGAGAGATTGAACGTTCCGATTTTGATCCGCGCGAGGATGATCGACGTAACGATGATAAAGAGCAGCTCGCCGACGAAGATGTTGAAGAAAAGCCGCGCCGCCAGCGTAATCGGACGAAGAATCTCGTCGAGGACATTGATCGGAAACAGCGCCGCAAACGGCTTGAAGACGTGCCCGAGGTAGGGAAAGCCCTTCTTGCGGAACGCTACGACCTGGATCATGCAGAAGACGAGCAGCGCCAGCGGAACGACGGTGTTGAGATCGGCGGTCGGCGAACCGCCGAAGGGAAGATCGAACGCTTTGAACGGTACGATGCCGAACTGGTTGAGCAGGAAGATGAAGAGAAAGAGCGCCACGAAGAACGGCACGAACGGCTCGCCGTCCTCGCCCAGGACGCTGGTGGCCAGGTCGGCGATATAGTTGAAGACGGCTTCGATCACGGCTTGGCGCTTCGTGACGTAGGGCGAGCGATAGCTGGCGCCGATCCAGCCCAGGAACACCAAAGCAATAATCATGACGAGCCAGGTCGTCACGATCGTGTCGGCATGCACCGCCCCTAAAACCGGCAGGTGCCAAAGAATGTGTTCGCCGATGTGTTCGTGCACCGATGTTTGATCCGTTAAGGCTTCCGCCGAAGGACTCGCAACGCGCCCCAGGCGTAAGCGGCGAGTGGAATAAAGAAACCGGCTAGAAATGGCCCGAGCGACCACCAGGGTCCGCGGACCGCGAGTGCCGCGGCTACTATACTAAAGCTCGCAAACCTCAGTAAACTACTTAACCCAAAGAAGACCGCGCTGCGCGTTTCCACCAGCCGCTCGCTCCCCCGCATGATGGCGAGCATATTGGCTATCCCGCATGCGGCTCCGATAAAAAGCGCGAGACCGGCATACCAGCCGAACGGAACCAGCAACAGCGCACCGACCGCCGCGACCGCGAGCGATCCGGCGGCCACGCCCCATTTGAGACGGTAGTAAGCCGCAAGAGCCATATCCTCCCCGCGGCCGGTCGCCGGCATCATTCCATGGACTTCGCCAGCAGGCGAAGCCCAGCGTAACCTCCGGCGATCAGCCCGAGCAACAAGCCGGCCGGAGTAAGGAGGGGCTCGCCCAGTCGATCGGCCGCCGCGACTCCCACGAGCAGCCCGAGGATCGCGGCACCGGCGAAGCTCCCGCCGGCGAAGAGCACCGGCAGAAAGGCCTTCACGAGGGCGCAGCAGCGACGGTTTGCGCTTCGAAGGACTCCGGATACTCCCCGCCTCGCAGCCGCGCGACCAGCCAGCGGGCGATACGCGAAGCCGCGTGGCCGTCGCCGTAGGGATTGCGCGCGTGAGCCATCGCAGCGTAGGCAGCCTGATCCTCGAGGAGCAGGCGTGCGGTGCGGACGATTCGCTCCCCGTCGTGACCGACGAGCGCGATCGTTCCTGCGGCCAGACCCTCGGGGCGTTCGGTCTCCTCGCGCATAACCAGCACCGGTTTGCCGATGCACGGCGCCTCCTCTTGCAGACCGCCTGAATCGGTGAGCACGAACGCCGCGCCTCGCACGGCGGCAACCATCTCGGCGTAGTCGATCGGATCGACCAACACGACGCCGGGCATGCGGCCAAGGATTTCGTGCGCGATCGGAGCGACTCGCGGCGAGGGATGCACCGGCCAATAGAGCTGAGGCTTCGAGGGGAGTTCGGCGATCGCGCGCAGCGCCTCGCAGATCTCCCGCATATGGTCGTGGTTCTCGCGCCGGTGCGCGGTTACGACGATCGCCGGTCTTTGTTTATCGAGCTGGGTCCAACGCGGCGGGACCGGCAGGTCGTTGCGCGCGGCCGTTTCGAGAAACGCATCGATAACCGTGTTTCCGGTCACGAAGACGTCGCCGGCCGGGACGTTCTCGGCCAGCAGGTGCTCTCGAGCCAGAAGCGTCGGGGCGAAATGGTAGGTCGCAAGCGTCGCGGTCAGCCGGCGGTTCATCTCTTCGGGATACGGCACCCAGGGATTGCTCGTGCGCAACCCAGCCTCGACGTGCCCGACCGGAGTTCGTTGGTAGAAGGCGGCCAGCGCCGCGGCCGAGCTCGTGGTCGTGTCGCCGTGAACCAACACGACGTCGGGGCGGGCATCGCGCAAGGCGGGCTCCATGCCGATCAGGACGCGCGTCGTGATCTCCGTGAGGCTTTGATCCTCGGTCATGATGTTGAGATCGTAGTCGGGCGCGATCGCGAAGAACCCGAGCAGATCGTCGAGCATTTGGCGGTGCTGAGCCGTAACGCAGACGCGAGCGTCGATATCCGGATGCGCTTGCAGCGCGCGAACGACGGGGGCCATCTTGATCGTATCCGGGCGGGTCCCGAAGACGCTCATCACCGACAGACGTTCGCGCATCCGCTACGTGACGTGCCGAAAGACGTGGGTGAACTCGCCGGAGAAGAAAAGCGCCACCGCGCCCAATGCGAAGCAGACGGCATAGAGCACCAGCACCGCTTGGCGCACGTTGAGGCCGAACCGAAATATCAGCTGATGGTGGAAGTGGCCGCGGTCCGCCTCCGTGATGCGTTTGCCGCTCCTGGCTCGGCGCACGATCGCGGCTGCGGTATCGAGTACCGGCAGCGCCAGCACCAGCAGCGGCACGACCACGCTGATCGCAATTGCGGTCTTGCTCGCGCCGATGATCGAAACGGTACCGAATACATAGCCGATGAAGAGCGATCCCGCGTCGCCGAGTATGATTCGCGCGGGATTAAAGTTATACGGGAGAAAGCCAAGCGCCGCCCCCGCCAGCGCGATCACGACCAGAGCGACGACGGGATTTGCGTGCAGCACCGCGATCACGAAGAGAAAGACGCTCGAGATCGCGGCGACGCCCGCGAGCAGGCCGTCGAGGCCGTCGAGAAAGTTGATCGCGTTCATCATGCCGACGTACCAGATCAGCGTAACCGGAACCCCCACCCACCACGGAAAATCGATCCAGTTGGTGCCGGGATTGCGGTCGAACGGATTGGTGATGCCCGGAATGATGAAGCCGTAGAGCATCGAGATCAACGCCACGACGATCTGAGCGACGAGCTTGTTCCGAGGACGCATCTGCATCACGTCGTCCCAAACGCCGACGCCGACGATCAACAAACTTCCGAAGAGCAGCCCCACGAGCCGGTGGACTGCGTCGAACTGATCGATCGCCGGCAGCAACCGCACGGGCGACGTCATCGACACGCCCAGAACGGCGAAGAGTGCAAACGAGAAGCCGAAGAAGACCGCAATTCCCCCCACGCGAGGCTTCGGCGTGTCGTGCATTCGCCGCTCGGCGCCGTCCCGGTCGACGATTCCCAGTCGACTGGCGAGCCGCACGACCAGCGGTGTTGCCAGCGAGCTAACCACGGCCGCAATCGCAAAGGCCGCGGCGTAAATGATCGCGGCGACGAGCAGGTGGGGGCTCAACCGCGGACTCCCTCGAGCGTACCGAACGCGACCAGCGCTACTCCGGCTTCAGCCAGGAGCTGACTCGCGACCGCGTCGGGGTACGCTTGATCGTAAACGATTCTCGATACCCCCGCACTGATGAGCAGTTTCGAACAGTTCACGCACGGTTGATGCGTGCAGTAGGCCGTCGCGTCGTGCAAGCTCACGCCGTGCAGCGCGCCCTGGACGACCGCGTTGGCTTCGGCGTGCGTCGCCCGAAGGCAATGCTCGCCGACGAGCGTGCAGCCGACCTCGGTGCAGTGCGCGACGCCGCGCGGCGCCCCGTTGTAGCCCGTGGTCAAGATGCGGTGGGCGCGCATCAGAACGCAACCGACGGAAGCCCGCGGGCAGGTCGCGCGCGTGCTTACCGTATGCGCGATCTGCATGAAATACTCGTCCCAACCCGGGCGCACTTTTTCAGGAACCGGCTAAGGAACTTCGTAGCGCGAGGTCAATTCGCGAACCCGTCCCCCAAGCCGCTCGATCTCCTGCCGCTCCTCGATATCGCCGAGGGCGTCGCAAATAATGCGAGCCACTTCGCGACACTCCGGCACGCCAAAGCCGCGCGACGTGATCGCGGGCGTGCCGATGCGAATGCCGCTGGCGACCATGGGCTTTTGCGTATCGAAGGGAATCGCGTTCTTGTTGACCGTGACGTTGATATCGTCGAGGTAGGCCTCGACCGCCTTCCCGGTTAGACCCTTGACCGAGACGTCCACCAGCATGAGATGCGTGTCGGTTCCGCCGCCGACCAGACGCAATCCGGCGCGCATAAACTCATCGGCCATCACCCGCGCATTCTCGACGACCCGTTCCTGATACGTTTTGAACTCCGGCTGGAGGGCCTCACCGAACGCGACGGCTTTCGCGGCGATCGTATGCATCAGGGGACCGCCTTGAATTCCCGGGAAGACGCTTTTGTCCAAGGGTACGGCCCAGTTCTCCGTGCAGAGGACGAAGCCGCCGCGCGGACCACGCAGCGTCTTGTGCGTCGTCGACGACACGAAGTCGGCCAGCGGAACCGGCGAAGGATGGAGCCCCACGGCAACGAGCCCCGCGATGTGGGCAAAATCCACCAGAAGCGCGGCGCCGATCTCGGACGCGATCTCGCGAAAGGGCTCGTACTCCATCACGCGGGGATACGCACTCGCACCGGCGACGATCAGTTTTGGTCTATGCTCGCGAGCGAGGGCTCGGACTTGGTCGAAATCGATCAGCTCCGTGTCTTTGCGAACGCCGTAGGCGATCGCATTGTAGAGTTTTCCCGAGAAACTTACCTTGGTTCCATGAGTCAGATGGCCGCCGTGCGCGAGCGACATTCCCAGAACCGTGTCGCCGGGCTGCAAGAGGGCCATGAAGACCGCCATGTTCGCTTGAGCGCCTGAGTGCGGCTGAACGTTGGCGTGGTCCGCGCCGAAGATTCGTTTGAGCCGCTCGAGCGCGAGCGTTTCGGCAACGTCGACCCACTGGCAGCCGCCATAATAGCGCTTGCCCGGATAGCCTTCGGCATACTTGTTGGTCATCACGCAGGCGTTGGCTTCGCGAACCGCGCGGCTGGCGTAGTTCTCCGAAGCGATCAGCTCGAGATTCTCTTTTTGCCGCCGCTCCTCGCCGGCGATGGCGGCAAAGACTTCCGGGTCCTCCGCTTCGATGCGACTTGGAGTTAGAATGTCCACTACAGAAGGTCTTTGGGGGTTTGCGCCTCGGTGACCTCGCCGCGCTCCAAATCTTTGAGGGTTCGCGTCCGCTGGGCGTCGCCGAACTCGAAGAGCTGCTCGACGCGATACGCGTGCCGCCCACCGTCAAAGCCCGTCTCGAGATAGACCTGCAGCATCCGTTCGATCATCTCCCAGCCCGTCAACCGTTCGGAAAAAGCGATGACGTTCGCGTCGTTATGGCGGCGCGCCAACTCCGCGGAGTACGGGTCCATTACCGGCGCACAGCGGATTCCCGGCACTTTGTTCGCCGCCATCGCGATTCCGAGGCTCGATCCGCAGACGAGGATGCCGCGGTCGGCCTCTCCCGTCGCCACAGCCTCCCCGACGGCGTAGCCGTATTGCGGATAGTCGACCGGCGTCGCATCGTGCGTTCCAAAATCGAGTATCTCGTAACCGAGACCGCGGAGCTTCTCCGCGATCCGGTCTTTGTATTCGAAGCCGGCGTGATCGGCGCCCATGGCAATTTTCATATATATCGGTTGGCATCCAGCGACGAGGGTGAGCAACGGCGAGCGGTCGAAAGTCCGAGACCGATGAAGCTTGCCTGCGCGAGCGGTGCCCTCCACCGCGAGATCGAGAGCGGCGAGCTCACGCAACTCGAGTTCTTGGACCTTTGTGCGCGCGAGTTGGCTTGCGACGGCATCGTTTTAGACGTGCGGCATTTTCCGCGAACGGACGACGACTACCTCGCGCAGGTCAAGAAGATGGCGACCGACTGGGGCCTCTCGATTGCCGCGGTGAGCGATTCGAGCTTCTTTCGCTCGGACGATGAGCACGTGACGCAGGTTCTTACTCACGCGGCCTTCCTGGGCGCGCCGCTGGTCGCGGCTCCGCTCGCACTCCAGACCGAATGCTCCTGGAGCGCACAGCTGGAGCGGCTGAGCTACGCCACGTCGCTGGCAAAGCGCCTGAACGTCACGCTGGCTTTGCGAAACGCCCCTCAAACATTTGCGGCAGGCACCGCGGATTGCAAGCGCGTCGTCAAAGAGACCGACTCGGCCTGGCTGCGGTACGGACCCGATCCACAGGAGCTCGACGCCGCCAGCGACGCGGGAGCCTTGGCGCCGAACACGGTCTTATTGTGGAGCGGGCTGCAGCGACAAACGGAGCAAACGGTCGCCGCCGCAGCGAAAGTGTTTGCAGAATTTCGCGGATACGTTGCGATCGACGAGGCGTCGGGCACGGCGACGAGGGACAGGCTCGCGGCGGCGCTCGCCCTCTGGCGCGACGTGCTTTGCGCGCAATACAAAGAACTCAACCACAAATAGCGTCTTGCGCACTCGGTTCGAACCTGCATTCTCGCAGGTGGGTGCGGCCCGGGCGCCGGTTTCGGCAGGCTTGCGGCCCAGTGGAATCCGTCGTATCCGGAGCTGGTGCTCCCTAGTCAAATAAGTCGGCTCGGGACCTGTGTGCGCTGCGCGCTAAGCGCAGTCGAGCCTCTCTACAGTACCACCGGCAGTCAAGTGCCCCGGCCCCTGGATTCGCTCAAAGGGCAAGCCGGTAGAATCCTGCACGTCCCCGAAATGCGAGGCCGATGGCTTTGTTTTCGATCTCGGTCTCGGCCATGGAGCTGCCGCTCGTCCACCCGTTCAAGATCGCCCGCGGTGAAGAAGCGATTGCACGCACCGCGGTCGTTCGCGTTCGTGGGTCCGATCTCGAGGGCATCGGCGAGGCCACGCCGATCGAACGCTACGGGGAATCCGTGGAGAGCGTCGTCGAGTATTTTGCGCGCAATCCGCTCGCCGGCGACGATCCGTTCCGGCTCGAATCGCTGCTGCACGCGGAGATTCCAGCGGCGGCACGCGCCGGGCTGGACTTAGCGCTCCACGATCTGATCGGCAAAGAGCTCGGCAAACCGCTCTATGCGCTGCTTGGTCTCGATCCGTCGCGCGCGCCCCTGACCTCGTTCACGATCGGGATCGCCGACCCGGCGATGACGCTTCGCAAGGTCGACGAGGCCGCGCACTATCCGATCCTCAAGGTCAAGCTCGGAACGGGCACGCTCGCCGAACAGGTCGAGATCGTCGCAGCGATCCGCGCGCGCTACGCCGGCGCGCTTCGCATCGATGCCAACGAAGGCTGGAGTGTGGACGAGGCGATTACTATTTTGCGGGAACTCGCGCGCTACGAGATCGAGTTTTGCGAGCAGCCCATAACCGCTGGAAATCCCCAAGGCCTGCGGGCGATTCGCGACCGCGTTTCCATACCGATCGTCGCCGACGAAGATTGCCTGGTTGCAAGCGATCTTCCGCCGTTGTACGGCTGCGTCGATGGCGTCAACGTCAAGCTCGCCAAAGCGGGGGGCGTTCGCGGCGCGCTCGCGGTCATCCACACTGCTCGCGCGATGGGCTTGAAGGTCATGATCGGGTGCATGGTCGAGAGCGCGATCGCCGCGACGGCAGCCGCGCACGTTTCGCCTCTGGCAGATTGGGCGGATCTCGACGGACCGCTCTTGATCTCGCGCGACCCGTTCACCGGAGTGCGCTATGACGGAGGCAAGTTACTGCTTCCCGACGCACCTGGGTTGGGCGTCAAGGAAGCGGCGTTCGCGTGAAACGGCGCTATGCAATTCTGGCTCCGGATCGCTTCGAGAGCGACGCCAAGACCGCGCACGGCGTCATTGCCTACGGCAGCGACGACGTAGTCGCGGTGATCGACCCGTCGCATGCCGGGCGCCGCGTACGCGACGTGCTTCCGTACCTCGACTGCGACGCTCCCATCGTCGGCAGCGTTGCGCAGGCACTGGAATACGCTCCGACGTCGCTGCTCGTCGGAACGGCCCCGAAAGGCGGCGGCCTCCCTTCCGATTGGCGCGCGGCCGTAACCGATGCGATCGCCGCGAGGCTCGAGATCGTCAGCGGACTGCACCAGATACTCGGAGACGATCGCGAGTTTCGACGTGCCGCGCGCGCTGCAGGCACCGCAATCTGGGACGTTCGAGAGCCGCCCGAGGTGCCGCTCTTCTCCGGCGAGGTCTATCAAGTCGAGTCGCCGGTTCTTCTTACCGTCGGCAACGATTGCGCGGTCGGTAAGATGACGGTCGCGCTCGAGCTGGTCGCCGCCGCGTGCGCGTCGGGAAAGAGTGCTCGATTCGTGCCAACCGGCCAGACCGGGATCATGATCGCGGGCTGGGGCATCTCGGTGGACCGCGTGATCGCGGATTTCGCGCCCGGAGCCGCCGAGCAACTCGTGCTCTATGCGGCGCACGAAGGGGCCGACCTCATCGTGGTCGAGGGGCAGGGCGCGATCAATCACCCAGCCTATGCACCGGTGACTCTCGCATTGATGACGGGCTGCGCGCCCGATGCGCTGCTTCTGGTTTGCGATCCTAGCCGCACTCAAATCGAGTCCTACGCAACGCCGATTCTGGGCTACGAAGCACTGATCGCCGTTCACGAGGCGCTTCTGACAACGGTCAAGCCCGCACCCGTCGTCGGAATCGCGCTGAACACGCACGGTTTGAGCGAAACGCAAGCCCGCGCCGAAATCGAGCGCGCGCGCGATGAAACGCGGTTGCCTGCCGAGGACGTCGTGCGCTTCGGCGCCGCGGACTTCTACTCGCAGATCGCCGCGCGCATCGTCAAACGGCCGCCGCTCGGCGCGCCTCGCGAACCGTGACGTTCGGCCGCATCGCGGCTGGTGCGCTAGCGCTGCTCGTGGGTATCTGCGGCTGTTCGCGACCGGCGGCGCCGTCGAAGGGCGACCGTAACTCCTGGACGATTCCCGGCGTCGTGCGCATCGGCGAAGACGAAGAGCCCGATAGCCTCAACCTGATGTACGCGCACACCGCCGCGAGCGACGCGATCGCCGGATTGCTCTTTTCGTTCATCCTTCGTTACGACGCGGAGGGAAACTACATCCCGGATCTGGCGACGCAAGTCCCGGCGGTGGGCAACGGCGGGATCAGCCGTGATGGCAAGACGATCGTCGTGCACCTGCGTAAAGGCATCGTGTGGGCCGACGGCGCGCCGTTGACGGCGGCCGATTGGCTCTTCACCTATCACGCCGTCCAAAATCCGCTCAACGCCGTCAAGACGACGTATGGTTGGGATGACATCGCTTCCGCGAGCGCACCCGACCCCTACACAATCGTAATCCGGCTGAGACGACCAAACGTAGCGGTCTTGGGAATTCTCGCGACCGGCGGCGCCGCATATCCGCCGATGCCCGCGCATCTGCTGGCGAAGAGCGCCGACCTGCGCCGCGCGAGCTTCAACCAAAGCCCGCTCGCCAGCGGACCTTTCGTGCTCGAGCGGTGGAACCACGGGAGCTCGTTGACCTTCGTCCCGAACCCCCGCTATTTTCGCGGGGCGCCGCACCTCAAAGAAGTCGTTTGGAAGATCGTCCCCGACGTCAACACGCTCTTCAACGAGCTGGTAACGCACGAAGTGGACGTCTACCCGACCGTTAACGTGAACGACGTCGCGCGTCTGCAAAGCATCTCGGGCATTACGGTTAAGCGACGCTTGATCGCGAACTGGCGACACCTCGGGCTGAACCTGAGCCGCCCGCAACTCGCCGACGCCCGAGTGCGCCGTGCGATCGCCGAGGCAATCGATTGGAGGCGCATCGAGGCGACCGTTTATCACGGGCTGGACGCAGCGGCAGTCTCGGATATCTTTCCCGAACTTTGGGCCGCCCCAAAGCTGCCGCCCTACCGCTACGACCCGGCCGATGCCAAGCGTCTTCTCGCGGCGGCCGGGTGGAGGCCGGATGCCGCCGGCGTTCTGCACAAAGGCGCGCTCGCGATGCAGCTGAGCATCTACGCAACGACCGGCCACCAGGAGAACACCGAGTCGCAAGTACTGATTCAGTCGATGCTGCGCACCGTCGGCATCGACGTCGCCGTTCGCAACTATCCCGGAAGCTATCTCTTTGCCATGGACGGTCCGTTGTACACCGGCAAGTACGACCTGGAATGGTCCGTCGAAACCAACGGACCCGACCCGGATAACTCCGGGAGTTGGGCCGGTAACTTCATACCTCCACATGGCGCGAACACGTCGTGGCTCGACGATCCCGTCGTGAACGCAACCAGCATGGCGGCGGCGAGCACGTTCGACCTCGCGGCGCGCAAACGGCTCTACCAGCGCGAAGAGGAGCGCATCCGAGAGCTGGTGCCGGCGGTCTTTTTTAGCTGGGAGACAGATTACACCGCACTCAACGACGACCTAAGGAACTACGTTCCCGCGGCCTTTATCGGGGACACCTGGAACGCGTGGCAGTGGAAGATTTGAGCGGCGCAGCGTTCGCGCAAACGCTCGGGTTCCAAGACGGCTCGAAGCTGCTTTTTGAGGCGACGCGCACCGGCGTGCTGAGCTGGAACACGCACGCGCCAAGCGGCCGGATTGCATTTCGTTTGCTGCGGGCACACCAGCCCGACGGCGATTGGATCGATCACTCGGAGTGGCAAAGCGACGGCGCGACTTCGATGAGCCCCACGCACGACGGCACCGCGGTCGAGGTCGACGTTATCTCCGCGACGCAGCCGTTCGACGGAATCGAGGTGCGCGCGCCCGGCGTTCGTTTCGAACTGCTCGCATTCTCCTCGCCCGTGCGTCCGCGGCCGTCGCTGCCCTACACGCGAGACGCGCGCATTCTCGCCGTTCCAGCGCGCTCACAGTATTCGGACCGCAACGGCGCGCGCGGTTGGTGCAGTCCGGCGAGCCTTTCAATGATTCACGCGTACCACGGTATCGATATCCCGGTGGAGCAAACCGCCCGCGCCGTTTTCGATCGCGCCTATAACGGGACGGGAAACTGGGTCTTCAACGTAGCCTACAGCGGCCGGCTCGGTTTTCGCGGCGTCGTCGCGCACTTGCGCAATCTCGATCACGCGCAGCGTCTAATCGAGCGTAACCTCCCGTTGGCGATTTCATACTCGTGGGGGCACGGGGAGTTGCCCGGCGCGCCCCTGCCTCACTCCGACGGTCATCTCGCGGTGCTCTGCGGATTCACGCGCGACGGCGACTGCGCGATCAACGATCCCGCCGCGCCAAACGTGCGCGTCGTCTATCCTCGCGCGGCAATCGAGCGGATTTGGCAGCGCAACGACGGCATCGCGTACGTCGTGGCGCCGGGCGGCATCGAGTACGCCGACGTTCTGACCGGCGGTAGGTAAAGCATGCGCGACATAACGGCGATTCAGGCTGCCGTCGTGCGCTGCCGGCGTTGTCCCGAACTGCGCGAGTATGCCGCGCAAGTCGCGCGCGATAAAAAGCGTGCGCATCGCGACTGCAGCTATTGGGGTAAGCCCGTTCCGTCCTTCGGGGACGCGCAGGCCCGGGTGGTTTTGGTCGGGCTCGCTCCGGGAGCGCACGGCAGCAATCGCACGGGGCGCCCGTTCACCGGCGACGCTTCGGGCGACTTTCTCTTTCCCGCTCTTTATCGGGCCGGATTTGCATCGGCGCCACTGGCACGCGATCGCTTCGACGGGTTGGAGCTGCGCGACTGCTTTATCACCGCTGCCGCGCGCTGCGCGCCGCCGCAGAACAAGCCGACGCCGAAGGAGCTGCGCAACTGCTTTTCGTTTCTCGTCGAGGAGGTCGAAGCGCTCGAACGGCTTCGCGTGGCGGTCGGCTTAGGAGCGATCGGCTTTAACGCAATCGTCCGCGCGCTCGCACGGCAGGGCTTTACCTTTGGGGTAAAGCCGGTTTTCGCCCACGGCGCCGAGTTCGACGCGACACGCGACGGCCGCGCCGTCACCTTGCTGGGCACGTATCATCCGAGCCGGCAGAACACGAACACCGGTAAGCTGACCGTTCCGATGTTCGACGCGATCTTTACGCGCGCGAAGGAGATTCTGGCGCGCGACGGAGGTGCAGGTCGGTAATCAGCTGATCCGGCACTTGGCTCGGTGCGTCCATCATCAGATCCCGAGCCCCTTGGTTCTTCGGAAAGGCGATGACCTCGCGGATGTTCTCTTCGCCGCACGCGATCATGACGATGCGATCGATGCCGAGCGCCATGCCGCCGTGGGGCGGCGCCCCGTACTCGAGCGCGCGCACGAAGAATCCGAAGCGCTCCTCGATCTGGTCCGCGCTCAAGCCCAGCATCTCGAAGATCTTTCGCTGCTCGTCGGGCTTGTGAATTCGGATCGAGCCGGAGCCGAGCTCCCACCCGTTGAGAACCAGGTCGTAGTGCTGGGCACGCATCTCCATGGGAGCGCTTTCGATCAACTCCCAGTCGCCCGGCGCGGGCGCCGTGAACGCATGATGCGCGGGCGCCGGCTTTCCCGTCTCCTCGTCGATCTCCAGATACGGAAAACCGGTCACCCAACCGAAGGCGTAGGTCTGGGGGTCGCGCAAACCGGCCCGCTCGCCGATCTCGTTGCGCATCTTCCCGGCAACGGCATGCGCGAGCGCGGTCGTGTCGGCGAAGAGCAGAATCGCGTCGCCAGGTTCGGCCGCGACGGCCGCGGTTACGGCGGCAACGTCCGCCTCGGAGAGAAACTTTGCGGCTGAGGATTTCATTCCATCGGGCGCCAGCGAAATCCAGACCATCCCTTTTCCGCCGAACTGTTTGGCCGTTTCGGTCAAGGCGTCGAAGTCGCGGCGCGAGAGCGCCGCGCCCTTGGGATAGCGCAACGCCACGATCGAGCCGCCGCTCTCGAGCGCCGATTTAAAGACGACGAACTCCGTTCCGGCAAAGGCTGCACCGACGTTGGCCAGCTCCAGACCGAAGCGCAGGTCCGGCTTATCGAGCCCGTATTTTGCGATCGCCTCTTGGTGCGTCAGCCGCGCGAACGGCGGCAGCTCGATGCCGAGCACCGTCTGCCAAACGTAACGCATGCACGACTCCATCGTCTCGAGAACGTCCTCTTGCGTGCAGAACGACATCTCGAGGTCGAGCTGCGTGAACTCGGGCTGACGGTCGGCGCGCTGGTCCTCGTCGCGCATGCAGCGCGCAATCTGCACGTAGCGGCCGAAGCCCGCGATCATCGAGATCTGCTTGAGCATCTGCGGCGATTGCGGCAACGCGTAGAACGCGCCGGGGTAGAGACGGCTGGGAACGAGATAGTCGCGCGCACCTTCGGGCGTCGACTTGATCAGCATCGGCGTCTCGATTTCGACGAAGCCGCGCTCGTCGCAGAAGTCGCGCATCGCCTTGATGATCCGGTGGCGCAAGCGGATGTTCTCCTGCATCCGCGGACGGCGCAGGTCGAGGTAACGGTACACGAGACGCAAGTTCTCGTCGACGGCCTCGTCGGCGTTGACCTGGAACGGCGGAACCAGCGAGCGATTGAGGATTTCGAGCTCGTCGATCGCGACTTCGACGTCACCCGTTGCAAGACGCGGATTCTCGGTACCGGGCGGCCGCGCGCGGACTATGCCGCGGATGCGCAAGACGTCTTCGTTGCGCAGATGCTCCGCCTCGCCAAAGCTCGCGTGCTCGGGATTAAAAACGATCTGCGTCACGCCTTCGTGGTCGCGGAGATCGACAAAGATCAAACCCCCGTGATCCCGGCGGCGGTTGACCCAGCCGCAGAGGTCGACGAGCTTGCCCGCATCGCCGGCGCGCAAGGCGCCGCACGAGAGTCTATCTCCGGTCACGCGCTTCCTTTATCCCCGAGACGTAATGGTATTGCAGTAACAGCTCGCGCGCGAGCCGCGAGCGCTCTGCGCTGCGGTCGATCGCGCCGAGCAAAAGCGGAAGCCGCGACAGAGCCGCGTGCGCCCAGAGCGAGAGCGGCGTCATTCCGAGATTGAGCATCACCTCGACGTGCGGGTGCTTGCGATAGAAGCGAGCCGTGGAACGCCCGGCCAGCCGCATCTTTTCCTTTTGATCGCCGTATGCAACGTCTTGGCAGTGATAGTTCACGGCCAGCGGCTCGTAAAGAATCTCGACGCCGAGCCGTTGCAAGCGGTAGCCGAGCTCCAAGTCCTCGTGACCGTAGCCGGTGAAACTCTCGTCGAAGCAGCCGGCACGGAGCAGATCCTCGCGGCGCACGGATGCGTTGCCGGTAAGAAAATAAAGCCACGACAGTTTTCTTCGCGACGGCGGATGCAGATGCCCGCGCGCTTCGGGATGGTCGCGCTTGTACTCGTACTCTTCAAAGTCCCGGACTTGAACCTCCAACCCGACGACGGCAATCCCGCTTCGTTCCCGGTGGCGTCGCAGATGCGTCGAGAGGAGATCGGGCGACGCGAAGATGTCGGCGTCGTTGAAAAGGACGATGCCCGCGCGCGCCTGCGCGATGCCCGCGTTACGAGCCGATGCCCGGCCGCTATACGGCCCCGCCAAATGACGGAGATTACGGTGCGCCGGCGCCAGGCCGGCAAGATACTCGGCCGTGCCGTCGGTGGAGTTCGAGTCGCAGACGAGCAGCTCGCACTGCGAAGGCTCGAGGTCCTGGGCGAGAAGCGTCGGCAAGACGCGCGAGAGCGTCTCCAGGCGATTGTAGGTCGGAATCACGACCGAGATCTCAGGCATGCATCAAGCGGGCCACGCCGGCCGCGATTTCATCGCGAAAGCGCGCGAGCAGTTCGGGCTCTTCACGCGCCGGCTTACGAACCAAGACGTGAGGCACGCCGTAGGGTGACCACTCTTGTGAGTTCAGCCGAAAGTACGCGTGTTCGAAGGCGACCAGGGTTGGCCGATGCACGGCGCTCGCGACGTGCGTGGCACCGGTATCCACGGTTACGACCACTCGGGCGCGCTCCAGCACGGCCGCCCACCGATGGAAGGGCAGGCCGCGCAAACAATGGGTGATATTGCCGCTGGCTTCGAAAGCCGCGGCCTGCGGTTCGCATTCGCGTGCACAGGTGATAACGACCGGAGCAAGCGAGGCGAGTTCCTTCACCATCGCGAGCGTTCCCGCTAGCGTGCTCCCGCCGGTGAACCACCTCGGCGCCAGGTGCAGTACGATGGGGTTCTCGGGAAGCGTTCGCGCGATCGCTCGATCCGCATCGACGAGGTCGAGTCGCAGGGCCGTCACGCGTACG